>Ga0307408_100000374_pt1 | contig 40838 bp, 27 predicted proteins | sample 322Cmetagenome_FD_202116 | JGI IMG/M metagenome (GOLD analysis project Ga0307408, IMG submission 202116) | Maize rhizosphere microbial communities from greenhouse at UC Davis, California, United States - 322HYB-C-3 | ecosystem: Host-associated > Plants > Roots > Rhizosphere > Soil | place... | reverse complement strand
CATGCGAATCCAAGACGGCCGCGAAGTAATTAATTTCTGTGCTAACAACTATTTGGGTTTATCCAGTCATCCGCAGGTAATTGAAGCTGCCAAAGCCGCCTTGGATTCGCATGGTTATGGCATGTCATCCGTACGGTTTATTTGCGGAACACAGGATATTCATAAAGAGCTTGAAGGCAAGCTGTCTTCTTTTTTAGGAACAGAAGATACGATTCTCTATGCCGCTGCTTTTGACGCCAATGGGGGCGTTTTCGAACCTTTATTTAATGAGGAGGACGCCATAATATCTGATGAGCTCAATCATGCATCTATCATTGATGGAATACGGCTTTGCAAGGCTAACCGGTATCGGTACAAACATAATGATATGGAAGATCTGGAGGCGAAACTGAAAGAAGCAGGAAAGCATCGCCAGCGTATCATAGTTACAGACGGGGCTTTCAGTATGGATGGAACTATCGCTCAACTGGATAGAATAACCAACCTGGCAGAGCAATACGCGGCAATGGTGATGATAGATGAAAGTCACTGTACAGGCTTTATTGGCAAAAACGGACGGGGGACACATGAATTATATGGGGTGATGGATAAAATAGACATCATTTCCGGAACCCTAGGGAAGGCCTTAGGTGGAGCTTCGGGAGGTTTTACTTCCGGCAGGAAAGAAATTATTGAGCTGTTGAGGCAACGTTCCAGGCCTTATTTATTTTCCAACACCTTGGCGCCTGCAATAACCGGCGCATCAATAGCTGTACTAAACATGCTCAAAGAAAGCACCTACTTGCGGGATAAGCTTGAATTTAACACCATGTATTTCAGAACCGAGATGAATATGGCTGGCTTTGACATTGCACAGGGCATACATCCAATTGTGCCCGTTATGCTGTACGATGCAAAGCTGGCGCAAGCTTTTGCTGCCAAAATGCTCGAGCAAGGTATTTACGTCATTGGGTTTTGTTATCCGGTTGTTCCAAAAGATACAGCCCGTGTTCGTGTACAAATCTCTGCTGCCCATGAGCAGGAGCATTTGAATAAGGCTATCGAAGCTTTTTCCAGGGTGGGAAGGGAGCTGGGCCTTACTGGCTAAAATACCGAGATTCGTATGAACATAAATAGAGTGAATGCGTATAACCTCCGTTGATGGATGAGAGAATGGGAAGCTTAGAGATAGAACGGCTTAGTGCACTTAATGAGTATCAGGTAGTAGATACCGCATCGGAAGCTGTTTATGATAACCTTGCTATGTTAGCTGCGGAGATCTGCCAGACACCCATTGCGCTGGTTTCTCTCATAACGGAAGACAGGCAGTGGGTTAAAGCCAAAGTTGGCTTAGATATTTATGAAACTGCCCGCGAACATGCTTTCTGTTCGTACACAATACAAGACGATATATTATTTGAGATGGCAAACACGCATGAGGATGATCGTTTTCAGGACAATCCTCTGGTACGCGGCGAACCGGGTATTCGTTTTTATGCAGGTCAGCCCTTAGTTACACCTTCGGGCCATCATATCGGCTCGTTATGCGTTATGGATACCAAACCACGCATATTAACCGATCAGCAACGAATGGCACTAAAGGTATTGGCCGAAGGTGTTATGTCTAACCTCGAAATAGCTAAAAAAAATAAACAACTAGAAACCATGCTGGCCGAAGCCAGACGTTTCGAGGGATTGTTTAACAGTTCAAACGAAATTCATTGCATAACCAATGCCGAAGGTACAATCGAGTTTATAAATGATTCCGTTGAACATTTGCTCGGTTTTTCGGGTGCTGAGGTGTTAGGTAAAAATATATGGGAATTTAGTATCCCTGGGGAACGTGACAGGGTGATGCCAGCTATAGTAGCAGAGTTAGCAAGTGGCAAGAACTACTTTAATATTGAAACCCGGGTAAGAACAAAAGACGGACGTTTGCGCTGGTTTGAGTGGGCAGATGTAATGAAAGATGGTAAGTGGTTGGTTAATGGCCGCGATATTACCTTCAGGAAAGACAGTGAAACTCAATTGCGCACCTTATCGCTGGCAGTTGAAAAAGCCGCGGCTGGTGTGGTGATTCGTTCGGTTAATGGTCAGGTTGAATGGATGAACAGGGCTGCAGAAGAAATTTTTGGCTATTCTTTTGATGAACTGAAAGGCCTGGAATTAGAGAATACCCTGGTAGGCGACGGAGCGGATCTGCAAGAGTTACAAAGCGCTCACCAGGCTGTTGAGCAACATAAACCCTACGAACTTGAGTTCCTTATCTACAAAAAAGACAGGACTCCGGCATGGGTATACATTTCTAATAACCCATTGTTTAATGAACTGGGCGAGGTGGAACATCAGATTGGTGTGGTGGTTGATATTACCGAGCGAAAACTGACCGAAAAACAATTAATTAAAACCCGTGAAGATGCCATCAATCTCAGCAAAGCGAAGGAGAGTTTCCTTTCGGTGATGAGTCATGAAATGCGTACGCCGCTGAACGCAGTGATTGGTATGGCTCGTGTTTTAAAAGAAGAAGATCCGCTTGACCGGCAGATTAAAAACTTGAATATTCTGGAGTTTTCTGCTGGCAACCTTTTAACACTTATAAACGATGTTCTCGACTTTACCAAGATAGAAACCGGCAACCTGCAGTTGGAGAAAATTGCGTTCAATCTGCCAGATCTGGTTTCAAAAACTATCGATTCATTGCAGTTCAAAATGGAAGGTAAGAATGTAAAGCTGCTTGCGGATGTTGATGCGGCTTTACCCCAAACCATACTTGGTGATACCACCCGACTGTATCAGATTTTCATGAACCTTGTTGGTAACTCGGTTAAGTTTACCGAAAAAGGCGAGGTGAAACTAAGTTTGAAGCGGGAGGAGGAAAGCGCAGATAAAGTGAAAATTCGTTTTGAGGTAAGTGATACTGGAATTGGTATTCCCGCCAGTAAACTGGATACTATCTTCGATGCCTATACTCAGGCTGGTGATGACGTAGCCAGAAAGTTCGGCGGTACGGGTTTAGGTTTAACTATTACGCAGAAGCTGATTAAGCTGCACGGGGCAGATATAAAGGTAGAAAGCGAAGTAGGCAAAGGCACTAAATTTTATTTTTCTATCTGGTATCCAAAAGCAGCAGGAAAGCCATCCGCGCAAAGCGAACAGGAACAGTTACCGCTTAATGCCCGCGCTTTAGTGGTTGATGATAACGCTGTTAACCGCCTACTGGCTAAAAAAGTGCTTCAAAAGTGGGCGGTTGAGACAGATTTTGCAGAAAACGGCCTTGATGCTATTAATAAAGTGAAAGAAAATCATTACGATCTGGTGTTGATGGATATCAATATGCCGGTAATGGGAGGCCTGGAAGCTACCCGCTTTATCCGTAATTCGCCCGACCAGCGAGTGGCAAATATGCCCATCATTGCTTTAACCGCCAGCGTACCCAAAAGCGATGAGAACAGATTCCTTCAAGCGGGAATGAATGGTTTTGTTTTAAAACCCTTCGAACCTTCTCTGTTTTACGCAGCATTGAAATCGGTATTGGATGTAAATGTGGCTGAGAAAAGTTAATAAGATCGGCTTTAGGAAGAAAGGTTTTGCTATAACTCTAAGTTTCGACTAAGAATATGCTTTTGCAAGGGTGGGGTAGCCCTTCTCTACCTCTGGGAGAGATCCGCCGCGGCGGAGAGAGGGTATAAGACTATGTCTTGTTATCCCGTTACTTTATAATCTTTCAACCAGAGGTGAAAGTAAAATGTTTATTACGAGTTATTTGATAAATAAAATTAGTCGAACTACCATACGGGGATCACAGATCCCTTTCATCTATTAGTTCGAGATTCCCTTCGGAAAATGTCGAACAGCATCAAAAATGTTGAAGTGAGCATGAAGGGGATTTGCGATTGCAATAAACCTGAGTTAGACTAAGGATATGCTTTTGCAAGGGTGGGGTAGCCCTTCTCTACCTCTGGGAGAGATCCGCCGCGGCGGAGAGAGGGTATAAGACTATGTCTTGTTATCCGGTTACTTTATAATTTTTCAACCAGAGGTGAAGGTAGAGTGTTTATTATGAGTTATTTAATAAATGAAATTAGTCGAACTCAGGTGATTACTATAACTAACCACATCCTACGTGTTCTGCATTTTTGTTCCTGTCTTATGGCAATATATCCGGTTCCTGATCTATGTGCGGAATAATGTCTTTATCCTCGTGCGAACCTTCCAGGTCTCCGTAATTATTTTCAAAGTCATGGTCAGGCTCATCATCATCTTCGGGTGGAGTGCCATTCTTGTCTTTATCCCTTGGTCCCCCATTAGGCGCCGTGTTTTCAGGTGAGCCCGGTTCTCTTAGTTCATCTATGGTTATTTCTGAATTATTTTTCATGGCGTTTTTTATTTATGGTAACCCCGTTTTTGTATTCTGGTTTGTTAAGTTTCTGGTTTTCAGTGATACATAGCTTCAATAGCTAATCCAAGGAATTGCATGAGTTCAAGTATGCATTTAAAATCTTCAAATAGTGGCAATATACGCTATTGAATTTACCTTAACTTTTTATATTTACCACTGTGCTGATACTGCTTTATGGCCTTTGCCTGGTCACCAGTACAATAAATACAACGCTCAATAACCCAAATACTTATTCATGAGAATACTTGTTTTCAAAGGTTTTTCAAACGAGTTAAGAGAACAATTACAGGCAGCATTTCCTTTGCATGAGCTGCTGTTTAAACAGAGCCTTACACCAGATAGCTTGCAGACAGCTTTTAATACCGCAGATATTTTCCTTGGTAATGCCCCCCTTGAGCTTTTTCAGCAACAGCCTGCAAATCTTAAATTCTGGCAATTGGAGTCAGCTGGGTTTGATCAATATAAAAACCTTGGATTACAGGTGCCGGTGGCTAACATGGGCGACTTTTTTGCCCTGAAGTGTGCTGAAACTGCGGTTGCCGGCTTGCTGGCATTATATCGTGGTATGAATACGCTCCTTCGTTTGCAAGACAAAAAAGAGTGGCAAAGCAGAGAGGTACGTACACATTTACAGTTGCTTTCTTACAAAACAGTGCTCATTTTAGGCTTAGGTACTATTGGTAAAGCAGTGCAAAAAGTACTTACTGGTTTTGGATGTCAGATAATTACATCGGCGAGGCAAAATCCGCAAGCAAACCTTCATTCCATTAACGATGTACTAACAAGTTTACCCGGTGTTGATGTGGTGATCAATACACTACCTGGCGCTGCGAAAAACTATGTGTCGGCTCAATTTTTAGAAAGCATGAAGCCGGGAAGTGCGTACGTTTCTGTTGGTCGTGGCAGCACTACCGATGAAGCAGCCTTAATCACAGCCTTAAAAACCGGGAAATTAGCCGGCGCTGTTTTAGACGTTACTGCGATAGAACCCCTGCCTCTTGAAAGCGAACTGTGGGAAATGAACAACGTAATTCTTTCACAACATAGCGGCGGAGGGTCAGCAGACGAGCATCCAGGTATTCTCAATATGTTTATCAGTAACGCCCAAAGGTTTTTAAGTGGCCAGCAGCCTGATAATCTGGTAGATCTCAACAGAGGATACTAATCTTAAGCAGGTACGTTTACAAACTCTTTTTTTACCCAGCGACTAAAGTCGGAGTCGATAGAATACCATCCGCTTTTCTCACTGAAAACCCTTATTTCTGTGCCTTTGGATAGTTTTGCCAAAATTGGTGCTTTGGTACTACCAGCATTTCTTACATTTAGCGACTGAGCGTTCACTCTTCCCGTAAACAGAAATCGTTTGGGAATATTTCCCGTGGATACCTTTTTTGTCTCCTTAACAACCAGGGGCAAAAAATTGGTCCTGAAATTTTGCACCGTATTTCCACCAAAGAAATTGGTTCCGGGACAGGTTTTGGTCGTGCCGCTGCCATTCGTTCTATCCCCTGTGTTTAAATCATACCAATGGTGATAAACAATGCTTTCCTCTGAAGGTATTAACCCAAATTTTGCACATAGCAAGGCGTTAATTCTAACAATTGTTTCCTTATGAATATCGTTCATCTTATCGCCACCAATATCGAAATTGCCCACGTGTTCAATACAAATACCGTTTCTGTTAGCGCCTTTAATACCGGCGGGTATGGTGTCTAAGGATCTGCCCGAACCAATGGTGCCATCGGGGAACGTTGTAAAATGCTGAGCAATGGCATTGAATCCTCTTTCAAGATGCGCCATCTCCATAGATTTTAAGAGTGCTTTAGCATCAGCCTGTTTGAAGCTATGATAATTGGGCTTCCATGTGTGATGATTTTGTACCAGTTTTATCAGTCGGGATACCTTTTGAACCGATAGCCAGTTCTCAAATTCAGCAAGCGAATACACTTGAAAGTTGCTCATAATAATTACAGTTTTTATAGGGGATGTTCAATCAATGTCGCTCTTTTTAATAGTTTGATAAATAGTTAGTTCTAGCTATTTAAGAAAGGAAGAATACTGAGATGATCTCCAGTTTTGTACGATTGAACCAAAATAAAGCACCTTAAAACCAAAAGATATTTTATATCATCCAGACATTTGATAGACAGCTTGGGGATAAGTTCATTGCGCTCAATGTTTCAGCATCTCTCAGTTAAATCACGATATTAGCGAACCAATTTTAATGTTAGACTTTTTTCAAACACACCATTCTGTCAAGCAGATCAGATCCATCCCATTTATGAAACACAGCTTAACGCTATTCTTCCTGTTCCTTTGGGTTCAGTGTTCTTTTGCTCAAACGCGGGTAATTACCGAGTTAAGCAATAACTGGAAATTTCAGAAAGGCCAGATACCTGGCGCAGAGCAGAAGGAGTTTAATGATAAAGCCTGGCAAACTGTTTCGGTGCCTCACGACTGGGCAATTTACGGGCCTTTTGATAAGGAAATAGATAAGCAAATTGTAGCAATTACACAGAATGGCGAGAAGGTTGCTTCAGAAAAAACCGGCCGTACCGGGGCATTGCCTTATATCGGCGAGGCCTGGTATCGTAATCAGTTTTCCTTAACGGGATACAAGCCCGGCCAACAGGTGCTGATCCTTTTCGAAGGGGCAATGAGCGAACCACGAGTGTTTGTAAACGGGCAAAAAGCTGGCGAATGGAATTACGGCTATAATTATTTCTATTTTGATATTACCAAACTGGTGCTTGCCGGACAAAAAAATACGCTAGCGGTACAGTTAAATAATAAAGGACTTTCTTCCCGCTGGTATCCAGGCGCTGGCTTGTACCGCAAAGTGAGCCTTGTGATGAAAGATCCCGTGAGCATCAATCAGTGGGGGACGTATATCACAACTCCATTTGTATCAACCGATAAGGCCAAAGTAAATATCAAAACAAAGGTTTCGGGCGAAAATGCGCAGTTAGTTACTTTTATTCTGAATGCGAAAGGAGATACGGTAACATCAGGTAAAACAGAAACTCTTTTTGGTAACGAATATGAGCAGAATTTATCCGTTCAAGATCCCCAATTATGGAGCCCCGAAAGCCCTTATTTGTACACCGCTGTATCAAAATTGTACGCGAATGGCGTTTTAAAGGACGAAACTAAAACGCGTTTCGGCATCCGCGAAATCAGCTACAAGGCCGGTGTTGGTTTTAGCCTGAACGGTAAAGCGCGCAAGTTTAAAGGCGTTTGTTTGCACCACGATCTTGGTCCGCTTGGAGCAGCGATCAATGAAGCGGCATTGCGTCGTCAATTGCGTATTTTAAAAGATATGGGTTGCGATGCCATCAGAAGTTCGCACAATATGCCTTCTCTTGAGCAGTTGGAATTGTGTGATGAAATGGGCTTTATGTTCCTGGCCGAAAGCTTTGACGAATGGGCTAAACCAAAAGTACAAAACGGTTACAACCGCTATTTTAATACCGATGCAGAGAAAGATCTGGTTAATTTAATCCATGCAACCCGTAATCATCCATGCATTGTAATGTGGAGCTCGGGTAACGAAGTCCCCGATCAATGGGGAGCAGAAGGCGTTAAAAGGGCAAAATGGTTGCAGGAGATCTTTCATCGTGAAGATCCAACCCGCCCGGTTACTGTTGGTATGGACCAGGTAAAAGCAACAATGGCTTCTGGTTTTGGTGCTTTACTGGACGTTCCGGGACTAAATTACCGCGATCATTTATATGAGGATGCATTCAAAGCCTTTCCGCAAGGTTTTATTTTAGGATCAGAAACGGCCTCTACAGTGAGTTCGAGAGGAGTATATAAGTTTCCGGTAGTTAAAGGTGTCGAAAAGCAGTACGACGATCATCAGAGTTCATCTTACGATTTGGAATATTGCAGCTGGTCTAACCTTCCGGAAGATGATTTTATTTTGCAGGATACCAAGCCCTGGGTAATTGGTCAGTTCGTATGGACAGGTTTCGATTATCTGGGCGAACCAACTCCTTACGATAACAAATGGCCTTCACGTAGTTCATATTTCGGAATTAATGACCTTGCTGGCCTGCCGAAAGACCGTTTCTACCTGTATCGTAGTCAGTGGAACACAAATGATAACACCCTTCATATTTTACCACACTGGAACTGGAAAGGTCGGGAAGGCGAGGTAACGCCGGTTTTTGCTTACACCAATTACGAAAGCGCGGAGCTGTTCGTTAACGGAAAAAGCATGGGAGTGCAAAAGAAAAATAGCAGTAATCCTCAAGCCCGTTACCGTCTGATGTGGATGGACGTGAAGTACGAACCGGGAACAATAAAGGTTGTTGCTTACGATAAGAACGGAAAACCCGCCGCCGAAAAAAGCATCACAACCGCCGCCGAACCTTATAAAATCGTACTAGAAGCAGATCGCAAAGAAATCTCAGCTGACGGTAAAGACATTTCATTCGTAACTGTTTCAGTGGTCGATAAAAACGGTAATCCATGTCCTGATGCAAGTAACCAATTGAAGTTTAACGTAACCGGAAACGGAAGCTACCGTGCTGCCTGTAATGGCGATGCAACTTCCTTAGAGCAGTTTCATTTGCCCACTATGAAGTTATTTAGCGGAAAACTGGTGGTTCTTGTACAGTCAGGAAATAAAGCCGGGGGAATTAAGTTGAGTGTAAGCGGGAAAGGTTTGCAGAGCGGAGTGTTGGAGTTGCATGCGAAGTAGAGTTGAATAGCTGGTTGATTAGAGTTTAAACGCAGAGATTCGCGGAGGAAGGCGCAGAGTTTATGGAGTTTTTTAAGGAGGGAAAGGGCACGGAGTAGGGCAGATTCCTGTTTCAGCAGGGTCTCTCGCCTCCAGCCTGAAGGGGATTTAGGCTACTGATTAAACAAATTAAAAGCAGGGATGAAGACAACTAACGCTATGCCCTTGATCACCTTAACGCTATGCCCTTAACCAAATTAACGCTATACCCTTAATCACATTCACCCTGGCGGGCAATCTAAAAAATCCACCAGCCCTTCTTCTTACCTTTCTCTTTCTTTTTATCCTTTTTGCGCTTAAAAATCTTCTCAAAAAACGATTCCTTTTCTTCCTCCTCAATCACTTCTGGTTCACGTATGGAAGGACAGGCCAGGCGATTTTGTAATTCAAAGCTCAAGGGTGCGAATGTACTATAACCGAACGATCTGAAGTCAGACAAGCCACTAACCCGTTTCATAAAATCACCCCAAATAGGAAGAGCCGTATGTGCACCCTGTCCCAGTTGCAAACTTCTAAAGCGAATCAGCGGACTTTCACCACCCACCCAAACACCAGTAACTAAATCTGGGGTGATGCCTATAAACCAACCATCAGCATGATTTTGGGTGGTACCAGTTTTGCCCGCTATATCCATCGCCAAATCATAATCGCTGCGTAAACGAGAGGCGCTTCCTTCCTCCACAACCCCACGCAATAACTCCAACATGGTACGGGCATTCCTTTCTGAAAAAGCATAGGTGGAAGGAGGGGGCTCGAAGCTTTGAAGCGGCTTGCCCATTCTATCAGTAACTCGAAGAAGAAAAACAGGTTCGCGGAATTTGCCTGCATTTACGAAAGTAGCATAGGCCGGCACCATCTCCATTAAACTCAAATTCGGAGTTCCTAACGCAATGGAAGGTACAGCGGGAATGTCACTTTTTATACCCAGATGGTGTACAAAACTAATGGTTGGCTGAATCCCGGTTTTCAGCAGAATTTGTGCCGAAATAGTATTTATAGAGTGCGCCAATGCTCCCCTCATGTTGTAATCACCACCATACTGTCCGTCCGCATTTTGTGGCGACCAGTTTTCATACTGCGGATAGCTCAAGCGGGCGTTCGGAAAATACTCACAGGGATCGGTGCCGTTTTCCAGCGCCGCTGCATAAACAAAGGGCTTAAACGTTGAGCCTACCTGACGTTGCGATAGTACGTGGTCGTATTTAAATGTTTTAAAGTCTATACCACCCACCCAGGCTTTAATAAACCCGGTAGAAGGCGCAATGGACAGCAACCCGGTATTTAGCATTTTCTGGCAGTACTTCACCGAATCGAGCGGACTTATATTACGGTCAATGTATCCCCAGGAAGTATACAGTTTCATTTTTACCGGCTTCCTGAATGCTTCCTCAATCTCATCTTCAGAGTTACCTTCCGATTTAAGTTGCTGGTAACGAAGCGAATTTTGCATTGCCGTTTTTATAAGTGCAGTGTTTTTGCCCCAGGGTTGCCGTCCCTGCCAGTGTTTTACAAATTCATCCTGTAAAATGCGCATCCGGTTTTTAACAGCCTTCTCAGCCGCCCGCTGAATGCGCGAGTCGATTGTGGTATAAATCTTTAATCCATCCCCATATAAATTGTAAGGCTCACCATTATCTTTTAATTCAGCTTTGCATAGCTCTTCTACCCTTAATCGGATAAATTCTTTAAAATAAGCGGCTAGTTTAGTTTCCTCATTTTTCAAATTATAATGAAGTTTTAATGGAAGAGCTTTAAGGGAATCGGCTTTGTATTGCTCCAGGAGTTTGTTTTTAACCATCTGATTTAAAACCACATTCCGGCGTTGCTGCGCTTTTTCAGGATGCAATTTGGGGTTATAAGTGGTGGTAGCCTTTAACATCCCAATTAAAACAGCGGCTTCTTCCAGTTTAATTTTCTTTGCAGAAGTGTCGAAATAGCGTTGTGCCGCCCGTTCAATGCCGAATGTGTTTCCGCCGAAAGGCACCGTATTCAGATACAGTTCAAGAATGGCCTCTTTAGAATAAACATCCTCAAAACGGTTGGCAATAATCATTTCCCGAAGCTTATTAACCGGAGTACTTAACCAGCCAATATGCTTTCGCGGATAAAGATTTTTAGCCAGCTGCTGACTAATGGTGCTGCCTCCTCCAGAGTTTTCTCTTTGTAGCACTAATGTTTTAAAGAAAACCCGGAACATACTTCGTGCATCAATGCCATGATGTTTATAAAAACGCGAATCTTCTGTGGCGATGAGAGCAGCTATCACATTCTCAGAGATTTGATGGTAAGTGATATTAGTACGATCCTGTTTATAGAAACGGCCAATCAGAACGCCATCAGCCGTGTAAACCTCAGAAGGAGCGCTGGTTTGCAGGTTGCGAAGCTCAGTTGTTGCAGGAATTTCGCCAAATGCGCCTAGTAAAACGGCCAGGAAAAGGCAAAAGAAACACATAATAGCGATTACAAAAGCAAAGCCGGCAACTTTGAAAAGTAATTTGAATGAGGGCATTTTGCTGAAAATGGAGGAGCTATTACTGATTTTTTTCACTAAGAGTTTGATACGTTTAAATAGCCGGAATATTGTTTCGCTGGCTGCGGATGTATAAGATTTGAACTTGTTTAATTCGTCTGGTGATTTGCTTTTTCGTCGGATGATCTTCTTCAAAATAGTACTATAATGCAATTGTTACAATGTGACAAAAATGATGCGGAAATGTTTGAAATGCCTTCATTGCTACGTCTGAGGGGTTTTTAGAACCATATAAGGCCCCGGGCAGTGCAGGCCGGGACAGTGCAGGTTGCCACCGTACAGTTCAAATTTTAGGTTCGTTAAACAAAGCCAATTCAAGGGGATTAACCCCTCAATTATAAATCTATTTTTATGCAGAAATCTCTACTTTCTTTTTCAAAAAAGTATGGAAGCTGGTTTTTACAGCAAAAGAAATGCAAGCGTTGGTTACTTGCATTTTTAGTCGCAACAGCTTTATTTAATTCAGAAAATGCCGATGCACAAACGCTCGCATTTCCCGGAGCAATGGGCTTTGGAAAATATGCGAAAGGTGCCCGTGGAGCTGCAACTCAGGAAGTATACATTGTTACCAACCTGAACGATAGTGGTATCGGTTCCTTTCGTGATGCAGTAAGCAAGCAAGGCCGTATTGTGGTTTTTGCCGTTGGTGGTATTGTTAAGTTAAGTTCGGATGTTGTGGTTGCAGCCAACGTAACCATCGCAGGCCAAACAGCGCCTGGTGATGGAATTGTGTTTTTTAATAAACGCGTAACCTTTTCCGGAGCCAGCAATACCATTTCCCGTTTCTTTCGTATTCGCTTAGGTGCAACCAGCAACTCCGGTAACGATGCTTCGGGACTGGCCAACGGAGCTAATATCATTTTCGACCACATGTCATTTAGCTGGGGTATGGATGAAGTTTTTTCCATTAACTGGGATGATAAAGGCACTGCTCCCGATAATATTACTTTACAGAACTGTATCATCGGACAAGGTTTACATCGCGAAAATCACTCTGCCGGGGGCTTAATTCAAACTCCGGATGGTGGCAGAATAAGTTTGCTGCAAAACTTATACATCAGCAATAAAACCCGTAATCCTAAAGTAAAGGGCGTTAACGAGTTTGTAAATAACGTAGTTTATAACTGGGGTAATGGTAACCGTTTGGCCGATAACCTGAATTACGGCTGGTCTGGCGATGCTTACATTATGGGCGGTTCATCCGGAACTTCAGAAGTAAACGTTATCAATAACTACTTTATGGGCGGGCCATTGACGCCTCCTGATAAAACAACGCCTTTCTCCCGCGGAACAGGAACATTTAACATTTACGGTGCCGGTAACTATTTCGATAACAACCGTAATGGCGTGATGGATGGTACATTGGTGCCTTTTGATGATAGCGGTTATCCCGGAATTACTGGTGATGCGTTTAAATCCACCGCATTTGCTTATCCAACCGCCAGCCCTTTATTATCGGCAGCACAGGCTTACCAGAAAGTGATCGATAGTGCAGGTGCAAGTTACCCTCGCAGAGATGAAGTGGATGCCCTGATGATAAATGAGGTAAAATCTTACGGATCAACGGGTATGTATGTGTATCGCGAAACCGATCTGCCCTTATCAAACGGTGGTTTAGGGAATGTATTTAGCGGCGTAGCTCCAACCGATACCGATGCAGATGGTATGCCAGATACCTGGGAAGACGCCAATGGTTTAAACAAAAACAACAAGGCAGATGCGGTAGCTTACAGCACAAGCAATCCCGAGTATTTAAATATTGAAGTGTATGTAAACTCGCTGATTACAACTGCGGCGTCAACCTTTGTTAAGTCGCCAACCAATCTTACGTTTAACGCAAGCTCTGTTGAAACTCCGGCTTCAAGTTCGGTGGTGATTAACTGGACAGATAATGCCGATAATGAGACTGGCTTTGTTTTAGAGCGTTCTATAGACGGAACTACTTATCAGGTGGTTAGCTCTGCCATCGCAGCAAATGCTACCACATATACTGATAATAACCTGGTGCCGAATACAACCTATTATTATCGTATTAAGGCAGTTAAAAATGCAGAAACATCAGCGTATGCGGTATCTTCGATTAAAACTCCGCCCATTCCAACAGCACCAGCGCTTGCATCGGGGCCAACTCCGGCAAACGGATTTCAGTACACTGAAGTTACATCTGGCAATGCTACCATAAAGTGGACTGGTAGTGCCAATACAACTACTTACTCGGTTTATTTTGGTACAGATCCAGGCAGTTTAGTTAAAAAAGGTGATGTAGCGTACTCAGCAACGCCCTCTTACGCACTTACAGGTTTATCTTACAATACAACTTATTACTGGCGTGTTGATGCAGCAAATAGCAAGGGTACTGCCGAAGGAACCGTTTGGTCTTTCCGCACGCAGAACGTGTTGCCGCTCGGCTTAGTTGGCTATTATTCTTTCGACGAAACAGCTGCGGCTGGTACAAAAATTACCGATTCTACAACTTATGCTAATCACGGGGTTTTAGGCTTAGATGATGATAACCAAAGTATCCGGGTAACCGGTAAAGTAAATAATGCGCTTGATTTTTCCACCGCGTCAACCAATATGTATGTGGTAAGTATCCCAAATAAAGACCAGAATTACTTTGATAAAGGGTCATTCTCCTTGTCGTTCTGGATGAAAGCGGGAGCTTCTTTGCTTCCGCAGGATAATAATACCAGCGCTTATTTATTGTGTAAAGGATCAATTACCAAAAATGCTACTACAGGAGCAACCGGTAAACGTTTCGATATCGAATTCAAAAACAAACAATTGCGTTTTGCTATTGACGATGATACCGCAAAGGATGAGCTGCAAACAGACGGTACGCCATTCTTCACCGGCGATTGGGTTCACGTAGTTGCAATTCGCGATTCGTTAAACAAAAAGCTGCAGATTTATCTGAACGGTTCGCTTAACAAGGAAATTGCCATCGCCAACTCTTTAACCGGAATTGGAGAAGTAAGTTCATTGGTTATAGGTAACATCGGCGAACTTGAGTTCCTGGCCAGTACTAATGCACCAGCACCTTACAAGGGAAGTTTCGATGAATTGAAAATCTTCAACTATGCTTTAAGCGGAGCACAGGTATTGCAGCAATATCATACCAGTCCGATGCCAATACAGGCCTATACACCAAGTCCTGCAAATTCGGGCGAAACCGAGGATGCTGTAAAAGCAAGCGTAAGCTGGTTGGGGGGTATTAACACTACGTCTTACAAGCTTTATTTTGGAACAGCAAGCAACAATTTATCATACGTGGCCGATGTTGCATTAAATACAGCATCATACCAGTTTACCAACCTAGCTGCCAGTACAACTTATTACTGGCGTGTTGATGCGGTGGGCAATGCCGGCACAACTACGGGTAATGTGTGGTCGTTTACTACTTCTGCTTTCCCGATTGGTTTGGTTGCCGATTACCGTTTTGACGCATTGAGCGGAACAGATATTACCGATAACTCAGCTTATGCAAATCATGGTACTTTACTAAACACCACCGATTATGCCTGGGAAGCCGGTAAAACCAATAATAGCTTAAACATTAAAACCACAACTACCACATCGGCAATTCGTATGCCGCATGCCAATCAGGTAAAGTTTGATAAAAACTCGTTTAGTATTTCTATGTGGATTAAAGGCGCTGTTCCGGCATCATCTACAACATCTTCATATTTACTGCACAAAGGTACCTTCACTAAAAATACCAGCACCGGAGCTACCGGAAGATGGTATGGTGTCGAGTTCAAAAACAACTTAATTTACTGGAATGTGGATGACGATGTGACAAAAACTTCTGTTTCTATGTCAAGCGCAACCTTTCTAAACAGTACCTGGGTGCATGTGGTTTTTGTTCGTGATGTAGCTAACAAGAAATTGCTTGTTTATAGAAACGGTGTATTGGCAGTTTCGGGAACCGATAACACGGGTGTTACCAATGGCATCGGAAGTGTTGATCCCTTGGTGTTTGCAAGTACCACCTTGCTGGATGCTCCATTTAAAGGCGCTATTGATGAGGTGAAAATGTACAATTACGCATTATCAACCACCGAAATCACTAACCTTTACAATGTAAATTCGGTATTGCCGGTAACCCTTACAGATTTTGCGGCGAAAGCTGATGGAAACAGTATCTGCTTAAACTGGACTACGGCTTCAGAACAGAATAATGACTACTTTACTGTTGAGAAATCCTTGGATGGCAATCAGTTCAGTTTCCTGACTTCAGTTCGCGGAAAAGGTACCTCAACGGTTTATAATTCTTATAATGCTTATGATTTTGCTCCGGTTAACGGATTGAATTACTATCGTTTAAGTCAGGTTGACCTGGATGGAAAGACCACGGTATTAGGCGTAGCAAAGGCAAAATCAGGTCTTGTGCAAAGTAATTTCAATGTATATCCTAATCCTTTAGTTTCAGATGCGCTAAACTTTAATCTGCCGATCGCAATAAATGGCGAGCTAACTATAACCTTGAGTAGTGTTAATGGAAAAGTGATTTATAAAGGAAGGCTTTCTTCCGTATCAAGCACGTATTCGTTAAAACTGCATGACAAACCTGCCAGCGGCAATTACATCTTACAAGTAACCGGAAACGGTGTTAATGAAAGTAAAGTAATAGTTGTTGAGTAATCAGGTTTCACTGCTAGCCTGGAGGTTTCGGCAACTGGGTATCAGCAAGAAAAACGCAGATAGGGCTTCGGCTTTATCTGCGTTTTTTGTTAAGGTTAGGTTCGTTCGATTCCCCCAATGCCGCCGACAGTTAACAATAAAGAACAGATTCCAGGTCGTGTTAATTTTAACACAGAGAGCATGGAGGAGGCGCAAAGGGCACAGCGAATTTCTGACACAAGGGTTTAAGCGAAGTTTAGAAAGAGAACACGGAGCCAGGCGCTTTAACGGGCAGGTTGTATAGAATAAAATATGCAGTTTGCAGATTTGTGGGAGTTTTTACCTGATACCACCCGCTACTTATACTTCATACAAATAAAACCCATCTTCATGTCCCAGCTTATGTAAAATAGGTTTGGCAACGTTGAAAACCTTCACACCATTAGCGGTTTCGCCTTCTAGTGTGCCAATATGGGCATGACCATGAAAGGCCGCTATCACATTCCGTCGACTAAGAGGTTCGGCCAAACGTGACGAACCCAGAAAGGGAAATATAGCTTCCGGTTCGCCAATAACCGTAGCCTGAATAGGAGCATAGTGGGTTACTGCGATTTTCTTAATATTCTCATGTTCCTGATCTAAACGGGCAAGCGCACGATCCAGGTGGAGAGCTTCATCAACCGCTTCCTGAACGAAGGCTTTCATGGCACCTTCACCAAACATGGAAAGCATGTGTTTATCGAAGCCGCCCCCAAAGCCTTTAACACCGGCGAAACCGATGCCATTAATAATTACAGCTTCGCCATCCAAAATTTGCATCCCGGCATTTTGTAAAATCTGCCGGATTAGCTTATGACGTCCTTTTTCAAAATCATGATTGCCTAAAACGCCAACAATGGGAATGGAGCAGGCTTTTAACTCTTCAGCCAGTACCTGTGCTTCGCCTTCATCACCGGTATCGGTCAAATCTCCGGCTATCAGTAAAATATCCGCCTTGGCCGAAACATTCTTAAAATACTCAGTCCATTTACCTCTATCTGTTTCCCTTACATGCACATCGCCAACAGCAGCAATGCGCACCTTTAATTCCTCCGCCATATTATGTGGTTTTAATGGTACTCACTTTATAATTCCAGTCTTTAATATCCACCTCGTATTGAGTCTGATCAATAACCGGGCCTCTGCAAACTTTCTCTAACGATGGTGGTAAATCATATTGTTCACGGGCACGTTCCATTAGTTCATCAAACAGCCATTTGGGTATGATGTCGGGATAATCCGCAGGATAAACAAACTGAAATTGTAAAAGTTGGGCAAGCAGCAAGTGCCAGTGCTGGTCGAGCCTGAAAAGCAAACGCTTCCAGTCGAGGTGTTTACCATATTTAACAAGCACATGATTAATGTCGGCTCCGTCGTAACGTTCTCGGTTCTGTACGTAAATCTTACACCATACCAGTTCTTCCGCGGGAAGAAACTTAACCGGAATACCTGCAAATTCGCCTTCCGTTGCATATTCATACCAGCTATCGTCAACTGTACAGATGTTGTTTACGGTATCAAAAATGATGTCAATAAAGTATTCGCCCTTAAAAACTTTAGCCAGCCAACGCACATCGGTAAGCTGTGTAACATAGCCTTTAGCTGCGAAATGTTTCATTATTTTAGGGTATTCACTCGGCTTGCAGAAAACGTCCATATCCTTGGTGTCGCGATATAAGCCGGTATATTTAAACAGTGCGAATGCGCCACCAAGCATGAAATTCGAACCACTGTCATGAAGCAATTCTAATGCCTCCCTATAAAACGCCTGAGCTTCTCTTTTCTCTTCTTCCGTTTCAATCATAAAAAAAAATCACCTTTCCATTAATCGTAGGTGGATAACCTGCTTTTACCGGTTTCTGTTTGAGTTACGATAGATGATGATTTTGAAGTGTTGTAAATAAGGTAGTTAAGGCTGGAGTGCTATGGAGTAAGACTTTTTAGAATCGCTTTGTTAACTGAACTTACCGTGATCTTTTTTTCGGCCAAGAATCAACCGTACGCCTTTATCATAACTAAAATAGCTGAACATCCATTGCAGAAATACAATAAGCCGGCTTTTGAAACTGATGATAGAGATAAGGTGAATAAACATCCAGATAAGCCAGGCAAAGAAGCCTTGAGTATCGTAATCTTTCCCAAAAAGTTTCAAATCTGCAACAGCATGATTCCGGCCAATCGTAGCCATCGAACCCTGGTCTTTATATCTAAACGCTTTAAGAGGTTTGTTTTTTAGCTTTCGCTGGATATTTTGGCCAAGTAATTTACCTTGCTGCAAGGCGGGTTGTGCTACCATTGGATGACCTTGGGGATATTCTTCTGACTCGATTGCTGCAACGTCTCCAATCGCAAAAATATTCTCGTAGCCCTTAACCCGGTTGTATTCGTCTACAGCGATGCGGTTACCTTTCAGAATTACGTCTGGATTTAAGCCGTTTATTGGAGCTCCAATCACCCCCGCCGACCATATAAGTGTATATGTTTTAAGCTCCTCTCCCGAATCCAAAGTTGCGGTTATACCATCGTAAGATTTTACCCGGGTATTTAGCCAAACCTTTACGCCATAGCTTTGCAAATATTCAATAGCCTTTTTGGATGCACCGGCAGACATGCCTTTAAGCAGAATGTCTCCACTTTGCACCAGGTTGATGTCCATTTGCTTAATGTTCAGTTCCTTATAGTCCTTGGGGAAAACATGTTTCCTGAGTTCGCTCAATGCACCTGCCAGTTCAACACCGGTGGGACCGCCGCCTACTATTACAAAATCCATTAAGGTGTTCAGTTGCCTTTCATCCTTGGCTTGAAGCGCGTTTTCAAGATTACAAAGAATGGTATTTCGCAGCTCCAGGGCATCATCAATACTTTTTATAGCGATGGCATTTTTAGCCATTACTTCGTCGCCGAAATAATTGGTTTCGGCACCTGTTGCAATTACCAGGTAATCGTACCGCAGCGAACCTATTTTGGTAATAATTTCTTGTTTTTGGGAATCCACCGATAAAACCTCTGTAAGCCGGAAATAGAAGTTCTTCTGTTCTCCGAATATTTTTCTGAAGGGGTGTATAATAGATGCCGAATCCAGCGCAGCGGTGGCAATTTGATAGAGAAGCGGTTGAAACGTGTGGTAATTGTGTTTATCTAAAAGCACCACCTGTACCGGAGCATCTGCCAGAGTTTTAACCAACTCAACACCTCCAAAACCACCTCCAATAACTACTACCCGGGGGCTATTCGAATCGTCAATGCCCGAAATCTCTATCATTTCTAATTTTTCTATCACAACATGAAAGCGGATGATTTGTTGAAAGAGAGATTCTTATCTTGGAATGCTTTTAGCGATAGTGACTCAAGGTTTTCTCAGCTCATTAAAAAAACGACAAGTATGCTTCGATGGATAGATGTCATTAAATTTTCAAGGTACGGAAATCCCGAACCTGAACGGAAAATAGAAAAAACGGATAAGGAATGGAAAGAGCTTTTAACGGATGAACAATATCGGATAACCCGTTTAAAGGGTACAGAACGTCCGTATTCAGGTGCTTACTGCCGTTCTTACGAAGCTGGCCAGTATACTTGTGTTTGCTGTGGCGAATTATTGTTTGATGCTGTAGAGAAATATAATTCCTTGTCGGGATGGCCAAGTTTTACTCAGCCTGCAAGAAAATCAGCTGTTAAGTATTTCGTAGATAATACTTTCGGGATGAAAAGGGTAGAAGTGCTGTGCAATGTTTGCGATGCACATTTGGGTCACGTTTTTCCTGATGGCCCTGAGCCTTCTGGCTTGCGCTACTGTATCAATTCAGAAAGTATAAAGAGGATAGAGGATAAGATGGAACTAAGCGTTTTAGGCGGAGGTTGTTTCTGGTGTACCGAAGCCTTGTTTCAGAAGGTTAAGGGTGTAGAGACGGTGGAGCCGGGCTATAGCGGAGGGAAAGCTTTTAAACCAAGTTACAGAGAGGTGGCCAGCGGCTTAACCGGCCATGCCGAAATGGTGCGTATTAAGTTCAATCCTTTTATCATTTCTTTTCAGGATCTGCTCAGGATATTTTTCTCCATTCACGATGCCAGTCTTCTCGATCCCGAAAAGGGCGATTATACCCAATATCGATCAGTGATCCTGTATTATAATGAGGCTCAGCGATCAGTAGCTGAACATATTAAAACGGAAACAGCTGTACAGACCGGTAAGATTTTACATACAGAGATTGCACCTTACAAAGCCTTTTATCCGGCTGAGGAAAAACATCAGAACTATTATCAGAAGAATCCTGATGCTCCGTATTGTACCGAAATTATTGATCCAAAACTGGAAAAGCTAAAGCATTTGTTTAGCGAGATGATTCAATAATTGGTGATTTTTTTTCTTGATTTGGGTAATGTTTCTTTCATATAAGTTACATTTGCGTCGAATCAAAGCCTTATTTTTTAATAAAAACAACCAATAACCTCTCATGAAAAAAGTATTTTACCTCGTCCTGTTGTTAATTCATGCCTCTCTTTTTGCCCAGGAACTGAATTTAAAACCAGGTTCCGAATTTGATATGAAAAACGAATATCAATTTAAGGGGCCCGACCTGCAGACCGCTGATTATGTTTTCCATTTTCGGGTTTTAGCGAAAGATTCTCTAAATAATTATCGTATTGCCTGCTCCCTTCAATATGCTAAAGGTGAAATGGGCAATTTCGGCTCGTATGATTCCGAAAATATCCGTAAAACTACTCTGAACAGTAGTTATCCTTTGCTCGTTATGGCTCTTTTGCAGAAGGAGTTTGAGATCGTAATTTCCTCAAAAGGACAGGTGAAAACTGTTGAAGGTGTGGATGACATCATTAAACAAGCTTCGGCAAAGTGGCAGTTATATAAAGCACGTGAAGAAGAGATGCTTAATAATTCCAAAAATTTTCCGGTGCGGTTTATAAAGGGTTTTTTCTTTGATGCGCCTGAAAAAAATATTGGCTTCGGCTCGGAGTGGAATAGTACAGATACCTCCACGGCATATAAGGTTACAAGTATAAAGGGCGCTTTACTGGATATTAAGTTTGAAAATCTGAAGAAAGATCCCCAATCTGAGATAAAAGGTACAATGGTTCTGAATACAGTAACGGGATTAATTGAGCTGAGCGATAGGTATAGGAAAGCGGTTCTGAATAACCCTGAAGCCATGGTTAAAAGCCAGGCGATTGCCGAAACCTGGAAACAAAAACTAATCTCAACTCCGCAAAAATATAGCCCTGATACCACATGGATAAATATGGCCGTATCAATAAGCAGTTGGAGCAGCGGATTAAAAAATAATGTAGAATATGATAAGGCAAAAGTGTATGCTTTCTTTAAGCAAAACGATGCGAGATACGAGAGAGATCCTTATTACATCCTTCATAAACTGACTTTGTTTCAGTGGGTAAAGGAATATGAAGATTACTCCAGGGCATTGCACAAAACACCCAACTATCTTATTACTGAAACCCCACATCACTTGCATAATAAAATAGGCGATGAGCTTAAGATAAGTGCCGATTCAGCTTATGCCGTTGCAAAGTGTTTTTACAAAACAGAGTCGTTTTACGGATGGGTTCAGCATTCTTTCGCTCAATCATTTTTAGATCGGCTAACAGATGTAAACAGACAGGCTGAAATGCGTAAGGCAATGAAAAAGAAGGGTTATTCTGATGAAAAGATTGATAGTATTATGCTTAGTTCGCAATCTGAATTGAATAACTCGTATAAGCTTTTAGAACTGTTAAATAAGGATACTGATCCTTCTATGCAATTGCGGGTTAAACCACTGTATTTTTGGATAAAGGCTAAACAAACTTCTGATGCAGCTGGACTGGTTAAACTCTCAAAATCTATTAAGAAGCTTAATGACGACTATTTTTCGGATGGAAATGCAGGCCGTTATGAGTTATTGATTTACCAGCTGTTAAAGATGAAGGGTGAACACGATGAAGCAAAATCCCTGCTTAATCAGGCAATCGAAAGTCTTGAGAAATTTACTGCAGATACCTTAAATAAGTCCAGATTTGCCCACCAGAATTTACTGGCTGGAGCTTATTATTTCAAATACACGGAAGAAAAAGAGAGTGATCCAAATCTTGCATTAGCTTATCTTTCCAAAGCAGCTGCCTATTCTCCAAAGAAAGCTACAGAAAAAGCCTATGACAGCTTTTACGACCGGGTATTCTTAAATACAAAAGAAAGCTACCGTAAGGAATTTGTGGAAGCGCTTTTTAAATCGGGTAAGAACGATGATGCCATAAGTATTTTCGCTGCACATATTAATGCAAATCCCGAGGAAATAGATGAGATGAAAACTATTTTTCAATCTAATTTTCCGGATAAGAAGTTTAGTGATTTTATCTCAAAACAGTTGATCGCAACCTGGGAACTCGCGCCGGACTTTACATTGAAAGGTTTGCAGGGAAATGAGTACAGCTTAAAAGATTTCAAAAATGGGTGGCTGGTGTTGGATTTTTGGGGAACCTGGTGCGATCCCTGCCGAAGAGAAATGCCTGCTATTAATAGCTTTAACAAAGATTTGGATGCCGGAAAGCTGCCAAACGTAAAGTTCTTAAGTGTTGCTTGTCGCGATAATGAAAGCAATGTAAGCACTTATTTTAAAGCAAATGGTTTTAACATCCCTGCTGCAATGTCAGATAACCTGGTTCAGGAAAAATATAAAATTACAGGCTATCCTTCTAAAATCATCGTTTCTCCAACAGGACGAATGCTGCCCGTAAAGTTTGGCAGCAATTGGCAAAAAGTAATTGCCAGCTTTGTGAATAATTGGCAAAGTGAGGGTAACGCATTAGATAAGAAAGACGCTGTTTCTGGAAATTAGGATGGTTGACTGTCGCAGTTTGTACTTTGTCCTCTCGAGAGGAGCAAATGGAGAAGAAAATATCGTGATTACAATGGGGGTAAAGCGGGTTATAGAGCTTTGTCATCCCCCGTGGAACAACGTGAAGAAGATATTTGATAACAATGGGCGCAATACCGGTTAACCCCGCATTGTTCATCTCGAGTAGTTGAACTTGCGAAAGAATAATATAGTAATGACAATGGGCGAAAAGCGGGTTATAAAACTTTGTCATCTCGAGTGGAGCAACTTGAAGAAGAAAAATATAGTAATGACAATGGGCGAAAAGCGGGTTATAAAACTTTGTCATCTCGACGAAGGAGAGATCCTAAAGCGCTTTATATACAAACTGGCTAGGATCTCTCCTTACGTCGAGATGACAAAACGCCTCTTTGCAATCGGTTTAAAATAAGTGAGTTATAGTTCTGTCATTATAAGCGAGACAAACTTGAAAACGAAAAATATTTGATGACCATGAGGATAAAGCGGGTTATAAAACTTTGTCATCTCGAGTAGTTGAACTTGCGAAAGAATAATATAGTAATGACAATGGGCGAAAAGCGGGTTATAAAACTTTGTCATCTCGACGAAGGAGAGATCCTAAAGCGCTTTATATACAAACTGGCTAGGATCTCTCCTTACGTCGGAGATGACAAAACGCCTCTTTGCAATCGGTTTAAAATAAGTGAGTTATAGTTCTGTCATTATAACGAAGGAGAGATCCTAAAGCGCTTTATATACAAACTGGCTAGGATCTCTCCTTACGTCGGAGATGACAAAACGCCCCTTTGTAAGTGTTTAAAAATAAAGACTTTACAGTTTTGTCGTTATAACCCAAGGAGGGATCCTAAAGCGCTTTATATACAAACTGGCTAGGATCTCTCCTTACGTCGAGATGACAAAACGCCCCTTTGTAAGTATTTAAAAATAAAGACTTTACAGTTTTATCGTTATAATCCAAGGAGGGAATCCGTTATGTTAAGCATCTTAGTATTTCTCCTCACGCCAGAAGTGGACTAGCCGGTATTGCGCCAGAAATTACACTTCATCATTCAAAAAACGCCAACTGGGATTAAATTCAGAAATCAAGTTCGTTTTTTTTTCTCTTCGCCATTGCTTAAGCTCCTTTTCCCTTTCAATAGCATGATCAATGAACTGGTGCCTCTCCCAATAGACCAGATTATGGCAGTTATATTTTCCTGGAAAGGTTGCTGGATTACCTCTATTAGCATAATGCTGTTGTAGTCTAGTAGGTAAATCATTTGTTACTCCAATGTATAGTACTGTTCTACCTGAATTTGTGACTATGTAAACGAAATAATTGTGATGCATCGGCTTTTTGAGGGTTTATGGAACCAAGGAAGATATTTGATAACAAATTGAACACAATACAGGTTAACAAACTTTGTCATCCCGGCCTAAGGAGGGATCTTAAAGCGTCATGCCTGCAAACTTTTTAGGATCTCTCCTCACGTCGAGATGACAAAGCTTTAGTTTGCAAATTTTTAAAAATGAGCTACTTGTAGTCTTTTTTCATGTCGTCATGAATAATACTAAAACCGAATGCTAAGGTCTTCTTCAAACGATTAAGCAAACCTTAATCCTCCTCCTCACATTCCTTCGCCTTTATAAACCTCCAGCCCTTGCTATCTTTGATAAATTCAACCTGCCAGTGAGCGCCCTCGGCTGTAAAATTGAAATTCAAATTTGTTTCTTCAGGGTTTTTAGGGATAAATGATGGTAGCAAGGTTTCGGCGATGAGCTGAACTTGTTGTTCTGATAATTTCTTTTTAGCCAATCTCTTAATTTATAAGCTGTTTCTAATGAAAAAGCCAGAAGTGATTCCTCGCTTCTGGCTTTTTGTAATGCTATGAATATCCCAGAATTTTGAGAACCTGTTTACTGTTTTGTTCTTCGCCAAAAACTTCAAAGTTGAACGTTTCATCGCGGTTTCGGCGAATAATTACGTGCTTTGGAGAGGGTAGCAAGCAGTGATGAATACCACCATATCCACTCAATACCTCCTGATATGCCCCGGTATGGAAGAAGCCAAGGTATTGAACCTTACGCGTTTTAGGCATAAACACACTGTTCATGTGCGCTTCCTGGTTGTAGTAATCTTGCCCGTCGCAGGTAATACCACCCAGGTTAACACGTTCGTATTCCGAATCCCAGTTATTAATTGGTAAAAGGATATATTTTTGATTCAGCGCCCAAACATCCGGAAGGTTGGTAATGAACGATCCGTCGAGCATTAACCATTTTTCGCGGTCGTTCTGCTGTTTACGGCCCAATACTTTGTATAAAATACCAGAAGCTTCAGCTACGGTATATTTACCAAATTCAGTAATAATATCTGGTTCCTCAACATCGTGTTCAGCACAAATCTCTTTAATCCGTTTAACGATCTCGTTTACCATGTATTCGTAATCAAAATCAAAAACCAACGAATCTTTGAATGGCATACCGCCACCAATATCTAAGGTGGTTAAATCTGGATTGATCTTTTTGAATTTACAGTACAGCGTAACATATTTCTCCAACTCGTTCCAGTAATAAGGTGTATCAGAAATACCAGAATTGATAAAGAAGTGAAGAAGCTTAACTTTAAAATTAGGGTTAGACGCGATTTTGTTGTTATAAAACTCAATCACATCTTCCATACGGATACCTAAACGAGAAGTATAGAACTGTGAATCTGGCTGCTCTTCCGATGCAATACGCATCCCCAGGCTACATGGCAAGTCTAACTCATCATCATAAATGTTAAACTCTTCTTTGTTATCCAGAACAGGAATAATGTTTTTAAACCCATCATGGAACATATCAATAATGTATTGCTTATATTGATAGGTTTTAAAGCCGTTACAGATTACAGTAATATCCTTCGAAACAATACCTTTTTTCTCAAGAGTATCAATCATAGGCATATCAAAAGCCGATGATGTTTCTAAGTGAATGTCGTTTTTTAGTGCTTCTTCAACAATATGGCGAAAATGCGAGCTTTTTGTACAATAAGTGTACATATAGCTTCCGCGATAATTATTGTTTACAATTGCTTTCTGAAACAGAAGTTTAGCCTGTTGTATCTTTTTAGATATCAAAGGTATGTATGTAAAACGCAGGGGAGTTCCATACGTTTCAATCATTTCCATTAAATTAAGGTCATGGAAATATAACTCATCTTCAATAACCTCAAAGCCTTCCTGTGGGAAACCAACGCTAAGGTCAATAAATTCCTCGTAACTCTGCATGTGTTAATCTTACTTAAAGTACCGCCTTCAAACCCATTCTAAATGCCTGGAAAAGACCTGCGAAAATAAGAAAAAATGGTTTTTATTTTTTATTAAATAACTTCTCTTAAAAAGATTCGAATGATTTCTGGAAATAGGCAAGTATTCATCTGTAAAGTGACTCGAATATTATCCATTTTTATGATGGATGGGCATAAATGGAACAAATAAACACGCACAAAAAAAGCGCCCTGGGGCGCTTTCAAATGTCAATTTTATACTATTACCAGCCGGGGGCAAAGGCCATTCCGAATACCGGGCCTTTGACATCGGTTCGTTGGAAGGGTAGTGCCAGATATGGCTCTATCACAAAATACCCAAATACGTTTACACGTAATGAAACTCCGGTACTCATTACTGGCACACGTTCGTAAATTACGGAGCTTTGCAATTGTCCTGTTGGTGTTATTGTTGTTGTTTCGCCGCTTCCTAATACTCTTGGTTTTGAGCGGAATGCCACTTTTGAATCACTGTTATACGCCAAACCTATGTCGAAGAAGAAGTTCAAATCAGAGAAAAGGAACTTAGATTCTATAGCAGTTAACTTTTTAGGACCGGTAAACGGTATACGAGCCTCAATGTTCCCAACCGCAATTTTAGAACCTACCAACTGATCTAACGTGAAGCCGTTAAGTGAGTTATTCTCTTCATTTTTATAAAACGAGTTGGCTTCGTATCCCCTTACAAGGTAAGGGTAACCAACAAAGAGCGGATATAATTTGTCCTGGTCTCTTCCTAAGCGAGAATAACTATATGCTCTTCCAGCTAATGTGAATTTTTTGAACCGCACATACTTTCTTAAATCGGCAGTAATAGATGTTAACCTGTAATCTCCAAACATGGCATCGGCACCAAAACGGTATCTAAAGCCACTCAATGGAGAGGTGATTCCAAATAGTGCATTATCACCAACAAAAGCTCCATTTAATTGGTAAATAGAAAATGATTTAAAGTCCATGCCGTAATAAGCTTTTGCATCTTCTCTTGAGAGTTTTGATCTGTCAGATCTGTACGGGTCACCTACAGCTCTAGTCGTAGTATCTCCATAATAATAAGTGGCGTACCGGTCTATTCTGTAGCTGTAATATGCCACTCCTGTACCCGCTTCGAAACGTAAAGAGCGAGAGAAGGGATAAAAAGCAAACGCCTGTATCTGATCCTCAAACGTTCTCACAATATCGTACCCGTACACAAAAGAACTATTTATGTTCTGTGCCGGACTTTGCTTGTCAAAATAAGCGACCGTATATCCAGATATATATGGAATATGCGATACCGCTGATCCTAAACTAATGCGTCCTTTTTGATTAATGAATGCCACCTGCGCACCGGCATCGTAAATCTCACCATTTACAGAAGCCATTGCAAAGATTTGGTTACGACCTAGAATATCGCTGAAAACTCCTTGTACGCCACTAGACATCCCTGTTCCGAAACGACCCACCGAAGCACCAACGCCATTGCTGGATAGATAATCCAATTGGAACTGAGGGCGATATTTGGTAGGCCTGATAGCTGTGGGATCGATAACCTCAAAACGTTCGAAGTTATTCAGGTTGGCATTGATAATATCAACTCCCGCTGATTTAGCTGGTGGAAGAATCGCCGCATCGAAATTAAGCTCAGTTGCATCAACAGTTACTGGTTTAAAATCAGATGCTTTAGCATTATAAAGCGTGTATTTCTGATATCTGTAATACGAGTAAACAATATCATCATTAGTAGAAACACTTAATGCCGGCGAATATTCAGTTATACCGCTGATACCTGTGAAGTAATTAGTTAACTGTTCAATCTGCTTTGATGCAATGGTATAACGGTACATATTGCGATATCCATCCCGGTTAGAAAGGAAATAGATCTGCTGGCTATTGCCTGAGAACTGGGGATTTAAATTGTTGGCACCCACAAATACAGGAATATCCGTAATGGTTTTTGTTGCCAGATCAATCACTGCAAGGTTGTAAGTGATGTCAACAGTTTTGCCGGAATTGTCAAATGTGGTACGATCGCTTGAGAAAACAAGTGATTTTCCATCAGGAGAGTAGGCTGGCTGATAGTCAGAGTATTTGTCGTTTGTTAAGCGATCTAATTTTTTGTTAGTAAGATGGTAAGCATAAATATCGCTCGCACCATCATTCAGACCAGAAAATGCAATGCTTTGTCCATCCGGCGACCAGCTGAGGTTGCTGAACTCACCAACATCTCCCATGCTAATTTCTGAAACGGTTTTCCCGGATTTCACATCTACTATAAATAACTTGGTTCTTCCGGAACTGAACGCACTAAATGCAAATCGCTTGCTATCCGGCGACCAGGCTCCTGCAGATTCAATAAAACTAAATTCGTCTATATGCGAGTTATTTGCCCTGCTGGTGAGCTTTCGGAGAACTTTTCCGGTCTGGGCATCTGCAAGGTAGAGATCGATACTTAGCAGATCTTTTTCCGATAAAAAGGCAAGGTATTTTCCATCCGGCGAAACCGAAGGAGCAACGTTCATGTCGCCTGCGTTTTTATTGTTGATAATGTTTTTACCAATGGGTATCTGCGAGGTATCGCGTAACATTGGCTTATAATGGTTTTCTATAGCTGTGCGCCACAAGCTCGATAATGTACGTTCATCATAACCGAATGTTCTTCTGATTGCCATTTCATAGCCATATTTAGCGGTTGCTTTAAATAAAGGAACGATAACGGTATCTCCGTAAGTTGAACCGATGTAAGTCCAGAAAGCTTGTCCGTAACGGTATGGGAAATAGCGGCTGTTGGAAGTCAGATCCCGAAGAGTTGGAATATCCCTGTTAAGGTAAGCATCTCGCATCCACATCCCGGTAAAAGCATCCACTTTTCCAACAGAAAGGTACTCGGCCATACCTTCAACCATCCATAACGGAAGATTTCCAATATTCTCGAGATTCGTCGAGTCGTTTTCTATTAAAGTATGATATTGAAATGCGTGAACAAGCTCGTGACCTAACACGTGGCGGGTTTGGTGATTCAGCATTTGAATCGGCATCACTACACGGTTTTTTAATCCTTCGGTAACACCACCTGTTCCCACACTTGCGCCACCTTGTAAAACGGTTGTAGACTGGAAATCGGGATGGTTTTCGTAAAGAATTACCGGGTTTTTCTTTTTGAAGGTGTCTCTGAATACTTGCTGATGTAAATCATACCAAACTTCACTTTCCTGCATAAATCGCTGCACCAAACTGTCGTTTCGCAGATAGTGATATAGTTCAAAGTGGGGAGACTGCTTTACTTTGAATTTTAAGTTCTTGTACCTAACCAGGTTTTGCCCGAAGTACTGGGCTGATACTGGGTGGGCTACGAAAGTTAATAGTAGTAGAATTAAGGGCTTAATTAACCTGCTTTTATATCGTAAGTAAACTTCCTTCATAGTGGTGCGATTGTTTGATACAAGGTATGTAGCAATTTATGTTTTGATTATGAATAATAGATGAATTTTTTAATTGTTTGCCTCATCCTCCCTTTTTTGCCTGCGCTGCTCACGTCTCGTTTCTCGCTTTGATTTGGCATCATTCGGATCTGCATCCTGAGTTGAACGATCAATGGGTTCTATCTGTTCTGGCGTTGGACTAGTACCAGGTTGCTGTTCGGGTGCCGGATTTTCTTCTGCCGGCTGTTCAACAGTGGTTGTATCAATTATCAGCGAATCAGTTAGCAAGCTATCAACCTTCGTTGTATCCGTATAGGGTTCCGGGGTTGTACATTTATATTCACGGGTAATTTCAACTGTTGGACCGGGGAACGGACCGTAAGTATAACCGGATGAAGCATCGTGATATACCTTTTCCATAAATTTACCAAAGATAGGAAGGGCGGTATGCGCTCCTTCTCCGGTGCCTGAAGATCGGAAATGGACACTTCGTTCATCGCAGCCCACCCAAACACCTGTTACCAGATCTTTAGTAAGCCCCATATACCATCCATCTACGAAATCTGAGCTGGTTCCGGTTTTTCCACCAATCTGATTTCCTTTTTTCCAAAGATCCCATTCCCAAAGTGAGCGGGAAGTTCCACCCGGTTCTTCCATACCACCTCTGAACATGTATAACATCAGCCAGGCAATTTCTTCTGTAAGTACTTGTTCCTGTTCCGCTTTAAATTCCTCAATCAAATTGCCATCATGATCGGTAATTCTTTGAACTAAAATAGGCTCAGTTTTGCGGCCATGGTTAAGGAATGTACCATAAGCCCTCACCATTTCGAAAACGGAAACATCGTTAGAGCCTAAACTTACAGATGGAACCGATTTAAGCTCACTTTCAATACCGCATTCATGGGCATATTTCACTACGTTATCCCAACCAACCTGCTCTGTGATCTGGGCTGTAATCGAGTTTACGGATTTACCCATTGCATGACGAAGGGTCATTTCCTGGCCGCTGAAGTAGTATTCAGAGTTCTTTGGCTCCCAAAATTTATGCTCATTATTCTCGTCGTAGGCAATTTTTACTGCTTTATCCACGAAGCGATCGCAGGGGCTCATGCCACTTTCTAATGCAGCCAAATAAGCAAATGGCTTGAAAGTTGAACCTGCCTGGCGTTTGGCCTGATTAACGTGATCGAATTTGAAATGATCGAAATCAATTCCTCCCACCCAAACTTTAATGAAACCTGTAAAAGGGTCCATTGTCATCATCCCGGTATTGAGGATTTTTGAATAGTATTTAAGTGAATCTAACGTTGAGTATTCAACCTCTTTATCGCCTTTCCAGCTAAACACCTTCATCTTTTTGGGTAAGTTCAGATAGTAGTCGATTGAATCTGGCGTGCTGGAATATTTGGTTTTCAGATAATCGTAGTAGGGGAGCCTTTGGGCAGCCTTCATCGGAAAATCTTCAATTTCTTTTCCTTCAGAATCTCTCCACGGATTTTCATTTCCCCAGGCATTATTTAAGCGGGTTTGAAGGCTTTTCATTTGTTCTTCCACTGCTTCTTCGGCATAACCCTGAAGCTTGGAATCAATCGTAGTGTATATTTTTAATCCGGATTCATATAAGTCGTAGCCGCTCTCTTCGCACCATTTTTCCAGGTAGCGGGCCACGGCAGTACGCAGGTAAGAATCGTCGCGAGTGTCATCGTCGACTTTGCCCAGAGCTAAGCTAAGCGGTTTGGCACTATATCTTTTGTATTCGGCTTCCGTGATGTACTCGTATTTTTGCATCTGCGAAAGCACCACATTACGTCGTTCCAATGCCTTTTCCGGATGATATTCGGGATTATAGGTGGTGCTTGCCTTTAGCATTCCAACAAGCATTGCGGCTTGTTCTACCTTTAACTTATCGGTGTCTTTATTGAAATATTTCTTGGCGGCCGTTTTTAATCCGAAAGTATTGCTGCCAAAAGGAACCGTGTTAAAGTACATGGTTAAGATCTGTTCCTTCGTGTAATGGTTTTCCAGTTTGGCGGCCGTAATCCATTCTTTTAATTTAGAAACAATGGTACGAACTACCGGGATTTTCCTTATCAAACCCTGCTGTTTGTTGTTGCGTGTTCTGTAAAGGTTTTTGGCAAGCTGTTGTGTAATGGTACTAGCGCCGCGCTTATCGCCCGAAGCTGTTGAAATAATACTCGAAAATAAAGAGCGTATATCTACCCCCGAGTGAGAAAAGAAGCGCACGTCTTCTGTTGCAATTAATGCATTGATGGTTTGCTGCGTAAGCTGGTTGTATTCTATCGGCGTTCTGTTTTCCTTATAATAGCGTCCAATAAGTTTTTTGTCGGCAGTGTATACTTCAGATGCAATGCGCATGTTGGGTGTTTTGATATCATGCAGCGTTGGCGAATATCCGAAAAGCCATAAAAAGTTGAGCTCTATGGCACAGAAAGAAATGATAATGAAGTATATAAAAATTGAAAGGTATCTAAGAGGCTTGTTTTTTATTTCTCTGAACATAAAACTTATTTAATGCATTGCTGCACCCGATCGAATAGAATCTGTAATAATAGTAACGGATAATAGAAAAGGCAAAACTTTAACCTTTATTAACCTTTTAACTCAAACTTATCGGCATCTTTTAGAAAAGGAAAGCTCCTTCTTGTTTTTATCAGCTCTTCTTTTGAGATAGAGAATGTATAAAGATCCTCATCGTTTGGTTTATAATAGACGGTTTTTCCGTATGGATCGATACACATGGAGTCGCCGGAATGGTAAATTTCATTGCCATCATGCCCAACGCGGTTAACACCAATTACGAAAGCCTGATTTTCTACCGCCCTGGCCGGAATTAGTGTGCGCCAATGTAATGAACGTTTCTCTGGCCAGTTGGCTACAATCAGCAACAGATCATAGTCAATATTGTTGTTTCTTAGCCAAACAGGGAATCTCAGATCATAGCAAATTACAGGGCATATCTTCCAGTCGTTCAGTTCAACCAGCAGCTTATCTTTACCTGCAGTATAAATATCATCTTCTTTGCCCAGACCAAACAGGTGTCTTTTGTCGTATTTTTCGAAGCTTCCATCCGGGCGCATCCAGATTAAACGGTTGTAATATTTGCCGTTCTCTTTAATGATTAAACTTCCGGTGATAACACAATCGAACTTTTTTGCCTGATTTTGCATCCACTGCATGGTTTTCCCACCAGTTTCTTCTGCCAGATTTTCGGCATTCATGGTAAAGCCCGTGCTGAACATTTCGGGCAGTATGATGAGGTCTGTTTTTTCTCTGATCGAAGATAGCTTCAAACCCAGGTTTTGCAGATTCTTGTCAATGTTTTCCCAGAATAGATACGCCTGGAAGGTGGTGATTTTTAGAACACTCATTGGCCTAAACTAAATTATACTAATTTAAACTTTAGTTAACAGATTGATAGCTTTTTCTAACGTTTCTTCTTTTTTTGCAAAGCAAAAGCGAATAACGCCGAAATCGGTTCCTTTATTATAAAATGCCGAATTAGGGATAGCCGCAACTCCAAAGTCGGTGGTGAGGCGCTTAACAAAATCGGTGTCTTTTTCATCGGTTATTTTGCTGATCTGCACATTTTGAAAGTAAGATCCCATACATGGTAAGATCTCGAACCTGGTATTTTGTAACATCGACCTGAAAAAATCTCTCTTTTTCTGGAAGTAATTTCCCAGTTCGTTGTAGTAATCTTTATTGGTTAGAAATTCGGCTATCGCATACTGCATTGGCGTATTAACACTAAAAACCAAAAATTGATGTACTTTTCTAAATTCATCCATTAAAATTTTTGGTGCCAGGCAATATCCTATTTTCCAGCCGGTGGTATGTAACAGTTTTCCAAATGAAAAAGTGATAAAACTTCGCTCTCTTAATTCTGGAAAACGACACATACTTAAGTGGGGTTTCCCATCATAAATAAGATGTTCGTATACTTCATCGCTCAGGATGAGAATGTCTGTTCCCCTGGTGATAGCGATTAATTGCTTGATATCTTCTTCTTCCAGAATGGCTCCGGTAGGATTTTGTGGCGAGTTAAGAATAATCATCCTGGTGCGGGATGAAATAAGCTTACGAACCATCTGCCAGTCGATTTTATAATCGGGAGGTGAAAGCTCGAAGGGTTTAACAAGGCCACCAAAAAGCTTTACAGTTGGGGCGTACGAATCGTAAGCGGGTTCGAACACAATCACCTCATCGCCTGGCTGAATAGTTGCGGCAATGGCTGTAAAAATAGCCTGGGTTCCTCCGGCAGTAATGGTTATTTCAGTGTCGGCATCATATTCTGATTGATAAAGCTCATTAATTTTATCTGAAATACGTTGTCTGAGCAAGGGAACACCCGTCATTGGAGCGTATTGGTTTTTGCCTTGCTGAATGTATTTGTTTACCAGATTGGAAAGTTCTGCCGGTGAATCGTAGTCCGGAAAGCCTTGTGAGAGATTGATAGCGTTATGATCTGCCGCCAATTTAGACATTACCGTAAAGATAGTTGTCGCCGTTTTGGGTAGCTTAGATTTAAAGTGAATCATCAGGGCTAAATTAGGAATAAATAGCTAATAGGAGGAGTAATTAGGTTTTAGGTGTTAAAAAGTAAGTGGAAAGAAACTTTGGTTACCTATGACATAAAATTGAGGGAGTTGCTTTCTGTCGAGGTTTCGGCTTTGATAACTTAATGAGCTGCCTCTAATCTGCTTTCTTTTACTTTTTTCTTGATAAAAAAGTAACAAAAAATCAAGAAAAGAAATATGCTTCTGCGCACAAGGCTCACCCGGGCCCGCATTTCTTTTCAGCCCACCGCTCAGCTCTTCGCAACGATGGTTATACTTAATCGGAAGGTAGAAGCTATTTCAAAATGTCATCTCCTCTTTCGGTGTTTTGAAAAAAAATGGGAAACTCCCCATGACATGAGACATCTTCAAGGGAAAGTCTGTTGTTTGAACAGTAAAACGTAGTGGTGTGTTGAGTTCATCGAACCATAAAGCGGCTTCTTACTCCGAATATAGTCCTCTCTGTCGGATGCTCTTCGACGGGTTTCATGCTGACGATCCTGGCATACTCAGATCCAATATCATTCCTGCTTTTTACGTTTGAAAATAAATCCACACTCATTGGCTCACTTTGCTCCAGATTATTCACTTACCTTTTTATTGGTTTTATGTGAAGCAATGTTCTTATCAATCCGCTTAAGTTGGTCACCAGCTTCGTTCCAATAGAGCTGATTGGGCAGAGCAGTACCGATACCAGATTCTAATAATCACCACCACAAGGATGTGGCATCCTGCCACCAGAGTCAGTTCAAGTTCATACCTGGTTCAGCTATTCTTCAGCTAAATGGCACTTAAACTGAGTTTGAACTGAGCAAGAACTGAAGGAGAACTGAACAATAGCTGAAGAAAATGCATCCTGGTTTTGGTGATTGTCATGACTTGGCCGTCAATTGCCTTCATTTCGCCGTCAATTGCCTTCAGGTTCCGGTTTAGAGAAATCGCATCCTATTTTCGATTCGACATTACTGCGCATGCACAAGCAAGACGTTGAAAGAACAAATTTTTCAAATAAATTTTTTAGAAGTTTGCGCTGACAGGACCAATGCCAAATAATGTTGCAAGTTTTATAAATTCGTCATCAAATGTTGATAAGGCAGTGATTGTTATAGGTCAGAAGGAAATTGGTCAGGAGGGTTGAGCAATGGGGGGCTATTATGAATTGGAAGCCTGGATCGAAAAAGTGAAATGAAAAAAATAACAATAAATGACAATGGACGCTGTTTTTATCGGAATAAGCTCAAAGACACCCGAATGGGGCTGTTTGTAATGACTCCTGGTCTCTTAATAGTTTTTACTTTGTTATTTTCCATGATAATTGGATTTACATGGGGGCTACTCTTTGTTCTGTCTTTTCCTGTCTTGACGATAATACTCGCGTTTGTATATGTACCGCTGTTTTACAGAAAGCAATACATCAATAATATAATTGCGTCGATTGAGATAGATGACCAGTTTGTAAAGTTGGAAACTTTTGGGTGGTTTTTCTTTACGCCTCAAGTGATCTTTTTTAACATTAAGGAGATTAGTTGTTACGAAGAATTATCGGGCGAACTGTTTTTCAAAGAACAGAAAGTGTTCAAATTAAAGCTAAAGGGTAAATTGGATGTTTATTATTTGGTGCACAACTTTTTTGATCACGATATTCACTTTGGATGATTGTTGGAATGGCCTAATAGCTCACCTATTATTCAAGTGAAATGAAAAAATGGATTGCCGTAATTTGTATTTTAATTACTGTTGGAATTGTATTTTTGTTGCAACTACAGGAAAAAACGATGAAACTTTAGGTGATAACTATTATTACCTATCTGCTTTAGCGTAAATAATAGCTGCTTTTCTCCTGATCCCATTCCCATCTAAAATCATAAATTAGCAACATGAATTACAGAAATTACTTCTACTTAGTACTGGTGCTTTTTTGTTTAGTGTCTTGCAAATCAACGGACAAGGGTGTTCCTGTTGTTGGTTTTGTTGATGCTTTTGAAGATGCCACTATTGCACAGGCGAGAGGTGGTTTTACGGATGCTTTAAAGAAAAATGGGTTCAGCGAAGGTGATAAAACTGTAAAAATAATTTATAGGAATGCACAGGGCGATAATCCTGCATTAACTCAAATTGTTAATTATTTCATATCCGAAAAGGTAAAACTGATGGCCACCAGCACCACTGTAGCTACGGTTTCTGCTTTGCAGCGAAGCAAGGATATTCCGGTTTTTATGATGGTATCACCGGTTCCAGAAAGGATGAATGTGGTTGATGCCAGCGGTAAAGCCCCTGCTAATTTGTTTGGGGTAGCCGAAGAACTAGCTTATATAGATACATCGTTTACACTGATTCCAAAGCTTTTGAAACCAAAGAATGGTAAGTTAATTGTTGGGATGATCTATAATCAGGCCGAGCCACAATCAGCTGATGCTCTGCAAAGGATCAAATCGCTTGCTGCAGCAAATAATATAATTGTCGAAGCATTGCCGGTAAATGCTTCCGCAGATGCTCAGATTGTAACACAATCGCTTTTAAGCAAAAATATCGATGCCTTCTTTGCTAATCCGGATAATACCGTATTTGCAGCATTCGAAACCATCGTGAAAAATTGCAATCAGAAAAATGTGCCGATTTTTACCAGCGAAGCAGGTTTAGTGAAGCGTGGCGCTGTTGCTGCTTTTGGGGCAGATATTTATCAGTGGGGCTATCAGGCAGGAGAACAAGCGGCTAAATATCTTAAAACAGGAAAAACAGAAGGATTAAATTGGGAAATGGTAAAAGTGCGTAAACGGGTATACAATCCGGAAGTGGCTAAGAAATATGCTATTACAGTTCCTTCAGGTTTCGAAGCTGTTAAATAATGGATTTTTATCTAACCGCATTATTACAGGGACTATGTTTTTCGGGAATTGCTCTTGGGATCTTCATCTCCATGAAGATCTTTAATATTCCCGACATTACTACCGATGGAAGTTATACGCTTGGTGGAGTAGTAACCGCAGTTATGCTTTCGGGTGAATCATCTCCGCTGCTTGTTTTACCAATAGTGATTCTTGCGGGCGCGCTGGCCGGGACCTTTACAGGTTTAATTCATACGCGACTTAAAATCAATCCACTGCTATCGGGGATATTAGTTAGTACGGCATTGTATTCAATTAATCTGTTGCTAATGGGGCGTTCCAACATTCCGCTTTTAAACTACGAGAACCTTTATAATCTCATTACCCTATCGCCAGACCTCAATTTAAATACCTTATTGACGCTGCTAATTATTGTGGGTTTACTAGTGTTTATAGTAGGATATATGCTTAGTACAGATTTTGGAATATCCATGCGAGCCACAGGAAACAGTGAAACCATGATCAGAGCTTTGGGCGTAAATACCGATAGAATGAAGGTTATTGGTTTAGCTATCGCCAATGCATTAACAGCTACCAGTGGATATCTGATTAACCAGTTTCAGGGTTTTGCAGATATTAATATGGGCATTGGCATTGTAATTATGGGTCTCGGTTCGGTTATCATAGCCGAAACCTTTATCAATTGGTTAAATATTACTTCGATAGCCTGGATGTTGGCCTTAGTTATTTCAGGAGCTATAATTTTTCAGTTTGTACTCTCGCTGACTTTAAGTGTTGGTGTTGATGCAACCTTGTTGAAACTGGTTACTGCTCTGTTCGTGCTAATTATCGTAAGTGTTCCCAAAATCACTTTTAAACGTTCGGCATGATAGAGATAAAATCACTGTATAAAACATTTAATGCAGGCAGAGTTAATGAAGTAAAAAGCTTGCAAAATGTTAATCTCTCTATCAATAAAGGAGATTTTTTGATTTTGTTGGGAGCGAATGGCTCGGGCAAATCAACCTTGTTAAATTCTATCAGTGGAAGCATTCTGGCAGAGAGCGGTTCAATTGAAATTGAGGGGATAGATGTTTCCCGTTTCCCGGAATATAAAAGGAGCCCCTGGATAGCCAGAGTATTTCAAAATCCTTTAAGTGGAACAGCATCCGATCTTACCATTCTGGAAAATTTTCGCCTTGCTACTCTCCGCACGCAATCCAAGAATCTTAAAATAGGAATCAATAATAAATTTAAAAGTCTGGTGAAAGACCGGGTTGCTCTATTAGGGATGGGCTTGGAACATAAACTCGACCAGCCGATCGGAACTCTCTCAGGTGGGCAGCGACAGGCTTTAACTTTATTGATGTGTGTGATGGACGATCTTAAAATCCTCCTTTTGGATGAACCCACGGCTGCTCTTGATCCCCGTTCTGCCCAATTGGTAATGCAAACCGCTGATAAGGTGATCCGGGATTTTGATCTTACGGCTATAATGGTTACCCACAATATGAAGGATGCTCTTGCTTATGGAAACCGCATTGTGCAAATGAATGATGGTAAGGTGGCCCGAGATATTTCAACCGAACAGAAATCGAAACTGGCGGTGGCTGATCTTTATGAGTGGTTTGGTTGATTACCTGCGAGCTGAATAGTTTTACCACAGAGAACATAGAGGAAGGCACGAATAGCATAGAGTTAAAATCTTACTTCGTGTTCTTTGTGCCATCTTCGTACTCTCTGTGGTTATATTACAGCGTTCTAACGTCTTCCGCCACTCATCATTCCCATTAGCTGAGCAAGAGTAATTTCCTCGTACTCTTTGCTGGCACCAAAGCTTCCAGCCGGAACTGGTGCTTCCTTAATTTCTTTGATACTGGCTTTGATCGGCATTCTATTTGCAACCGTTTGAAATTCTAAGGGAACGCCCAGGTTCTTATCGTAAAAAGTGGTCAACGAATTTGGGGTAACAGTAATATCTTTCGTAAACCAGGCATCAAAAGTTTGTCCGCTTTTCTTCTCTTTAACCGAATATTTAGTGGCGTTGTAACCGTTTATTGCTTTGGTTTCGGCAGTTGCTTTAGTTTCAAATTCTGGATTTTGTTCTTGTGCCTGTTCCAAATCATCCGGAGTAAAAATTACCGAATATTTTTTGTTCGCCATAGGCATATCTACCAGTAAACGCACATATTCTGTTTTGGCATTCATGATAATCTTGTTCGAAAAAAAGGCAGTTTTTGTATCAGAAGCAGATGAATCGCCCTTAAAATAAACAACCATTTCTGTAGGAAACCTTGACGCAAACTGAGCCATTGCCGGAGGCGGCATCCATTCTACCTTATAAGTGATAATACCTTCTTTTAAGGCTTTCTGCGCAAAACTGGCTGTTGAGACTAATGCGATAGCTGCTCCAAGGATTAACTTCTTCATATCAAAAAATTTATGCTTAGATATCTTTTCTTGTTAAATGTAACGTGATTTTAGTAAAAAAAATTATTTTAGTGGAAATAAACCTTCATCATGGTCTTAAACCTATCAAGGAAAATCGGTTTGCTGATTTTAATATCAGCCAGAATAAAAGCCCAGGAAATTAATACCGGAGCCCGAATAACTGCCCTGGGAAATACAGGCGTATCCATCCAGGATGTATGGAGTATGCAGGCAAACCAGGCCGGGATAGCCGCGATAGAAAATGCTCAGGCTTCCATTTCCTATCAAAATAACTACCTCCATACGGATCTTAGCACAAAATCTGCAGTTGCGGTTTTGCCCTTTAAAAAAAATGTTTTGGGCTTAAGTTTTCAGAACTACGGTGTTTCGGCTTATTCAGAGCAACGAATAGGGCTTGCTTACGCCAAACGTTTTGGAAAGACATTTTTTGCAGCAATTAATCTGAACGCCCATCAGGTAAGGATTACACAATATGGCTCTGCTCAAACTTTTTCTGCGGAGGCCGGCATTCAATTCAAGCCCTTCCCTAAAATTCTGATTGGCTCGCACATTGCTAACCCTAACAAAAGTTCTTACAATAAACAAGTGGATGCCAAAATACCTACACTTTTACAGATAGGTGCAAGTTATTTGGTTTCTGATAAGGTGACTTTTAGCAGCGAACTGGTTAAGGATCTGGATTGGCTTACCGATGCCCGTTTTGGTCTGGAATATAATATGATGGGGTGGCTTTCGCTCAGAGGCGGATTTAATGTGAATCCATTCCGTCAGTTTGCTGGTGTTGGCACTAAATATCAGAAAATCAGGTTAGATATTGCTTCCTCTTCGCATCCGGTTCTGGGTTATTCACCTCAAATGTCGCTGGGATATGAGTTTTAAGAAACTTGTTCTGGCTGCGCTATTTAGCTTTTCATTTATGCGGGGAATATGCCAGTCAGAAAATGATGCGGTGATTGAAGTAATTATTGAATCGATAGCGGAGAGTGTAGGAGAGGACTTTGATTATTCAGAGCTGGTTGAACGACTTAACTTTTACAGGAAAAATCCTATAGATATTAACCGGACGGAACGAGAGCAGCTTCAGGAACTTATGTTTTTATCACCTTTGCAGGTCG
>Ga0307408_100000372_pt1 | contig 40878 bp, 45 predicted proteins | sample 322Cmetagenome_FD_202116 | JGI IMG/M metagenome (GOLD analysis project Ga0307408, IMG submission 202116) | Maize rhizosphere microbial communities from greenhouse at UC Davis, California, United States - 322HYB-C-3 | ecosystem: Host-associated > Plants > Roots > Rhizosphere > Soil | place... | reverse complement strand
TTTTTGAGCGTCAGATAGATACCGCCAGCGGAGCGAACATAGATTTCCGCACCCCGATCCTTGTCGATGAAGATTTGCTGCGCGCCTGTCTTTTCGAGCTGCGCCATCAGGAAATTCTGGACGACCGTCTTTCCCGCCCCTGATGGACCGATGATGAGCGTGTGCCCCAGATCACCGACGTGGAAATTGAAATAATAGGGTGACTGCGCCGCCGTTTTCATCATGGCGATGGCCGGCCCCCAATGATTGCCATCCGGCTTGCCCGCTGGATAGGTGTGGAAGGGCGAGAGCGCCGCAAAATTGCGCGACGTGATCGCCGCCGGTCGCGCGCGCCAGGCAAAGTTGCCGGGAAGCTGTGCCCAGAATGCCGCTTCCAGCGCTGGTCCCTCCCGCGCCGATACAAGCCCAGCGTCGGCCAGCGCAGCGCGCGCCGCCGAGAGATTGTCGGCCAGACGGCGCTGGTTGTCACCGAAGACCGCCAGCGAGAAATGATGCTCACCCAGCACGAAGCGATTGCTCTGCAAGTCGTCAGAGGCATCGGCAAGATCGAGCGCCTGGCTGGCGGCGGCGTCCTCGGTCGACGCCATCTGGTTTTGCCGGCGCCTTAGCCGTTCCGCTGCCCGCGCCTTGCTCATGAAGGTGAAGGACTGGGAAGCGACAAAGGCAAAATCCTGCGCGAGGAGCGCATTCATCTGTCCGGGCCGAGTGAGCGCCGGATATTCCCGGATGCCGAACATCCCGATCCAGCGACTTGCATCATGAGCGCGGATCTCGACCGTCTCCTTGCCGAAGATCGCACGCTCGCCATAAATTGCCGAGCCGAGATGGCCGCGCACGAGCGGGACGCGGGAGCGCGTCCCCATCATGACCTGTTCGAGAACCTCCAGCGGCGCCGAGAAGACAAGGCCGTTACGGTCATAGAGCCCAAGCCGACGCGGACTGCACCGGCGCAAAAGCTTCTCTATGTCCCGCGCCTTTTCCTCAAACCGGGCAAGTTCGTCGGGATCGACTTCCTCCTCTGCGGCTTTGGCCTTTGCGAGCCGCCTGAGCAGATGGCCGGTCCGGTCGGCCGAGCCCACAGCCGGACGCATGAGCAATGTCAGATAATGCTCGTTGACGAACATGCGTTTGGCGGTAACGCGCGCCCGATATTTCTCGTCCAGTTCCGCTGCGAAGGCGGACCGAAACTCACCCTCAGGATAGTCCTCCACCGGCCTCCGCACGATATGCGTCCAGATCGCGAGCCGATCGTCGGCAATATTCCGCCAGGTGCCGTTGAGCTTCTCGTGCCAGTCGTTGAGGTGGATCGGATCCGCGGTTTCGAAGGCGAGGCCGTCGAGCCGGAACATCATCATGAGATCACCGCTATCAAGCGCGATGACCTCGGACGTCACATGGCGACTATAAGGAAGATAGCGTCCTGGCTCGGTCTCCTGACGAAGCACGCGCCAGGGCGTCTTGCGGACAGCGACGGCGGGACTAGCCACGAGCGAACCCCTTCCGCTTCAGGCCATCGACAGGCAGCGGCGAATAGGAGCTTCCACCCCACCAGCCCCGGTTCCGGCAGCGAGCCTTGGTCAGCGCCCAGAGCCAGAGCAGCCGAAACGCATTGGCGTCATGCCGCACGACAAGGCGCGCCACTGCCAGACAAGCGCCGCCGATCGCGCACGCATAGAGGGGATTGCCACTCACGATGAGCGTGAGACAGGCGGCAAGCGCAATCGGTAGCGATGCTTCAAGGGGCACGCCCAGCCACATGGTCGGCCGGGTGACCGCGAGAAACAACATCTCTTCGCGCAGCCGATCATCAGGGCGAGGCGCGTCGCTCATGCGCCACCGGTGATCGTATCGACGATCCACTGCGCGCTGAACACGATGAAGATGCCAACGATCACAGTCACCAGCAGCCCGAGGCTCGCGCGTCCAGTGAAGAACATGAAGCCGACAATGACGACCGCGATCACCGCGATCGTCTTGGCAAAGGCGCCGGTCAGCCACGTCTTGATATTCTCGGCCATGGAGGTGATGCCATCGGCACCCTGCGCATGTGCCGGATCACTCAACAGCGCGGAGACCAGGAAGGCGAGCAGCATCACGCCGATCGCGTGCGTCAGGGATTGGACCCACTCTGGCTGTGCGCTCCATCGCGCCGCTATCGCTGTCATGGATTTTGTCCTTTCTCGAATGTTGCCAGATCGCCGAACACCATCAGCGAAGCCTTTTGCGCGGCGGCTTCGGTGGCCCATGCAGAGGCGGTCACCGGTGCCGAATTCGGCCTCTTTGCTGCGGTCGGCATGGGATCGACGGATGGCTTCTGTGCCATCAGCATGGTTGTCGCCCTCCCCCGGATCTGGGGAATGACCGCGGCGGCACTCGCATAAACGCGCGCGACATAGCCGTTGCGGAAACCCCGCCGCCGGTCACCGGTATTATAAAGAGAGAGCGCCGTGGCGATGGCCTGCTCGCGCGACGACGAGGTTCGAACGACTGCCTGATAGTTTGTTGCCATCACCCGCGCGGCCGCTGCCAGATTGGGGCAAGGTTCGAAGGCATCTTCCACCGAGAGACCCAGCCATGCGAGATTGGCGCTGTTGATCTGGCCGAGGCCCAGGTCGATATTATATCCTTGGCGCATAAGCCGCCGTGCTGACGCCACCGCCTGCGCCTTCGATATCGCGGCCGGATTACGCACCCCAGCGCTGTTGATACCGATCGCAAGGCTGTCGAACCGGCTCTCGGTATGGACGATGGCGATCAGCGTCTCGGGCGCCACGCTGGGCGCGCAGGAGGCGGCCAGTGCCAAAAGACCTGCGACGTCGAAAATCATTGCGCGCCGCCTGGCAGGCGGTCGATTCCGGCAAGGGAATAGGATTGGCGACTGCCATTGGCGAAGGTCATGACAACCCGCCGACGCGTGGACGAATTGCGATCGTAGACCTTGGTTCCGGATACCCCGCCCCCGCTGCAAACCGGAAATGCGCCACCGGTCGCGAGCCGCTGCCAGAGTTTGGTCATCGGCGCTACGCACTGGGCATATTGCGTGGCGCCGCCGGGGTTGGAGAGACAGAGCAGGACCTGGCAGCCAAGATCGTTCGCATGGGCAGGTGCCGGTGGCGCAGTCATTCCCAGGACAAAGGTCGTCACGATAAAAGTTGCACGCTGCATCAAGCTGCCTTTCCGCGAACGACACTCCCGCGTTGAACGGAAAAACGCCGGCTATCCGTTGGATTTCACCTCTCTTTTGTTCCGGGCTCCGCCGGATTGAACAATCCCCCCAGCCGGGGGGGCTGGCCGCAGTCGCTGGTCGATAAGGAAGGCATTGAGCGCCTCCTCCTGGTCCGGGCGAAGCGCATCGATCGCGGCAAGATGCTCAGCCGGCACACCGTTCAGGAGGATCGAAGGGCATTGGCCGTCAACATTGCCAAGGTTCGGTCGATGCTGCCGGTAGCCCACGAGCGCTGCCAGATCCGGCGCGAAGCCGGCAGCAATGTCGGGCGGATAGGTGAGCCACTGATTTTCATAAGGCTTCAGCCAGCCAAGGCAGTAGCTGATGATGATCCCTCGCCGCACGCCTTCGGTCCGGTTGGCGCCGGCGCCGTGAAGTGTCGAGCCAAGAAACAGAATGGCCGAGCCAGCGTCGGCCTCGATCGCCAGTGCATCGCCGCCATCGCCCATGTCCCCGCGATTATGACTGCTGGGCCACATCAAGGTAGCGCCATTGTCCGCTGTGAACGGCGATAGGGGCCACATGACGTTGAGGAGATATTCGGTTTCCCCACTCTGGCCCCGCCACATATCCTGATCGCGGTGCGGGAACTGCGCTGGCGCGCCGGGGTGGAGTTCTAGCGCCTGGGTCAGGTTGAGCTGGATGGTGTCGCACCAGGGGCCGAGCACCGCATCGGCTGTCGCCAGTATTGCCGGGTGCATGACGAGGTCGCGCATTGTCGGCGATCTCTTCAATAGGCCGCCAAATCTCTTTGTGCGCGGCCCATAGAAGCCGCCCTCGCAGAACGGCGTTGCCGCGAAGCGCGCCTCCAGGTCCTCGTTGATCGCGTCGATAGTGCCGGACGGAAGGAGATCGCGCAGCACGCAATATCCTCGGTCGAGGAGCTCCGCCGCCGGCGCGGCATGATCTTCGACGGCCTGAATCGGATTGCTTGCCATCACGCCCTCCTCATGCCGCTGCCGAAAGATCGGAAAGGCCGAGCGGCCGATAGATGCCCGCGGCGCGCAACTGGTCGCGCGTGTGCCCGTCGATATCGATCTGAAGGGCGACAAGCCCCCGTCCATCGGCGGGCGTTGGCAGGCCAAACGGCCGACAATCCCAGCCGAAGCCCAGTATCTGCTGAAACCACGGCCATTCGGCGACGCCGGTGAAGCTCGCCACTTGGTGCGCGAGCGCATAGTCCACCAATGCCGAGATCAGCTGGTTGCGCGCCTCGAGCCGCTCGCGTGCCCGCAGATCGCGCGATAGGCAAAATCGCGTGATTTCCAGGATGTGCCGTCCCGTCGGCGCGGCGCCTTCGCACAGCTCTGGAAAAACCGAGTCCAGGATGTGCGGCACTGTCGTCGGTAGAAGCCGGGCGGATGCAAGGTGGCACCCGTCCTTGCCCGCAATGACGATGTAGACCGCTCGCTCATTGTCGAACTGGTCGATTTCATAGCAGCCGCCGATAACGGGGATATCCCAGCGCAAGAGATCCACAAAGACGCGCTTGCGTTCGGCGAACATGGACCGGAAGATTTCGCTCTCCATGGCGGGACCAAAGCCGGCTTCGATGTGCATGACAGCCTCCTTTTTTGAGGCCGTCAGTCGATCAGATGCGGGCCTATGCCGTTATCCCCAGTTCTGGGGAGATCATCGGCGGAACACATCGGCGAAGCTGATCTGTCCATCGAACAAGGCGCGCACCGCAAGCAGCGTCCGCTTGGTAACCCCATAACGATCCCGTGCATCCTTGACGTGCTGGATGACGGTCTCATGTCCGATGCCCAGGATTTGGCTAATCTCCCAGTCGGTCTTCCCACGCCCCACCAGCGCCACGCATTCCGCCTGGCGTTCGGTCAGAATGGGGGCGTTCTTGTTGGAACAATCTCGCTGACCAAGCCGCCGCGCTGCCTCGAACGCGAAGCCGCCGATCAATTGCGCCGCTGGGAGCATCGCCTCATTGAGGCCCTCGCCCCGCGCCATGGCGAAGGAGCAGGACCCATTTGCCTCTCCGGGAATGTGGGCGGGAACCGTGAAGCCCTCGCCGAGCCCGGCATCCCGCGCTTCTGCGAGAATTGCCTTGTCAAACGCCGTCACCTCAATGAGTCGGCCAAGCTGCGACCATGTAAATCCTACCGCTGTCCTACTGCTCGCCCGATGTATGGGATCGCTGGCATAAAGCCGTCTGGTCTGGAAGCGATCAACCCATTCTTCAGGGTAATCGACGATATGAATGCCATTGCTGCCCGGCTGCAGATTAACATGATGAACAAGAGCAAAGTGGCGAAAACCCATCGCGCGGGTCACATCAGGCATCAGCATCGCCAACTGCCGATCATCCTCGATCGCCTGCGCCGCTGCGCAAAATTCCTGCACATGCCGGAATGCTGTCACTGCAGCGGCGGAACGGTCAGAGCAGCGCGTCCATGTTCAGATGCCCATCCCGCACGGCCCGGAGAACGAGCTGCGTGCGCCGACGCACGCCGTAGCGCCGCCGCGCACCCTCTACATATTCGTGCACCGTGTCTCGACTAAGGCTTAGGATCTGCCCGATTTCCCAGTCGCTCTTGCCTTGCGCGACAAGCGCAAGGCATTCGATTTGCCGGGGACTGAGCGCGACATAGGCAAGCTTCTGTTCCGTCGAAGCTGTAAGTTCGCGAGCCCGATCATAGGCGACCGTGCCAAGCCAACGGACGACCAGTGCATCCTCGGCATGGAGCGGAGCATCCTGCGACCGAGCCGCGGTGAAAATGGCCTCTGCTTCGCCTTGCATCCTGATCGGCAAGCTGTAGCCGGACACAAGATCATGATCCCGTGCCCGATCCAATATAACGCGCTGCCGCTCGGTCAATTCCAGTACTTCGCCAATCTGATCCCAGGCGATACCCGAGGAAACGCGTGCGCAGGCGACATGAATGGGATCCTGAAGATAATGACGTCGTTCGAGAACCTCCTCGAGCCAAGCCGACGGATAGGTGGTGAGGAAAAGCGGTTCGCCCCCTCGGCGAGAAAGATCGACATTGTGGAGAAGCGTGAACCAGTGGAAGCCAAACTCCCGCACTGCCGCCTCGATAAGGCCTTGCAACGCTTCCAGCGTATCAACCTTGCGACTTTCGGCCGCGAAGCATGTCAGGTCATAGAGTCGACCGCGATCTTTTGTCTTATTCTCCACAGGTTACGGCTGAAGAGCCCTGCGCCTACCCGTCCAGCGACTTGCGATGAGGCACCCCATGGGCAAGACGGGGCGAGCGCTGCCTTCTACGCTGTCTTCCGGACAATGAGCCCTGTATGACACTCTGCCGCGGGCAAAGTGTCATAGATGACAAGAGTGGCAGTGTGGATGATTGCGGATTCACTTCGATCATCCTTTGTGCTTGATTCAATCCTGTTATGTTTTCATCCGTTCAACCCTTTCAGCTATCCGGTTCGTGTGACGTCGTCGGGGTCCTTGAAACCTTGGCGGTGGTCTCGACCCGGCCGCGCTATGCCTTCATGCTCCTCAATCTCATTGCGCAAGCCGCAGACCAAACCGGTCGCGCCGGGCCCTGGATAAAAAGAAATGGCCAGTTGATCTCACTGAGGGATTGGTTGTGTGATGCCCTGACCCCGATGACCCAACGCGGCCCAAGGGCATTGGCCCTTGCGAGGCGGGTCCGCGCCGATCTCGATCGCGAGGGTCTGCTACCGGCAGATCAGAACGCTATAGAGCGGGTGGTTGAACTGGAGATGCAAGCGCGAGTGCGGACCGCTGGGAAAAGCAATCTCAGCAGAGCCGTGTCCGAACTGGTCCGCGCCGATCTCTTGCGCCGTCACTATCAGGGCTATCGTATCGATCACCAAAATCGCGGGGGCCATCGTCACGCCGTCTATACCCTTATCGGTGATGCCCTAGGGCTGCTTCCGATCGCTTCGAACCCGTCTGAACCTCAGGTCTATGCCCAGCTTTCCTTACTCTGATCGGAAAAAGGTAGCCGGTCACGGTGCCGTCTGGGAATTATCCTGCAAGGGCGCAGGCGGAGGGCGCCCGATGCAGATAAAAGTCGTGCGAAACCCGCGACACTTTACCGCACGATGAGGCGCCCCTCGCTTTTGGAGGTTGCGCTGAGGCTCATAGCCGCACTCGGTTCAACCTGAGCGCATTGGCGACAACGCTGACCGAGGATAAAGCCATCGCTGCGGCAGCAATCACAGGCGACAGCAGGATGCCGAACAGCGAATAGAGCAGTCCCGCCGCTATCGGAATACCAGCGGCATTGTAGATAAACGCAAAGAACAGGTTCTGGCGAATATTCGCCATGGTCGCCTCGCTCAGCCGCCGCGCCCGTACGATTCCGGTCAGGTCGCCCTTCAAGAGGGTGACACCGGAGCTCTCGATGGCGACATCCGTTCCCGATCCCATGGCTATTCCGATGTCGGCGACTGCCAGTGCCGGCGCATCGTTAACGCCGTCACCCGCCATGGCGACGACCCTTCCCTCATCCTTAAGCCGCTGGACGACAGAACTCTTCTGATCGGGCAGGACTTCGGCTTCGACCGTGTCGATGCCGAGCTTGCGCGCCACAGCCTGCGCGGTCGTCCGATTGTCTCCGGTCAGCATGACGACCATGATACCTTCGCTCCGGAGCGCCGACAGCGCCTCCTGCGTTGTCGTCTTGATAGGATCGGCAATCGCAAAGACAGCGGCGACCTCTCCGTCAATGCCCATGAAAATGCCGGTAGCGCCGTCGGCGCGCAAATCTTCGGCCTGGACCGACATCGCGGTCGTGGAGATGCCATTTTCCTCCAGAAAGAGGGCATTGCCGAGCACGATCCGCTTTCCTTCGACCAACCCGGTCGCACCCTTCCCTGTCGGAGAATCGAAGGCGCTGACCTGCGGGATCGAGAGGCCCTTCGCCTGGGCTGCTGCAACGATGGCAAGCCCAAGGGGATGTTCCGAGGCTCGCTCGACGCTCGAGGCGAGGCGCAGCAGTTCTTCAGCTTCAAAGCCAGGCGCGGTCACAATCCGGGTCACAGATGGTCTTCCTTCCGTGAGCGTCCCGGTCTTGTCGACAACGAGGGTGTCGACCTTCTCCAATCGCTCGAGCGCTTCTGCGTTCTTGATAAGGACGCCAAGGCCGGCACCACGGCCTACGCCGACCATGATCGACATGGGTGTTGCAAGTCCAAGCGCACAGGGACAGGCAATGATTAGCACGGCCACCGCGGCTATGAGGCCATGCGCGAACCGGGGCTCGGGACCCCACAGGCCCCAGACGACAAACGCCGCTATTGCCACGAGCAGCACCGCTGGCACGAACCAGCCTGCGACCTGATCGGCGAGACGCTGAATGGGAGCGCGCGAGCGCTGCGCGTCTGCTACCATCTGCACAATGCGTGCAAGCATCGTCTCGCGGCCGATTTTTGCCGCCTCCACTATCAGCGCTCCGCTCTGGTTGAGCGTACCGCCGATCACATGATCGCCGACAGACTTGGTCACCGGCATGGACTCGCCTGTAACCATCGATTCATCGAGTGCTGAGCGTCCTTCGGTAACGATGGCGTCGACAGGAACCTTCTCGCCAGGGCGGACCCTCAGCTGGTCCCCCACGTGGATCAATTCGAGTGAAACCTCTTCCTCGCTACCATTTTGGAGGATGCGGATCGCTGTTTTGGGAGCCAAATTCAGCAGAGCCTTGATCGCGCCCGATGTGCGTTCCCGTGCACGCAGCTCAAGGACTTGACCCAGCAGCACCAGCACGATGATGACGGCGGCGGCTTCGAAATAGACTGCCACTGTCCCGTCCTTATTGCGGAAAGCAGCAGGAAAGGCTCCCGGCGCCAGCGCAGCGATCGCGCTATAGGCCCAAGCGACTCCGGTGCCCATCGCGATGAGCGTGAACATGTTGAGGTTTCGAGTGCGTAGCGAAGCCCAGCCACGCTGGAAGAATGGCTTGCCTGCCCAGAGGACGACGGGCGTTGCCAATGCAAACTGCACCCACGTCGAGGCATCGGCCGAGACAAGGTGGTGGAGGCTCGGAAGGAGATGGCTGCCCATTTCGAGAAGGAAGACAGGGAGCGTTAGCACCAGGCCGATCCAGAACCGCCTTGTCATGTCGGACAGTTCTTCGCTTGGGCCGACTTTGGCGCTTGCGATTTCAGCCTCAAGCGCCATGCCGCAGATAGGACAGGACCCCGGATGATCCTGACGAACCTCCGGATGCATCGGGCATGTCCACATCGTGCCGGGCGCGAGATCGATTATGGCCGGGGGCTCATGGCGGAGGTAGCGTTCAGGCGACACCTCAAACTTCGTGCGGCAGTCGGCGCTGCAGAAATGATAGTCATGGCCGGCATGGGTCGCGCGGTGCGGCGTGGCGTGCGGATCCACGGTCATGCCACAGACCGGATCCTTGACCGGGTCTTTCTCGGTGGGACCGTGCGCCTTATGCGGCTCTGACGCGTAATGGGACATCACCTTCTCCGTTCGGATACAGTCAAATCAGAATGAAGGCCAAAAATATGCCGGTTGCCGCCAGCATCACCAGTGTGGCGCTCCACCCCATGATCGTCGCGCCGGGCGACAAGGTCAGTCGACCCATCGCCCGCCTGTTCCGGACTATAAGCATCATAACGGCCATCAGGGGAGCCGCAAGCACGCCATTGACAACCGCTGCCCAATACAGGGCGCGCACGGGGTCTATCCCAATCACGTTGAGTGACGCGCCGGCAAGCGTTGTGGCCGCGATGGTACCATAAAACAGCCGAGCGGAGAGCGGTTTGGCGTCAAGGCTGCCAGCCATACCCGCCATCTCCGTCACGGCATAAGCGGCCGACCCCGCAAGAACAGGCACTGCAAGCAGCCCCGTGCCGATTATGCCGAGTGCAAACATCGCAAAGGCGAACTGCCCGGCTATTGGCCTCAGGGCCTCGGCTGCCTGCGATGACGTTGCGATGTCCGAAATGCCATTGGCATGAAGCGTCGCGGCGGTAGCGAAGACGATGGCAAGCGACACCAGAGTGCTGAAAGCCATACCGATGAGGGTGTCCAGACGGATGCGCGCCAGTTCCGGACCGGCGTTCGATGGGGCGACGCACAAGGGCTTGGCATGATGGCGATGCTGTTCTTCAATCTCCTGCCCTGCTTGCCAGAAGAAGAGATAGGGGCTTATCGTCGTGCCTAATATGGCGACCAGCGCGGTGGCATAGGTTGCGTTCCACTGGATTTCGGGCACCACCAAAGATCGCAAGGCATGCGGCCAGGGCACATGCACAACCATGACAACAGCAACATAAGTGAATAGCGAGAGGGTCGTCCATTTGAGGATAGCTGCATAACGCGGATAGCTCAGGCCCACTTCCAGCACGATGCAACCAATGCCGAACAGCAAAGTGTAAAGTGCCCCATTCCCACCTGCAAGCAGCACCAGCGCTGCGCCCATGGCGCTAAGATCCGCGCCCAGATTGACGATATTGGCGACCAGCAGGAGGGCGACCACTGCCCAGAGGATAGGCCGTGGGTAGTGGCGGCGGAGATTGCGGGCTATGCCCGCTCCAGTGACCCGGCCAATTTCGGCGGCCACCTGCTGAATTGCGACCATAAGCGGGAAACTGAGGACAAAAGTCCATGCGAGGCCGTAGCCGAACTGGGCGCCCACCTGGCTGTGCGTGCCGATCCCGCTCGGGTCGTCGTCCGCGGCCCCGGTAATGAGACCTGGCCCCAAACGTCGCAGGAAAGCTCGTATCTTGCCGGGCCGCTCGTCGCCGGCTGCCTTTTCCCCAATTGCCCCATCTACGATCCCATGCATTCTCAACGCCTTCCACGGCAGCAGCCTGCATCCCATCCGTAATGTTACGAAGAAGCCACCAAATCCCCAGCGGATACTCGAACCGGTCGTCCATCGTCGCCTTTAGGCTGCGTTCGCTGGCCTGCGCATCACCAGGGACGCACACCCTACTATTTCGGCAACCGTGAAGCTCGGGCGCTTCGACGCCGAGCAACCAAAGACCCCGCCGTCTGCGAAGGAAGGCGGGGCTAGTTGGGTCGCACTGCGAGCCCAAGACCGTGCTTAACCTCATATCTACCGATATTTCTGCTCTGGCCTACAGCAGGTCCGATATGTCTATGAGTTCCTCAACAAACAGCGCAACGAGCGCCACCTGCGAACTGACGCCAGCCTTCGCATATATGCGCGCAAGCTGGGCCCGCACCGTGCCTGCCGCTGCGCCTCGCAGAGCAGCAATGGCGTTGATGTCGCAGCCTTTCAGTGCGAACAACGCAACATCGGCCTCAGCCGGCGTCAGACGCCACTCATCAAATCTGAGCTGGATCAGTTCGCCTAGCGCTCCCTGCGCCATGGCGACCGCCACTTCATCCTGCCTGGCCGCCATGACCAGTGATCGAATTTGGAACGCCCCCATGATGACAGCGAGGAGCAATGCGATGGCAGCGCAGCCTTCAATCAGGAGATGGATCCCCATTCCCTCTCTGGCCAGATCTGCGGTAAGATCTGCCAAAAAGAAGACGGCCGCGAGCGCCTGAAGTGCCACGATGAGCGTTGTTGTCGCGGCTCTGCGCTCAAGCCTGCGTGCCCTGCTGATCACTCCCTCTCCTTACCCACGGAAGGGCAACATCGTCAGAACAACCTGCCGACCGCTGCGTCGCACCTCGAACGCAACGCCGGCAATGTGAAGAAGGATGAGAATATAGAGAATATTGGCAGCGACTTCGTGAATTTCCACGAGAGGCCCTTCCTCGCGGTCGCCATCTTCCGCTTCACGCTCTTCGCGCCGGACATCCTCATCTCGCTCTCCGCTCACCTGTGCGATGCTCAGCTTTTGAACATTTAGGCCTTGAGCTCCGCTGCCTCGCCCATCGAGTCTTTCACCTGTTCCGGGCAATCCCGTCATCGCTATGCCTGTGCCGATGATCACAAGCAGACAGGACCAGATTGCGTAGACCATGAACCCACCCAGCGGATTATGCGAGAAATGATGGCTGACCTTTCCTTCCCTGATTTCGCGGATTTGGGCGAGCGCCTTGCGTGGATTGGGGAGAAACGCGGAGAAACGCGCTTCGGCAGGTCCAACAAAGCCCCAAATCAGTCTGAGACCAAGGATTGCGGCCAGCCCATATCCCACCCAGATGTGAGCGGCCGACCCTTCCTCGGTGACGATCGCATTGACGAGGACCGCAAGCGCAACCGACCAGTGGGTCAGTTTAACAACGGGGTCCCAACGACGCATTCTGGTTGCGGTACTCATAGAGCCGGTCTCCTCATTTTTTGCCGCTGGCTCAACGCAGCAGCCATCAGTCAGCTCGAGAAGGCTGGCGACCGCATCAGCAGTTGGCTATCCGCAGGGTGCTTAGGCCCCATCGAATAAGCGGCTGCTTATCCGCGAGCTCGAAGAGACGTATCCATGCTTCTCGACGTTCGAGGCGTCCACAGAATGCGGGCGGTCGAGATGACCACGTTCTGACCCACTTTGTCAGGCGGCGAGCAATTCGTCGGCGGGACCGAAAAACTCATAATGGATGCGGCTGGCGGGAACGCCGGCTAGCGAGAGTGTCGATACGGCGTGCCGAAGGAATGGGCGTGGGCCACAGATATAATAATCGGCCTCTGCAACCGGTGTGTTCGCAACGAGCCATTCATCGGTGATGATGCCGGCCGCATCATAATCCTGACCCTCGATTTCGCCGGCAAGCGGCGTCTGATGGAAATCCGTCACGCGGACGGCCTTGCCCTTGGCACCAAGCGCGCGGACATGATCGCGCATGGCATGGGTTTCCCTGTCATGCGTGCCGTGGATGTATTGGACAGGCACGTCGCCGCCGCCGGCAACCAAAGCCTCCAGCATCGCGACCATCGGCGTGAGGCCCACGCCGCCCGATAGCAGCACCACCGGCCGTTCGACATGATCGCTAAGGTAGAATTCGCCAGCAGGAGCGGCCACCTTGAGCACGGTGCCGGGCTTGGCCTCCTCATGAAGCCAGCCCGATGCAAGGCCATTGGACTCGCGCTTCACCGAGATGCGATAGGTAGCGCCATTGCTCGCTGAGGAAATCGAATAGTTGCGCTTGATCGGCGGATGTCCCGGAATTTCGAGCCAGAAGGTCAGATATTGCCCAGGCCGATGCGCCATCACCGGGCCACCATCCACCGGTCGCAGGATGAAGGAATTGATGACGCTGCTTTCGCGGATGACCTCGTCCACCCGGAAGTCACGCCATCCATTCCAACCGCCCGTGGTTTCCTTCTGGTCAGTGTAGATGCGGCCCTCACGGGCGATCAGGATGTTGGCGAGGAACCAGTAGGCTTCACCCCATGCAGCAAGGATCTCGTCGGTGGCAGCGTCCCCCAGGATCGCCTTGATCGCGCCCAGCAACGCCTCGGCGACATGGGGATAATGTTCCGGCAGGATTTGAAGGCCGACATGCTTTTGCGCAATCCGCTCAACGGCTGGCGCGAGGGCGCCCAGATTCTCTATATTGCTCGCATAGGCCAGGATCGCGCCGGTCAGGGCCCGGGGCTGCGAGCCGGCATCCCCATGATGGGATTGATTGAAGAGGTCGCGGATTTCCGGATTCTGGAACATACGCGCATACATTTCATGGACAATGTCCAGCCCATGGGCTTCCAGTGCGGGAACCGTGGCCTTCACGAGCGCGATGGTCTGATCACTGAGGGGCTGCGACATCTACATCTCCTGGGAAAATATATTATCGGGAAAGACGGTCTAACACGTCAGCGGGCAGGTGGATGATCGTAAAAGTCGACCTGCATCTTCATCGCGCCGATCGGAGTGACGAAATGAAGCTGTTGCGGCTCCACCAAGCCCGGCTGGTCGGGCGTGAGAAGTGTCGTGGATGGCGGATCGAGATAGGTGAGTTCAAGCTGCCCCTCGATCACGCGGATCACGCCCCAAACGCCTGCCTTTGTATCGTGGCGCGCGCGCAGGGCCGCCGGCAATGTGTCCTGGTCGAACACCGGCGTCGAGCGATAAGGTTGGACAGTTTTCATGGACGCAACCTCTGATCAGGCTCCTTTCGCGTTGAAGTCTCCTAGCGGGACTCAGGCCGGCGCGGCATGGCATCGAGCCGGAAGTAGAGGGCGAGTTTCAAACTCTCTGCAATGCGCGCTGCCTTGGCCTGGAGCGCCGTCGCGTCGTCGGGTTCCATCAATGCTTGGGTCGTCTCGTTCCAGAGACCGAGCCAGCGATCAAACAGTGCGGGCTTGATGCGATCCTTATGCTTGAGGTGCGCCGGGACTGGCTGCCCCTTATAGCGACCGCTCCCCAACATTGCCGACGACCAGAAGGCGGCCAGTTTTTCCAGATGGTCCGGCCAGTCCCGGACTGCATCATGGAAGATGGGACCGAGTTCTGCGTCTGCCCGCACGCGAGCATAAAAAGCCTGCACCACCCGCTCCAGGCCTGCTTCGTCGATTGCTGAGGCATTGTCCACGACTCATGCTCCAATCATGCATTAAGAATACTTCTATAGCCGACATTTGAAAGATGCAATGAATATACCTATTATCCGTATTAGCCGATCGCGGTTTTCGGAACGGTCATGAAGCTGACGCTGTTTACGGATTACTCGATGCGCGTGCTGCTCTATCTGGCCGCGCGGCCCGATCACCTATGCTCGATCGCGGAGGTCGCCAAGGCCTATCGCATCTCGCAAAATCACCTCATGAAAGTGGTGAATGATCTCGCGCGGTCGGGATATATAGAAAGCGTCCGCGGCCGTGGCGGCGGCATCCGTCTCGGCAAGGCTCCTGAGGAGATCAACATCGGCACGCTTGTCCGCCATACCGAGGGTGGATTTGACCTTGTGGATTGCGCGAGCTGCGTGATTGCGCCTGCGTGCAGCCTGACCGGCGTGTTGAAGGAAGCGCTTTGCGCCTTCCTGGCTGTGCTGGATCGTTACTCGCTCGCCGACCTTATGGACAAACGAAGGGACCTAGGCATCCTGTTGGCAGGAACAGCCTCCCGCCTAAAGTCGACCGATGATGTACGGTCCTGATTACCGGGCTGCTAGGCCAGATCGACGAATCCTATCGCCCGGCTAACGTGTCCCGCCATGCCGCTATATTCAGATGATTGGCGCGGCTTATACGATCGAGAAGCATCCTCTCCTCCCGGGTGAACGGTTGGCGGCCCGTGTTTCGAGAGCAGAATTCATCAAACCGGCGGCGCTGTAGTTCAAGATATTTCACACAGGGATGACCGGTCATGTGCGACCATTTTCCTGCAGCGCAGCGATCATTGCCGCCAATGCGTCCTCGGCCCGCTCCCGGAGCATCGGGTCATTCGCGTTCAGGTCGCAGCGCAACCATTGCGGAATCCGCCGCACCATCTCGCGGACGGCGACGTCGCCAAGTGCGCGCTCATCTGTCGTCATCATTTCCATGCATTCCCGTTCGTTTCCTGATCGACCCTTTGGCTGAGGATGAAGGGACCTCGGCGGATCGAGTCTTCACCGATCCCGTTCAGCCGCCTCGTGACATTGAGCGGCACGCAGATGAGGGATGATCTGATATTCATCTATCACATCGCATATATGCAGCTAAAGATTGTAATTTGATGCTTTATATATCATATCGGATCTATGATTACGTCTCAGCAAATGCGGGCTGCGCGAGCGTTACTCGGTATCGATCAACGCCAACTCGCCGCGTTGGCGGGCGTCTCCCTGCCGACGATCCAGCGGATGGAAGCGTCCGATGGTCAGGTGCGAAGTGTGGTCGATACCTTGGTCAAGGTGATTAACGCGATTGAGTCTGCAGGGATCGAGATCATAGGAGAGAATGCCCAGAGCAGTGGCGCTGGACGCGGCGTGCGCCTCAAGGACAGCCTCGCCTCCGGACAAGCCAGGCGCGTACCGTCGGTCCTGTTCGATCAATCGGCGCAAGACGATGCATGCTGATGGACGCGGGATCGCTTTCACACCGAAGCTGATTACGGTCCTGCACGAGGGCTATTCGGTCGATCGGCTGCGGCGCGACTGTATTGCCGGCCTCACTGTCGCGATCGTCGCCCTCCCCCTGGCGATGGCGCTGGCGATCGCAAGCGGCGCATCGCCCGACAAGGGGCTGGTCACCGCTGTTATTGCCGGCTTCCTGATCTCGGCGCTTGGTGGCTCGCGCGTTCAGGTCGGAGGACCAACCGGCGCCTTCGTCGTCGTCGTTTTCGGCGTCATCGCGCAACATGGCTATGACGGTCTGCTGCTCGCGGCACTGATGGCGGGGGTAATGCTGATCATCGCCGGCTATGCGGGTCTGGGTAGCCTCGTGCGCTTCATTCCGCAGCCGGTGGTCACCGGCTTCACCGCTGGCATCGCGGTAATCATCGCATCAAGTCAGGTGAAGGATTTTCTCGGCCTGTCGATGGAACGCGTTCCCGCCGATTTTCTGCAAAAATGGGCAGCCTATTTTGCCGATCTGGACAGCATCCGGCTCAGCAGCCTGGCGGTGGGTGCGGGATCGCTGGCGCTGATCATCGTCCTTCGCAAATGGGCGCCCCGTTTACCCGGCTTCCTGATCGCCGTTATATTGGCGGCGGTGGCCGTCGCGCTTCTCCATCTTCCGGTGGAGACGATCGGGTCGCGCTTTCAAGACCTGCCGACCGGGCTCCCCGCTCCTGCGTTGCCTGACTTTTCCCTGGCGAAGGTGCAGGCGGTCATGCCGTCGGCTTTCACCATCGCCTTTCTCGCCGGGATCGAGGCGCTTCTCTCGGCGGTCGTGGCCGATGGCATGATCGGCTCACGGCATCGATCCAATCAGGAGTTGGTGGGTCAGGGGATGGCAAACATCGCGTCGGCATTGTTTGGCGGCCTGCCCGCGACGGGCGCCATCGCGCGCACGGCCACCAACATCAAGGCCGGCGCCATCACACCCGTGGCCGGCATGATGCATTCGCTGTTCCTGCTCCTGTTCATCCTGTTCGCTTCGGACCTCATGACCTATGTGCCCTTGGCGGCGCTCGCGGCCATATTGTTCATGGTCGCCTGGGGCATGAGCGAACATCATCGTTTCCTCCAGTTGCTGCGCATGCCCAATGGCGATCGCACTCTCCTCCTGCTGACTTTCGGTCTCACGGTCCTCGTCGATCTCACGGTCGCAATCGGGGTCGGCGTCACGCTCGCCTCGCTCCTCTTCATGATGCGCATGAGCCGAACTGTGGAGATCGCGAACGACAGCAGCGAAATTGCGTTGCCGTCAGAGGAAGAAGGAGAGGACGTCCATCAGCGCGACGCCCTTCCTCCGGGCGTCGAAGTCTTCCGCATCGATGGCCCTCTCTTCTTCGGCGTCGCCAATGAATTGCTCGATACGCTGCGGCGGGTGGGGCCGCCGCCGAAGATCATCATCCTTCGTATGCGGCGGGTGCCGCTGCTCGATGCCAGCGGTGTGACGACGATCGAGGACATCGTGCGGCATGCCGCGTCAGCCGGCACGCAGATCATAGTTTCAGGTATCCAGCCGCAGCCCAGGGCGATGCTCGAGCGGGTTTCGCTGGGGCCGGCGGACCGGCATATGATCTTCAGTGATGATTTTCCCGACGCCCTGCGCGTTGCAAAAGCAATCGCCGCTGCACCAGCGACGGCAGCCGAACGGCTCAACTGATCAGCAACAGATGGATTTTCACATGAACGATACGAACGACGACTATGTCTATGACGAAGCTTCAGGCGAGTGGATCTCCACACTCGAAGCCGCAGCAAAGGTATCGGAGGCTGACCGGGTCGAGGTGCGCGATTCCGCCGGCAATCTTCTGGCGGACGGCGACAGCGTCATCACGATCAAGGATCTGAAGGTCAAGGGCGCCGGACAGACGCTGCGCAAGGGAACGGTGATCAAGTCGATCCGGCTGACTGGCGACCCGCAGGAAATTGACTGCCGCTATGAAGGCATCAAAGGGCTGGTTCTCAGAGCCGAGTTCGTTCGCAAGCACTGATTGAGGCCGGCGGCTGCGCCGTCATCGCCCTCTCGCAGAGGCGGTCCCGGACGCGCATGACTATCCGCTTGCCTCGGTGGCATGGCGGGTGAGATGAATGGACGGATAATCAAGAGCAGCCAGGGCAGCCGGCAAGACGCCACTCTGCACCCAAGAAAGACTGACCTATGCAGCGTCCTTTCCATGTTTCGCCCTGGCAGTTGACCATCGCATGTGGGCTCTTCAAAATTTTGCTCGCCGCCACTGCTCTTGCCCTGCCTCTGACGCAGGTCCATGTGCTGCCTCGCCTAGTTGGCTGGATGCTGCTCGCCGGCGGATTGTCTGAACTGCTACTCTCCTGGACCGGACGCCATAGCTGGACGGGCCGTCTCACGTTCGGATCAGGCGCTCTCACCGTTGTCCTGGCGGCCCTGTTCCTCGGTGCTCCTTGGCATGGTCTTCATCCTCTTGCGGCATTTGTCATGATCTGGTTCCTCTTACGCGGAATTTTGTCGCTGGATGTGGGATTTCAGTCGCGCTTCGGTCCGACGGCGAACTGGGCATGGCTCCTTGTGCGTGGCTTCGTTGACCTTGGATTGGGGTTGGCATTGATGGCAGGCGCCCCCCTCGCGATGTTCGCTATCGTGGTCTTCGGTGAGGTCAGAGAGTTCGTGGCGGTGTTCTCGGCTACTCTCGCGGTAAGTTTCGCGACCGCAGGAATTGGGCTTGTATCTATTGCCCTCGCCCAGCGGCATCAGAAGCTTGCTGATCCCTTGAGCGCGACAAGTTGAACCGGGGCATGAGGCAAACTGCGGACCAGCTTCCAGAGTTCTGATAGGCTCTGTTGCGGGACACCGTCGATTTGGAGGAGAAGCCTTCCATGACCCGCATCACCATCATCGACGGCCATCCTGATCCAGCGGAAGGACGGTTCATTCATTCTCTCGCCGACGCATACGAAGCAGGAGCTGGAGCGGCAGGCCATCACATCAGGCGCATCAGCGTCGCCAGCCTTGAATTTCCGCTCGTCCGTACTCAATCTGAGTGGGAACACGGGGTTGTTCCGCGGGACATTGAGCAGGCGCAGGCAGCCATAATGGAGGCCGAACATTTGGTGATCTTGTATCCTTTGTGGCTCGGCGACATGCCCGCACTGCTGAAGGCCTTCCTTGAACAGGTCGCGCGGCCCACCTTCGCGTTTCGCTATCGTGAGAAGGGCTTTCCAGAGAAGCTGTTGCGCGGCCGCTCCGCCCGGATAATCGTGACGATGGGCATGCCAGCAATCCTCTACCGAATCGTTTACAGATCGCACAGCTTGAAGAGCCTGGAGAGGAACATTCTGGGCTTTAGCGGGGTCAAGCCGACCCGACATTCCATCATCGGCAGCATCGCTCATCAACGTCAGCGCGATCGATGGCTGAAGCGGGTGGAATCCCTTGGAAGGCGTGGTGCTTAGCTCACCGCATCCGCTAAGCACTGATCAGCCAGCATCCAATTGAGTGGATATGCCACGCTGCCTACAGGCAACCGATCACCAGTAGCGCACACCGCAACTCTGCACCTGAGGCGGCTTTCCGGCCCCTTCGCTTACCTTTTAACTGAAACAGCCGCGCGTCTGTCCTCTCCCAAAAAGGAGGCCGCTAGGCCATATCCTTTGACGATCTCGCATAACAGGAGGATCGTTGCAGGAGTCAGCAGCAGAAATGGCAGATCAGTCAAGGCGAGCGGTGCAAACCTGAGCAGGTCTCGCAGAGGCGCGAACGCCAATATCGAGAAACAGCCAATGACAACAGCTGCCCCCACGTAGCGCAGCGTAAGATTATGCCGCCAGACGGCTCCGCTGAGGGATGCACTGAAGGACCGAGTGACGAGGGCAAGCGCCATGATTGATCCGACCAGCGAGACGAAGACAAGCGCCCTCACACGATCAGGAGAAAAGTCCCAGTAGATGCCTGCAACTTGAAGCGCACAGAGAAGGACAAAGGCTATCCCCCCGTATATGACACTGGGAAGTATCAGCCGGACGGAAAACAAGCGTTCGGCCGGATCACGAGGCGGTCTTCGCATGATCCTGCTCTCCTCCCGCTCGGCCTCGAAGACGAGAGCACAAACAGGATCGATGACCATTTCGAGCAAGGCAATCTGGATCGGTCCAAGCAGGAGCGGCAGGCCCAGCAGCAGCGGCGAAACGGCAAGGCCAGCGATCGGTACATGAACGGCGAAGATGAAGCCCATGGCTTTGCGGATATTGTCATAGATGCGACGGCCGAGGCGAATGGCGACGACAATGGCGCCAAAATCATCCTCCACAAGGACAATGGCTGCGGCCTCTCGCGCGACATCCGTGCCGCGCTTGCCCATGGCGATGCCAATATGAGCCGCCTTGAGGGCCGGCGCATCGTTGACCCCGTCCCCAGTCATCGCAACCACTTCACCCGCCGTCTTGAGCGCCGACACGATCCGCAGCTTCTGTTCCGGCATGGTGCGGGCGAATATGGTAACATCCTTCACGCGCGCGCAGAGCTCGACATCGGAAAGGGCCCGCACTTCATCGCCCGTCATGATCCCGCCCGACCCGATCCCCGCCTGCGCCGCGATCGCCTGGGCGGTGACGGGATAATCGCCGGTGATCATCACGACCCGGATTCCGGCCGATCCGCATTGGGCGATCGCCTCGGGAACGCCTGCCCGCAGCGGATCGGACAGGCCGACCAGCCCCAGCAGGGTGAAATCATGCACTTCATGCCCCTTGTGCAGATCTTCATCGACCGTCCGCGCGGAGGCCACCCCCAAGACACGAATCCCGCGAGCGGCCATCGCCTCTACGGCTTGGTCAAGCGCTTGGCGGGCCTCTCCTTCCAGCCGGCACAGGCGCGCTATCGCTTCCGGAGCGCCCTTGGCCGCCACAGTCAGTGGCTCCCCCTTTTCCACCGGCCGCCATACATTGGACATCGCTAAAAGGTCCGGCCGAAGACCGTTGGTGTGCACCAGCTCCCAGTCCATGCGCGCGGGAACCCGAACATCCTTTGCGATGCTGTGGAACGCGACCTCCATTGGATCGACCGGAACCGGGGCACTTGCGAGGGCTGCTGCGCCGATCAGCTCATGAAATTCAGGTTGCGGCAATTTGTCGACGAGGTCTGACGCGGCACCTGATGGGAGCCAAAGCTCGGTCACCGTCATCCGGTTCTGGGTCAGTGTCCCGGTCTTGTCCGTGCACAGGACCGTGGCAGCGCCCAAAGCTTCTATCGCGGATGCGCGACGGGTCAGCACCCCCACCTGCGCGATGCGCCACGCGCCCATGGCGAGGAAGATGGTGAGAACCACCGGGAATTCTTCAGGCAACAATGACATGGCAGTGGCGATGCCAGCGAGCAACGCGGCCATCCAGTCGCTGCGGAGCCAGCCATAAAGCAGGACCACCAGCAACGCGATAGCCACGCCGCCAATGGCGCACAGGCTGACCATCCGGCCGGTTTCTTTCTGAAGATGCGGGGCTTCTGTCTCCAATGTTTCGAGAAATCGTCCTATCTGCCCGATACGGCTGCGCAGGCCGGTTGCGCTCACCCGCGCAATGCCGCTGCCGCGCGTGACGACGGCGCCCGAAAAGAGATAGGGCGTATCTTCACCGCCCGGTTCCGCCTGTTCCAGATCGCTTGGCAGCGCTGCGCGCTTTCGGACGGGAACCGCTTCCCCGGTCAGCAGGGATTCGTCCGCCTCCAATTCCCGCGCCTCGACCAGCCGGGCATCAGCCGCGATGCGGTCCCCCGCTTCCAGCACTAAAATGTCGCCGATTACCACCTCGCGGCCTGGGATGCGGACGGTTTCACCATCGCGTATCACCAGCGCGCGCGGCGCAGACAGGTCGCGCAACGCCTCCAGCGTCCGCTCCGTGCGGGCTTCCTGCACGATCGTGATGAGGATGGACAGGCCGGCAAAGCCGAGGAGGATGAGCGCCTCGGTCCTATCGCCGAGCAGCAGATAGATGATCCCGGCCGCCAGCAGCATGGCAAACATGGGCTCGCGCAACACTTCCAGCGTGATCCGCAGCGGGGTTCGCCGGTTCGGGCGGGGCAGCTCGTTGGGTCCCCCTTCAGTCAGCCGCTCACGCGCTTGCGAAGCTGAGAGGCCGACATAATCAAGCTGGCTGCCCACATCACCCCGCTTTCCCCATTTAAATTCTGGTATAACGCCGTGGTCAGGTCGCGCCAACTCTTGGCCTGCGTCCAAGACTAGGCGTGCATGGCAGCCCTTGCTTCGGCATCGGCAACGGTTTTCAGCGTGGTCACGAAACTGTCGGGATTGAGGGAGATGCTGTCGATGCCATGCGCCACGAGGAACTCAGCGAAATCGGGGTAATTGCTGGGGGCCTGGCCGCATATGCCGACCTTGACACCCGCCTTGCGGGCCCGGGCGATCAGATCGCCAATCATCTGCGTCACCGCTGGATCGCGCTCATCGAACAGCGGCTCAAGCAGATCGGAGTCACGGTCGACGCCAAGGACAAGCTGTGTCAGGTCATTGGACCCGATCGAAAAGCCGTCGAAGCGCGCGGCAAACTGCTCGGCCAGCACCACGTTCGCCGGGATTTCCGCCATCATGTAGAGTTGCAGCCCCTTTTCGCCGCGCACCAGCCCATGCCGCGACATTTCGGTGATGACCTTGTCCGCTTCGGCGAGAGTCCGACAGAAGGGTATCATGACGATGACATTTTCAAAGCCGATCACTTCGCGCACGAACCTGATGGCCCGGCATTCCAATGCGAACCCATCCCGATACCGTTCATGGTAATAGCGCGAGGCGCCTCGGAAGCCGAGCATGGGATTTTCCTCATGCGGCTCGAACGCGGCGCCCCCAAGCAGATGCGCATATTCGTTGGTCTTGAAGTCAGAAAGACGGACGATCACCGGGTGGGGATAGTGCGCGGCGGCGATCTTCGCGATGCCGCGTCCCAATGTCTGGATGAAATAATCTCTGGGATGCGCGTAGCGGCGAGTGAGGGTTTCGATTTCGCGCCGCTCCGCGGCATCCGCGACCTGATCGGGATGGGCAAGCGCCATCGGATGCACGCGGATGAGATTGCTGATGATGAACTCCATTCGCGCCAGGCCCACGCCCTTTGACGGCAGACGCCACCAGCGAAATGCGCTGGCAGGGCTGGCGACGTTCAGCATCAGCTGCGTCCGCGAAGTTGGCAGGCCGGCAATGTCCACTTCCTCAACCGCGAACGGCAGGCGGCCGGGATAGACCTGGCCCCGGTCGCCTTCGGCGCAGGAAAGCGTGATGTCCTGTCCCGGAGTGATGCAACGGGTCGCGTCCCCCGTGCCGATGACGGCCGGCACGCCCAATTCGCGGCTTACGATGGCCGCATGGCTGGTCGGACCGCCATGGTCGGTGACGATGCCAGCGGCTCTTCGCATGATCGGGACCCAGTCAGGATCGGTATTGTCGGTGACGAGGATCGCGCCGTCGACGAAGTTAGCGATGTCGTCGGTGCTGCGAATGATGCACGCTGTTCCGCAAGCGATCGCGTCGCCCACGGCTGCGCCGGTGGCGATCGCCTTGGGCGCCTTGACCGCCAGCCGCCAGTTCTTCATCGCCGTGGCCGACCGCGCGCCGTGCACCGTCTCAGGCCGGGCCTGGACGATGAAGAGCTTACCGCTCTCCCCATCCTTTGCCCATTCCATGTCCATGGGACAGCCATAATGCCGCTCGATCAGCACGGCCCAGCGCGCCAGCTCCAAAATCTCCTCATCTTCGAGGACGAGATGCTCGCGCTCATAGCGGCTGCATTCGACCAATTCGGTGCGCGCGCTGCCGCCCGAAGCATAGATGAGCTTCTGCGCCTTGGCGCCGAGCCGCTTCTCGACGATCGGTTTCAGCCGAGCGTCCGACAGAAAGGGCTTGAACACCAGATAGCTGTCAGGATCGACGCGCCCCTGGACCACCGTCTCGCCAAGGCCCCAGGCAGCGCTGATAACCGCGACGCGGGGAAAGCCCGTTTCGGTGTCGATCGAGAACATCACGCCTGACCCGGCGAGGTCCGACCGCACCATGATCTGTACGCCAATGGATAGCGCAATGCGCAGATGATCGAAGCCCTTGGCCTCGCGATAGGCGATCGCCCGGTCGGTGAAGAGCGAAGCGAAGCAGCGCCGGCATGCGTCGATCAGGGCCCGCTCACCCACTATGTTGAGAAAACTCTCCTGTTGCCCCGCGAAACTGGCGTCAGGCAAATCTTCCGCGGTAGCGCTCGACCGCACCGCAACCGCCACTTCTCGCTTGCCCGCCCTGCGCGACAACTCTCGATAAGCCGCCAGCAGGGGATCGGAAATCTGCGCCGGCATCACAGCGTCGAGGAACAGGCGCCGCGCTGCTTCACCCGCCTCGTGCAACGGCATCGCCCCTTCGCGATATTGGGTGACGATCGCTGCCAGCCGCTCGCCGATCCGGTTATGCTCGACCAGCGCCCAATAGGCCCATGCCGTGGTCGCAAAGCCTGCCGGCACATCGACGCCTGCCTCGCCAAGCACCGCCACCATCTCACCGAGCGAAGCATTCTTGCCGCCCACGCGCGGCACGTCAGCGCGCCCTAGCGCATTGAACCAGACGATCGCGTCATCCTTGGGGAGCACGGGCATGGGCTGGGTTTCGGTCGCCATGGCGCCACATTGCTCGCGCTCTGTCCCCTTCGACATTAGGGATTTTACGGATGAAGGAAGTGCGCCGTATGAGGGTAACTACGGACAGCCCGCGCATGTTATGATCTACTGAGACGATGCGAGGGGATGAAAGGAGAAGTCCATTGGAGAGGCCGTCACCCACGCTGACATTTCACGGCTCGGCAGGTACCGTCACGGGTTCGTGCATGGAATTGCGTCTGGGCGATCGCGCCATCCTCATCGACTGCGGACTGTTCCAGGGATCGCGCACGCTGGAGACGCTGAACCATGGCGCGTTCAGCTTCGATCCGCGCAAGATCGAAGCGGTCGTGCTGACCCACGCCCATATCGACCATTGCGGGCTTCTACCCAAGCTGGCAGCGCAGGGCTTTGACGGACCGATATGGTGCACGCCTGCCACGTCCGACCTGCTGGAATATATGCTGGCTGATGCGGGGCGCATCCAGGAGAGCGAAGCGGACCGTCGAAACCGCCGGCGCGACCGCGCGGGCGAGAACCGCTTCGAGCCGCTGTACACCGAAGAGGATGCGTTGCGGGCATGGCGGCTCAGTCGCCCCGTCGGGCTATCCGAATGGTTCGAACCAGCGCCCGGCTTCCGCGCTCGATTCTGGAATGCCGGACATATATTGGGCGCCGCATCCGCCGAAATCGAAGCGGCGGGCGTGCATATGTTGTTTTCCGGAGACCTTGGCCCGGAAAACAAGGCCTTCCACGCCGATCCGCAGGCGCCATCCAGCCTCGACCACGTCGTCTGTGAAGCCACCTATGGCGACCGGGCGCGCGAAAAATTCACCATCGAACAGCGGCGCAGCCAGTTGGAAGGCGAGATCAAGGACGCGCTGGTGCGCGGCGGCAATCTCATCATCCCCAGCTTCGCGCTGGAGCGAACGCAAGAGCTGCTGCTCGATCTGGCTCACCTTGCCGACGCCAATCGCATCCCCAACGTCCCGATTTTCGTGGACTCGCCGCTGGCCAGCCGGGCGACCAAGGTGTTCGCGGCCCATGCTGCGGAACTGGAGGATACCGAAGGCAAGGACATCTTCCGCCATCCCTCGATTCATTATGTTGAGGATGTAGCCGAATCGATTCGGCTCAACACCCTGTCAGGGGCGATCATCATGGCGGCGTCCGGCATGTGCGAAGCAGGGCGCATCCGTCATCATCTGAAGCATAATCTCTTCCGCCGGGATTCGACCGTCCTCTTCGTCGGCTTCCAGGCGAAGGGCACGCTGGGCCGGGTTCTTCTGGACGGAGCGCAGCGGGTGCGCATTTCGGGCGAGGACATCAATGTTCGCGCGCGTATCCGACGCATCGAGAGCTATTCTGCTCATGCCGACCGCGATGAGCTGCACGACTGGATCACTGCTCGCCGCCCCATAGCGGGCAGCCTGTTCCTGGATCATGGCGAGCGGGAAGCGGTTACATCCCTGCGAGAACTGGTCCAGGCCGACGACCCCGCCACCAGCATCATCGCGCCGCAAATTGGCGAAACCTACGCGCTCGAACCGGGCGCACCCGCCAGAAGGACCCAGACCGGCCGCGTCGATATGGATCAGTTCGCCGGGCCGGATTGGCAGAATGACTATGCCGATTTCATCACCCATCTCAAACAACATCTCGGCCGGATCAAGCATGAAAAGGCACGCCGCGATGCGCTCGCCCAGATGCGGCGCATCCTCGACGAATATGACGAGGCGAGGCATCGCCGCTAAGCTGAGGAAGGAGGAACCCGATGACCAGCGCCGCTCCTTCAAGCGTTCGCCACGCCGTGGTGCTAGCGCATCCGGATGCGAACAGTTTCAACACCACAATCGCCCGCACTTATTGCGACGCCGTGCGGGCCGCCGGACAGGAAGTGATCCTGCGCGATCTTTACGCCATGAACTTCGACCCGGTGCTGAAGAATGAGGAACGGCCGAGCCGAAAGCCATTCTCTCCATCTCCTGACGTGCGCACGGAATTGGACATCCTGCGCGGCACGAATGTCGTGACATTCATTTTTCCGATCTGGTTCGGAATGCCTCCGGCGATGCTGGTCGGCTATATCGATCGCGTACTGGGAGCAGGAACGACCGTGCGCCAGGTTCAGGATAGCTCGGCAGAAGGACCGCTCGGCAAGGGTCATCTCTGCGCCATCACGACCTCCGGCGCATCGGCCGATTGGCTCGAGGCCCAGGGCCAGACCGAAGCGCTGCGCGAGCTCGCCGGCACCTATCTATTTCGTGCTTTCGCGATGCGCTCGAGCGAGGCGTTGCACATCGGTGACGTAGTGGACGGTGCAAGCAGCGCGTTCATCGAAGACAAACTCGAGCGCGTCCGCAAGCGTGCCGCGAGCATCTGCGCGCGGGTCGCGGAGGAAATGTACGGAACGCCGCTGCCCCCGCAAACGGGCGATGGCAGCTGATGCGTCGCGCAGTTTCGGCGCCTCCGATAAGGACCAGCCTTCCATGTTGACGATCAAGCGCCTGGCGATTGACACCTATCCCGAAAACACCGTCTTCCTTTTGCGCGAGAGCAATGGCTATTCCGCTGAGCAATTTCAGGCCCTGCGCAAGATCCGTATCAGTGGCGAGGGTGCCGAGATTTTGGCCACGCTGGCGCTGGTAGACGAGCCAGCAATGCTCAAGCCCGGGGAAATTGGTCTTGGCGAGCAGGCCTTCCGGCGACTGGGCCTTTCCGAGGGGTCGCCAGTCACCATCGAGCAGGCGATGCCGCCGACCAGCCTCGAATTTGTTCGCCGCAAGATTGACGGCGACACGCTTCAGGATGACGAGATTTCTGCCATCATCCGCGACATCGCCGTGCACCGCTACTCGCCCATGGAAATCGGCGCCTTTCTGGTCGCCTGCGCGAGCTTCATGAGCACGCAGGAAACGCTGGCGGTCACGCGCGCGATGGCCGATGTCGGCAACCGCTTCGACTGGAAAGCACCGCTCGTCGTCGACAAGCACTGTATCGGGGGAATTCCGGGCAACCGCACATCAATGATCGTGGTGCCCATCGTCGCGGCGCACGGTCTCATCATGCCCAAGACCTCATCCCGCGCGATCACCTCGCCCTCCGGCACCGCCGACACCATGGAAGTGCTGGCCAATGTCGATCTGTGCGAAGACGCCATGCGTGCCATCGTCGCCCGGGAAAAGGCGGTGCTGGCCTGGGGCGGCAGAGTGAACCTGTCGCCGGCGGATGATGTCCTGATCTCGGTCGAGCGGCCATTGCGGATCGACACCTTCGACCAGATGGTCGCGTCCATCCTGTCGAAGAAGCTGGCGGCAGGCTCGACGCATCTGGTGCTCGACATACCCGTCGGGCCAACAGCTAAGGTCCGCACCCAGGACGACGCGGTCCGGTTGCGAAAGTTGTTCGAACATATCGCCGACAAGATCGGTCTGGTGATCGATATTGTCATTACGGACGGATCGCAGCCGGTCGGGCGCGGGGTTGGCCCGGTTCTGGAGGCCCGTGATGTCATGGCCGTGCTCCGCAACGATGCCGATGCGCCGCAGGATCTTCGTGAACACGCCCTGTTCCTCGCCGGACGCGTGCTGGACTTCGATCCGACGCTGCGCGGCGGGCGAGGCTATGCGCGGGCGATGGAACTGCTTGCCTCCGGGGAGGCGCTTGTCGCGATGGAGCGGCTGGTCGATGCGCAGGGACGCCAAGCGACCAGATTTGCTCTGGGTGAGCATGTCCATGAGGTGCATGCGCTTCATGAAGGACGCGTGAGCGCGATCGACTGCCATCGGATAGCGCGCATCGCTCGCCTTGCCGGGGCGCCGATGGACAAGGGGGCGGGCATCGACCTTCTCCACAAGGTCGGTGCCGAGGTCCGCAAGGGCCAAGCCCTCTATCGCATCCACGCCCAATCCCGCACCGGGCTCGGCTTTGCGCGTGACCTCGCAACCGAAGATTCAGGCTATGAGGTGACGCAGTGAGCACGATCCTTTTGGGCTTCGCTGACGGTCTGGCTGCGGCACGCAGACTGGGCGTCCTGTTGAAGGTGCCGGTTCATGAGGTGGAGACTCACCGCTTTCCGGACAAGGAATGCCTGATCCGCGTCCCGGCATCGGCTCGGACCGTCATCCTCTACCGTTCGCTCGATGACCCCGACCGCAAAATTATCGAACTGCTGCTTGCTGCGTCAGCCGCGCGGGATCAGGGCGCGGAGCGTGTTATCCTTGTCGCGCCCTATCTCGCCTATATGCGCCAGGACAAAGCCTTCCATGCGGGCGAAGCGGTCAGCCAGAAGGTGATTGGCGGCTTGATCTCCGGTCATTTTGACGGGCTGGTGACGGTGGATCCTCATCTCCATCGTATCGCGACCTTGAGCGAAGTTATCCCGGGAATCCCGGCGATCAGCCTGTCCGCAACGCCGGTGTTGGCGACACTGATTGACCCTCATGGCGATCCTGTCATCGTTGGGCCGGACAGCGAATCCCGGCAATGGACTGCCGCCATCGCGGCGCCGTTGGAGCTTGAAACACTCACGGCCTCAAAGCAGCGGCTGGGCGATCGGAATGTCAGCCTTGCCCTTGCAGGACTTGAGCGGGTCAGGGGACGTCGGACGATATTGGTCGACGACATGATCTCGAGCGGCCGCACCCTCGTCGAGGCGGCCAAGCTGCTGCACAGCGCCGGTGCAACTTCGGTCGAAGCCGTCGTGACTCATTGTCTGGCCAACGCCGATGATCTGGCGCTCATGGAGCAGAACGGGATCGCGCCGATCGCCAGCAGCGACAGTGTCGACGGCCCCACGAGCAAGGCCCAGTTGGCGCCGCTGATCTGTCGCGCGCTTCATGGGCACGGCCTCACTTAGTCAGTAATCAACGCGCGCAGTATGTCGGCTCGGCTTAGTAGGCCGATCAGCTTGCCCTTGGATGTGACGGGCAAACGCTTCACCCCCCGCCCTTCCATGATGGCAATCGCTTCCTCCAGCGATTCACCTCCATCCACTGTGATCGGCTGCGGCGACATGATCTCGGCAACCGTCATGGATGCCAACGAACGCGCTCGATCTTCTGCTCCGATCCCAACCAAGGCATCAAGCCGAAACGGACCAAGGTCTTGCCGGAAGAAATCGCCTTCCGTAACGATACCCTGCAGATTCCCCTCCTCGTCAAGGACGGGAAGCGCACTAATCCCGTGATCGGACATGCACTTGATTGCAGCTGCCAGGGAACTGCAAGCGGTGGTCGTGGCCGCTCCCAACGTCATGATGTCGCTGGCCTTCATGAGACTGATCCTTCTTTCTCAGGGCGGGTTTCCGGTCGGCGAATGACCCCTCACCCGCCAGGAAGCGCGGGGGCAATCGGCGGCACCAAGGCGAGCAGCCGTTCGACATCCTCGCGGTGACACAGGTCCGTTCCCGGCGTCAGTACAGCGGCCGCACCCGCAGCAATTCCGTAGCGGAAGGCCTCAATCGGATCACGCTCACAACCGAGTGCGAACACCATTGCCGCCAGAAAGCTGTCTCCTGCGCCCACTGCACTCTTAGTCTCGACCGCAAGCGCGGGCAGTCGCCATGTCCCTGTACGGCTCGCCAGGATGGCACCGTCGCGCCCCATCGTTACCGCCACAAATTGCGACTTGCCGCTGTCGACGATCTCCTGTGCGGCTGCCGCAATGTCATGTTCCTCGTTGAGCGCCTGATCAACCAGCTGCCGCAGCTCACCGATGCTCGGCTTGATGAGATAAAGGCCGCCGCGCTTCACAGCTTCGCGAAGCGCGTTGCCCGAAGTGTCGAGGATGAGCTGCATGTCGTGACGCTGCGCAAGCTGCTGGACGCGGCTGTAGAAGTCGTCCGGTACGCCGGGCGGCAGCGATCCGCTGGCTACCAGGAAGTCGGAACGCGCGCCCTCGAGATGAGCAAGCGCCGCCTGCCATTCCTCAGCGGTCAATTCCGGTCCACGCGGCACCACGCGGAATTCCTTGCCGGTCTCGCGTTCATAAATGGACGTGCTGACCCGGGTGTCGCCCTTGATCGGGATGCAGCTCCGAACCAGCACATGTTGATCCAGCAGTCCATCAAGCGCGCAGCCGGTTGCGCCGCCGGACAGATAATAGGCTCGGGCCGTGCCGCCCAGCCGGGCGATCACGCGAGCGACATTGATGCCGCCTCCGCCCGGATCATAATGTTCCTGGCGTGCCCGGATCTTGCGGGTGTGGAAGACGCGATCCGCTTCATAAGCGACGTCAATAGCCGGATTCATCGTGAGGGTGACGATCCTCTTCATAAGGCAAGGCTATTCCCGCAGGCCTATGCGCAAAATAAGTATATGTCCCAATGGGAGCCGCACGCGGCACGTGGGAAAAGTCCGTGACGACGCCGGTCGAAGGAGACGCCCGATGCGAATCTCTACCTTATTTGGGGCATTTGCGGTCGTGCTGCTCACAGGCGCGTGCAAACCCGCAGAGGATAACAAAGCTCCCACGCCCAGCACGCGCGAACAGTCCAGAAACTATGCCGCCGAGATTGCGAAACTGCCCAGGCAGGCGCGCGAGGCCGCCCTCTTCCGCGCCATACGCGACGCGGGGCTTCCCTGTCAGAAGATCATCGACAGCGGGCCCATGCCTGGCGCCGCTGCTCCCGCTGCAAGCTGGAGAGCGCAATGCGAGGACAAAGCCTACCATCTCATCCATATCCAGCCCGACGGTTCAGCCGTCGTCGCCAGCCGGACCGCACCTTGAGACGGGGGGCATATCCTCACAGGCTCTGGAGCCTCGGTATGAAAAATGAGAGCGGAAGGCCGCGCATCTGGATTTTACTCGCCACCGCAATGGTCGTGCTGCCCCTCCTTGTCCTCGCCTGGCGCGTCGCCAGCGGCCAATGGCTATGGGTTATCCTGAACGGCATAATGCAGGGCGAATTGCGATGAACAATCTGCCGCGCTGGTAATCCGCCACGGCAATCATGCCGACTGGCTGTTGCGCTCCCGGCGTGCGGCGTCGAGCAGCCTCACGACTTCAGCATCGCTTGTCTGGTCGAATACCACATAATGCGCGCCCACGGCATAGAAGGGGTAAGGTTCGTAGAGGCATATGACGTCGTCACATTCGTCGCGCAGGCTTGCGATGACCTCCGCAGGCGCGACAGGCACCGCAAGGATAAGCCGGGCAGGATGCGCCTTGTTCATCCCCTTGAGCGCGGCCTTGATCGTGCCACCGGTGGCGATCCCGTCATCCACCACGATGACGGTTCGGCCCGCTACCGGCAGCGGGTCCCTGTCTCCAAGATAAGCCCTCCGCCGCCGGTCAATCTCAGCGAGCTGCCTGCGCATCTCGGCACGGATATATTCTGGCGTCGGTCCCAGCTGCCGCACGACATCCTCGTTGAGTACGAGCTGCGGATCGGCGCCATCGACGACGGCGCCAATGCCGAGCTCCTCATAGCCTGGCGCTCCAAGCTTGCGGACGAACAGCAGGTCAAGGTCAGCGTGCAGAGCGCGCGCCACCTCGAAGGCGACCGGGACGCCTCCGCGCGGCAGCGCCAGGACCAGGGGCCGACTGGACGCAAGATGAGCCAACGCCTTAGCCAGATGAATACCGGCATCGCGACGGTCATGAAACAGCATGGGCTTGAGCTTCATTGGGTCTCCCCTTTGAGGTGAGAGCTGAACCAGCGCCCTGCCAGGCTGATCACCTGGTCCAGCGTTCCTGGTTCCTCGAACAAGTGGCTGGCACCGGGCACAATCGCCAGTTCCGTTGGCACGGTCATCAACGCCTTGGCGTCGTGGTTCAGGCCCAACACATCACGGTCCAGGCTGCCGACGATGAGGAGCGTCGGGGCACGAACCTGGCCCAGCGCTGCGGCCCCTGCAAGGTCCGGCCTGCCGCCGCGCGAGACGATGGCGGCAATCCTGTCATCCGGCATCGCGGCCGCGATGATAGCTGCGGCCGCGCCCGTGCTTGCGCCAAAATAGCCGAGAGGCAGGTTCGCCAACCGCTCCGTGCGGCCGGCCCAGTCAGCTGCCTCCCGCAACCGCCCGGCGAGCAAGCGCACGTCGAAGATATTGCGCCGGTCCAACTCCTCCTGCGGCGTCAGCAGATCGACCAGCAGTGTCGCCATGTGCAAGCGGTTCAGGCCCGCCGCGACATATTGGTTGCGCAGGCTGTGCCGCCCGCTGCCGCTGCCATGGGCGAAGATCACCAGCCCGGTCGCATCCTGCGGGACATCCAAAAAGCCCCGGAGGCGATGCCTGCCGATGATCACCTCTTCTCTGGCAAGTTGCTGTGTCATGGTCACAGTCCGAACGGCCAGGTTTCCGGCGCGCCGCTCGGCCGTTCCGGCCCGAGCGGCGTCACCGCCGATGTTTGCTCGAACCAGACCCAGGCATCGAACTGCTCCGCCAGCACGGCCTCGAAATAATGGCTGAGCCGTTCGGTCTCAGGCCGATATACGACACCGATGGCGCGCTCCAGCAAGGGATGGCTGAGCATCTCCCGCAATGCCGCCTTGTCCCGGCCGCGCCAGTCGGTCAGGCTGCGGACAACGCCCGTGCGCCGGAAGGCATGCTCATAGCTGTCCGAGCGCGCAGGCCGGACGGACTTGATCTCCATCTCCGCGCCCCAATCGCTGGCGGCTGCTACAAGCCCCGTATCGGTCCCGAAGCCGATCGAAACAGCGTCATCGCCATAAGCGAGGCGGCAAAGCTGCCCAATGTTGAATTCCCCCTGCCAGCCCATCGCGGTCGCGGCCGCATTGCCGACATGGCTGTTATGAGCCCAGATGACCGCCTTCGTTCCGTTCCCTCGATGGGCCATCAACGCCTGAAGCGTCTCGAACATGTGCCGGTCGCGCAGGTTCCAACTCTCGGTCGAACTGCGATACATGGCGCGATAATAGCGTTCCGCCGCGCGAACGATGCGCGCGTTCTGATAGGCGTCGAACCAAGCCTCACCATCATGTTTCAGGAGATCAAGGCGCTGATCCAGAAGACTGCGAAGCTGGGCCACAACGCCGTCTTCACAGCCCTTTCCGCCCGAGAGCATGACCGTCCGTCCGTATTCCGCTGGCTCATTCTGCCATGGTGTCAGGCATCCATAGCGGCGGCGGGGCTTCCGCCGCCTCATCGGGATCAGCCTTGTCGAGATAGGCCAGCACGGCATGAATGGATTCGCTTAAACTATAGACATCCAGGCCTTGGAACGAGGCCTGGCGCTCGTCCGGTAAGGCGTGATTATGTCCACGCAGCCAATCGGCAAAGGCCAGCACTTCGTGGTTGCGCCACATCCATGTTGGAAAGCGCACGAACACATCGCCCTTCCGGGGACGCGGCGCCTGATGCCGGACATAATCATCTATGCGCGCAGCATCCGGCCAATCCGCCTCTACCGCCACTACCGTAAAGCCGTGGCGCTCTATCAGCCGGCGGGTGATCGCGGCGCGTGCGCGATAAAATTCCGAGCTGCCATGCGTCGCCTCGCCGAGCAGGATGACCGTTGCCTCCGCGAACCGATCGAAGCAGGCGCCAAAATCCTCGACCTTGTCAGGCGTAGGCAAGGGCTCGGCGTGGCGTCTCAAAGCATCGACAAGCCTCTCAGGTGCCTGGATCGTCGATTGACCAGGATAGACGGCCTCCGGCACATAGGTCATCGATCTTCCTCCGGGCATGTCGCCACACTGGGACTCGACCACGATGATCCTCAAATCGGCGAAAGGGCGGAATTGGGGAATATACGAATTGGCCAGTCCCCGCCGCGCGCCTACATTACCGTTGCAATGGGCCCGCAATCTCACCCAGGGAGACGGGCCCTGCTGGTCTTGGGACGTGAGAAGCCCTCGCGGACGTAAAGCGCAACAAGCTGGGCCACCGATCCCACTTCCAGCTTCCGCATCAATTTGGCGCGATGAACCTCGACGGTCCTGTGGCTGATACCCAGTAACGCGCCTGTCTGTCGATTGGTCAGGCCCTTGGCTATTGCCGCAAGAACTTCATGCTCACGCGGCGTCAACTGCTCCAGCGCAATAGCGGAAGAGCGACCCTTTACGTGCCTTTTCCGTATCCCCGTCATGACCCACCTATGGATCCTGGTCGCGCGTGGTCGCATCGATAACCGCGTTGACCAGCGCAAACTGCTTGCAAGGCTTGTCGAGCACTGCGTCAAATCCTTGCGCAATAGCCGTCTGCATCAGATCGGCCGAGCCAAATGCGGTAACGAGAATGGCCTTGCCCTGCCATCCCGCAGCGCGGAGGGCGGCCAGAACCTGAAGGCCATCATGGCCTGCCATCCGATAATCCGTCACGAGACAGGCCGGATTATTCGCGGCCACATCTGCGATCAGCAATTCAGGGCTGGCGAAGGACCGAACCTGAAAACCACGCCCCTCCAACAGCAACTGCATGGATCGCCTTGCCCCCGGATCATCGTCCAGGATAGCTATGGGGATCGGCGGGATGGCCATATTTTTCGCGCCTTGCGCTGCGGGATTCAGCAACATGCACGAGAGGTGACATGGGCCGGCCGTCAGGTCATTACGTATTGGTCCCAGTCAGGTCCTTCTGTCCCAAACCCGCGGCGAAGGCGATCCGAAGTGCATCAGACAGGCTGTGGACATGCAGCTTCGTCATCAGGTTGGCTCGATGCACCTCCACCGTTCGGGAGGAAATACCCAAATCATAAGCGATCGTCTTGTTGGGCAAGCCCTGGGCCAATCCTTCGAGCACTTCCCGCTCCCGCGTTGTAAGAGCGCCGATGATGAGGTCGGCGCTGGCGGCCTGCGCGGCAGTCCCCTGAGCAGAGCGGATACGATCGAACGCTCGCTCTATGGCATCGATCAGAACGACTTTCTCAAACGGCTTCTCCAGAAAATCAACCGCGCCGGCCTTCATCGCCTGCACGGCGATCGATACGTCGCCATGGCCGGTCATGATGATGATGGGCATCGTGATCCCGCGCTCTGTCATGAGGCGCTGGACTTCCAGGCCATCGACGCCGGGCATGCGGACATCCAGCAGAACACAGCCCTCTTCCACCGATCGCACATCCTTCAGAAATGCAGCTCCTGAATGCCAGGCCTCGACAGCATAGCCCGACGTCTTGAGCATATAGCCCGTCGAGCGCCGGACGGAATCCTCGTCATCAACGATGTGAATAAGCTTCTTGTCGCTCATGTGCCTCCTCCGCCTGCGCTCGAACAAGGGTGAAATGAAAATCGGTGCCCCTTCCCTCGCGGGTATCCATCCATATCTTGCCCCCATTGACCTCCACGATTGTGCGGCAAATGGACAAGCCAAGGCCCATTCCTTCAGGCTTGGTGCTGACGAATGCCGTAAACAGCTGCCGGGCGACACCCGGCGGAATGCCGCAGCCCGTGTCGGATACGGTGACGTGGACATAGCCGTCCTTCCCGTCGCGACTTGCTATGGCCAGCCGCTTCACAGGGCTGTCGATCATCGCTTCGCATCCGTTGCGGATGAGGTTGATCAGGACCTGTTGGATCTGGACCTTGTCGACGAGCACCGGTGAGGCGTTGGGGTCAAGCTCGAGATGCACCTCAATTCCCATCTCTCGCACCCCGGCAAGGCCGAGCGCAGCAGCTTCGTTGACGAGGTCGGGCAAGCTTTCCACGGTTTTCTCGACTTCGCCTCGCGAGACGAATTCCCGAAGCCGCCGCACGATCTGACCGGCTCTGAGCGCCTCTTTGGCCGCCTCGCCGAGCGCTTCCCGCATCATCGGCCACTCGGCTTCGTCAGGTTGCATCATCTGGTCGCGAACCGCCTCGACATAGTTGGTGACGGCCGCGATCGGCTGGTTGAGTTCGTGTGCGAGGGTTGAGGCCATGGTCCCCATCGCGCTCACCCGAGCAACATGGATGAGCTCGGCCTGCAAGGTCGCCATCTGCTGCTCAACCATCCGGCGCTCGGTAAGGTCACGGATGAAGCCGGTGAATATCCGCTCATTACCACGCGCCGCCTCGCCGATGAAAAGCTCCATGGGAAAGAGCGAACCATCCTTACGCCTGCCCAGGACTTCCCGTCCCTTTCCGATAATCCGTTTCTCGCCGGTCTCAAGGTAACGCTGGATGTAGCTGTCATGGCGTTCGCGATCGGGCGACGGCATGAGCATGCGGACATTGCTGCTCAGCACCTCTGCTTCGGTGTACCCGAAAAGAGCCTCGGCAGCGGCGCTGAACGATAGCATCTTCCCGCTTTCATCGATCACCACCATTCCGTCGGGAACGGTAGAAAGGATAGCGGTCAGCTGGCTTTCATGCGCGCGCAGTTGGTCTTGGGCTGCTCGCTTTTGGGTAATGTCAGCAATGATCTTGGCAAATCCGCGAAGCTCGCCATCCTCAAAAAGGGCGGTCCAGCTGACAGAGGCAAGAAACTCCGTGCCATCCTTGCGCAGCCGCCAGTCCTCCTCCTCAAATCTGCCCATATTGCATGCCCGGGCGATATCGGCTGCAGGCTTGCCCGCAGCAACAGCGTCAGGGGGATAGAAAATCGAGCTTTCCCTGCCGATAATCTCCTTTTCACTCCACCCCTTGAGACGCTCGGCCCCGCGGTTCCAGATCGCTACCCGGCCGTCAGGGTCAAGCATGTAGATGGCTAGTCCCTGGGCGCCTTCGATCAGGAGGTTCAGTTCTTCAGCTAACCGCTCGCTCGCAGCGCCGCGCTGTTCCGCTGTCCTTTCGGCCTTCTCCAGCCGCTGGTTCGACCTGCGGATGAGGCTACTCATGAGAATGATGCCCGCAGCCGTCGCGCTGAACATGGCGACTTCAAACATGTCGCGGCTTTCGCCGAAGGATTTGCCCAGAAAGGCCGGACCTGCGGCAATACCAAGCAGGGTTGCCGCTATGGCGGGTCCTCTACCGACCCACAGGGCGATGGCCATGATCGCTACGATCTGGGGCATATATGCCGAGCGATCGCCTAACCAGGGGTCGAGCACAACCCGCACCGCCAATGCGATCGCGACAGCAAGAACAGCCGCGCCATATCGAGCCGGGGGCGCGGTGATCCATCTCAGCATAGCCTCATCCCCACCGAAACGATCCCGCTTCAGCTCAGCGATTGGTCGACTGTGCCTTCTTAACTTTTTGGGTCACAAAGGGAAATGCAATTTGAGATTATTCACCACAATATTTTGAAAATGAACGGCCTATTTTTCTGCCTTTCGGTAACAACACCTGTGGGAATAATATTGATGCAGGACTCGCCCAGCTCCAACGCAATATCTTGGAAGATCAACGTGCGATTTGACGAGAGTATCTTGACGATGACGGCGTACAAGGACGAAAGTACGAGGGCATCCCCATAATCGCTACAGAGAGGGGCTGATGCAATGACGGCGACGCCCAGTATCAACATCCTTGCAAGCGATCCCCAATCGGAGGCCGCCGCGTTCCTGGATGGATTCGGTGGACCGGACACGCGCAGGATCGACACCCACGCGGCCAGCATATTCCTGACGGCCGACCGCGCCTGGAAGCTCAAGCGGGCCGTGCGATTTGGCTATCTCGACTTTACGACGCCGCAGCGGCGCAGGGCCGCCCTCGAGGCAGAGTTTGCCCTTAATCGCCGGACCGCACCAACGCTTTATATCGCCGTTCACCCGATCACCCGAGACAGCAAAGGCAAACTTTCGGTCGGTGGCGAGGGCTGTACTATCGACTGGGTGCTGGAAATGCGCCGTTTCGCCGACGACGCGCTTCTGAGCGAGCAGGTGGAGGCGGGCAAGCTCGACGCGACGGTGCTGATACGCCTGGCTGAACGCTTGCAGCGGTTTCACCAGCAGGCCCAAATCGCGACTCCCATGGACGCGGCCGCGTCATTCAAAAAGGTCATCGAGGATAATGCCACCAGCATGGCCGCCGTCGCCGATATATTGGACGTAAAGAAGGCAAGCTTGCTTATCTCCGGGCAGCAGTCGCTATGCGACAGGCTGAAAGGGCTGCTTCAGGCACGCGGGCGGGAAGGCAGGTTACGGCAGGGGCATGGCGATTTGCACCTGGGCAACATCGCCATGATCGATGGCGAACCCACACCTTTTGATTGCCTTGAGTTCAGCGAAGCGCTCGCACAGGTAGATGTACTCTACGACCTATCCTTCCTGCTCATGGACCTGTGGCACAAGCACTTGCAGCACGGCGCGAGCGTCGTCCTCAATCGCTATCTCGACCAATCTGCCGTTGACGAGGGAGGGATCGCGCTCCTGCCCCTCTTCCTGTCGGTACGCGCTTCCATCCGGGCGCACGTCCTGGCGGCGCAAAGCTTGAGATGCGGCAGAAACCTCCAGATCGCCGAGCAAGCGCGAGAATATCTGACGTTCGCACAGACACTCCTTGACCCGATACAACCGCGCCTGATCGCGATTGGCGGTCTATCAGGGTCGGGCAAGTCGACGTTGGCGCGTCACATCGGCCACCTTGTTGGCCGCGTGCCAGGCGCGCGTATCCTGCGCAGCGACGTGATCCGCAAACAGTTGGCTGGCACGGCGTCAGAGACCCGTCTGCCGCGCGAACATTATTCAGCTGCAGCGTCCCGCCAGGTCTATCTGCGGCTCAATGAATTAGCGGGCGACGTAATCCGGCAGGGGAGCGCCGTGATCGTCGATGCCGTCTTTGCAGATGAAGGAGAGCGCGCCGCCACCGAGAAGCTGGCGCACGCCGCCGGCATAGCGTTCGATGGAATCTGGCTGACCGCCGAAGAAAGCCAACGCACGGCACGCGTCCAATCGCGCGCACCCGATGCGTCGGATGCCGACGCAGAGGTGGCCCGTGTTCAGTCCAGCTATGACATCGGTATGCTCGGAGGCTGGCAGCAAATCAGTGCTAGCGGCTCCATCGACGAAGCTGTTGCCACCGCGGTGAAGGTGCTGCGACTGTCAACTACCGAGACGAACTCCGATCCATCCAGTTCAGTGTCCGAGAAACAGTGAAACAGGCGCCTCTGTCAGCATATTGCGCGTGATCCCGCCGAACAGGCTCTCCCGCAAGCGGGAATGTCCATAAGCGCCCATGACGCAATAAGCGGGCTGACGCTGTTCCAGAGTCATGAGCAGGGTTGCCGCGACACCGCCTTCGAGCTCATCCAGACGCTCGACGCGAGCGTGGATGCCATGCCTGGAGAGATAGGATGCAGCCTCGTCGGCAGGATCACCCGTGACAGCGCCTATCTCGGCGATCGTTACGCTCGCTGCCTGCTCGAGGAGCGGCGTCGCTGCACGCAGGGCTTCGGCCGCGGGGAGCGAACCGTCCCAGGCGATGAGCACATGGCCCCGAAAATCGATGCCTCGCCTTGCCTGAGGAACCGCCAGGATCGGCTTACCCGCTTTCAGCACGACATCAGACACGACCGACTGCATTTCCGATTTTAAATGACCAGCAAGCGATGTGTTGAGAACAATCACGTCGGTCAGAGCGGCCGCATCCTCGATGAGGGGGGGCGATGTTCCCCGTTTGGTCGATCCAACTCCAGGCGACATCCTCGACCTCAAGGCGCCCTTTGACATGTTGCGCGTTGGCAGCTTCGCGGCCGCGCGCCTCGGCCAGCAGCGCCAACTCCGCGTCGGGGTAATATTCTGTCCCGGCCAGCACAGGAATCTGAACAATGTCAAGGCAAGTCAGGTGCCCCGCTATTGATCGGGTCAGATCCAGCGCAGCCTGAAACCGTGCTTCCTGGCCTGCATCATCATGGATGAGCAACAGCACATTCTTCATGTCGATTTCCTCATCGTTGCGCGCGCCGACTGGACGCAATCGGCGCAGCGTTTACGAACTGAAGTCGTCATTTCATACCGGCATCTTGGCCAGGATCATGGCGACGATCGCGGCCATGAGGCCCAATGAAAGACCGGCGAGAAAGATGACGTCCAGCGACTGTCGCACGCGATCCACGAGAGACATGCTCTCCTCCATCAATACTGATTCATAAGCCGCCCCGGCATAAAGCCCCCGATGAACGACAACCGCCATCAAGTCGGATTTCACCGGGGGCCGCTATAGTCAGAAGCTGACTATGATATTATCGACGACCTCGGTCACACCCGGAGCCGCCCAAGCCGCTCGCTCGGCGACCCCGCGTTCGTGCCAGGCCTTTACCCGTCCGCCGAGCCGAACCGTGTTGCCGT
>Ga0307408_100000371_pt1 | contig 40960 bp, 66 predicted proteins | sample 322Cmetagenome_FD_202116 | JGI IMG/M metagenome (GOLD analysis project Ga0307408, IMG submission 202116) | Maize rhizosphere microbial communities from greenhouse at UC Davis, California, United States - 322HYB-C-3 | ecosystem: Host-associated > Plants > Roots > Rhizosphere > Soil | place... | reverse complement strand
GCGAAATGATGTAGGAGTACCCTTCCTCGGTAAACGCGGCGGCCGTTCGGCGGATGTGCTCATTCATGAGCGCCATGCCCGCATTGGCGCCGTGGGCCGCGCCAATCGCTGCGGACGGGCTCACGGTGGGGGCGGTGGCGCGCAGGTGATTGGCGCGCTTACGTTCGGTGTCGCTTTCTTGGAGTTGGTAAAACTGCTCCAGCGTCGCAAACGGGCGGTTGTCGTGGCTGTAGGTGGTGAAAAGCTGCTGCAGTAGTTCGAGTAACTTTTGGTACTCGCGTTTGGCTAAATGCTCATTGGCTTGGCCTTGGGCGGAGCCAAAGCACGGCGCCTCCCCGTTTTGCATAAAGGGGTGAATCGAGCCGTTGGGAGTCGTGAGGTTGCGCTCGTGGCGGTGGATGGTGAGGTTGGCTTGAGCTAAATCGAGGGCCACGCGGTAGCGCCCCAAGTGCACGGTGATATCGACGTTGGGCGTCTTGTGCGTGAGGGTGATGAGGGGCGTGGTGAGGTTAAGCCGATGCTCATGGGCGCGGTAGCTGTGGTAATGGTAGAAATCGCCCGTCAAAATCGCTTCAAATTGCGCCTTAAGCGTGCACGGCGTGCCCCGCAGCGCAGCGGCTTTGTCGTATTCCACCTGGGCGCGGGTCAGGATTTGGCGGCACTGCCGGTAAAGCTCATCGGCTTGGGATTGGTTGAGCTGCGCGTTGCGCTCGTGACGACTGATGGCTTCGGCAGTGGAGCGTTCGGCGATTTCGATGAGCTGCTCTAGTACGGCCTGGTCCAGTTTGGTGGCGGTGGTGAGGATGCGGTTGGTGGGGGCCGCCGCGAAAAAGCGTTTATTGATCTCGGGCTTATCGACGACCTCTCCGCCCTCTAGAAACAGATCCAGATCCCAGTCTCCAATTTTCACCTTCGCGTTATCGGCGAGGTACTGAAGGTACTGGATGCGTTTGAGGTTTTGATCGCGGTTTTCGGCAAACTGCGCAAAGCCTTGCTCTCTGGCCTCTGCTATCTTCATGGTTCCTCTAGTTACTGTGTATGGATGCTTCCCAATATCCCCCGGCGGTAGTCAGCTACCGCCGGGGTGAGGGGTGAGTACAGGCCACCCCACTGAGGGACAGGGGCGCGGGCCGATTAGGCCGCGAGCCGCCCACCCTTGACGGCGGGCGCGAAGGCCACGAATTCGTAATCCTTGAGGGTGTACGTGTCGTCTTCCGGCTCGCCGTTAACCGTCGCGCGGTAGCTCTTATCGAGCCCCAGCTTGTTACGGATCTCGCCGACGGTCTTGCAACCGTCCACGTCCTGACGGGGGCCGCCGGCCACCTGCGCGGTGATATTTTTCGCCATTGGGTAACTACTCCTGTTTAAGAGGCGCGAGAGTGATTTCTCAACGCCCCGTTTCGGTTGAGTGCGTTATTACTCACGGCTCACTGCATCGCGCAAGCGAAAAATAAAACTATTCTTACTTTTTCTTCGCCGCCACCGTCGGTACTAAGGAGAAACGTGCGCCGTCGATAAAAACACTTTGACGTTAACGCGCTCTGTCAGTAGAGACCAAACCATGCGCAAGTTGGATTACGTGCTGCTCATCGCAACGATCATTGTGGTGGTGGTGGCGACAATTAGGGGATGGATATGAGTGGACGATTAATTGCGATTCCCGACATTCACGGGCGTAACGATCTTTTGGGCGAGCTACTCCACCACGTCTTTACGGGGGTGGTGATCCCCGGCCGTGAGGATTGGGCGCCGTTTCGTCCGGGGGTGGATCGGCTCATTTTCTTGGGCGACATGATCGATCGTGGGCTTGATAGCAAGGGCGTGATCGAGCGCGTGCGGGCGGTAGCCCAGATGTACCCGACCACCGCGGTGCTGCGGGGCAATCATGAGATGTTTGCCGTGAATGTTTACCGGGGGCCTGAGCACGCGCGGGAAGCCGAGCGGCAGTGTTGGTTTTACCCCGGCAACGGCGGAAGAGAGACGGTGGCAAGTTTTCAGGGGCGAATCCCTGACGACGTGATTGACTGGCTCGCGATGCTGCCCACGTTTGTGGAGCACGATCGGTTTTTCTTTAGCCACGCGCCGGTACCCCGTGAAAACCGCCGGCTGACGTACCTGCGGGGCCAGCCGTTTAGCGAAGAGGAGCTAATTTGGAGCTACGACGCCGATGAGTTTGGCTTTAGCCGTAACTTCGGAAGTGGGATGGTGGGGGTGTGCGGGCATATTCATCAGTTGCGACGCGGCTGTTTCACGCCGCGGTTTTACCCCCACTACCTTTTTCTAGATGCGGGGTGTGGGTGTCACGAGAAAGCGCCGCTGATTGCCTGTGACGTCGAGAGCAGGCGCTACCTCGAAGTCACCGCCCGTGACGGCCAATACCGGATGCGGGTGATGAACCAAGCGCATGAAGAGGTGAGAAGTGATGGAGACAGACGAGCTGATTAAGCTGCTCCTGTGGTTTCTCGTGGGGTGGGCCGCCGGTCGGCTCGCGCGCCCTACTCGCCCCGAGCCCTAAAACGGCGCCTCTTCATCCCCCCCCACTACTTCCCCTTTCCGCCTTAACTGGTCGTAGTAGTGCCGCATGCTCCCCGCTCCCATCGCCACCTCCACCGCATTGGGCGCCGGGTTCTCACGCACTTGGCGCTTACTCACATGGACCACTTCCGGCATTTTAACGCCCATCTGCTCTAAGATCGTCGCGACCGCTTCCGGTCCCAACGGGTCGGTGCCGGCTTCGCGGGCGGCGTTTAGCTCGGCTCGTTTCTTCTCTAGCCGCGCCATAAACGCCACGATCGGCTCGCCTTGCGGCGTACACATCACTTCGCGCCCCTCGCGCTTACACTCCGCGCACTGACGCTTGGTGCTCGCGATAAAGGCACTATCGCCAATGAGCCGCAGCTCGTTTTGCCGACCCGGCGGGCAGTAGTTACACGCCACCATCACCCACATCCGCGGTTCACTTTGACCCGCGTGACGGCTACCCATCGACGCAATCACCTGATTCATCACCGTCCGCAAGAGCCGTGCAGCATGCGCGTGTTCGAGAAAGTACGCCGTATTCATCTTCACGAAATGGCGCACCAACTCCACCGCCCGCTTCACTCCCGCCCGATCGGCGATGTGACGAAAGATTACCGCATCCTCCGCCATCACCATCGGCTCACCCCCGTAACGCGCCTTCCACGCCTCACAGTACGCATCACACACCGCGCGGGCCTCGCGCGTCAGCTCTACCGCTCTCAAGGGTTCGTCTTAGTGCATGACGCGGCTTATCATTCACGGCGGAGACGATCGTCAAGTGCTATTCCACATCCGGCACGACGGGGGGTCTTTTCGCCCCCCTTTTCGGACCGGGGAAAAAACGCCTTTCGTGCCCAACGCCAAACCCCACTCACCGGATTACCCGCACGGCCTACTCACGCAATCACTAGGCAGAAGCTTGATCTCGTAAGCTATCTCCCGGGGGGAGATTCTTAAGAGGGGGGAGACGAAATATTCAGTCAAAGGTTTTTGTAAGTAGCTGATCTCTCAGTTATGGACGCGGTGTTTAATACAACGCCCTTTTATCCTTGCTCGCCAAAGTCTTCAGTGGCATCACCAGGGACGGATCTCGCCAAGCCTCGTTGCTGAAGCGGGATCCAACGAGAGACGAGTTGACCGCTTGTACCGCTTCCCGCACCGGAAGCGCGAAACGCACAGGGGTTGATCGCCCGAGGATGGTCTACGGTGCTTAGTAGCCATCGCCCGTCTCTCTTTAACGAACGCCTAGCCCGTCCAAAGAGGTTGGCAACGGCCGTTCGTAAACGTTCCGCTCCCCCGACAAGAGCCCCGCGGCCTTGCGCTGCACCGGCTCTTCCGTATACGGATAGGGGGAACGGTCTTATGGCGGGGTGGTGACCGGAGTGGGATCGGTCCCGGCTGTAAACCGGGCGTCACCGACAGAGGGTGTTCGATTCACCCCCACCCCAAAATAAAAAAGGGGTGAGCAAACCGTCACCGAATCAGACGGCTCACTCACCCCACCCAATGGTTACCTCTACTAAGGTGCCACCCCTTCTCTAACGCTACCCGCCCACCCCGCACAACCACCAAAATTTATCACACAGCGCATTTTCCCCCTTGCGCTCGCCATTCGTCCGTTCTAAGAGAACTACTCCAGTAAGAAAACTTTTACGCCACGTGAAAGTAGCGGACTTACTGAGGGGCGGCGGCCGGTCATTGCCAGGCGCTCCCGAATGCGGCACGTACTATGGCAAACATCGTGTTTGCCACAGAAAGGATTCTTCATGGCAGGTTTTGTGACGCTCTCCAATCAGGGTCAAATCGTTATTCCCACGCGCATCCGCGAGGAGCTGGGGCTAACGGCCGGCAGTAAGTTTCTGGTCAATGTCGATCGCGACGGTCAGCTCATTTATACCTACGTTGGCCACACGCCGCCGAAACTGCGTGCCGCTAATCCCAAGCGCGCTAAAAAGAGGGCCGCCTAATGCAAGCGCTCGCCACCACCGCCCCCCTCACCACGTCCCAAGCGTGGCAAGAGTGGGAGCTTTTAAAAGAAATGGCCAAGCTCGCCCACACGTCGGGGTTACTGCCCCAATCCATCAAAAGCCCGCAGCAAGCGCTCGTCATTATGCTCAAAGGGCGGGAATTGGGACTACCGCCGATGTACGCGCTGAGCGCGATAAGCGTCATCAACGGTAAGCCGTGTCTGTCGGGGGAGCTGATGGTGGCTCTCATCTATAAAAAGCACCCCACCGCCACCATTGAAGTGACCACGCCCCCCGAAAAGGCGGCCCACGAGTGCGAGGTAGAGTTAGAGCGCCCCGACGGTAAGCCCCAGCGCTTTCGCTTTACGCTCGACGACGCTAAACGCGCGGGGCTTTTGGGTAAGCAGCCCTGGCAGCAGTACCCCCAGCAAATGCTGCGCTGGCGGGCGATTTCCATGGGCGCACGCGTGGTCTTTCCGGACGCTATCATGGGGTGCTATCTGCCCGAAGAGGTGGCCCCCATTGACGTGGCGGCCGCCCCCGCGCCGGCTGAAGCGGAGCCCACCCCGCGGCCCCACGAGACGCCGCCCGCGCCCGTCTCGCTCTATGCGACCGACGCGCCCCCGCGCCCCCGCGATAGCCGCCCCATCACCGATGCCCAGCGCCGGCGGCTCTACGCTATTGCCGAGCAATACGCGTGGCCGGCGGACGAAGTGAAAAGGCTGATTCAGCACTGGTTTAACAAAGCGCATTCAAGTGAGCTATCGCGTGATGAGTACGCGGAGTTAGTGCGCCATCTCGAAACGGAAACGCCCATCACCGCCACCGAAGCGCCCGTCTTGGAGTTTGCCGTCGGCTCCCCCGACGATATCCGCCAAGCGGCCGCCGAAACGGGAGGTGACCCACTCAAACCTTGACCCTAGTTAAACCCAATGGAGAAACGAAAAATGAAACCGAATCCTAATGCGGTCACCGCCCTCAAAGAGGCGGTGGCGCACGCTGACGCTACGGGCGAGCCGGTCAATCAAGCCGTTGCCCACGCGCTCGGCATTCCCAAAGAGGCCGCCGCCTTTGCGGCGGGGCGAGCGGGGCTTATGCGCCGCTACACCCTCGAAGAGTGCCATCAGATCGTGGCCGCCGTAGAGGCGGACATGGCAGACGGCATGCGCTTTCAAGACGCGGTCGCCAAACAAGGCGTTGCCTTTGGCACCTACCACGGTCTTAAAAACCGCGCCCGCGGGCACAACCCGCGCAAAAAGCAGCAGCCCCTCAACTTGAGCCGCCACCTAAAGCCGCAACTTCCCGCGCTACACACCATTGAGCTGCGTCAGCCCCCTCGTCCCCCTAGCTCCGAAGCCGCACCCACGATTCCCATGAGCGAGCTAACCGTGGCCTTAGTCCTCTTAAAAGAGGTGGTCACCAAACTAGAAACGATCCTTAAAGGAGCCCGCTAATGCGTATAGTGAAAGACTATCTCGACTACTACAACTCCAACGTTCTCGAAGTCCCCGACACGAGCGATCCCAGTAAAGACAAAGACGATGGGCTTCGGGTCGCCCAAGTCTTTATCAATACCGATATGCGCACCTGGCATAAGGGGCTCGCTAAATTGTGCGCCACCCACGGCATCAACGTCGATGACCTCACGCCGGGACAGGTGGTGGTATTCATCAATAACAAGCGCACGAAACTCAAAATGTACTGCGCCAATAAGATCGTGGCCTACCTCAATAACGGCCAAGAGCGGCTCACCTTCGAGCAGCTCAGCGCCATTCCCGAGGCGTTCCGCGGTCCCGGCGCCTATGACCTAGGCCAAGCGCTGCGTACCGAGATCTACAATCTGCTTGAAGGCGAAGTGCCCGAGACCAAGGTCGAAAGCCCGGCTCCGGCCGCCAAGGTAGAAGTGCGCCGCTCAAGCCGGCGCGCCTAACCCGCGTTGCTAGACAACCTAAGAGCCCCGCCTCTAACGTAGATCACAACCTCTGCGCAGGGGCGGGGCTCAAGGGGAGAGCTATGGCCAAAAAACACTGGACCGAAACGACCATCCGCGCGGCCTTTGCCCAATGCACGAGCCGCCAAGACGTGTGGGATCGCTACCCCCGTGCCGCCGTTGTCGCCCGGCGCGATTTTCCGGGGTTAATTGATGAGTATTTCCCGCTCACCCTTCACCGCTGGACCGTAGAAGAGGCGCTTGCGGTGGCGGCGCGCTACAAATCCAAGTATGCGCTCCAAAAGGCGGAGCCCCAAGCTTATCGCTTTTTGAAAAAGCACAAGCTCCTCCGGCATCAAACCCACTGGGAATCAGCGACCGCCGCCCACTTAGATGGCATTCTCGATCGCATCGTCCAAGACCCCTACACCAAGGTCTACCCCGACGGGTCGCTATGGACGTGCCGTAGAGAGCGGTGGCGCCTTCCCTACCGGCTGAGCGAAGAGCGGCGGTTTTACGTGTGGGGACGGGTGGAAGTAAACTTTCTGATGACGGAAAACCGCTTTGTTCTCAACTTCACCGATACCGATGGCCGGCGCCACGGGCTCACTTATGCCCGGCTCGTCTATAAGGCGTGCGTGGGGCCACTGGCCGTCACTGAGATAGTCACCTTTAAAGATCTCAACCCCGCCAACGTCGCGGCCAGTAACCTCGAAAAGGTGTCTAAGAGCGATGCCTTTGTCGCCGTCAGCCAGGCGACCAAAAAACTACAGCTTAATCCCCGCTACAAACTCACTGAAGCGATCGCGGCCGATATGCGCGCCGATCGCGAGAAAGGAGCTACGTTTGACGTTTTGACCAAGAAATACCGGGTCTGCAAATCCACCGTGTCCTACGTCGTAAATAAGAAAATATGGAAGTGAGGGCCAATGGCTCAAATTCTGGGCTTCCCCAAAAACCCCGTCATCCCCAAGGGCACCACCATCACGTGCCCCGCCTGCGCCGAAACGCTCCACGTCTTTACCCGCAACATCAAAAAGGGTCGCGGCCTCAACTCCCTATGGATTGACCCCCGCCCACAGCCCAAAACCCCCATGGTGTGCCCCCACTGTCACGTGGAGTACGGGCTCGTTAATAGCGAGGGCGACGTTAAAATCCACACCACCCAAGGATGGATTCTGGCGACGGCGTGAGGCTTGCGCCGAAGATCGGCAGGCGCTACAACGGCAGCTCAACCACAGACAAAGGATCAAACGATGCCTAGCCAATCCGTGGACTACGACTACCTCGCCACGCCTGCTCCGCTCGCTAATTCCGACGCGTGGCTCGATCAGCTCTTCACCGATAAGCTTCCTAACGCGAGGCAGCAGGAAAAGCTCGATGCCATCTATTTCCAGGCGCGTCAGCTCGCCGATATGATCATCCAGGCCGTTCCCCAGTGCGCCGACCGCGCCACCGCCATTCGCAAACTGCGCGAAGCCTGTCACACCGTGCGTGACGCCGTCGTGCAGCGGGCGCTAGTTTAAGTAAAACCAACGGGCGGCCGATCGTCACAAACCGAAAGGAATGTGGGGTAGCGGTCGGCTGCCACTCCTATGCCCTATCACCTCTCGCTCACCCTCGAAGGCTTGCCGCGCATGCAAAACCCCTCGGGCCGCAAGTCCCATTGGCGGGTGATTAAACAAGAGCGCGATCACTGGAAACGCTACCTCTCGCTCCTCATCCACGATCACAAGTGCGTGCGTCCCCACGCGCCACTTAAGAAAGCTAGGCTTAGGCTCACCCGCTTTAGCTCGCTGTGCCCCGACCCCGACGGGCTCGTTTCAGGCTTTAAAGCTATCGTGGATGGGTTAGTCTTTGCCGGCATCTTAGAGAACGACCGCATGGAAAACATCGGCATGCCCGACTACCGTTGGGAGAAAGCCCCCCGCGGGCAAGGGCGCGTCAAGATTGAGGTTTGGGAGACTTGACACGATGCAGAAAATCTGCTAAACTGAAGGCTTGACCGTCTGTGTGCGCCAAATAACCCTTGCACTCTATAACGCGCGGTGTTATATTGAGTACATGAAGACGGTAATCAAAACGTTCCCGGTGGCGGCAGGTAACCTGAAGCAAGCGAACCTCACGCACGGCTGCCTGGTCGATGGAGAGGGCTTCCCGACCGCGGTACTCTGCAAGCGCGTGACGCTCGAAAACATCCTGGATGACAGCTCCCAAGCCACCGACCAACTGCCCACCTGCCCGGTCTGTGCCCGCAAGGTGAAGGCGGCCTAACCCGCCGGGGCTCCCCGCCCCACCGCTCCGCCCAACCCCCCATCATCTCATATTTTTCGCATCGTGTCAAGATTCAGGATTAGGCGTGCCCCCCTGGCTCAGCTATATTTCCGGCATGCCGCCTCTCTTTAGCCAACTCTACGGCACCACCACTTCTCACCAAGGCACGGAATTCACCATCGTGGGGGTGCTAGGCTCCGGCCACGATAGCGCCGGCCGCCCCGTCATCATGGTATTGGCGGTGGCCAGTGGCTCGGAATTTCCCGCCCCCACTTACGTGCTACCCTTGAGCTATGCCCCGACCCCGCAAACCCCGCCCCAACCTCAGTGACGAGATCCGCGCTAAGTACGAACTAGACGAGATCGACCGGCGCATTCTCAACCTCAAGCTCCAACACCCCGGCATGACCGATGAGGAGATAGGGGTGATCCTCGATTTGCACCGCGTGAGCGTCTGCAACCGCCGCACTAAGCCCGCCTGGCAAGCCGCCTACGCCGAGGAGACGCGCCCTGCGGCAGACCTCATCAACGCCGTCGCCGAGAAAGCTGCGAAGCGTTATATTGCACTACTCGACTGTGACGACCCGCGCGTGGTGGAGAAGGTAGCGCGCTCGCTACTCGTGCACGCCAATCTGCTCAAGACCAAAGACGAGGGGGGCACGGCCGTAGAGCCCTTGGTCTTGGTGATGCCGATGAGCCAAGAGACCATCACCATCGCCCCTCACAAGCTAAAGGAGCTACCCGTTGCCCGCCTCGATGACCCATCACGTACGTAACTGCTGCGGCACGTGCGAAGCGTTTCACCCTACCGACCACTTACGCGGCGAGTGCCGGCTTTTTCCCCCGCAACCGCTCTACGATCACGACACCGGCGACTATATGACGATGTGGCCGAACGTCTTTAGTGATATGTGGTGCTGGAGCTGGCGAGGAGAGACCGACGATGACGAACACTAAGCCTTTTATCATTGCCGATATCGGCTCTAATCATCGTGGGGACTTCAAGCTAGCTTGCGATCAAATCTATGCAGCGATGGAGGTGGGTTGCGATGCGGCAAAGTTTCAGCTCTACACGCACGAAGAGCTATACGGTGTGCCGGGAGACATGCCCCACTGCCTACCCCCCGATTGGGTGCCGCGTCTTAAAGAGCATGCGGATAAGGTGGGTATCGAGTTTATGTGTTCGGCTTTCTCCTGTGCGGGCGTGGCGAACGTAGATCCGTACGTCCGCCGCCACAAGCTCGCCTCTAGCGAGATGCTCCACTTCCCCATGCTCGATCGGCTTTTTGCCACGGGCAAACCCGTCATCATCTCCACCGGTGGCATGAGCTGGCAGGATGTGGCGGAGCTAATGGACTACGCGCTTTGCCAGGTAGGCCCCGGCCGAATCACCCTTTTAGAGTGCGTCGCCCAATACCCCGCGCCCCCCCACCTCTATGACGTGTTAGTCCTGCGGCGGTGGCAGACTACCTACGGCAGTGCCCTCGAAACGGTCGGTATAAGCGACCACACGGCCCACAGCGCGACGCTCGCTATCCTTGCCATAGGCTACGGGGCTACGGTGTTCGAGCATCACTTTGACGCGGTGATTGGCCCCGCCACGGCCGATACCCCCGTTAGCTACGACCGGCTCGACATGGCCGATTACGTAGCCAACATCCGCGCGGCGTTTCGCGCGATAGGTGACGGCATCAAGCAACCCCGCCAGCAGTCAGAGGCGGTCTTGCGCTACCGCCGCCGGCCGATCGTTACGCGCCCGCTTACGGCGGGTGATACACTAGAACTAGGCGTCAACTTCGGGCTTTACCGCTCTCTCAAAGACGATGCGCACGGTGGACCGACGCACATCTTCCGCCAATTAGATGGGCGTCGTCTTACGACTGACAAAAGGCCCGGCGATAGCCTATGGTTTTCCGACGTAGACGGAGCAACGCCCACAGGCGTCTCCAGTGAAGCTAGAGCTATTTCCTAAACAAGAGCTATTCTTTAACGCCGCCAATAAGATCAACGTCTACTCGGGCGGCATTCAATCCGCCAAGACGACGACCGGCGCGCTGCGTTTTCTCTACCGCGGCCTACTTACGCACCGTGATCCGACCGACAACTTTCTCATCGCCGCCGACACCTACAAGACGCTTAGCCAGGCCACGATTCCGACGTTCATGAAGTTTGCGCGGCCCTACGGTCATCTCAACGCGCAAACGGCGGAATTCACCACGCGCTGGAACAGTCACATCTACTTCCGCACCGGCACCGAACCCGACAGCGTGGAAGGTATCCCCAACGTGCGCCGCGTATGGCTCGATGAGGGCGGCAAAGTCTCGCTCTACTTCTTTGAAAACCTCATGGGCCGCGCCGCCCGCGTCGAAGCCCCCGTAGATATCACCTCTACGCCCTACTCCATGAATTGGCTGTCCAAGATGTGCCTCGATGCGCAAAAGGGCAAACGCAGTGACGTGACGCTGGTCCACTGCAAGTCCATCGAAAGCCCGTACTTCTCTAAAAACGAGTACGAACGCCAGAAACGCCTACTCGACCCGCGCCGTTTCGCCATGAAGTACGATGGCATCTTCGGCCAAATGGAAGGGCTCGTCTTCGATATCTACGAGGAGTGCCTCATCCCGACCCAACCCCTTCCCCCGGGGACTACGTACTACGCGGGCGTCGACTGGGGGTACTTTCCCGACCCCTTCGCGTTGGTGGTGCGCGCGCTCACGCCCGACAACACGCATTACCGGGTGGCGGAGTATTACCGCAACTACCTCACCATCAACGATATCGTCCCAATTCTAAAGAGTTACGACGGGCTCTATCACTTCAAACACGTTATCTGTGACCCCTCCCAGCCCGCTAGCATCGAGGAGCTGTGCCGTCAGGGCATTCCGGCATCGGCCGCCGACAACGAGCTGCGCTACGGCATCGATGTGCACTACGGGCTGATGAAGAGCGGGCGCTTTGCCATCTTCGAGGAGCACAACCCGGTGGGGATAGACGAGTACTCGCAGTACCACTACCGCGAAAAGCGGGAGCTGCAGTTTGAAGACGATCTAAAAGAGCGCGATCGGCTCCCCGTCGACCAGAGCAACCACGGGATCGACGCCGACCGCTACGTCTCTGTTGCGCTAGAGACGGGTGTGGCGGTAGAAAAGAAAGCGCCCGTGGCTCCCGTCACCCACATCGCCCCCACTCAAGACTTGGCTAAGCGCATTGCGTGGCTCAAAAAGCGCCGCAATCAGGGCGAAGGGGCGTACTCGCTATGATCTACGTCTATAGCTGCGAGGGATGCGGCCAAAAATACGACGTGATTAAGCCGGTCGCTGACATTAACCGCGAAGAGCTGTGCCCCGTGAGCAGCGTGACTATGGCTCGCGCGGTAGTTCCTGTTAAAATCCATTTATACGGCACCGCGGTTCAGGAACGCACTAAGCAGCCCGCTTTCGGTAAAGCGATGACCACGCGTGAGGCCCAAGCCGAAGCAAAAGCAAGGGGTTGGGTGGAGGTGGGAAATGAAGATCCCACGATGGAGCCCACCCGTGTAGAATATCCCTCATTCACCGACGAAGATCTCAGGGTGCTCACCCCTGAGAAGATCAAAGAATTAGACACACTGTAGATGGAAAAGGCGACCCACATGACTAACCTTGGCAGAGCCACTTCCATCCGAATATTCCCCCGACAGCGCTAGCCCTACCGGCGCTCCCACTGGCTACTCCCCTACCGAAGAGGAGCAGGCCACCGTACGCCTTGTCGAACGCCTACTCACCGAAGGCAAAAAGGCTAAAGAGCCCTACGACCGCAAGTGGCTCAGTAACTACAAATTCTTCAAGGGCAAGCAATGGCCCGAGCGACGGCCCAGTTACCGCCATTCCGAAGTCCTAAACTACATCTTCGGCGAAGTGCAGACCGTCATGGTCTTGCTCACCGATAACCGCCCCAATATCGAAGTCCTGCCCGAAGACCCCACCGATTTCCAATTCTCGGAAATCCTCTCCCAAATCATCAAGTCCAAGTGGGATACCAATAACTGGTCCTCGGTCGTTGCCGAGGCCATCGTAGATGCCGCCATTTACGGCACGGGGCTGGGCTGTGTGGAGTGGAAGCCCGAGCTTTTGCAGGGCCTCGGTGACTTCACGTTTGAGACGGAAGATATCTTCTATTTCTTTCCCGATCCCAACGCCCGCAGTCGGGTCAATGACGAGTATTGCGATTGGGTAATTCGCGCGCGTCCCACGGACGTTAAAAAGCTTAAGGCCAAGTACCCCGACAAAGCCGATTTCATCAAGGCCGACCTCGGCGACCTCTCCAGCGTCTATAACGACAAGGAATTTGCCGAAGAGGTCCGCTATAAGTCCCCGACCGACAACCGCGTCATCATCGATAGCGACCGCTCCATCAAATCCGGCCGCCCCGATCAGGTGCTAGAAATCTGTGCGTACCTCAAGTCCGATGAGATGACCGAAGAGCAGGTAGCCGAGAACACCGACCCCGACACCGGGCTCGTCTCTAGAGAGTTTCAGACCAAAAAGAAGTACCCCAACGGCCGCAAAATCGTCATCGCCAACGGCGTGCTGCTCGAAGACGGCGAAAACCCCTACACCGATGGGCGGTTCCCCTTCGCTCGGCTCGTTGACCACGCTATGCCCCGCGAATTCTGGGGTGTGGGCGAGGTGGACCAGCTCAAGTCACCTCAGATGATCGTCAATAAGCTCATTAGCTACGTGCTCGATGTGCTCACGATCATGGGTAACCCCATTTGGGTGGTCGATACTACGGCTGGCATCGAGGTGGACAACCTCACCAATCAGCCCGGCCTAGTTGTAGAGAAGAATCCCAACACCGAAGTGCGCCGCGAAGAGGGCGTGCAGCTCCAGCCCTTTGTTATGGAGACGCTCCAATTCATGAGTGAGCGCGTTCTCTCGAAGCTGGGCAGTACGGCAGATGTCTCTAAAGGCGTGGCTCCCACCGAGAATGCCTCGGGATACGCCATTGCCCAGCTTCAAGAGGCCGCGCAAACCAAGATCCGTGGTAAGTCGCGCAATGTGGAGTTTTTCCTCAAAGACATTGGCGATCTGATGGTCGATCGCATCCTCCAGTTTTACACCATCCCGCGCATCGTCCGACTCACCAACGCTCAAGAGGCGGCGCAGTACTTCAAATTCAGCGTGTCGGACGCCGCCGATGAAACGGGCGAGCTGCAGAAAATAGCGACCGTCCAGCAATACGAGCAAGACCCCCTCAGCGGCGCCTACATCGAGCAGCCGCCCATGATGCTACCGCTCAAGAGCAAGCTCGATACCCGCATCTCCGTCGGTAGCTCACTGCCGTTTGCGAAGCTCGAAAACCGCACGCTCGCCGAAAAGCTTTTCGATAAGGGCATCATCGATGCGGAGGAGTACCTCAACCAAATCGAGTACCCCAACCGCGATAAAATCATTGAGAGGATGCGGCAAAACGCCGTCATGGCGCCCGCGATGCCCGCGCCCGACGCCATGCCGCCCCCCGCAGCCGCAGGAGCACCCGTATAATGGAGAACGAAATCCAAAACGCCCCCGCGTTCGACGCCGAAGCCATTCCGACGAACGCCGCTGAGGCCGAAGCTTTGGTCAATCACTGGACATCTGCCGACGCGCCCGAACAGGCGCCGGAGCAGCAAGTGGACGGTGAGACGACCGAAAACGTCGTGGAGGAACCACTCCACGAGATCAAATATCGAGGCCAGTTAGAGACGCACCCGCTATCTAAGATCCTCGATTTCGCCAACCAAGGGCGCGACTACGCCGAGAAGATGCGTGACTTCAAAGTCCAACGCGAGCTTTTCGAGAAGGAGCGCACGGGTTGGAAGTCCCAGACCGAAAAAGAGAAAGCCCTCTTTGACGAGTACCGGCAGTGGAAAGAAGTGGCCGCTAAGGAGCCTCAATGGATTGAGCAACTCCGCCAAGCCTACGTCCAGCGCCAGACCAGTCAGACCGCCGCTCAGGACCCCATGGTCCAAAAGCTAGCGGAGGGCTACGAGGAACTAAAGGGATTCGTGTCTTCGGTGAAGGAACGCGAAGCCTTGCAAGAGCGTGCTCAAGAGGATCAGACACTCGATCTGCAAGTCTCTGAGTACCAGCAGAAATTCCCGCAATTTGATTGGAAAGCTGTAGACGATCAAGGGTTGAATTTAGAAAAGCGCATTCTCAATCACGCGATCCAAATGGGGCTCTCTAAACCCGAACACTTCCGCATCGCGGCCCACGACTACCTCTTTGACGAACACTTGAAGAGAAAAGAAGTGGCGGCGAAAGAAGTGGTCGGCAAAGAGATCCAAAAGGCTACCAAGCTGGGGCTAGGTCCTAAGACCCATCAGCCCACCATGAAGGTCAAAAAGGTAGAGAACGTCTCTTCTAAATCCTGGGACGATATTTCCGCAGAGGCCAAAGAGGCACTCGGGATCTAACGTCTATAGGAGGCCAAGGTGGCTAATCCCAATAGTTCCTACGACCAAATTACCGCAATCACCGAAAAGTATTTCGTACCCAAACTTCAGGACAACATCTTCAAGTCCATCCCCCTTCTTTCCCGCATGGAAAAGAAGGTGCAGAAAATCGACGGTGGCACTCAGGTGCTCGTCCCGCTGAACTACGCTCAGGCAACCGCCGTGGGCTGGTATCTAGGGGCGGACACATTAGACAATACGGATTCTGATCAGATAACGAGCGCATCTTTTGATTGGAAACAAATCTACGCCTCTATCCCGATCACGCGGCTAGATGAGCTGAAAAACTCGGGTAAGGCGCAGCAGGTGGACTTTGTGAAGTCCAAGACGCAGATCGCGGAGAAGTCCCTCAAGGACACCGTCGCGGTCGGTCTGTGGAATGCGGGTACCACGACCAACGCCATCCTTGGCCTGCGGTCGTTTCTGTCCGCGTCCAACACCTACGGCGGAATCAGCCAGACGACCTACTCGTTTTGGCAGTCGAACATCGATTCCACGACCACGACCACGGGCATCAACGCGCTTGAGACGCAGTGGGCAACCGCTTCGCTCAATGGCGATACGCCCTCGGTCATCCTGTCGGGTGCGGCGCGATACACCAACTACTACAACCTGCTCCAGCCGCAGCAGCGGTTCATGGACCCCAAGGCGTCGGGCGGCTTCACGTCGCTGATGTTCAACGGGGTTCCGTGGCTGATGGACAGCAAGGCGCCGTCCACTCACGTCGTGATGCTCAACGAGGAGTATCTCCACCTCTTCGGGCACAAGGATGAGTGGTTCCGGTTCGATGCGTTCCAGAAGCCCATTAACCAAAACGTCCGCGTCGCGCACATCTTCGCGATGATGGTTTTTGCGTCGAGCAATAACCGTATGCACGCGGCTCTCACGGCGCTTACCGCCTAAGAAAGGAGAAGACCATGGCAGAATTTCAAGGGCTGGGTGTCTTTTTCGAGTCTGTGTCTAACGTCACCGCGACGCCGAGTGTAGAGCCCGGCACCATTCGATCCTACAACGGCGAGCTGTACGAATACGTAATCGCGGGCAAGGAACTGCCCGTGGGCTACGGCGCGGTCTACTCCGGCACCTCCGGTCATACCTGCGTGGCAACGGGCGCGGTTACCGGCGAATACTGTGCGGGGTGGGTGAAGCACGCCACGATCTCCTCGGGATCGTGCGGCTGGCTCCTCAAAAAGGGCGTCGTGGACGCGAAGAACGCGCGGGCGTCTACCGCGCCGAGCGTCAATCAGGTGGCGTACCTGGGGTCTGATGGCGCTTTCGTCAGCGACGCCATCACCGCCACCACGGCGATCGATAACGGTCATGTGATCGGTAAAGTGCTATCGGCCGGCGCTTCCGGCGGCACGGGCGCTTCGCTGTCGCTCCTGTACGTCTCGGTGTTCTAACGCCTATTACCCCCGGAGCTGGGAGATCCTGGCTCCGGGGGTTTTGAGATTATGTCGAAAACACGTGAAATCGAATTAGAGTTTCAGCCCACGATCCCCCGTCCGCCCGAATCGCCCCAAGAGCTGTACAAACGCGCCTGCTCGTCTGACGAAATTACCGTCAATCACTGGCGTGACACGTGGCTCAAGCAGGTAGCGGAGAATCACAAGCGCTTCGGCCCCTTCAGTAAAAACGGGCTGGGCAAGCTACATAACTCGCTACTCCACAAGCCGTGCATCGTGGTGGGGGCGGGGCCATCGCTCAAATACAACGTCGATGACCTCAGGGACACCAAGGGCATCGCGGTCATCAGCTGCCTGCACAACTACCACTACCTCGAAGACCGCGGCATTAAGCCCAACTACTACGTCACGCTCGATAGCGGCAGCGTGTGTTTGGAAGAGGTGGCGGAGGGCGGGGAGAAAACGGCCGAAGAGTATTGGGCGTCTACCAAAGACAAAAAGCTTATCGCCTTTACTGGCACGCACCCGGAATTAATCGAGAAGTGGCAGGGCGAAGTCATTTGGTTTATGGCGCCGCTGCCCGATCCCAAGCTCATGGAGCAGATGGCGGCGATTGAGCCGTTTTTCACGTACGTCAGTAACGGCGGCAACGTGCTCGGCGCCTGTTTCTACATCGCGAAAGCCGTCATGGGCGCTAACCCCATCGTGTTTGTGGGGGCGGACTTCTCGTTTGGATACAATAAGCGCTTCCATAGCTGGGAATCGAAGTACGATAAGAATATGGGTCACGTGCAGCGAGCGACCGATATCTTCGGTAACAGCGTCAAGACGTGGCAATCGTACTACCAGTTTAAATGTTGGTTCGATAGTCGCGCCTGTACGGTGCCGGGGCTCTACATCAACGCGACGGAGGGCGGCATCCTAGGCGCCTATCCCAACGGCAACATCGAGCAGATCAAGCAGATGGCCCTCGCGGACGTTATTGGCATGTATTCGCTCTCGGAATCGATGAGGGCACAATGTGAAAAACCAGAAATCGACGAAAAGAAAATCCTTTTCTAGGGGGAAACATGGCTTGGACGGTTGATCGTACGCAAATGGTGATGGGCAATAAGCGCGTGGTGGGCCTTGAGGTGACGACGGACGGCGCCGAGGCGAATATCGACACGGGACTTAGCTATATCGACGCTTTCACGGTTGGCTACCAATCGTGCAACACCGCTCCGCAGTGGATTGCGGCTAACTCCAACTCCACAGGACTTGCGACCCCCGGCACGCTGGGGCTCAGCGGGTTTACGAGCGGTGACCACTTCTACCTGATGGTTTTCGGCCGCTCTTAAGGGGGATCTAACCTATGTCGTCTCGGTACTACACGGTTTTCCCGGCGACCATGGCCAGTGCCGGGACGTTGACGGGTCAGGTGGATCTTCAACACTCATGGGCAAATGTGTACCTAGAGATTCCCGCCATGACCAATTCGGTGCACTTCATCAAGGCAGCTACCGATTCGGGCGGGACGTATCGCCGCATTAAGCACCCGGCGATCAACTCTAGTACGCTCACCACCAACGATTACGCCATCGTATCGACGGCGACCAATTGCTTGGTGCCCGTTCCTAACGGTTTTCGATTCGTGAAGGTGGAATCGGAAATCGCGATTGCCGACGGTGCGGTTTATAAATTCATCTGTGGAGATTAATTATGTCGCTCGCTCGCGTGTGGAATGATCACGACACTCAGCCCTACAAAGAAGAGTTTAAGGGGGAAATGATTCACATCGCCCCCAATAAGTACGTCGAGATGGAGAAATTCGACGCGCTTCAGTTTGTGTCCGCGTACGTTCCGATTCGCAAGGATGCGATGGGGAACTATCTCAACCACAAAAAGCTGCGCGTGGAAGTGATTCCCGACCCGGAGCCCGCGAAAGTGGAGCATCGGTGCATGGCGTGTCGCGGAACGTTCGACACCGCCAACGAGCTAGCGATGCATTCGGAAGCGTTTCACAAGGAGCTGATCGTAGCGGATTCGCCCAAGACCAAAAAGTAGCCCGTTTTCGGGTGACCAATACGGGATTTCCGCACGTCGCCGGCCTATGTAGACCCCTTCCCCGCTCGCTGGGGGTGACGGAGTGACCGTACAGCAAATCTTGGATGAGGCGCGTAACAACCTCAACGCGCTTAGTGACGATCTGTGGAGCGACACCGAGTTGCTTCTCAAGCTCTACCGCGTGGGGCTGAAGATGGCCCGCAAAACGCTGTGCATTGAGGATTCGGGCACCACGTCCACGGTGGCCGGCACTTCCGAGTACGCAAAACCGACAAACGCGCTAGAGATTTGGCGGCTCACCTACGCCGGCAATAAGCTCCAGTACATCGATTACCGTCACTACGACACGATCAACCCGTCTAACACCACCTCTAGCGGCACGCCGGCCTACTACCTCTATTACGAGGACACGATCATCCTGTATCCGACGCCCGCGGCGGTCGGCACGCTCAAATACTGGTACTACAAGGAGCCTTCCACTCCCGCGATTGGCTCGACGTGGGATCTCCCGAGCGTCTTTCATGACGTGGCGGTGGACGGGCTGACGTTTGAGATGTGCCCCAAGGATCTCGGTAACCCGCTTACGACGTTTTACGGGCAAAAGTTTATGGACGGCATGCGGGACATGGAAGCGTTCATGCGACGCCGCAAGCGCGCCGACCGCATGGCGATCGTCAAAGTAGAAGAGGACACGCTCTTTAGCGATTTCGGAACCATCTAATGGCAAAAGACGGATTCCGTGTGGTCTACCCGGTTGAGGCTTTCGATGGCGGCCTCAATAACAAGTATGACCGCAACATCATCGCCGATAACGAATCGCCCGATTGCCTCAACGTGGAGTTTAGCGACCGCGGCGGCGTGCAGACCCGCGGCGGCATGAGCCAGCTCAACACCGCGTCGGTAGGATCTTACGCGGGCGATGGGCTATTTACCGCGCGCTATAACGACGGCACCGAAAAGATGCTGGGGTGGTGGAATGGCACCATGTACCAGCTCGGAACCACGACGTTTGTAACCGTAGGCAGCGCTCAAAGCGTGTGGACCGCGGGATCTCGGGTCGATATGGCGATGTATCAAAACCTCGCCTTTTTCGGTAACGGCCACTCCCAGCCCTATAAGTACAATGGGACCGAGTTTACCCGCCACGGCGTCACGCAGCCCAACTCTACGGGCGCGCAGACCTCGGGAACGGCAGGCACGAGCGGGCCGGCGGGCGGAGACGTAAATTACGTCTTCACCTACCGCAATAGCTACCTCGTTGAGAGCGATTTCTCCTCATCCACGGCGACGCTCGCCATCGGCTCGACGGCAACCGTGTCGATCGCGTGCATTCCGGTAGCGCCCACAAGCTTCGGGGTGGCGGCCCGGCGCATCTACCGCCGCAGCGCTGGCAGCGGTGGCTCATACAAGCTGGTTGCCACCCTCTCCGATAACACCACCACCACCTACGTGGACCAAGTTACCGACGCTAGCCTTGGCGCCGCCGCCCCTACCGACAACGGTGAGCCGCCCGAGTGGCAATACGTCGTAAGCCATCAAGAGCGATTGTGGATGGTGGGGCCGGACGCCCCCCAAACGCTCTACTATTCGGAGCTGGGCAATCCGTTCGTCGTCGAATCCACCAATTTCATCCTCATCAGCGACGGAGACGGCGAGGCCATCACGGGCTTGGGCGTGCACGCCAATATGGTGGTGGTCTACAAAGAGGCGTCGGTATGGCTCATCTACTTACCCGACACCGACCCCACCAATTGGGTGCGCATCAAGAGTAACTCCAAGTACGGCGGCGTTTCGCACTACGCCCAAGCCGACTACAACGGGCTAAAGCTCTTTTTGGGTAAGCGCTATAGCCAGCTTCAGGGCTTTTTGGAGCTACAGGGCGCCGACATTAAGCCCAATAGCACGGATCTCCTCGCCTCGGCGGTGCTGAGTGAAAGCGCGTCCGATCGCATCGAGCCAGACGTATTTCTCTTCACCTCAAATTCGGTGAGTAAGGCGTGCGCCATCGAATACCGCAATAAGCTGTGGTTTGCGGTGCCCTATAACGGCTCCACGAGTAATAATCGCGTCTACCAATTCGATTACCTGCGCCGCGCTAATTCCAACGCCAACGGCGCGTGGGCGCCGTTTACTTATCCCTACTCGATTGCCGCATTTACCATCTACGGCGGCAGTCTCTACGCGCAAGCGGGCACCGCTAACGGTTTCGTCTACCGCCTCAATACCGACACCTATTCTGACAACGGCACGGCGATCGATTCGTACCTGTGGACGAAAGAATTTTTCGGTCACAAGCAGCATATGGAGAATTGGAAAAACTTCCGATTCTCCAACTGGATCTTAGAGATGCTCGGCACCTACTACATGAATGTTTCCTACCGCACCGACGGCGATCGGGGACCGGGAACCACGCAGCAGGTATACTTAGATCCCGGCGGCACCATCTGGGGATCGTTTACCTGGGGGGCGGCGACATGGGGCGGGGGGCAATCCCAGAAAAAGGTTACGGTTAACCTCGCTACGACCAGCGGCAAACGGATTCAGTTTAAATTCTCGAATCAAAACGCGCTCAATCAGGGGTTTCACGTCTACCCCTTGGGCAGCTTTACTTACAATCTTAGGGGGAAAAGGTAATGGCCATTCCAGCCGGATTACCCGAATTCGACAGCATGCGAAGGCGGCTCTCTAGCCAGTATTCGCAAAAGCGCTCCGAAGCCGATGACGCGCTACAGCGGCGCTTTGCCGCAAGCGGCATGCTGCACTCGGGTGCCGCGGCGAAACAGTCGCGGATTCAGGGAGACGAGCTAACGCGTCAAGAGGCGGACGCCCAAAGCCAGCTCGGCACGCAGGAAATGCAGGAAATGCAGCGGCGCAAGGAAATCATGGAAGGCCGCGCGTTTCAGACCTCGGAGCGCGAAGGGTCGCAAAACTTTGCGGCCGGCGAAGCGCAAAAGGGCCGGGACTTTACGGGTGGCATGTTTGACAAGGAATTCGGCCTCAAAAACGCGCTCGCCAGGCGTCAATACCTAGACCCCGATAGCTTCGCGTCCCGTCAGCAGCGGCTCGCCGATCTGGAATTCAACATCAACTCCATGAATAGCTACCTAAACAACGCGCAGATCCTCAAGGAGCTGGACATGGACGAAACTGAGTGGGGCCGTCTGAAGACCAGGCTTAACATGCTCGGGGTGAACTTCAGCCAACCGTGGAGATAACATGGCGATCGTAAACGCAAAGAGTTACCGAAAAGGCTCAGCGGGTGGCGGTGGCGTTGGCGGGGCCGTCGGCGGCATTCTCGGCGTTCTCGCCGCCCCTTTTACGGGTGGCGCTAGCCTCGCTGCGATTCCAGCCCTCGCGGGGGTCGGTAAGGCAGCCGGCGGCATCATCGACCCCGGCAAAGAGGCGCAAGAAACGACGCCCGAAGTGAGTAACCCCATGCAGCGCCGGCTAGAGAGCATGAGCCAGCCCGAAATGCCTAACCACAGCGCGATCCTAGAGGATTCGCTGCGGGCGCTTTCGGAGCAAGACGAACAGACTAAGCAGCGCTACATGCAGCCGCTCGTCACCGCCTACGGCAAGTCCCTCAAAATGGGAGGGCAGCTATGATCGCCATGGCCAAGGGCCGTGGCCCCAAAGGGCCTAAAGACCCGTTTGGAATCGCCGCTAACGTGCTTTCTACCCTAGCGGGGTTAGGCACCAACGCTGAATCTCTCGGCAAAGACTTGGGGATCTGGGGTGGCGGGGTAGGTGAGGATGCGGGCGGGGCGCTAGGCGGGGGGATTGGCGGTAATATCGGTGGCCCCGACCTAACCGCGCTAGAGCGGCGCATGGCTCCCGAGCCCGATATCGTGCCGATGGACCCGTTTAAGCGCCGCATGCGCATGATTGGGGGGATGTAATGGCCATTCAAATGACCCCGCTCCAGTACCGGCCCCGCAAAGACACCATGGATAAGGTGTTGCAAGGTCTTCAGATCGCCAACGAGGTTTTCAAGGTCCCGGTTGCGTACCAAGACTTTCGCCAAAAGGGCGCGAATGCCGATATCGCCGGCATGGAAGCCGACAGCCTAGAAAATCTCCAAGGCGGGGTGGTGGACCCCTACGCCCGCATTAAGCACGGGCTAGTGGAGATTCCCGGCGCCGCCGCTCCCACCGCGATGCTCCCGCCTTCCGGCGGCGCGGGACTTGCGCCGCCATCTGCCGGGGCGCCATCGGCCATGTTGCCCGCCCCAACCGCCCTACCACGGGGCGCGTTCTCGGGCTCGGCCACCAAAGGTGGCGCGCCGACCATGTTTGCCACCAAAGACGCACTCAAAGAGCTAGATGAGAACATCGGCAAGCGGCGTAACGACGTTACCGCGATCAATAAGGACTACGCTAAGGCGGAAACGGCGATTAGCTCCATCTCCGAGTTGTATGAGAAAGCCCGGTCGGGGAATCCCGCGGCGCAGCTCCAATTCACCAAGGCGTTTAACCAGTTTAACGATACGCCGCGGTTTACCGAAGGTGAGGCGAAAGCGTTTGATTTGATGGCGTCATTTAAGGAAAAGGGCGAGCTAATCCTAAACAAATTCGATCAGACTAAGGGCGCCACCCCGCTCATTCCGGGGCCACTCATCGATCAAATGTTTTCGGCAGCGCAAAACCTCTCGAAGGCGCAGCGGGGAGCGCAGAAAGATGCGCTGACGAGCACGTTTCAGGACGTGAAGGCCAAGAATTTCCCTAAAGACCAAATCTTTAGCCCTCAAAACCTAAAGCTCCTAGAGGGTGGAGATGAGGCGCTGGCGCTTGCGCCGCCGCCGGCCATGGTCAAAAAGATGGCGGAAAAGGGAAAGGCAAAGCCAAAGGCAATGGAAAGCGCGTCCATCATGGGCATTAACGAGAAAACGCTTAAAGACGCGGGCAAAACGGCGCTGGGAGCGATATCCTCTGCCGGGTCATCGATTGTGAATGCGCTAATGCGAAGGGCGATGGGTCTTTAATGGTGCCGGTGTATCTAGTTTGTGGCGTGTCGGGGTCGGGCAAGACGTGGGCGTGTAAGCAGGTGGCCGATAAATTCCACTACATCCCCCATGACGAGCACTTCAAAGACCATGGCCCCTTTGTCATCCGCGAAGCCAAAACCGCTACCAAACCCATCGTCACCGAATCTCCGTTTGGGGAGCGCGTCTTGCGCGAGGAGCTGGAGCGAGCGGGAATTAAGGTAATTCCGGTCTTTGTGATTGAGCCGCCCCACGTGGTGGCGATGCGCTACGCCTCTAGAGAGAAGAAATCGCTACCGAAGGCGGCGCTCACGCGCTCGCGTACGATTATCGAACGGGCGCTAGAGTGGAAAGCCTTCAACGGCACGAGCCAGCAAGTCTTAGAGTACCTGAAACAGGTATAACGTAGAGATTAAGTAGACACCGCAAAAGCTAGTCGCCTCGGGGAGGGCTTATGGCCGCTCCATCGCTCACCTACACCCTCACTAACGGCACGTCCGCCGACGCTAGCCAGGTGATGCAGAATTATAACGATCTGCTCAACGGCTACATCGACGGCACCAAAGATCTTACCTTCAACGACCTAACGGCCAACGGCGACGTAACGATCGGCAGCGCCTCGGGCGATGACCTCGTGGTCAACGCTAGCCTCGCCTCGTCTATCCCGGTAAAGACGGACGGCGCGTACGATGTGGGCGGTGTATCGACGGGACTTAGGTACATCTATTTCGGCGATGGCTCAGGCGATACGGCCCGCGTTGCCGCTCCTACCCTGGGAAGCGATATCAACCTAGAGCTTCCCTCTTCCGCGGGCCAGCTCGCGCTACGCACGGAAGCCTTGGCGCCGCTCAATATCGGGCTCGCCAACGCAACTACGACCAACGCCAACGATTCGATCAAGATTCAGGGCGCGGCGGCTACCCTGTCGGCGACTAACCCACTTTACATCGCGCTCCCCGTCGTTAGTTCTCCTGGCACGTACGCCCGCTTCACGGCGACGGCCGATGTTACGCTGAACCTCACGGGCGCGCACGGCGGGCGCGGGACATACGGGGATTTCACTGACATTGTTTGGTCGGTATACGCCATCAACGACAACGGCACTTTGAAGTGGGGCGTAAGTCAAAGGCCCAATCTGCGCTCGATCGTCGATACATCGACCTCAACCACCCAAACGAGCGTCAACGCTTACGCGAAAATGCTGGTCAACTCCGCTTTGAGCGCCGGTACGTGGCCGTGCGTGCAGGTTGGCTACTTCTTAGCGGATTTCGACGACACCGGCGGTGCCGCCGAAGACTTATGGGCCGTCCAGACGGGAGCGGGGGAGATCGTCGTAGGTCAGCCGGTGCCAGATCCGAGTGGCGAATGCATCGTCACAACGGGAGCGGGTCACGGGTCTACAAACACGCGTATCCGTCGCATCGAAACTTCAGAGGTAAACACTGACAAGGCGGTTCTACCTACGCACTCCGCGACGAACGGCTCTAGTTTTACCGCCCTCGAAGACGGAACCTACTCGATTTCCTATACCGACCGGCGCACCACCTCTTCCGAAGACATTGGAATTAGCGTTAATTCCAATCAGCTAACGACAGACATTGTTAGCATCACGGCCACTCATCGCAAGGCGGTTCACACGACCGTCGCCGATTCTTACGGAACGGTGGTAGCCACCGTCAGAATGTCGTCGGGAGATATCGCTAGGCCCCACACCAACGGCAACGCCACCACTACCGCGGCGTACACTCGGTTTAGCATGAGAAAGGTGGCTCACGCGTGAAACAACTCCTTGTAGACTATCCGTTCGGAGAACAGCGCCTTATCGAGGTGCACGAATCCGGCGGCGTTCCAGCCGACTACGTCGTGCATTGGGACACGAGTAAGGACGGGCCGTTCCCATCCGCCGAGCTACCTCACGTCGGCTACCTGGTCCGTTCGGGGGACACTCTTATTCAGGATGCGGCGAAGAAAACCGCGCACGAAGCGAATGAGGCGGCGAAGGCCGCCGCGGTAGCGGCAAAGGCGGCGCGCCTGACGGCCATTCGTGGCGCGGCGGGGCTCAATAGCATTGCTCAGTTGCGGGCCGCGTTTATCGCGCTCGCCACCGATCTTGGCTACTCGATCGATTAATCAAAGGAGAAACAATGACCGGAATCGACAACCTACGTGTAACCCTGAAAGCGGCCGTCAGCGTCGTTAACGGCCTGGATGCGCTTCGGAGCATGGATCTGCAGGCGAGCCTTGTGGAGCTGCTGGATATGGATGAGGCGGAAGCGGTGACGCTCGCCAAAGATCTGCAGGTGCTCGACCTCAAAGACGACGCGTTTGAGGCGAAAGTGGAAGCGCTGGCGCTCGCGGGTGCCAATGTCGCGGCGATGGTGCTGCGCGTGCTGCGGCTCTTCATCAAGAAATGATCATTGGTCCACAAATATCGATGATTCGTGGGGGTTGGGTCAGCGGACCCGGTCCCTCTTACCCGTGGTCGGGCCGTGCGGCCGATGGCGGGCCATCGGGTCCGTGGGAACCGGATGACGCTGACGGAGACGCCGTCCTGTGGCTCGACCCAACAGACGCCAGCAACTACACGCTTGTCGGTTCGGACCTATCGTCCTGGACGAACAAAGGAATGGTCGGAGGAACGTGGACGCAGACTACTTCGGCGGATCGCCCGTCGCTCGCGACAGTCGGCGGCAAGCCGATGTTCTACTTCGACGGCAGTGAGTTTCTCATCGGCCACATTCACGACTACTTCCCTACGAACACGCCGTGGATCGCGGGCTTTCAGGCCACGATAGACACCTCGTCCTTTCACCTCATTTTAGACAACCAGCGCGATGCGGTGACACCGCAGTTCCAGTTCTCCTGCGCCAATCACGCCGACTACAAGGACGTGTACTTCGGCGACGGATCTGGGCCGTACAGTTCGCAGCGTCTCCATTTCAGCTACGCCTACGCAGGGGCTTTTTTCAGCTACCTCGCGAAATACGGCGGCGCCAATCCGGGAACGGCGGCGTCTATTACGGCGTATGCCAACGGCGTATTGGGCTCGCTCGCCGCCACTGGCGGCACTTCCGACGACGTTCTCACGCGTTCGACGATCGGCTGTCGCGGAAAATCGACGCCGGACATTTTCATGGTTGGCCACGTCGGAAAGCTCGTCGTGATTCACAATCATTCGGCCGACGATCTAACCAATCTACTGGACTACATCGCGGCGTAAAGTATGTCGGAACACTGGATCACCATAGAGGCAGCGAATGCGACGGCCCTTCGAGCGAAGCTCGAAAATCTGAACGCACGTGCGATTAGTGAGCTGCGACGCCTCCGCCCTGATGACACTGCCACGCGCTACATCGACGTCGATGCGGCTATCGGCCGCGCATTCGACATTCCTGGTCCCGGCATTTCAACGCCGATCAAGATCGTCGACGCCATCGCCTCAGTCCTTAATACGGAGGAACGCGGGCGACCCAAAGTGGGATACGCCACCGTCAAAGATCACTTCGGGCCGCTCACGCCGGTCTCCAGTGAGGCGTTCGTCGCTTCCGCCCGTTACCGCGCCGATATCGTGGAGCCCACGCCGGAGCCTGGCTCGCGCCACGTCTGGAAGTACGCCGCCGCTATCGCAACGGCCGCTGCCATTGGGGCCGCGTCCTACTTTATCGCAAGGAGCCATTATGGAACGCCTGACCCTGTACCTCTACGTCCTTCTTCTACTAGTCGCGTGCAGTGACGCCCGCGCCGCTCAGGGCGTCATCGCGCCGTATCCGCCGGACGGCATCTTCCACGCGCTAGAGGGCGGACAGGTCGCCAACCCCCTCGATTGGCCGGCGTCGCCGTGGATGGGAAATTGTTCGGGCACTGCCTTGGGCGAGCAGGTGGTGGGCTACGCCGCGCACTGTATCCGCAATGGCGGGACGGTGAATTTCCGCATTCTCTCTACGGTGTATTCCGCGCGCTGCACGCACAACCCGGAGTACCGTAACAACTCCACCGCCGACCACGTCTTGTGTAAGGTAACGACGAAATTGCCGGCGCTCCCGTTTGAGAATTGGAATACCGATCCCAACCTCGTAAAGGTCGGCGATATGGTGACGCTCACCGGCTACGGCTGCCAGAAATGGGGCGGCCAGCTCGACGGCAAATTTCGCACCGGCCGCTCTCCGGTCGTTCGCCTTCCGCGTGGCACCAACTACGACTACGTGACTGACGGACAAGCGGCGGTGTGCTCGGGCGATTCCGGTGGTGCGCTGTACGCGGTATTTGAGGATGGTGTGCGGCGGGTGATCGGCTTCAACTCGCGCCGTCAGACCAACGCCAAGATCAGTCTCATCCCCACGACCTCGGCGGCGTCGGTGCTGACGTGGGCGAAGAATTGGGCGCAGGCCAACGGCGTAAAAATCTGCGGTATCCACGCTGACGCTACGGGCTGTCGCCCGGAGACGCCCGCGCCGGATCTGGCGTTTGAAGCGACCGGAAAAGCCGGGATGTGCAAGGGCACCGTGAACGCCGATTACGAGCCGGTGAAGGCCGAAGTGCAAAAGGCCGTCTCCGCCGCCCTCGATTCCGTTAACTAACCCCACAACCGGGAGAACGCCCCCAATGGCTGATACCAAGGAAAAGGTCCAAACCTATAATCACGACGTAGCGGGTCTATGCACGCGGGTGCACCGTTTCGTTGTCGAAGTGAAAAAGTCCGTTAGCTCGGGCATGGCTCAGGTCAATTCATTCGACCAGGTCCGCCTAGGCTCTTATCTCGGCGCCATCCGCGCGTACCGCGATTGGGTGACGAGCCAGCCGCAGCTCGATCTGCCGGAGACGCACCCGCGGCTCCTCGATATTCCGCTCATGCCCGACGACGACGTGGAGACGATCGAAAACGAATCGCTGCGCGACTGCGCCCGCCTCTTCAAGCTCGCGATTTTGGAGCTTGCGGCGTCTCAATCGAGCCGGTCTAGCTCGGGCTTGGTGAAATTCGATGAGGCGCGGCTCACGGCGATCGTCGAGAAGGTGCAGGCGCTACTCGATAACTACATCTCCACCGTCGATCCGCTGGATCTGCCGGAATCGTCCCCCGCTTATCCCATGAGCGGTCACGGCAAAGGCGGCGTGTAGTAGAATAGATATTGGGAAGTCTGAGAGATAGGGAAAACGAGCAGTGCTGTGGGGGCGTCTGGTTTTACGATTGCCAGACGCCCTCATTTTTACCAACGGAGGGCTAAAAACATGTTCGGAAGCCTATTTGGGGCTCTCGGCCTCATCCTGCAAATGCTGCGACTAGCGCCCGATATCATGAAGGCGATTCGGGAGATCATCGGGTTTATCAGGCTCCTCAAAAAAGACGGCCAAACCGTGGAAGCGCGGCAGCTAGTATCGCGCATGCGCGCGGGGCTGGAGCACATGAAAAAGACCGGCGATAGCGCCCCCCTTCAGAGCCTAGCCGAGGAGCTAGCGGAAAAGCGCCGGTGCGCGGGCGTGGGGTGTCCCACGGAGCTAGCGCGCGAATGATCCGCGAAAAAGAGCTAAACCCCCACAATCACCCGCTCACCGCCGACCAGCGGCGCCACTTTCTCTACCACTACTTCGCGGTAAACGAGCTAAGGGCGGTCTATGGGCGGGCCATGGTGTGTACCAGCGGGGTGCGCTCGTTGGCGGAGCATCTAGAGGTGTACCGGCGCATCAATGCCGAGCACCGCCGGTTGGGCCGGCCCGAAGTGCCCATCCCGATGGCGTCCAAGCACCTTGCCGCGGCGGCCTCTGACTATCTGGATCCCGACATGGCACTGTATCGGTGGTGCGAGTTGCGTGAGGAGCTACTTGCCGATCTCGGCATCTACGTAGAGAGGCGGCGCCTAGATGACGGGATGGTGCATACGCACCTTCAGACGCTACCGCCGCCCTCGGGAAGGCGCTTTTTTGACCCGTAAGCCAACCGATGTGGTGCACCTACTACGGTACAAGGCGGGGCAGACCGTGGCTTACTGCTCTGGCGTACGCGCTTCCACCATCGACGCCTCAGAAAAGACCCGACAAATCGACAAAACCACATGCCCCGCCTGCCTTAACGCAAAGGCGGGCGGCCCCAAAGAGCCCGTCCGCCGTTTCCCCGATGGCCCCCTACCCGTTTAGCCGGGCCATCCCTGTTCCTTAAGCCGCTTTTCTTCAATCTCCGCCGCCCGCTCATCACTTTGCACCACGATGCGCGGCTTATCGGTGGGCCGTCGCGTAACGTGCAGCGGGGGCACGTAAAGCGTGGGTTTTTTGCCCCGCGCTAGATGTACCAGCGACAACCCCAAGCAAAACGCGAGCAGTAAAAGCGAAAGGGCCAAATACTCAATCATAGAAATTCACCCCGTAGTAACGACACCCGGTGCACATCAATAAACCGGCCGTGGCGAAAGTAGGCCTGACGCAGGGTGCCCTCGTGATTCATCCCCAAAGACTTAAAGAGCGAGAGCGCGGGATTACCATCGTAGGTCTCTCCCCAAATCCGGTTGAGGTTGTGATCCATAAAGCCATGGCGAAAGAGCGTTTTGAGCGCATCGCGCCCGTACCCGCGCCCCCAAAACTCGGGCGCAATGTAGAGCGAAAACTCCGCCGACTGGTTGAGCCGGTCAATCGACGTTAACCCCGCCACCCCCACCGGCTCATGCTCCATATTGTTGAGCACGCCAAACATCTTAATAGTGGGGTTTTGGGCAAGGCTTTCCAGCCACGCCGCGTGAGAGGCGGCATCCAGCAGCGTGTACTGCCGGCACCACCGCCATACTTCCGGCTGGTTGCGCCACGCGCGCGCTTGGGCGGGGATATCGGCGGTGAGGCTGACGCGGTCGCCGCAAATCATTCCCTCACCTTTTGGGCGTAGGGCTTAAGCGGCAGCGCGCCCTCTAAGCTTACGGCTCCGGTCTTGATCCGCGCACAAACCTGGCTTACGAGAGAGAGCACGGTGTGCGCTTCCGTGGCATGGGGTTCGCACCAAAAAAAGGATGGTCCAAAGAGTAGCCCCGCCTTAACGGCCTCTTGCATGAAAAGGGCAAGGGTAAGGCCGTTCGGGGCTTTTAAAACCCCGCGTGTGGGATAGCCCTCGATGCGGATAACGTCGGCTCCAGCCTGGTTGAAGTCCGTCTGGAATCGTTCCGCGGCATCCCACACGCGGGGTAACGCTTCATTGGCCATCGGAAGCACCTTCATGGCCGCCGCCATGGGCAGCGGATCGCCGGCAAAGGTGGAAGAGACGAAATAATCCGCTTCCATCACCGCTTTTCGCCCCCCCACAACCGATATCGGTAGCCCCCCACCGAGCGCTTTACCAAAGATGATGAGATCGGGATAGATGCCCGTGAATTTGGCGACGCTAAGACCGGGGAACCGCAGCCCCGTGATGGTCTCATCAAAGATTAAAACCGCCCCCTCACGCGTACACGCGGAGCGTAGCTCCTGAAGCCACGTGATGCGCTCCGCGGAATGGTCGGTGATAAACGGCTCGACGATGACGCACGCGGCGCGGGCGAGCTTTTGGGGGTCGTATGTGTCGATATCGTAGCGGAGCCCCTGAGGGCAGCCGTGGGCAGGGGGGGTGAGAATGGCAAAGGTGTCGTGCCAGCCGTGATAGCCTTCCGATAGCACGAGGTCGCGACCAGTAGCAGCGCGAGCCATACGCACCGCCGCGCTACAGCCCTCACTACCGCTTTTAAGAACTCGAATCCGCTCCACGAATGGAAAATAGTTTTTGATCGTTTCGGCAAATTCCACCTCTAACGTAGTGCCTAAAGAAAGGGCCGACCCCCGAAGCATCGCCCCGTAAGCGGCGCGCGTAATCTCCGGGTGCGCGTAGCCAAAGAGATTAACCCCGAGCCCACAGATGAAATCGATGTAGCGCTTATTTTTGGCGTCGTAGACATGGCACCCTTTACCGTAGGCGAGATGCGTAGGATAGACGCCGTGGACAAAGCTTTGCGGACGCTTAGAGTTGGTCAAAGCGCCGTGGGCAATCGATACCTTCGCCCGGTTTTCCCAGCTAATGGCGTTGTCGGTCATGTCAGGTAGGTCCCGGCGCGCTTGGCCTCGTTTTTCTGGCGCTGGTAGCGTTGAAAAAGCTTTTCGGCGTACTCGTATTCCTCTTTGGTGTCGATTGATGTCTTGATCTCGCTCTCATCGTAGAGATTGAGGATGTGACAGATCGAGGGCTTGCCATCGACGTAACGAAAGGGAAACGGGCGGTCTTTGCCGATAAGGGTGGTGACGTGTTCGCGGTCGTGGTTGGTGGTGGCGTTCTCGTTGAGCCAATCGAGTAGCCGCTTTGAGATCACCTCGCAATCCCACCCCTCTTTGTGGGTGCGAAAGTGCACGTTGGTGGTGTAATCGCGCTCTTTGATCACCGCGGCCTTTACGTGTTTGGTGATGTGGTGGGGCGGGATGAAAAGGCAATCGGCGGTGATGCGGGTTACGTAATCCGCCTTAAAGTGGCGGGCGGCCAAGACGTAGCGCGAGAGCACGTCGTTTTCGTCGCCCTCGATAATGGGGATTTGCGAGCTGTAGAGGGTGGCTATCGAATCGCCCTTGGGGACCAGCAGGCAAACGTTGATGGCGGCGTCTAGTTTACTTTCGCCCCTGAGAAAGCGCGCGGCGATTTGGCAGCTATCGAGCACCCACTGCAAGATGGGCTTTCCGCCCACCTGCAGATGCGCCTTTTGGGGAAGGCGGGTGGAGCTGGAGCGCGCTTGAATGCCGATGAGTACCGTTTTCATTGCATGGCCCATATTTTTCGGGTGATTTGCGTGGCTTTGGCCAGATCCCACAGGCTTAGCCCCGGCCCCATGAAGTCTTCCACCATGCGCACGTACGCCACATCCATCCACGCGAGATTGAGGGGCATCCCGTTAATCCCGCACTGCCACGTGGGGCTATCTTCGCCGAGGGTGATGGGGCCGTTAGCTAACCCGATGATTTGGAAGCAATCCCACAGGAGACCGTCTTGGCCGTGGTTGAAGTAGTTATACCAACTCTCCTTGCCCTCTTCGCGGCAGTAGGGGAGGTAGGCGTACTGATTGACCGTGTAGATTTTGATCCGGTCGGCGAGATCCGTTTCGATGACATTGAGTTGGGTCTCTTCTTTGACCAACGGCTTTTCACACAACACGCTGAGCCGGTGGCGGACGCTGGCGATTTCGCCGAGCGCGGCAAAATGATTCCCAGTGGGGGTAGCGATGATCGCTCTGTCGGCTTGCTCGATGTAGCGCTGCGCCTCGCCGGTGTTGGTGCCTACTTCGATGGGGAGGATCTCGTGGCCTAGGCTTTTAAGGATAGCCGTGTAGCGCCGGCCCATATTGCCGGCCGCCCCAAAGAGCGCCACCTTCATAGTAGATCCCCCACGGCCCAGCGGAGCATTTCCTCAAGCTCGGCTCGTCTAAACCACAAGGCCTCATCGCTACTCACTATTTCCCCGCCCTCTTCGGTGAGCCGCATTTGTTCGTGCACCTTTTCACGCGAGCGAAAGCCGATTTCGACGATCTTGGGCATGGGCTTTTCGAGAAGAGCTGCCACCGCCTTGCCGATGCTCACCACCGGAGCGGCTTTGAGCGGGGGGATGCACAACCCCCCGACCGGGCGCTTACTCATGAGGTACACGTAGGTGGCCGCTTCCGGCAGCGTCCACCAAAAGCGGGTGCACTTGCGGTCGGTCACGTGGATGGCCCCCTCTTTGCGGATGCTCTCCACAAAGAGCGAGAGCACGCTGCCCCGGCTCGCCAAGACGTTGCCGTAACGCACGACGATGTTGTGGGGGTTGCGCAGGACTAAGCTTTCGGCCGCCGCCTTGGTGTACCCGTAGGTGGTAATGGGGGCGCACGCCTTGTCGGTAGAGACCAAGACCACGCGGGGGATGCGGTTGAGGCGTTGGCAGTAGAGAAGATTTTGGGTGCCTAGGATGTTAATCCCCACCGCCTCTTCGGGCTGCGCTTCGCACGATTCAATGCGCTTCATCGCGGCTAGGTGAAAGACCAAATCCACGCCGCGCGACGCCTCTAGGAGACGATCTCGATCACGCACATCACAGAGATAAAGAGTGAGCTTAGGATTAGGAGCAATAAGGCTTTGTTTATACTCATCGCGGCTCACCCCCACTATCTCGTGACCATCTTCAAAGAGGAGCGGGAGCAGCGTTTTCCCGAGTGAGCCACTCACGCCCGTAACGAGGATTTTCACCGGCGCACCCCGCGCGCCATGATGCTGTCGGGGTCGATACGCACCACGCTGTAACCGTGCGCTTTAATGTCGTCTAAGAAGTCCGCCAGCTCCGTGGTGGGGCGGAGAATCTTTTTGATTCGCGTTTCTTTGAGTTGATTGAGGGCGATTAACGCGAGAGCCGCGCTATTAATGAGGGAGAGGCAAAGCAAAACCCCTACAGCAACCGACATAGTACCCCTACGTTATTTATCAAGCTGACGCAGGATGATCGCGTCTAGCTTGTCTTCAATTTTCCCGAGTCGTTCGCCGATAGCTTCCACCACTTTTTCAAACTGCTCCGTCGTCACAAAGCGCGTCAGAAAAAAGGCGAAGCTCCAGCCGCAGGCGAGAAGTGTCAGCACCAACGATAGCGTTAGCGCGGTGTTTTCACCGATTATGGTCTGCGCCATCTCGCGTTAATAAAACTCGGGGGATTTCTACGTAGGATCTATTACGCGGGACAAACGGATGGGCGTCAACGAAAAGGCTTAGGCCGCTCGCTGGCGGCGGCGGTACTGGCGCATCGCCTCATGGAGCGCGGCCCACAGCTCGGTGGATTGCTCCAGCGTGAGCCCCTGGGGTCGCCACTGGAGGGATCGGAGCACGCAATCCAGGCAACGACCGGAAGGGAGAAGGGCATCGGCGGGCGCATGACACGATCTACATACCATGCCGCCGGTATGCCACGGGGCGGCGCGGGCGTCTAGCGCCGTTTGGCGATGATCCGCCGCAGGGCGAGCACGTCTTTGGCCACCACCCTGGGGTTGAGGTGGAAGAGGTCCGCCACGAGAAGAAGGGTCACAGACTCCGAGAGGTCACGGATGGTGGTGGCGTCCCAGCAATCGTTATGGGCGAGCCAAAACGTCGCCTCTTCATAGCGCGCCATGGGCACGCGCACGGGCACACCTTGCTTCACCTTAAACACCGGCGGTTTGGCCGCTTTTTTGCGCACTCCGAATGGCATAATTACTCCCCCTCCGCTTTGGCGATGGCTTCCTTCGCTTTCGCACAGCGATGGCACCGACGAGCCCAATACAGATCATGGCTATAGTCTTCGGTGCTTGCGCACGGGCACTTGGTAACCAACAAAAGCATACGAAGCTCCGTGAGGAGATCCGGCGCGGCGGCGAAGAGATAGCCATTTGCTGTCCGCTCGCCCTGGTCACCGTAAACGTCGGCGATGACCTCGCCGTTTGTATCGAAAATCGCATTCCCCTTGATTATCCAGGGAGTGGGGGAGAGTTTTCGGTTCATTTTCCACCTCCGCACGTATCCAAAGTCCCGTCATCCGCGAGCGCCGTAATCACGTCGCCCTTGTCCGCCTGGTACTCCTCATAGGTGTACCGAGAGACGGTGGCGTCGCGCAGACAGCTAACGACCGAATCCACCGATAGCGGGTCAACGCCACTCATCGCAAAAAGACGCCGCCAATCAAACTCCACCTCGGCGATCTGCTCTTTAGTCCACCCCTGTCCGCACCCAACTAGGGCTACAAGTACCGTGACCATAAAGGCGTGTTTCATTTTCCACCCCGTCGTTTCAGGTTTTTGATTCGCGAAATCTCTAGAGAGGCCTTAAAACAAATCCTCCGCCACTCATCCGCCCGTTCGTACTCCTCGTTCTCTAGGCACGCCTCTTCCCGAAGCTGCGTTGCCACCATAATGAGCCGCCACTCCCGTTCGGAAATACGGGGAAGGGGCATGGCTCGCTTTGGCTTCGGGGGGCGTTTGATTTTCGGGGGCGTCATCACAGCACCTCATCTAAGACCAGGATAACGCATCGCAGTATTGAAGTCAATACCGTACTTTGGTATGCTGGTAGGTATGAAAGTGGAAGCGTCTAAAAAGACAGGTAAATTCCGCCACTTCACGCTCAAGCTACCGGAAGAGGTGTGTCAGGCGATTGACGAGGCGGTACGCAAGGCGGGGGGGCGTAAGGTGGGGTTATCGCGTCAGCGGGTAGTGGAGCGCATCGTTACGGCAGCGGCCCTCAACCCCACCTTTGTGCTTAAGGTGGACTAGGGTGCGCCCACAAGCTCTCAAGGGTCGAGAGCGATACCGGGGCAAAGTCCCATTGATCGACGCCCACGTTGATCTGCCGGCCTAGGCGCTTCCACTTCTCGTGCACATGCCCACAGAGGAGCCATTCGTTGGGGCGCCTAAGGGGGCGCCGATCGAGGTAGCGCATGCTGTGAGCCGCTTCGGGCGTTTCGGGAGCGTAGGGGTAGTGGGAGAGCCGCACGCGTTGGCCGGCAAGCGTGAGCACCAACTCTTGGGCGATTAGCTCAAAGCCCGCCTCGTGGTACTGCGTGTCGCTCCACTTGTCGTGGTTACCCTTGATGAGGAGCTTGCGGCCGGGGAGCCGCTTGAGGATAGGGGTGCCCAAGCGGGCGGGCAGAAAGCAGATATCTCCCAGAAAATACACGGTGTCGGTGGGCTTTACGGCCGCCTTGTAGCGCGCCACCATCGCCCGATTCATCTCATCCGAATCGGCAAAGGGCCGGGCGCAGTACGTGATCACGTTGCGGTGGCCGAAGTGGTGATCCGAGGTAAACCAGATCATAAATGTTCCACGTGGAACATTACGGCAGCCCGTCCAGCTCGCCGGGGTAGGGAAAGTATTTGTCGTAACCATGTGATGACCGCACCACCGGGCCAAAGGGCAGGGGTTCCCGCACCCATGTCCACAGGCCCAAGCTGTCCCGCTGACCGCGGTCTCCCTCGCGGGCGTAGGAAACTGTGCGCCGCACCTCTAAGAGCGGCGTTTGCCGATCGGGGGGAAGTGGTTCGTAGCGCGCGGCCGGTCTTTCGAGGCACGTCACCCACTTAGTGATTCCGTTTTCTATGCTTTCCGCGAGGTTGATAAACCCGCACTTTACGCAAAAGCGCAATTCCGGCCACGGCACTTTCCACTCGTGATCGTGAGCGATAGCGCGCATTTCTTTCCACTTCGATTTATCTAGCATGGCAAATACCAGGCGGAATGGCCGCGCGTGAGGCGCAGGCGCTTAACGTCATCATAGCTAAGCCCACAGGTCGCCCACCGCACCACACCTAAAAGGCGTAGACATTCTTGATCCAAAAACCAGATTTCCCCGCACAGCCGGCAGTAGCGCGCTTCGCCACCCCACACCACCCGCCACCAATGTGGGTGGCGGTGGCGGCGGAAAAACGGCCACCATCGCTTAAGGCGCTTTTTCATTTCGTCACCAAATTGGATAGGTATTCGATCAGGAACACCTTGGGCGCTAGCCAAGCATGGAGAAATTTATTGCACCCACAAAACAGGGACAAGACCCCTGCTATTAGGCCGAAGCCACCAAAAACAAAGCAGGGAATTTCCTCCTCTCCTATCCACTGATTTTTCCGCCCAAACACGACGCCCAACCGAAGTAGCCAGACGGCCAAACCAACGATTAATGCCCCGATCACAACCTGTAACGTCGCCTCCGCCCGTTTCCAGGCAATGATCTGGATCGCCACGTCGGGGGCTTGATCTAAAACAAAGCCTTTGGTGGCTTTAAGCCACGCGAGCAATTCGCGGGCCAAATCAATTCCAATTTCCTTCATTTAAGCACCCTCTTCATCATCTACCTCGGGGACATATTTTCTGGGGACACGCCCCTTTATGGCGGCCCGCAGTATTTCCGCTTCGGCTTTGGCTAGCGCGGATACGCGGTCGGCGTCCGCGAGTTGCGCGCGAAGGCTCTCGATCTCGGTGGCTTGGTGGCGCACCTGCTCGGCGAGCCGTTCGCACTCCGCCTCTTTGATCTTAAGCGCTTCGCGCGCAAACACGTCGTCGGCATTCATGCCGCTTAATCCTCATCGTCTAGGCGCGGCTGAACCAGTGGAAGCCGCGCGGTCGCAACGACTTCGATTTGCACCGCGCACGCGCCGCACACCTCCGCCTTACGATCGGGTTCGTTATAGGGCGTGGAGAGGTGCACCTTTCGCCAATCGCGGGGCGCCCGAATGACGGGGTCCTCATTAAATCGGTCGCTAATCGTTACGCCCGGCGCTTGGGCTCCGCACCCGTCACAAGAGTAAGTTACTGTTTTCCCCATTAGTCATTCTCCTGGTTTTCCGGGTCGATTTCGCCGGTGCCGTCACACGCCTCGCAATCGGCCGTGACACTTCCCGAGCCCTCGCATTCTTCGCAAGGGGCTAGCTCGGGCGTGTCGGTATCGACTTCCACGGGGTTGCCTTCGCCGTCGAGAATGTCTTTCTCTTCGATGGCGGGATCTTCCACGTTATTGCGCTCGGCGTAGCGCTGGGCAGCGCGTTCCGAACGAAATAGGCCGAGCACTTCGCCGTTCTCATCGGTCAATTCGTACACTTTTACCATGGTCTTCTCCTTTTACGCCGCTTTGCGGATTTTCACCCGCCCGGTGCGTTTCAGATATTGAAACGCGCGCCGTCGATGCTCCGCGGTGGTGGTTACATCAAAAAAAGCGACCGTCGCCTTTCGCCAAAGCTCGTGGTCGGTCTGATTCTGCTTTTTCATGCTTTATGCACCTTATAAACGGTTTGAGCGTTCGCCCGGATATTCCAATCCATGATGCGCGGGTAGCCTGGCTCCTGAGTGAGCACGTCTTTGACGGCCTTGCACACCATTCCCGACAAAAGCAGCGCCGTATAGATCGTGGCCCGTGCGGTACAGCGTTCGGGGGTGGCGTCGCTATCGGCGTAGAGCGTTTTTTCGTACGTCTTAATATCGGCCGGGTCGTTGGGATTCATGGTGTAGAGCAGTGCGTATTCGCCGCCCATGCGGGGGTCGATAAACCACTGCGTGTGGATGGACTTTCCGCCCTTGTGGTTGTCCCAGAGAAGTCTACGGGCGGCCATGTTATCGACGGCCGAAATGACGATGCCCGGGAAAGGTCCGAGATTATCCACACCCTCGCGCGGGCCTTGGTAGGCTTCGGCTCTGGCATTTAGGGTTTGCCCGGCAAATAGCTCCACGAGTTTGGCGAGCGTCTCCACCTTTTTACTGCCAATGGCCCCCAGCGGGTAAAACTGGCAATTCATGTTCTCAATCCCGATGGCGTCGGCATCAAACACCGTGAGGCTACTAAACCCCATTTTGGCGAGTGAAAGCGCCGTAAACGAGCCAATCGCGCCCGCGCCCACGATGGTGATGGGTGTTTGTAATATCCCTTCCGGGATGAGATCCATTTGGCGGATGCGCGTCATCGCGGTCGCCGCCGCCTGTGCTTTAGCTTCCATTGCCGTCACTCCTTATTAAGTGTCCAAAACCCGAGTCCGCCTTTTGCCACCGATCCCACCACTCCCCAAGCCTCTGGGCCTCACGATCTCGGGCTTCCGGTCCGATGGTCTGGGCGTAGGCGCGGTAAGTGGGACTCATCAGATCCAAGCTGAGCCCACTCGTGCGGAGCACCACTTCATGGGGCGCGCCCGCTTGCCACTTCTCTAAACAGTGGAAGTACCATTGGGCTTTGCCGCACGTCTTTACGGCGCGGCAAAAACGGTACTGTCGCTCCCAGCGGTAGCACCACCGACAGCGGTGGCGCCTTAGGGGAGCGCGGCGAGTAGGGCGCGCCTTTGTTTTTCGCCTTCGCTTAGTCCCCATTCCCAATCCCCCCAATCTCCGCAGTGAGAAAGGTTGGTGGCGTAATCTCGCGACACCGAATGCCCCACGAGTTGGTAGACGCCGGGGACGGTGTCGCGCCACTGACCCAGACACCAATAAAACCACTGGCCCTTGCCGCAGCGAGCGCATTTGCGAAACGAGTTTTCCCACTTGCGTTGCCATTCATGGTGGCACTCCCTTATTTCTGATTGAGATCGTGCACCCACTGCGCGTGCTCCTTGGGGGTGGCGCCCGCAATCGGCTCGACGTTACGGGCGAGCTGAGCGGCGAGTGTGTCGGGCTGGTCGAGGACTTCGGCCCGTTCGGGTTCGTCCACCTCGCTCCAAAACCGAAACTGATCGCTGTCTTTACCCAGTAGCTCAACTTGAGCTTCCGATACGTCTTCATCCCACACGATTTTGTCGTCGAGATCGCTTACGTCGATGACGTACTCGCGCGCTAGTTCCGCGATGCGGGTGAGATCAAAGGTCTCGTCCATCGTCCCGCCGTGATTTAGCCGAAAGCTACAGCGCTTCCACCCCCGCTTGATATCTTCGGGAATGATAAACGCGATAACGTGAGCGGCGTTGCGCGGATGAGTGAAAATATACTTTCCATAAAGCTGCAGCCCGCTTTCGGGGTGCGTGGTGATGGTAAGGTCATTACCCGGCCCAATAGCCCCACCATTCTTCGATCTCTTCTTGCGTTGCCGACGGCTGATCCGCCTTTTCCCGGAAAAAGTCCCATAGGGTTCGCCCCGGTACGGGGTAATCGCCGTCGTCTTTTTTTTTTGCACCTTGGTGTCGTATTCGGTGTCCCATTGGGCGACTAGCTCCGGTTGCGAGCGCGCCATCACCTGAAAGGGTATTTCGTCGATGAAGAGGTCGGGATCGAGCGAGCGGAAGGCGGCCCGGTGCTCGCGCTTTTGATTGACCACGAGGCTCATAAACCACCCGCCCTTGGCGAGTACGTCCATGGTGTCGGTGTCGGTCTTTGACCAAAACGTGGCCATGCGCACGTGACTGTGCCACCAAAACCGCAGCATCCCCGGCCGTTCGCGCGTTTCAAACATGAGCTTGGCCATGTCTTCGGGCTCGATATCGGTTGCGCCGGTGCTGTTTTTCTGGGGGAGCAAAAACGTATCGGTGACGGTGAAGACGTTGTCTTTGGCGGTGATGAGCCCGAGGCCACTCACCTCATCGGCGCCCGCCTTATCGACGAAATGCATCATCTTTTGGTAGGCGAGTTGATCGATTTTGAGCGCCATTTCCACGCCCGTGACCTTTACCTCAAGGTGAGTATCGGCAATTTTGAGTTTCAGTTTCGACATGGTTTTTCCCTCAGTTATCTATCTCTCGTAAAAATTATGGGACTACTTGTGATGGGCATCACTCCCACCGTGGGTTCCCATGAGTGCGAAATGATGTAGGAGTCCCCTTCCTCGGTAAACGCGGCGGCCGTTCGGCGGATGTGCTCATTCATGAGCGCCATGCCCGCATTGGCGCCGTGGGCCGCGCCAATCGCTGCGGACGGGCTCACGGTGGG
>Ga0307408_100000370_pt1 | contig 41090 bp, 62 predicted proteins | sample 322Cmetagenome_FD_202116 | JGI IMG/M metagenome (GOLD analysis project Ga0307408, IMG submission 202116) | Maize rhizosphere microbial communities from greenhouse at UC Davis, California, United States - 322HYB-C-3 | ecosystem: Host-associated > Plants > Roots > Rhizosphere > Soil | place... | reverse complement strand
GCGTGATGTCCAGCAGCGCATTGCACTTGCGGGCATCGTCGTAGAAGACCTCGTAGAAATCGCCCATCCGGTACAGCAGCAGCGTGTCCGGGAAGTCGGCTTTCAGGCCCAGGTACTGGGCCATCATAGGAGTATGGCCCCCAGCGTCGAGCCCGTTCACCTATGAGCGCCCCAGGCAAGACCGCTTGAATTCACCCGAGCCCGCTCTAGTCCGCTTGCCGGTTTGGCGTAGTATTTGGCGCTGGTTTGTATATCGGCGTAGGTTTTCATGCATTTCTCAGCGCGGGCAGCAAAGGAGCTTCAGCCCGGCCAGCATTTGATTGTGCCGGACGCTCCGGGCCTTCGATTGGTCGCCACCGAATCTAAGCGGACGTGGACCTATCGATATAAGAGTCCGGTGAATGGGGCGATGCGCCAGCTCAAGCTGGGCAGCTGGCCAGCGATGGGACTGCCGAAGGCGCTGGCCGCCTGGGAGCCGGTGAAGGCCAGCCGAGATGCCGGCGGCGATCCAGCGGCGGAGAAGAAGGCCAAGCGCGCCGCGGTGGCGGCAAAGGCGGCGGCCGAGGTGCTGACGGTGCGGAAGGTCTGCGACGATTTCCTGGCCTGGCAGCAGTTCAGAGTGACGCCGAAAACCTACGCCGAAGCGAAGCGGCTGCTGGAGCGGGAGACGGCCAACATCGAGGCCCGGCCGGCGGCGTCGATCACCCGGGCCGATGCCTTCGAGGTCATCGCCGCCAAGGCAGCCGCTCCGGTCGTGGCCGTCATGCTGCGGCAGTACCTCGGTGCCGCGTGGGATCACGCCCTCGACGCCGGCCAGCTCGCGCCCGACGTGCCCAACTGGTGGCGCCTGGTGCTGCGCGGCAAGTTGACCAGCAAGGGCAAGACGGTGGAGGGCGCCAAGGTCGGCACCGGCAAGCGCGTGCTGTCGCCCCAGGAGGTTGGCGAGCTGCTGCGTTGGATGCCCAACCACACGCGCGACATGGACGACGCGCTGACGCTCTACCTCTTCACCTGCTGCCGCGGCGCCGAGATCATGGCCATGGAGGCGCACGAGATCACCGACGAGCAGGACGGGCTGTGGTGGACGATCCCGGTTGCCAAGCTCAAGATGAGGCGCAATCCGTTGCTGGTAGACCTGCGCGTGCCGCTGGTTGGACGGGCCGAGGCCATCGTTCGGAGGCGGCTCCAGGCCGCCGAGGGCAACTGGCTATTTGCCTCGCACGGCCGAAGCGGGCACATCGAGCAGAAGGCGGTGGGCGTGGCGGTCTGGACGCACTCGCCGCGCTGCAAGTCCCGGCCGGAGTGGTTGCGGCCACGTTGCCCCGTCGACCGCTGGGCGCCGCACGACCTGCGCCGCACCGGCCGGACGATGCTCACCTCGTTGCGCTGCCCGAGCGACATCGCTGAGGCGGTGCTGGGCCACATGCAGCCGGGAATCGAGGCGACGTACAACCTGCACACCTATGACGTCGAGCGGCGGGAGTGGCTCACGCGGCTTGCGGCTCACTATGAGGCTTGCGCTGGCCAGGCCCCGGCGCTGCGTCGCTGATCGGGCGGGACTCGGCAAACTCCTGCAGTTCGCGCCACAGCCAGCCGGTGCGGCCCTTGCTGATGCGCCGCGGCGGCGGCAGCTCACCGGAGCGCACGAGGGCCTCCACGGTGCTGTCACTGACGCCCAGCGCGGCCGCGGCGTTCTCGCGCGCCACCATGAGCGGCGGTGCCTGGATGATGCTGACGGTTTTGCTCATGGCATGCTTCCATCATGGGCCACGGGCTTCAGCGCCGGCACCCAGCGTGGCGCTTGGTGCACGTTTGAGCCGCCGAGTGCTCGAACGAGCACGCCGCAGAACTTCCAGCCGGGCCAGTCTCCGGCCGCGCAAATATTGAACGGGCCGTGCACCAGGTCGGTCGCTGACCACATGCGCGGAAGCTCACGGAAGCCAATCTCCAAGGCCTCTGGGTCGCGGCCGGCCGCGTCGCGGTAATCGCAAAGCTCGTTAAGGAGACGCAGTTCTTCGTCGGTCATGTCGGGATTCTCGGGTTCCAGTTCGAAGGGTGGGATCAGGCGGCAGGGCGGCCGGGGCACTTCGCCAGGTGCGCCTTGATCCGGTCGCGGCACGACACCGGCCAGCCCTCGCCGCGGCGGTATGCGTCGATCAGCCGCCAGAGGCCAGCGCACCACGCGTCGAAGTCGGCTGACGCCACGTCGGCCAGCCGAGGCCCAGCGGCTTCACGGGCGGCCTGCTCGCGCGCCCAGTCATCGCGCTGCCTGCGGTACTTCTGCCACTCGGCCTCGCTCACCTCGGGAGTCGAGAGGCCGGCAGCCTGGGGCATCCCGGCCGGCGCGAACGCTTCGGCGTTCAGTTCGCACAAGTCCATCCCGCGGCACCGGTCGGTGCGCTGGCATCCGTTGTTGAGGCAGCGGCGGTGGCAATTGTTCATGGGCATCTTCCAAGGGTCGAAATCAGAACGGGACAGCGCCATCGGAAGGCGCGTCCTGCCGGATGCCGCAGCGCTTGCAGATGAACTCGCCGCGCGGCTCGGCGGCCTGCACCCCAAGCAGCGCCGCCCGCAGCTCGGCCGCGTGGCCAGGCGGATAGACCATGCTGCCGCCTTCGCGGCGGATGCTGACAGAGGCCACGGCGCAGAGCGACCGAAACGCCGCTGCGTCGGCTGCGTCATCGCTGGTGGCCGGCGCCTGGGCGGCGCGAGTGTTCCAGGCTGCGCGTGCTGCGGCTTCGGCCTCTTGCTGTGTAGGCCGGCTCGCTGACTTGTGGGCGGTGGCTGAGTAGCCGTCGCAATAGCAGACGACGCACGCGAAGAACTGCGTGCTGTCGGCGTTGTTGGGACGCGCCATGGTCTTGGGTGGCTCGCCACAGAATGGGCACGGTTTCAGGCTCACAGCTGCTCCTTCGTGGTCTGCGTCTGGGCGAGGGCGGCGCTAACATCAGCCTCCCACACCTTGACGGCCGCAGCGCTCGCGCCCTGAGAGCCGATCGCATACGCGACGAGCCTGCCTAGCGACTCAAGCGCGTCCGTCAGTTCCACCCCCTGCGCGGCAGGCTTGGACGTCAGGCCGAAAACGCTGGCCGTGGCGTTCGTCTCTGCCTCAGTCAGGCCGTTGAGCATCACCGGTTCTGCTTGCGGCGGCTCGGCATACAGCGGGCGGAACTGATAGCGGATGCCGCCAGAGTCGATCTCCCGGGGCCGCGTGAGCGACCAGCCGGTGGGCCGGTCGTACCACTCGCCGAACTTGCCCTTGCTGACCTCCTGGCGCTCCTGCCACGCGGCCGGCTCTGCCTGCGCGGCAGGCTGGTTCGGCGGAGCCGTGCATAGAGCGCGCGCCATCGCGTTGAGCAAGCGCCGGCCGTCCACGGAGTCCATGCGCCCGGCTTTGACGACGTGACGCTCACCGCTGGGATCGATGGCCAGCATGGTGCCAGTCGGCTGCTGCTCGGAAAAGTACCAGCCGGACCGCTCCCCAACCGTCGGGGATTGGGCCGGCAGCACGTTGCCAGCGATGGACAGAGCCTCGTCTACCTTCTCCTGCGTGACGTGGCCTGCCGCGATCAGCGCCTGAAGGGCGAAAGTTTCGCGCCCGGCCTGCTGTGCCGGGGCGGCGGCGAGCATGGCGGCCCACAGCTTCCGTGCGTCATCTATACCGATGAAGGCGTCGGTCTCGACATCGGCAGCCAGCATCTCCTGCGTGGGCTCCAGCGGCACCAGCACGCAGCCTGCCGGCGCCACCTGGGCGCGCAGCCGCTCCAGCTCGGCGGCTTGGCTTTCGATCAGGGCGTTTTTGTACTGGCAGCCGGCGCCAGCGCCGCAGGTGTCAGCCTCTGTGCGCAGCCGCTCCAGCTCGGCGGCCGCTTCTGCGCACAGTGGTTCTGCAGAGGTGTAGTCCTCGCTTTCGACGTAGGCGCGCAGGCGTCGGATAAGGTCGACGGTGTCGGGTGTGGTCATGGTGGTCAGTCCTTGATGGGCTCTCTGGTGACGATGACGGGGGCGCAGGACAGGCCGCGCGCTTTCGCGTCCCCGACTTCACCAACGGTGGGCCAGCCCAGGAAGACGCACCAGCAGTCGTCCTCGCTGGTGTGCATGCCGATGTACTCAATCTCTCCGGTGGTGGTGACCACGGCGTATGGCTTGCGGACATCGGCCATCACGCAACCTCCGCTTTGGCATCGGCGCGGCCGAACATGCCGTTCCAGCGGGCGCAGAAGCGCTTTGCCCGCTCGCGGCTGGGAAAGTGCCTGGGTGGACGGTCAACGGCATCCAGGGCGTGCAGATGCTGGACGAGGTCCTCATCCGTCCAGACCTTGTAGACGCACCAGCCGGCGCGCACGTTGTGGCCGTTGATGATCATGCGGCCGGCAGGGAGCTGTGAGGGCATACGCTCTTCCCGGGTATCGAAATCAGGCTGCGGGCGGCGGAGGCAGGGGCATCCAGGCCGCCACGTCATCGACGAACTTGTGTCCCCACGCCTCGTGCACGCCGCCGTCGTATTCGCAATCCGGGTGCTCCATGTCCAAGATGCGCGCCACGAAGTGGCCGACGCTCGGCTTGAACGCCAGGAACTGGCTGCCGTCGGTGGGCGCGGTGCTGATCGGCTGCCATGGCTGAGCTGCGCCGGCAGTGGCCAGCAGCGCGCTGGAGAACTGCAGCAGTTCGCTCGTGCGGTAGCCCTTCGCGGTCACGAAGGCGGCAGGGTTGGGCTCGCAGATGGGCTGCAGCACTTCACCAAGGCCGTGCGCGACGGCCAGGTCAATGATGGTGTCTTCATTCATGATCAGACCTTCAAGCGGGGGATGGGATAGCTGCCGGCGCCGCCGTCAGCGGCATCCAGTGAGTCGGCGGCCACCAGGTGGCGCTTTGCTCCGGGTCTTGCGGGTTGCCCCAGGCCTTCCCGTCGTAGACCGCCACGCCATAGATGCGCGTGCCGCCGGGGTTGTTCCACGCCCACGCCGCAATCCAGACGGGCTCGCCGATGGCCGGCAGGCGCCCGCTCACCGGCATCCAGGTGCGTGCCGTGCGCTCTTTCCAGTAGCCGATGGGGTCATGCCAGCGCGCCATGTCCTCGCCCACCTCCATCAGGAAGGCGTCTCGCGCGGACTGGTAGTGCCGCAGGCCGTACAGCTTGCCGGACAGCTTCAGCGACTCGGCGCGCTCCTTCTCCAGCAGCTTGACCACGCCGAGGTAGCCGGCTTCCAGCGTCCCGGAGCCACCGCAGTGGTCGCACGGGGCCGGGTGTTCGTAATCGTCGGGGCCGAGGTGGCTGGTCATCACCGTGATTTCGCCGGACCCCTGGCAGTTCGGGCAGTAGTCCTGCGCGAACGACAGGCAGCACCAGCCATCGGCCAGGCCGTAGCCGGTCAGGATGTGGCTGACGGTCTTCGTGACCTCGCGGCCGGTGTAGATCAGCGGCGCGCCGGACTTCATGTCGGCGCCGTCGTGCTCCGTCTCCAGCAGGCGCAAGACGTCGCCGACCCGGAAGTCGCGGTCATTGAAGCGAATCTCGAAGGTCTTGGCACCGATCAGCACATCGGCGAAAACGGCCGGGTCGGTCTTGAGGGTGTGGGTCTTCATGATGGATAGGCTTCAAGGGTTCGAACGAAGGTGGCAGGCGCGGACGACGCCACCGGTTGCGATAGGGCCGACTTCGCCCAGGCGGATGACTTCTTCAGCGCTGCCGTCCGGGGCCTCGCCGTGCAGGACGCGAGCTGACCGGCCATCGGCGAACTGCACAGCATCAGCGGTGCGCGACGCGATGACGACGACCTCGTCGCGGTCATCCATGTGCAGCACGCCGTAGCTGTAGCCGACGACGAACCTATCCATCGCCGCGCTCCCCCAGGGCCAGGCGGGCGAACTCCTTCGCCTCGGCGGTCGGGCTGGCCAGCAAGCCCCGCAGCGCCTGGGCCAGCATCGCGCGGTCTTGGCGCAGCTCGCAGTTGACGTGGCTGAGGTAGGCTGCCTCAGAGGGCCAGCCGTCCTGCTCCCACTCGGGCTTGTTGTCGGCTTCAGTCATGGATGAGTTCGGGGGATGGGAGGGTCAGGCCGCGCGCCAGGCCGGCAGCTTGGCGAACCAGGCCGCGTCGAAGGCTTCCATCGCCTGCGCGGGTGAGTCGCCGAAGCCGGCCACACCGTCTTGCAGGTTGTCGCCATAGAGGGCGCACCACTTGTCGCCGTCCATGCTGACGGCCGGGCGATAGATCGCGCTCGGGCGCTCGTGGGCAGCGGCAGCGGCTTGGATGGCGGCGCCGGCCATGCGCGCTTCATGAGCGATTGCGTTCGCGGCGAGCTGCTGATGGTCGGGGTCGAGCATGGTTGTCCTCACAGTCGAAGGGTGGGGGTCAGACCGCTGAAAGCGCGGCGATAGCGGCTCGCACCATCTGGCGTCGGCCCTCTCGCGTGTCCCAGCGGTGGGCGTCTGCGATGGCATCAATCTGCTCATCGGTCAGAGTGGCCGGCACCGAGAGGCGTACCGTCATGGGCAGCGTCGCCGGCAGCGGGACCGCTGCGGCAGGCGGCATGGATCGGCAGCCGCTTGGCAAGCATCCGTCCGAATAGATGCAACTGGCGCCGGTCCTGAAGCATGAAGCGTGGATCATGTGCGAGGCTTGCACAGAGGAATCAGGCGGCTGGGGGTTCGGCCAGGCCGCGCCATCCATCGACGGGCCCGAGGGCTGGCGAGCTGATGTACGCCGGGCGCGCTGCCCAGTAGGCCCCCATGGCGGTTCGTCCGCACCAGTGGCGCCCATTCCAATAGGCGTGCAATGGGTGCGGCGAGTCGCCCGCCTTGATGCTGTAGACGCCCCTACGGACCGGCCTCACATTGGCCGGGAACCACGGGGTCAGCTTCGGTTCGGTGTTCATGTCCATGGGTAGTTCCCGGGGATGGGAAGTCAGCCGGCGTGCGCGCAGTCGCACGGGAGCGACGCGGCGGCGGCCTCGTGGATGCGGACGATCTTGCGGGCCTGCGCCCACCACGTCTGCTGCTGGATGCGCTCGGTCGCCGGCACGCCGGCCGCCTTCATCGCGGCGAAGCGAGGCTCCATGTCCTCCAGGTAGACCGGGCCGGTGTCGTCGTGGTGGATGGCGTAGCCGATTTCGTCCTCGGCCCACTTCGCCTTCAGCCAGATGTCCTCGCGGGTGCAGTAGACGACGTACCAGTGCTGCCAGCCGGCCTTCAGGCAGCCGGTGCAGTTGCCGTGCTTGAAGACGCTGTAGGTGCTGGGCTTCGCGATGCCGACTTCCTCGGTCGCGTGGATGGTCCGGTCTTCCCACAGCAGCGGAAAGTCGGTGCGGTAGCCCATCGAGCCCATGACGCCGACGCGGCGCGTGATGCGCTTCTGCTCGCTGGCGTCGAAGCCGTAGTAGACGGTGGCGGTCCCTGGGGGCGCGTTGGCGGCCAGCCAGTCGCGGAAGGGCTCGGTCTTCAGGCGACTGGTGCACAGCTCGGAGCCATCACCCACCTTGAACGCCTTGGCCTTCACGCACACGTCGAACTGATCCACCTGGACGGCGGCCTGGCCCTTGTAGTTCGCGAAGGTGATCGGCACGCCGATGTAGTCGGCGACATCCTGCTTGTACCGCTTGATGTCCTGGTCTTCCACGGTGAAGTGCATGTCGTGGTTGATCAGCGTGACGTTCTCGGGGCCGTACTTGTTCGCGACCTCGATGCCGCAGATGGCCGAGGCCTCGCCGCCGCTGTGGCAAACGATGTGGTGCTCAGGGGTTTTCATACTCGTCGCTCAAGTAGCGGAAGGCTCGGCCGCCACGTACTGCGGGTCATTCGCCGCCTGTGTGTCTGCAGGCGCCCGGATGGGCATCGCGTCGAGGGGGCCGATGGGGAAGAACATGGTGCGGGGCTCCGTGTTGTGCGGGAAGGGCTGAGGCATGCGGGCCAGCGCCCGCAGGGTCTCAGCGCTCCTCGGTTTCCAGCTCGGCGATCTCGTCCGCGGCGTCGGCATGGGCCTCGGCGAACAGCTGGCCAGCGTCGGGGTGATCAGCCTCGAAGGCCTCCACGCTGCCGTCAATCGCCTCGGGCTTGGGCTCGGGCGCGTGGATCGTGATCTCGACTTCCTGGCCCAGCTTCATCGCGAGCCGGCCGGCCCAGGTCTCGTCGATGTCCGACGTCCCCACGCGGAAGCTCAGTTCCACGCTGCCGCCCTCGAACGGCTCCAGCGTCCACTTGTCCACCTTGCAATCGTGCAGGTCGATGGCGCTGTCGTCGCCGATGCCGTGATCGACCACGAGCCGATAGCCGACCATGTCCGGCGTCTTCAGCTTGATCTTCTCCAGGCCACGCGTGCGCAGCAGCGGCGTCGGCGCGTCGATGCCCGGCAGGTTGTCGCCCGCGTCCTCGGCGGCCTTGTAGAGCGCGTGCCGCAGCGTCTCGCTGAACAGGTCCAGCAGCGTGTTCGGGCCGGTGATGGACAGGCCGAGCGACACGGCCGGCACCGACTCATCGCCATGCCGTTCAATGCGCGGCGTCAGGCTCTTCAGCTTGGCCGTGGTGGGGGTGAGCAGTTGGAACATGGGTGCCTTTCAGCAGTGGGGAAATCAGAGGTGACGCCGCGCATAGCGCGCGTTGTCTCGGTCGCGAAAGAGCTGCAGATTCCGCAGTCGCAGTTCGGCCCGCGCCTTCTTCGCGCATGGCTTGCAGCGGTGGTCCCGGCCGTCGGCTTGTTCCGGGTGGCGGTGGAACTCGTCGAGCGGCTTGGCGATTTGGCAATGCGTGCAGGTCTTCATGGTGGAAAAGGGTCCCGGCCGAAGCCGGGACAAAGGCGCCGCCCGGGAGGGAGAAGGCGGCGCGAGACAAGGGGTCAGGTGGTCGGCAGCTCCTGCTGCTCACCGGCGATCTTTTCGACCGTGATGCCGGCCTCGAACGCGTTCAGCAGGTCGTCTTGCGTGGCCACGCGCACGTCGAACGCGTCCGCGGCCACATGGCGCAGGGCGGTCGCGGGATGGCCGGCGCGCACGAGGCGGGGCTTCTTAGTGGTCTTGTCGGTGACGAAATAGATGCGGGTGGTCATCTGGTTAGCTCCAGGCCATGTCAAGAGCCTTCTGCAGCTCCTCGACGTCGGCGGCAGTCAGGTGATCGCGGGCGCTGTCCAGCGCGAGCTGCGCGGTCTCGCGGTCGCTGGCGGACTCGATCTGCAGGCGCACGGTGTCGACGCTCGGGGCCGTGCCTTCGATCTGTCCGGCCGGCTCTTCGACGAAGGCGAAGTCTGCATCGATCACCGCGCCGTTCTGCTGGCTGACGCCAGCCTCGGCCATCTCGTCCAGGCCGACGGCGTGCTGCATCTCGATGGAGACCGGCAGGAACTTGAAGAGCCGGCGCACGACGGTTTTCACGGCCATGGCGGCGAAGTCCGTGACCCACGGGCCGTTGTCGGCCGACTTGCTGCGGGCACGGATGCCTTCGACCTCGGCACGGCTCATGACGTCGAACTGCACGCCGCCGTCCTTGAGCTTGGCCACGGCGTAGACGAAGCGCAGCTTCGAGGGGTCGGCGCGGTTGGCGTTCTGCCAGTCGGGCACGTGTTCGATGCGCGCGTCCAGGCCGAGGAGGCATTCGAACTTGTCGCCCTCGTAGACGGCGCGAGCGTCGATGCTCACGATCTGGCCGCTGCGACGCGCTAGGTCGATCATGCCGCGGTAGCCAATGATGACCTGCGCCTCGGTGCGCACGGTCTTCCACTGGCCGCCGACCTTTTCCCGCTTGTCGAACGGCAGGATGTAGGCATGGCCCAGGGCGTTGCCAGGCTCCAGGCCGAGCTGGGCGCACTGGATGACGGCGCCAAGGAACGACATGGGGTCGCACTGGCCGAGCTTCGGCACCTTGCGCATCTCGGTCGTGGCGATGCGCGCCATGCGCTCGGCGGTCATGTGACGCGGCAGCGCGGCCTTCAGCTGTGCCTGCACGCTTGGCGTGGCCAGGAGGTGGGCCAGGTCCTTCGGCTTCTCGGACTTGGCGACTTGGCCCGTTGCGACGGCCTTCAATGCGGTGGAGCTCATGGCTTACTTGCCTTTCTTGGGCGTGACGAAACGGAGGACGCGGACGACCTTGGTCCGGCTGAAGCGGGCCTTCGGGTCTGCGATGGGGATGAAGTCGCCGGCCGCGTTGCGCTCGAACAGTTCGGCGCCCTCCAGCAGCTTCTGGTCGACGCGGGTGTCGTTCTGGCCCTTCCAGGTCATCAGGTCGACGCCCTGGAACGCGAGGCGTGAGTGCGGGCTGATCCATTCGGCGATGTCGAAGGTCAGGGCCTCTTCGACCTCCTCCAGCGCCTTGATGTCGGCCTTGATGGTGCGCAGGCGCGCCACTTTGTCGACGATCTCCTGGCTGGCCTCGACTGCGGTGCCGTCGTCCAGCGGAAACAGCGCCTTGATGTCGTCGAACTTCAGCGGGTCGGGCGGCACATCGGCAAGGACGTGGTCAATCCAGAAGCTGACCAGCTTGGGCCGCATGCCGGCGATGGTCTCGTCGTCGCGCAGCGTCCAGAAAATGTCGACGTCGTCGAAGCTGCGCAGCGCCGCGACCAGACAGGCCCGTCGGCCGGTGATCATCAGGCCGTGCATGAACTGCGCGGCGTACTCGATGGGCACGTCCTCGGTGTCGACCTCGCCCCACTTCTTGCGGGCGAATCCGGTCACGCTCTTGGCGTCGCCGTTAACGTGCTCGCCGTCGAAGACAACCTCGCGGCCGCCGATCTCCAGCGAGCCGGTCAGGCGCAGCTCGAAGTCGATCTCGCACGACAGGAACGGGAATTCCGGGTCGACGTAGCGCGCGTTCGAGGTGATCAACTCGACCTGCAGGCCCTGGTCCTGCAGCTTGGCGATGACCATGTCACGGATGAACGGCTCCAGGCGGTGGCCGCGCTCGTAGCGCTTCAGCGCCGCGGCGTCGGGTTCCTGCTTGGGCTTGCGGCCGGTCTTCTGCTGCCACAGCTCCACGGGCGTGGCCCATGGCGACAGGCCCATCACGGCAGCGGCATCAGAGCCACCCAGGAAGGTGCTGCGGTCGGGTGTGGCGATGATGGGAGCGTTCATTTCGGCAGGTTCTCCAGGTAGCCGTCGGCGCAGAGCCACACGAAGCCGATCAGCGCGACCAGCAGCGGGCCCAGCCACTTGTGGCGGTTGAGGTAGGGCTCCAGCGGAAGGCCGGAGAGGTTTTCGGGTTCGACGCCGATGTCCGTGCACGCCTCGGCGCGCGGCATCGGCCGGCACATGCACTGGCACTCCGCCAGGCCCAGCGAGCAGTCGCAGCCGCCGAAGGGCTGGGCGGTCAGCAGCGGAATCGGCAGGGTCTTCTGCGACACGGACCAGTCGGCCATGGAGTCGACCCAGTCGCCGTGGAGCGGATTCGGCAACGTGTTCACGCGGACACCTCCTCGGCACCGTCGTCGCCGTCCTCCGCGCGCGCCGCCCAGTAGGCGTCCGTCTGCGCTTCCCACTTGCGCTCAGCTTTTGCCTGTTCCTCGGCCTCCACCGCGCGCCAGTCAGCAGCGAACCGCTCCAGCTTGTCCAGCGCCGGCGTGGCGGTCATGCGCTTCATCAGCGCGTTGAACTCGTCCATGTCCGTCTCCCTTGCCCCGGCGACGTGCCGTTTGTCTGTGGGCTTGGGGCAATATTAGCCACGGGCTTTGCAAAGCGCAAGCCCTGGGCTAATAAAAATTAGCCGTCGCATGAACGCGGGACGAAGAAAAGCCCGCGCGCGGCGGGCTTGACGTCGGACGAAGAGCCGCTCAGCGGTCGGGCTGACGCGTTTGAATCACGCTCCCGAATTGGCCGCAACTTTCGCCCCGGCGGTGAAGCTCCATCGCGTAGATCTCACGCTTTGAGCCAGGCGTGAACATGCCTTTCGACAACTTGTGACAGAGCGCAAAGGACGACATTCCGGCCGCCTGGAAGCGCGTCTGCTCGGCCGTGGCGCAACCAGCCAGCGCCGGCAGCAACAGTCCACAAATCTTCCACGTCTTCATGGCCAATCCACTCCCTTCATAGTCGCGATGACTTGCAGCCCGTCGTCGACGTTGTCGAGCGGCGCGAAGCCGCGAACTCGCGCCACAGCCTGCCATCGGCCGGCGGCGCCCTCCTGATAGTCGCGCAGGTAATACCTGCCTGCACGGTCCTTCACCAGCACTGGCCAGCCAGCGCGCGCCGCGCGCCGCGGGTCCAGTCGCATGACGCAGCCTGGCGGAATCTCCGCTCCGAATGCTCCGTCCACAACCTCCAGCTCGAACGGCTGGCTCAGGTCTGCCCCCATGAGCTCCTCCCACATGAATCTAGGGGGGTCAGCGTAGTTGCGGGACTGGCTCATCAGTTGATCCACGTCAGGGCCGACCTGTGGATGCGGGGGTAACGAATCACCTGTTGTAGGCGCCTCCACCTGGGGGGTATCCAGCCAGCCAGGCGTCAGCTTCAGCATCGTCTCGATGTGACGCGCCATCTTGTCGCCCATGCCGCGCGGCTGGCCGGACTTGCTGTGCGCGGCCTGGGTCGTCAGCTGGCTGATCTGGCTGGGATCGCGCTCGATGCGGGCAGCGAAGCGCTTGACCGCCCCGTGCCCTTCTCCGACGAGCAGCAACAGGTTCGCGTGACGGATTTCGGCAATGGTTGGCATCGCCGAGATTGGAAAGCCTGCGGCTAACGAATGGAATTCGCGCGGGGCTAGCATTGCGAAGAGCCCTGGGCTAATATTTGCGCATGGAACTGCGCACCTACCTGAGCACGGCGCCCCGCGGCACCGCCGCTGCCATCGCCCGAGCCGTGAATGTGTCGCCCGTGATGGTCACGCAGTGGGCATCCGGCGAGAAGCCCGTGCCTGTCGCCCGGTGCCTGGGCATCGAGCGCGCGACTGAGGGGCGCGTCACTCGCAAGGACCTGCGTCCAACCGACTACTGGGAGCACTGGCCCGACCTGCCAATCCCCGAGGCCGCCACACCCCAGGCGGCCTAGGCCATGGACGCCCCCAGCCTCCGGGCCTCCCTCGTCAGCCAGCGCGACGCCGCGCAGTGGTACGCCAGCGCGCGTCGCTGGGTCGAAAACGTGGCTGTGGTCGCCAGCGCCGCTGAGCGCGCCATCTGCACGGGCTGGGCCATCGAAGACCAGCGGATCGCCGCGCAGCTGTCGCTGGCCGATCGCACCTTCCGCGGGCTGGAGGGCTGACGCGTGGACCAGCGTCATTTCGTTCGCATTCGGTTTCATGGACCGGATGCTCTTTTTTTTCCCTCGCGAGGCCTATCCGAAGGCTTCCGAAAGTCTCGGAGCACCCCGCATGCAGGCTGATCTGCCCTTCTACGACGGCCCGGAGGAGGCCATCAAAGCCGCGGTTCAGCACCTCGGCGGCCCCAAGGTCGTCGGCGCCATGCTCTGGCCCGACAAGAGCCCCGACAGCGCCCGCACGCGGCTGCTGGACTGCCTCAACACCAGCCGGGCCGAGCGCCTGGACATGACAGAGGCGATGTTCATCCTGCGCAAGGCGAAGGAGAAGGGCTTCCACACCGCGTTCGCCTGGCTGGCCGGTGAGGTGGGCTACGAGGCCCCGCGGCCCCTCACCAGCGCCGGCGAGGAGGACCGCCTCACGACCGTCATCGACAACGCCACGCGCACCCTGGCCGCCGCGCTGCCGATGCTGGAGCGCATGCAGCGGGCGAGGTCGGCAGCATGAGCCTGACCCTGCACGTCCCCATGGTCGTCGCCCGCAACCCCGTCGCCCGCTCCATCGAGCGCGCACGGCTCAAGGCCTGGCACACCAACACCGCGCTGGAGATGCAGCTCATGCAGCACGGCGCCTATTGCGAGTCGCTGCTGGTGGGCCTGGCCGAAGCCCTGGCCATCGCCATCAAGGCCAGCGACGACCTGGACGACCCCAACGACATCCGCGGCGACCTGACGCGCGCCATGGGCTACCTCGTCGACATGACGAACGCCGGCCGCGTGTGGGACTCGCAGCACGCCGAGGCGCTGACGGAGGCGTTGGATGTCGCCGCCCAGCTGCTCGGTGTCGTGGAGCCGCAGCGGAAGGTCAGCGCCTGGGACTGGATGAACCGGGCGCGCGAGGACGCGGACGCATGACCGACACCCCCGTCGACGACAAGACCGTCGCCACCCTTAAGGCGCGCGCCGCGCTGGCCGGCTTCGAGCTGACCGCGCTGCCCGACGGCAGCTTCATGGCCAGCCGCTGGGGCATGCATCGCGAGCTTGCACACGCGGCCGATGTCGAGCGTTTCCTGGCACGAGTCACACCCAGCAACCGCCGTGCATGAAATGGGTTCGCCCCTGATGTCAGCAATCTTCCCGGGTGAAGACGCGTCGCCTGCTGGCGATGATGTCGTGCAACTGCGCAAGCCACCGCACAGCGAGGAGGCCGAGCAGAGCCTGCTGGGCGCGCTGCTGATCGACAACAGCGCGCTGGCGAAGGTCAGCGAGACGATCAAGGCCGGCGACTTCTTCCTGCACGCGCACCGCGAGGTGTTCAAGGCGATCACGACCCTGGCGGCCGCCGGCAGTCCAGCGGACGTGGTCACGGTGTTCGACGAGCTCGGCGACAAGGCCGGCGACGCGGGCGGTCTCGGCTACCTGAACCAGCTGGCGCAGTGCGTGCCCAGCGCGTCAAACATCCAGCGCTATGCCGAGATCGTCAGCGAGCGCGCGACGCTGCGGCAGATCGTGGCGCTGGCCGACGTTGCCACCTCGCGCGCCTTGCGCAACGAATCCGCGGCCCAAGTGCTGGAGGATGCGCGCACGGCGCTGACGCGGCTGCAAGACCAGCGCGGGCTGCAGACCAACCGGCTGCCGCTGCTCAAGCCCAGCCAGCTCCGGGAGCACGCGCTGTCACTGCGGTGGCTCGTCAAGGGCTTCATCCCCGCCGACTCGGTCGGCATGATCTTCGGCGCCAGCCAGGCCTTCAAGAGCTTCCTCGCCATGGACATGGCCTGCCACGTCGCGCACGGCCTGCCGTGGCTCGGCAAGCGCACGACTCAGGGCCCGGTGGTCTACATCGCCGCGGAGGGCGGTGGTGGCGCCTGGTCGCGTCTGGAGGCATGGCACAAGGCGCGCAAGCTGGACTTCAGCGACGACGTGCCCATCATCGTGCTGCCGCTTGCGGTGGACCTGCGCGCCGACGCCTGGCGAGTCGTTGAGGCCGTCGAGGCACTTGGCGTCGACCCGGCCCTGGTGGTCGTCGACACGGTGAGCCAGACCTACAGCGGCGAGGAGAACAGCGCCAGCGACATGGCGGCCTACCTGCGCGAGATCGGCAACCGCATCCGCGCGCGCTGGCACTGCGTCACGGCCCTGCTGCACCACACCGGGCACCTGGCCACCGAGCGCCCTCGCGGCTCCAGCGTCATCACATCGAACCTGGACTGGCTGCACGGCGTCTTCCGCGATGAGAAGGAGATGCTGGCCACGCTGATCTCGGTCAAGCAGAAGGACGCGGAGCCGTTCACAGACCAGACCTTCGCGCTGACCGTGCACACCATCGGCACGGACGAGGACGGCGACCGCGTGACGTCGCTGGTGGCCAAGCACCTGACCAGCGCCGAGGACCTGCAGGACGCGATGGAGCACGAGAGCAAGGCGGGCCGTGGCGGGCACCACACGCTGTTCCTGAACCTGGTGCAGCACGGCTGCGAGGAGGCCGACGTGCGCAAAGCGTTCTACGACCAATGCGGACTCTCGGACGCCGACAGCCGCAAACGCACATACAACCGGGTCAAGGCATGGGCCGTGAAGCAGGGCTTCGTGGACATCGCTGAGGGCCGCGTTTTCACCCTGAAAGGCGGGACACAAAATGGCTGAAGCGGGACACAAAACAGCGGAAGCGGGACACGGGGCGCCCCGGGACACCGGGACACGCCTCGCGCGCGTGCGCCTTCCCTCTGGGAAGGATGTCCCGGTTGTCCCGGGGGACACAGCGGCGGGACACCGGGACACAACAGCCGGGACACATCGGCATTCTTCGGCAGGACAGGGACATCCCCGGCCCGAGGCCGGTCTGTCCCGGTCCCTTCGTTCGGGACTCTGCGCAGAGTGCATGGTGGGGCAAGGCGACGACTGCACCTGTCGCAAGCCGAGGCCTGCCCGGGAACTGTCGCAAGCCGAGGCCTGCTGGCTCATCCTCGCCGCGCTGCTAGGCTTCTGGGCTGCCGTTGTGGTGGCGTGGAGGGCGCTGGCATGAGCACCACTCCCGCGCGCGCGCTTTCGCCGGCCTGGGTCCTGGCGCTGGACCCGGGCACCACCGAGACCGGCTTCGCAATCCTCGACGGCAGCAAGGTCATCGGCTCAGGCGTGAAGCCGAACGAGGAAATGCTGGCGTCCCTCAAGGCCTGGAGACTGGCGCACTTTGAGCCGACTCTCCTGGCCATGGAGATGATCGCGAGCTACGGCATGCCGGTGGGCCGCGAAGTCTTCGAGACCTGCGTGTGGATCGGCCGCTTTCAGCAGGCGTGGCACGATCCCGACGTGGCGCGCCTGGTCTACCGCAAGGACGTCAAGCTGCACCTGTGCCACAACCCCCGCGCCAAGGACCCCAACATCCGCCAGGCGCTGCTCGACAAAGTCGGGCCGCAGGGCACGAAGAAGGACCCGGGCCCGACCTACGGCGTGAAGTCGCACGCGTGGGCCGCGTTGGCCGTGGCCGTCACCGTCGCTGAAACCGTGCTGCGCTGGCGCATCGCCAAGCCCACGAACCCTCAGGCGGATTTCCTGGCTATGGCGGAGGAGGGCGCGTTTTGAACTGCCTCGCCTGCACCGAAGCCGCGACCATCGAGTCGCACCAGTTCGCCGACGGCTGCGCAGGCTGTCGCGCCCGCGGCCTGGCCCGCATCTTCCTGCGCCGCGGTGAGCGAGGCCGGAAGCTGCGCATGGCCTGCGAGCAGGTCGGCGTCACCGTCGACCAGGTCCACCACGCCTGGCGCAGGGACCGAGTGAACCCGGAGGCGGCACCGTTGACGAAAGCTGACCAGGAGGCAAATCCGTGACACGAAGTCATCTCATCCGCACAATGCGGCCCCATGTTCAAGGCCTTCCTGATCGCCGCCTCCATCGCCATCACGACGGGGCTGGTGCAACTGGTCATGGCGGCCTTCCCATCCGGCGAGAGCGAGGCCCGGGCAATCCTGGTGGTGTTGCTGGTGCTGCTGAACCCGCTCCAGACCTACTGGCTGCTGAAGAAGCTGGCCGGCGGGCTCTGACCGGGAGTCGGGCATGAGGGCGCCGCAGATGGCGCCTGATTGGGGGCGCATCATCGAAGACATCCTCAGGGCTGGTCTCAGCGGGCGCCGCGAGATCTGCCGTGTGATTGGCGTTGAGCTCACCGATCGGATGATCAGCCACTACAGCGCCGGGACGCAACCGACCTACTGGCGCGGCGTCGCCCTGCTGGACTTATGGTCCAGGCTCACCAAGCACGAACAGGCGGCTGCACCGATGCGCGAGGTCGTGCGAGGGCACCGCGTACCGAACAACCGCAACCCGAACGGCGCGCCGCAGATGCGCGCACCGCTGCCGCAGTGGCCGCCGATCCATCAGATCGCCAAGGAAGCAAAGGCCAAGCGGAAGCCGGCGCCGGCCCGGCCGAAGAAGGTGAAGGAGCCGGCGTGACCCCCAAGCAGGAAGCCTTCGTCCGCGAATACCTAGTGGACCTGAACGCCACGCAGGCAGCGATCCGGTCCGGATACAGCGAGCGCACAGCAAAGCAGCTCGCCCACACGCTACTGGGCCGGCCTGATGTGGCTGATGCGGTTGCCCAGGCCATGAAGGCCCGCGGCGAGCGCACGAAGGTCGATGCCGACTGGGTCCTGCGTCGCCTGCACGATGAAGCCGAGGCCGACCTGGCTGACATCTACGACGCCACCGGCAACCTCAAGCCAGTGCACGAGTGGCCGAAGGTCTGGCGCACGGGGCTGGTCGCCGGCATTGAGACCGTGCAGGAGCGTGTCGGCACCGACGCCGACGGCAAGGCTGAATTCGCCACGGTGCGCAAGGTCAAGCTGGCCGACCGCACGCGGATCAAGGAGCTGGTCGGCAAGCACGTCGGCGTCGGCGCCTTCAAGGATGTGGTGAAGCTTGAGGGCGAGCTGACCATCAGCGAGCGCCTGCAGCGTGCCGAGGCCAGGCTGAAGTGACGCCCGAGCAGGCTGACGACGCCATCGCCGCCGCGGCTGTGCGCTTCAAGCACGACCCCAAAGGCTGGGCGAACTACGCGTACGACTGGGGCCACGGCCAACTGCAGCGACACACCGGCCCGCGCAAGTGGCAGGGTGAGACGTTCGACGTCATCGGCGAGCACCTCAGCAATCCGGCCACGCGCTTCAAGCCGTTGCGCGTCGCCGTAGCCTCGGGGCACGGCATCGGGAAATCCGCCTTCATCTCCATGCTGCTGAACTGGGGCGTGTCGACCTGCGCGCACACCCGCGGCGTCGTCACCGCCAACACCGAGGCCCAGCTGCGCACGAAGACCTGGCCCGAGGTCAGCAAGTGGGCGGGCCTGGCGATCAACGCGCACTGGTGGAAGGTGCCGGCCATGTCGCTCTACGCGGCCGAGGACGGCGCCGAGAAGAGCTGGCGCATCGATGCCAGCCCTTGGAGCGAGAACAACACCGAGGCGTTCGCCGGCCTGCACAACGAGGGCAAACGGATCATCCTCGTGTTCGACGAGGCCTCCAAGATCGCGCCCAAGGTGTGGGAGGTGGCCGAGGGCGCGCTTACCGACGAGGACACCGAGATCATCTGGCTGGCGTTCGGGAACCCGACGCAGAACACCGGCCGGTTCCGTGAGTGCTTCGGCAAGTACCGGCATCTGTGGATCACCCGCAAGATCGACAGCCGCACCGTCGAGGGCACGAACAAGGCCTACCTGGAGGAAATGGTGAACACCTACGGCGAAGACAGCGACATCGTGAAGGTCCGCGTGCGCGGCGAGTTCCCCTCGCAGGCGGTGGCGCAGTTCATCGGCACGGACACTGTCGAGGCGGCCCAGCAGCGCCGGCTCGAGTTCAAGGACGAGGGCGCGCCGCTGATCTTCGGCGTGGACATTGCCCGCTTCGGCGACGACGAGAGCGTCATCCGCGGCAGGCAGGGGCGCGATGGACGCGTCATCAGGCCCATCAAGTGGCGCGGCATGGACACGGTCTATAGCGCCGGCCGGATCGCTGAGGCCATCGACGTGCACAAGCCGGAGGCCGTATTCATCGACGGCGGCGGCGTGGGCGCTGGCGTCATCGACATCCTCAAGAGCCGCAACTACCGAATCACCGAGGTCAACTTCGGCGGCGCCGCGCGCGAGGCGACCAAGTACGCGAACAAGTCCGCTGAGATGTGGTCGCTCATGAAGGACTGGCTTCCCACCGGCGTTGTCGACGGCGATGACAAGCTGAAGGACGACCTGACCGGGCGCGAGTACTTCTTCGACAAGGACGGCCGCACCGTCATGGAGAAGAAGGAGGACATGAAGAAGCGCGGCCTGGCCAGCCCTGACGATGCCGACGCGCTCGCGCTCACCTTCGCCGAGCCGGTGCAGCGCAAGGACACGCGCACCAGCCGCCAGCCGCTGGGCCGCACGCGCGTGGCAGCCACCGACTACAACCCGCTGGGCTAGAGTGCCGACATGGAAGACCTTCCTGAACCAGCAACGCCAAGGACTACACGTCCAAGCTTTAAGTTCATCTGCGAACTGCCGCCGGGCGCAAGGCTGGCCATGGTCGGGGAGCGCATGGTGATGGTGGCGCCTGACCATCCGCCGTGCTGGGTCACGCCGGAAGGGGTCGTACCGGTGCAACTGAACGAACTGCCAGACATCGACTAGGGAAAAACGTTCGCCCCCTCGGGCGACACATTGCCGGCACTTCCGGAGTGCCGCCGATGTCTTTTCTCCGCCCCAAGGTTTCAACCGCCCCAGCGCCGCCGCCTCCGACAGTCGAGGACACCGACGGCGCCCAGCAGGACTACCAGGACCAGCTGCGCCGCCGCAAGGGCCGCGCCGCCTCCGTGCTGACCGAGCGTGACCAGCCGGCGCCGCAGACCGCGTCTAAGCAGCTCCTGGGGCAGTGATGGACATCGAGGCCGTCATCCGCCGATTCGAGACGGCACGGGGCAACCGCGGCAACTGGGAGGACACCTGGCAGCAGATCGCTGACCGCGTGCTGCCCTCCATGGCCGACTTCAACACCAAGCAGTCGGACGGTGCACGACGCACCGAGCACATGTTCGACGCCACGGCCGCGCTCGCGGCGCAGAAGGCGAACGCGGTGGTGGGCACCTTCGCCTGGCCGTCGAACCAGCGCTACCAGAAGCTCAGTACCGGCAACCCGTATCTGGACAAGGTGCACCGCGTCGCGGTGTGGCTGGATGCGGCGACCGACTGGCTGTTCCAGGCGCGCTACTCCCCGCGCGGCGCCTTCGAGGCGCAGATGGGTGAGTCGTCGCTGCAGGGCTTCGTGTTCGGCACCGGCAATCTCTACGTCGACGAGGGCTGGGCGGTGGACCCGAACAGCCGTATGCGCCGCCCCTTCCTGCGCTACAAGTCGCTGCACCTGGCGCGCACGATCATCATGGAGAACGACGCCGGCATCGTAGATACGGTGTTCCGCTGGTGGTCGTGGTCGCTGCGCCAGCTGCACGCCTGGATCGAGAAGCAGAAGGCCCAGGGCCTCAAAGTGGCAGACATGCCGTCGGATCTCGCTGCGCGGCTGCATAAGAACCCGGACGAGCAGGTCGAGATTGCCCACGTCGTCATGCCGCGGGAGGACTACGACCCCGAGCGCCTCGGCTACTCGGGCATGCCCTGGGCGTCGTGCTACTTCCTCACCGCCCAGAAGGTCTCGCTGCAGGAGGGCGGCTACAACACCTGGCCGTTCGGGACGATGCGCTACATGACGTCGCCCGGCGAGGTCTACGGCCGCTCGCCTGCCTGGATGGCGCTCAGCGACATCAAGGTGCTGAACGCGATGAAGAAGACGGTCATCCAGGCCGGCCAGAAGATCGTCGACCCGCCGCTGCTGCTGTCCGAGGACGGCGTGCTGGGCGCGTTCAGCATGGTGCCGGGCGCGCTGAACTTCGGCGGCATCAACTCGCAAGGCCAGCGCATGGTCGAGCCGCTCATCACCGGCGCCAAGGTCGAGATCGGCATGGACATGATGGACAAGGAGCGCGAGATCATCGGCAGCGCGTTCCTGCTGGACGTGTTCCGCGTGCTGGTCGAGCACCCCAACATGACGGCCACTCAGACGCTGGAGCTGATGCAGGAGCGCGCCGTGCAGCTCGCTCCCATCGTCGGCCGCCTGGAGACGGAGTGCCTGGGCCCGATCACCGAGCGTGAGCTGGACCTGGGCGCGCGCTCCGGCCAGCTGCCGCCTATGCCGCCCGAGATGATTGAGGCGGCCGGCGAGTACCGCATCGAGTACACGAGCCCGATGCGCCAGGCCATGCGCGCGAGCGAGGGCATCGCCATCACGCGCACGCTGGAGGCCGCCCTGCCGATGGCCGAAGCCGATCCGAGCGTGCTGGACGCGTTCAAGCTGCCGGAGATGGCAATGGGCCTGGCCGAGATCAACGGCGTGCCGGCCAAGTACCTCAACGACGCCGACGCCATCAATGCAGCCAGAGAGCAACGCGCTCAGCAGGCCGAGATGCAGTCTCTCGTCGACGCCGCGCCGGCGGTGTCCTCTGCCGCGGCCAACCTCACCAAGATGCAGGCCGCTGGCGGCCGTCCGCAACTCTGACGGAAGGAGCCCGCCATGGGCTGGAACGAAGCATTCGAGCGCGTCCGCGCACGCCTCCGCAACCGCGCCTGGTGCTACCGCGCGCTGTTCATGACCCCGGGCGGTGAGCTCGGCCCGGCCGCCGAGACGGTCATGAAGGACCTGGCGCAGTACTGCTACGCCAGCCGCTCCACCCTCAAGGTTTCGCAGGTCACCCAGCAAAGCGATCCGCTGGCGATGGCCTTCGCGGAAGGGAGGCGCGATGTGTTCAACCGCATCACCGCCATGTGCAGCCTCAGCCCCGACCAGATCGACCGGATCGCGCAACACAGGACCCACGACGAATGAACACCCGCTTTCGCTTCCACAAGCGCTACCCCCTCATGAACGAAGCCGGCGCCGGCGGTGGTGGTGGCAACCCGCCCGCTCCCCCGCCTCCTGCTCCTGCACCGCCTGCCCCCGCGCCGCATGCCTGGCTGGGCGAGAACCCCGACCCGGAGCTGCTGGGCCACGTCCAGAACGCAGGCTGGAAGTCGCCGCTCGACGCGGTCCAAGGCCATCGCAACCTCGAGAAGCTGCTGGGCGCTGACCGCGCTGGCCGCACGGTGGTCATGCCCAAGGACGACGCCACGCCGGCCGAGTGGGCGGACTTCTACACGAAGCTGGGCCGGCCCGGCACGCCGGACGGCTACGGCATCAAGCCGCCCGAGGGGCAGAGCGACGCGTTCACCAAGGCCGTCACCGCCAAGATGCACGAGCTCGGCATCGGCAGCAAACAGGGCAAGGCGCTGGCCGACTGGTACGCCCAGCACGGCAGCGAGATGGAGGCCCAGCAGACCGCTGCCGTCACGGCGGCACTGGACGCCGAGCAGGCCAACCTCAAGCGCGACTGGGGCGGCGAGTACGACATGCGCAAGGAGCTGGCCCGTCGCGCGGCTGTGGGCCTGGGCATGGACGCGTCGACCATCGAGACGCTGGAGGGTGCCGTCGGCTTCACCAAGGTCATGAAGGCCCTAGCCAAGGCCGGCGACCTGATGCGCGAGCACGGCGCCGAAGGCATGGGCGAGATGGGCAGCTTCGGCATGACGCCAGAGGGTGCCAAGGCCCGCCGCACGCAGCTGATGGCCGACAAGGACTGGCGCGCCAAGGCGATGGTGGCGAACAGCGCCGAGTGGGCCGAGCTGCAGAAGCTCGACCGCATCGTGGCCGGCTTGAAGTAGGGAAAAACGTTCGCCCCCCATCCGCCGACATTGCCCGCCAGACAGCCGGGTAACCGGCGGATCGGGCAGGGCCGGCGGGCCTCCGATGGCTCCAGGGGAAGACATGGCGGTTGGCGCACGACACGCGCAAGCGAGGCTCCCGCAAGGGGCAGGCCAGGCGATCAGCAACCCCAGTGATCCAACCCATCGGAGCCAGCCATGCCTGACAACAGCATTGCCTTCTACAGCCAGCAATACGCCTCGGCTGTCGAACTCGTCGCCCAGCAGATGCGCCCCCGCATCGCGAGCACCTTCACCCCCGAGACCGCCGTCGGCAAGGCCGCCACGGTCATCAACCTGATCGAGTCCTTCGAGGCCGACGAGCGCACGGGTCTCTACGAGCCCATGGTCGGCGCGAACCCCGACCACAAGCGCCCGTGGGTCTACCCGCGCCACTTCGACAAGGCGGTCCTGTTCGACACCATCGAAGCGATGCAGATGAACGCCAACCCCCAGAGCGACTACGTGATGGGCATCGTGGCGGCACTCAACCGCAAGCAGGACGACGAGGCCATCCGCGCCTTCTTCGCGGACCGCAACCTCGAGACCAACAGCGGCGGCATCGCAACCGACAGCTTCGCGTCCGGCTTCCAGGTCGGCGTCAGCGTCGGCGGCGCCACCTCGGGCCTGAACGTCGAGAAGCTGCAGGCCGGTCTCGAAATCCTGCGCAGCCAGGAAGTCGGCATCGACGACGACGAGCAGATCTTCTGCGTGATCTCGCCGAAGCAGGAGCGCAACCTGATGAATGAGATCGAGGTCACCTCGACCGACTTCACCAGCAAGCGAATCATCGACGCCGGCACGATCGTGGGCAGCAACTACATGGGCCTGCAGTGGATCCTGTCCAACCGCCTGCAGACGGACGGCAGCGGCTACCGCCGCGTGCCGTTCTACACGCGCCGCGCCATGGCGTCGTGCGTCTGGAACGGTGGCGCCAAGACCCGCGTGTCTCAGCGCAACGACCTGCGCGGCGAGCCGTGGCAGGCCTACGGTGACGGCCACTACGGTTCGGTCCGGCGCGACGCCAAGCGCCTGATCGAGATCAAGTGCTCCGAGTCCTGATCCGCTGACCCTCATCAAGGAGAACTGACATGGCAGTTGTGAACCTCAAGAGCACGGCGGTGACGAACGCGAACGCGCTCCCCCGCGTGCAGAACCCCCGAGGCCTGGCCGATGGCGAGGTCGTCCGCGCCGTCAACGCGCTGACGACCATCACCAACGGCGACAGCGTCGGCTCGACCTACCGCGTGGGCAAGATCAAGTCCAGCGACTACATGGACCGCATCCGCTGCACAACGAACGCGGACATGGGCACCACGACCGCGGCGGACCTGGGCCTCTACGACCTGCTGACGCACCCCAATGGCGGCACGGTGGTCGACGCCGACTTCTTCGCCTCCGCGGTGTCGTTCAACGCCGGCGCCATCGACTCGGACATCACCGACGAAGCCGCAGCAGCCGGCGGCCTGATCGCCAACGGCGAGAAGCGCGTGTGGGAAATGCTGGGCCTGTCCTCGGACCCCGGCAAGGAGTACGACGTCGCTTGGACGCTTACCGGCGCCTGCGATGGCACTGGCTCCGTCCGTACCCGCGTGTACGTCGTTCGCTGACCAAACCACCGGGGCTTCGGCCCCGGTTCTTCCATCGGAGGCCAGCAATGGCGGATCGCTTCTACAGCGTCAACTTCGGCCAGGACAAGACGCAGGTCGCCGAGACCGGATCGTCTACCGCCGCCGCGCACGTCGAGGTGCGCATCACCTACGACGCCACCAACAACAGCAAGCAGGCCACGCTGCGCGCGCTGGAGCTGCTCATGGGCCGGATCGTCGAAGACACCTGGCCGCCGGTCTGAGGAGCGCCAGATGCCACGCATTCTCGAAAACGCAGGCGCTGGCAACGGCGCCTCTTTCCTTTGGGGCGGCGGCCGGGGCATGTTCTCCGCCGTTGCCACCTGGGGCGGCGGGAACGTCCAGTTCCAGTACATGGGCCCCGACGACACCACTTGGCTGAACGTCGGCGCCGCCATCTCCGCGAACGGCTTCGCGCTGTTCGAACTGCCGCCGGGCCGCATCCGCGCTGTCGTGACGACGGCGACGGGCTGCTACGCCGACGCCAACCAGACCAAGGGGTAAGACATGCCGACCTTCTCTCCGCTCGCGGCCCTGCGCAAGAAGTTCAGCGACGCGGGCCAGCTGCTGGGGCTGGTCGAGCAGGATGGTGACCCGTCGCCCGTCGTCGTGCAGGACCCGGTCACGGGCAACCTCTACGCCAATGGATCCTCGGTGTCAGGGGGTGGGGGCGTTTCGTGGGTGGCCACGCAGACAGCCGCGTATCAGGCCGTGGCCGGCCAGGCGATCCCGTGCGACACCACGGGCGGCACGTTTGCCGTTGCTGCGCCGACATCGCCGACCACGAACCAGGTGTTCCGGGTCAAGTGGCTGGCCGGCACCAATGCGCCGACCGTCACGGGTGCCATCGATTCAGCTTGGCAGGGCTTCCAAACCTTGGGCGATTCCCAGGACTTCTCTTACACCGGTTCGGTTTGGGGGGCTGTCTGACATGACCTACCGCGCCAATATCTATGACGGTCTCATTGGCCCCGGCTGGGTCAGCATCGTTGGCCGCAGCCCCTCCTATTCCCAAGGGACGCTAGGTTTTGCCGCCGGGAACGGTGGCAACTATCAATCAGCGCAGTCATTCCCCTATGTCTCATCGTTGTGGCAGTACCGCGCGACAACTACCGTCGCGCTTGTGCGCTTGGTGTACGGGGCATTTGCTTACGGCACCGACATCGGGAGCGATTTGCCACTTCAGCAAGTCACCATCGAATACCCTCAGGGCTCCGGTACGTTCTACGACTTCACGTTCAGCGCAGCGTCGACAGTTTCGGTCCCGAACGGGCTGCTGGTCGTATCCGACCCTGTTGCAATCCCCGTTGTGAAGGGGGTGGACTTCAATGTCCGCAACTACCTGGCTTTCACGTCGCCGACATCGACGACCTACTGGCCGTCCTACGATGCCTCGCGAAGCGGCGATAAGCTCTATGCCTCGGCGACCCCCAACAACCAGACGCACGCAAGCTACGCCTCTCACGCCAGCAACAGTAGCGCCGGCTATGGTCCGTTGGCGGTGCTGGGCTACGCGCAGGGGGCGGAAAGCCTGGGGACTGCAGGCGACTCGATTCAGCAAGGTGTGGGGGACCAGTACACCGCGTCCGGCGCAACTGCCGCGCCGCCGGCTGGCGTCGGTCTTGGATATGTCGCGCGAGCTATTGCCGCCGCGCGAGGCTTCTGCAACGTCAGCCGTCACGCAGAAACTGCGGCCCAGTTCCTGACGTCCACAACAAAGCATCGCCTCAAGCTGGCCGCCACTGCTACGCGTGTCCTTGAGGCATACGGCATCAACGATATCCGAATCAACAACATTGCCGCATTTGACTTGATGGTCAATCGGCTGTTGATCTGGAAGTGGCTTGCGCTGCGCGGCATCGATGTGTGGGCGGGCACGATGCCGCCAAATTCGACGTCTACCGACACCTGGGCCACCGTCGCAAATCAGACTGTCTCCAATGCCGGCCAGAACACGGTTCGGATCACCGTCAACAACTGGATACGCGACGGTGCGCCAATCAACTCCCTTGGCTTCCCCGTGCCAACCGGCACGGTTGGCGCATTGCGGGCAGGCTCGTTCGGCCACCCACTGCGGGGCTACGTTGAGCTGGCCGATGCTGTTGAGTCTTCGCGAGACTCGGGCTTGTGGAAGGCGGACGGGCGCGTCATTACTGATGCTGCGATCACTTCGGGGACCAATCAGCTGACGAGCGTGACCGCCAATTTCACGGCGGCCGACACGGGACGCACCGCGCGCGTTGCCGGCGCAGGCGCGGCGGGCGCGACGCTGGTTGCGACACTGACCTACGTCAACGCAACCACCGTAACGACGTCAGCGAATGCCGGCACGACTGTCAGCGGCGCCACGGCCAGCATCGGCACGCCATCGCTTTATACCGGCGACGGCCTGCACCCAGCGCCCGCCGGGCATGTGGCAATGTCTGTTCCTGTTGCTGCCAGCGCCTACGCGGCCTGATCCCCACCCCCTGCCGGTGCACAACCAATGGCCTCACAAGTCGAGATCTGCAACCAGGCGCTGACCAAGGCCGGCGCTGCTCGCATCGTCAGCCTGGACGATGACACCGAGTCGGCGGGCGTCCTGCGCGCGATCTACAGCGTCAAGCTCGACGCCGAGCTGGCCGCGCAGCCCTGGACCTTCGCTATCAAGCGCCAGCAGCTGCCAGCCAGCAGCACCGCCCCGCTGTTCGGCTGGGCCTACGCCTACCCCGTGCCGTCGGACTACCTGGCCATGGTCGAGGTCGGCGAGAACTACGTGTTCTACGACTCCAACGCCGGCGCGCTGTTCCAGCTGGAGGGCAGCGACAGCGGCATGCAGATCCTGACCGACCAGGGCTCGCCCCTGAACGTGCGCTACGTGCGCCGCATCACGACGCCCGGCCTGTTCCCGGCGCTGTTCGTCGAGGCATTCGCGTGCCGCCTGGCTGCCGAGATCTGCGAGCGCCTGACGCAGAACCAGAGCAAGCGCGAGCTGGCCTGGCAGGAGCGGGAGCGCGCCATCCGTGACGCGCGCCGGGTGAACGCCATCGAGCAGCCGCCGCGCCAGATCCCGCCCAGCGGCTGGTTGCGCGCACTGACGGAGGGCTGATGAAGTCCTCCCCGATGCAGACGTCGTTCAACGGCGGCGAACTCTCACCCTACATCGCAGGCCGGCCAGACGTGGCCAAGTACGCCAGCGGCTGCAAGCGCATGGAGAACTTCCTGCCGGCCGTGCAGGGCCCAGCCTTCGCGCGGCCGGGCTTCGTCTTCTGCGCCGAGGTCAAGGACAGCGGAGACCGCACCTGGCTGGTCCGCTTCGAGTTCAGCGTCGAGGACTCCTACATGCTGGAGTTCGGCGACGGCTACGTGCGCTTCTTCTACAACCACGGCCAGGTGATCACCGGCCCGTCGACGCCATACGAGATCGTGTCGCCCTACACCGCGGCAGAGCTCACCAACGCTGACGGCTCGTGCGCGCTGCGATACGTCCAGACCGGTGACGTCATCTACCTGGTGCACTCTGCGCACCCGCCCTACAAGCTGTCGCGCCTGGCGCCCACCAACTGGACGCTGGCCGCGGTGGATTTCTCTCCGCCCGCGTTCAAGGCACAGAACGCCACGACCACGACCATCTATGCCGGCGCCAAGACCGGCACCACGACGCTCGTGGCCAGCGCGCCCGCATTCACTGCCAGCATGGTCGGCCAGCAGATCTACCTCGGTGAGAAGGACGTCCGCGACACCAAGCAGTGGGAGGCAGACAAGGGCATCATCCTGGGTGACCTGCGCCGCAGCGACGGCAAGAACTACCGCGCGCTGAACTCGGCGACCACCGGCAGCGTGAAGCCCACGCACACCGTCGGCGCGGCCTACGACGGCGACAGCGGCGTGCAGTGGCAGTTCGAGGACGCGGGCTACGGCTGGGCCGAGATCACCGCCTTCACCGATTCGACGCACGTCAACGCCACGGTCATCTCGCAGATCCCGGCCGGCGCTGTCGGCAGCGGCAATGCCACTACGCGCTGGGCGCTGCAGGCCTGGAACGCGACGGACGGCTATCCGACCTCGGTGACCTTCTTCCGTGAGCGCCTGGTGTTCGCGCGGGACGAGACCATCTGGTTCAGCGTCAGCGCCGACTTCGAGAACTTCGCGACCGAGATCAACGGCGTCATCACGCCGGACAGTGGCTTCGAGCGCACGCTGGCCAGCGACGGCGTCAACGCCATCCGCTGGATGTCGCCCGGCGATGTGCTGCTGATCGGCACGGCCGGCGACGAATGGGCGCTGGTCGAGGCCACGACTTCCGACGCGTTCGGCCCGGAGAACTGCAAGGCCCAGCGACAGAGCAAGTACGGCAGCAGCCGCGTGCAGCCGCAGCGCGTCGGCAGCGATACCCTGTTCGTGCAGAAGGCCGGCCGCAAGGTGCGCGCCATGGCCTTCCGCTTCGAGGAAGACGGCTTTGAGAGCCCGGACGTCACCAAGTTCGCGCACCACATCCAGAAGCCAGGGCTGGTGGACATCGCCTTCCAGCAGGAGCCATGGTCCGTGGTGTGGGGTGCCCGCAGCGACGGCAAGCTCGTGGCCCTGACCTTCGACCGCGAGCATGACGTCGTGGCCTGGACGCGGCACCCGATGGCCGGCGCCAGCGTCGAGTGCGTCGAGACGATCCCCTCTCCCGACGGCTCGCGCGATGACCTCTGGGTGTGCGCGCGCTACACCATCAACGGCGTGACGCGCCGCTACATCGGCTACCTCGGCAAGGAGCAGGACGAGACCGACGAGATGGACCAGGCGGACTGGTGCTACGCCGACATGCTCACCACCTACAGCGGCGCGCCGGCCACGGCGATCAGCGGGCTGGACTACCTGGAGGGCGAGACCGTGTGGGTGCTCGTCGACGGCGCCCGGCATCCAGACCGCGTCGTCAGCGGCGGCTCCATCACGCTGCAGCGCCCAGCATCCAAGGTGCAGGTCGGCCTGCCGTGCGAGGGCTACCTGCAGCCGATGGACATCGAGGGCGGCAGCGGCAACGGCACCAGCCAGGGCAAGACCAAGCGCGCCAACGTCATGGTCATCCGCGTGGACCACTCGCTGGGTGGCGTCGCCGGCCGGTCCGAGGACACGCTGAAGGAAATGAAGTACCGGAACACGTCGGTGCCCATGGGCAGCCCGCCGCCGGCCTTCACCGGCGACATCGAGATGGAGTGGGACGGCGACTACGAGAAGTCCATGCCGATCGTCATCAAGAAGGACCGGCCCATGCCGCTGACTGTCGTTGCCGTCATGCCGCAGTCGCTGGTGTCGGAGGGCCGGTGAAACCCGGCCTGGGCGACGACATCGAGGCTGGCCAGATGGTGCTGGGTGGCATGGGCACAGCTTCGGCCGGCCCGCGCATCAGCGCCATGCAGGGCGGCGGCGGCGTGCTGCACATCACGCGCGACCGCGACCGGCGCCAGGTGCCGGCATCGCCAACGGGCCCGCGCTTGCCCCCGTCGCCCGGGGAGGGCGGGCGTTACGGCGGCGGGCGCTACTACGAGATTGATCGGTGATCGACATCCGCCCGTTCATGCCGGGCGATCTGCAGGGCTTTCGCCCGCAGCACCACCAGGCCAAGGAGTTCGCAGCCGACAACTCGGTGCCGACGGGCCTCGCCTGGACGGCGCTGGTCAATGCGCGGCCCATCTGTTGTGCCGGCATCACTGAATGCTGGCCGGGCCGCGGCTATGCATGGGCGCTGCTGTCGGAGGACGCCGGCCCCCACCTCCTGGTCCTGACCCGGGAAATACGTTCGCGCTTCGACGAAACACCATTCGCCCGCATCGAGATGGCCGTGGACGCGGACTTCATCGCCGGCTGTCGTTGGGCCGTGCTGCTCGGCTTCGAGTTGGAGACCCCGAAGCCCATGGCCAAGTTTCTGCCCAGCGGTCGCGCGGCTTACCTCTACGCAAGGACACGCTGATGGCATGGGCTCAATTCATCTCGCAGGGCGTGCAGATGGCCGGACAGGTCTATGACGTCTTCGACAACGCCGCGAACGCTGGCCAGTCCAAGGAAGCCGGTTACGCCACTTCGGCTGCAAACGAGGACCGTATCCGTCGCGGCAACGCGATTGCACTAGGCCGCCAACGTGCCGCCGCTGCGCAATCCGGCTTCGACCCCAACAGCGGGTCCATCGCACAACTGCAGTCGCAGAGCGCCGGCCAGGCTGAACTCGAAGCGCTGACCGAGCGCTACAAGGGCGACCTGAATGCCTGGCAGCAGGACGAGATCCGCAACAAGGAAGCGGAGAAGTTCAAGTACATGATCGACCCGCTGTTCGGCGGCGTCGTCGACAAGATCTTTGGCCGTGCGGCGCCGCTCGTCAGCGCCAGCGCAGCGGTGAGCTACTACGGCAGTCGCTCCATTCGTGGCGGTCCGAGCACAACAAAGCAGAACCCCACCACCCATCGGCTCATCCCGGGAAGCTGACATGCCGGCATTACCGCTCAATCAGATCGTCGCCCGCGGGGGCGTCCCTGATGCACCGACGCAAGGTCAGCAGGGGTCCGGCGTTGCCGGCCTTGTTGGCGGCGCGGCGCAGTTGGGCGCCGGCATCGCCGGCTACGTCGACCGCCAGCGCGACCTGGCCCGCCAGGAGCGTGAGGCCGAGATGCGCCGCCTCGATGCGAACGAGGCCGACGTCCAGATCATCAACGCGCAGAGCCGGCTGGACCTGAAGGCCCAGCAGCGCGTGCGCGAGCTGCAGCAGCGCCCGGAGGGGCTGACTGGCGCGACCGACCAGTTGATGAAGGAGTTCGACGGCTGGGTGAAGGAGGAGGAGCCCAGCGTCAACAGCCTGGGCCAGCCGAAGTTCGCGTCTGCCGCGGCCCGCATGCGCGGCGAGATCAACCAGCGCCTGGCCGCCGCCGAGGTCAGCTACCGCAATGGCCGCGTCGCGGCGAACTTCGATGTCGGCCTGGAAGATGACCGTCGGCTGGTCTACGCCAACCCGGCCAGCTTCACCGACGCGCTGGCCCGCCGCCGGGCGCTGGCCCAGTCGCTGACGCTGCCTGATGACGTGCGCGAGAAGCTGGAGACCAACGCTCGCGAGAAGCTGGCGCTGGGCGCCGCGACAGGCATTGCCGAGCGCGACCCGCAGCAGCTGCTGGACCGCGCGTCCTTCGACAAACCGGAGATGGCAGCCGAGGCCGTCAAGAACGACCAGCTGCTGTCCAACCTCACGCCCGAGGCGCTGCAGCATGTCACGCATATGGCACGCACCGAGCTGAGCCGGCGCGCGGCCGAAGGGCGCTACGACGTCGCCATGCGCACGAAGGACGTGCAGTCGATGGTGATGGCCGGCGTCAACGTGCCGCAGGGTGTGTCGCCCACCGTCGAGGAATACACACGCCTGCACGGCAAGGACGGCCCGGCCATGTGGCAGCAGGAGGTCGGCAACTTCCTGGAGATCGGCGGCGCCATCCAGCAGATGCGCACCGCCAGCTTCGCCGAGCGTGCCCAACTCGTCGAGGGCCAGAAGCCAGCAGCCGGAGCAGGCTTTGCCGGCAACACGCAGAAGTTTGAGGCCGTGCAGCAGGCGCAGAAGCTGGTGGAGAAGCAGATCGCCGCCGACCCCGCGGCCTACGCCGCCGCCACGTCGCCGCGAGTGCAGGAGGCGCAGCGCCAGCTCAACGAGGTGCTGGGCGAGGTCTCCGCGCCAGGAACAACCTTCGGCTCGCCGACATCGCGACAGGCCGCCATTGCAGCCGCTGTCCAGCGCTACGCGTCCACCACCGCGGCCGAGCAGGAGCGGCTGGGCGTCAGCCTCATCCGCGACGACATCACCGGCAACAAGCCGCGCGGCCCGAAGCTGCTGACGAATATGCAGGCCAACGCCATCAGCGACCAGTTCAGCCAGAGCGGCGCCAACGCCGCGGAGCTGGTGCAGGGGCTCGAGCAGTCGTGGGGCAAGCACTGGCCGCAGGTCTACGCGCAGCTGGCGGGCGACAACAAGCTGCCGCCGGCGGCGCTCATCATCCCGAACATGCCCAACGATGCCAGCCGGCTGCGCATGGCTGAGGTGGCGAAGATGAAGCCCGACGAGCTCAAGGCGCTGGTCAAGCCGGGCGACCTGAAGGATCTGCGCGACGCTGTGCTGACCCAGTTCGACGAGGCGCAGCGCACATTCACCGCCCAGGGCGCCTCGGGTAACACGACGCTGGCCACGGTGGTCGAGGGCGCCGAAAAGCTGGCCACGCTCTACATGTCGCAGGGGCAATCCGCCAAGGCCGCCGCAAAGCAGGCCTACACCGAGACCATGGGCCACAAGTACCAGTGGGGCGACACCTACCGCGTGCCGAAGACCGTGGACATGCCGACCATCCGCCGAGGCACCGAGGCTGCCGTCGAGGACCTGGTGAAGTCTGGCCAAGCGAAGGTGTTTGCCGGTGATGCCCCGCAGCAGCTGGCCGACGACGTGCTGCGCGCCCGCTCGATGTGGATCACGAACCAGGACGAAACCGGGCTGGAACTGCGCCTGCGCGGCGCCGACGGCGGTGTCTATGCGGTGCTGGGCCATGACGGCCGGCCTGTGTCGCGCAGCTGGGCCGACCTCACGACGAAGGCCGGTGCAGCCAAGGCGTCCGACAACACGCGCGAGGGCCACGAGGAGTGGATGCGCCGCCGGCAGCAAGAACTTAACCCGCGCCGCTGATGGCCTACTACGTCGACACCTCCCCGGGCGTGCTGGCCGGTCGCGGCGAGCTCCAGCCATCCTCGCGCCTGTCGTTCGCTGGCGCCGTCGGCTCGGCGGTCACAGGAAATGCGTCCTCGGTCATCGCCGACTACGCCGAACTGCAGCAGGCCAACCAGGGCCCACGGCTCACGCAGGAGGCGGCGAACCAGCTGTTCCAGGGTGCAGGCATCAAGCACTCCGCGCCGGCCGATGGCTACACGCAGAGCGCCGTCGACATCATCATCAAGCGCCAGCGCAATCAGCAGCTGATGCGCGAGGTGGATGCGGCGACGCCCTATTCGTGGGTCGGCACGCCGGTGCGCGGCGGCGCGATGCTGCTGGCCGGCCTGGCTGACCCGCTCAACGTCGCCAGCGCTTTCGTGCCCGTCGTGCGTGAGGCGCGCGTCGCGAGCATGCTGGCTCGGGCTGGAGAGTCCGGCCTGGCCCGCGCCGGCGCGCGCGCCGCCATCGGTGCCGCCGAGGGCTTCGTCGGCTCTGCTGTGCTGGAGGCGCCGACCTACGGCCTGCGCACGGCGATGCAGGACGACTACTCCATGACCGACAGCCTGATGAACATGGCGTTCGGCACGGTGCTGGGCGGCGGGCTGCACGCGGTGGGCGGCGCCATCGGTGACCATCTCGGCGGCGGCAACCCCTACAGCCGCTTCGCAGGCCTGGGCACCAAGGAAATCCGCCAGGTGCTGGACTTCGAGGCCGGCAAGCTGACCGACGCCACCGGCTTCACGGACCTGCAGCGTCGCGCCGCCGGGCTGGGCCAGGCCGACACCGTGCCCGTTGCTGTCGTCGAGCAGCACGCCCTGCAGCCGGTCGAGCGCCAGCCGCTGGCCACCGTCAGCGACGCGCCCTTCGCGCGCCTCTACGACATGACGCCCGAGGCGGCCACGGCGCGTGCCGGCGACAGCCTGCGCGAGACCTTCCGCGCCGAGCTGCTGGCCGAAGCGGGGCAGCGCGCCGAGCCGCGCGTCATCGCCGAGACCCGTACGCAGCTGGCGGACATCGAGCAGCGGCTAAAGACCCTGCAGGGCGACGGCGACTTCAAGCGCCTGGCCAAGGAGTTCCAGAGCCAGGGCCAGTCGCGCAAGCAGGCCGAGGCCAGTGCGCGCAAGCAGCTTGGCGACGAGGTCGCCGACCTGACCGCCACGCGGGACCGCCTGCAGGCCACCGTCGACGCCAACGCCAAGGCCTCCCAGGCCGAGCAGCAGCTGGCCGCACTGGATCGCGGCGAGGTGCCGGAGCGCTTCGCCGAACGCGTTGCCGAGGAGGCCGGCCGCATCAAGGGCGCCGCCGACATCGCGCGCGCCGTGACGGGCGTCGAGGAGCCGCCGGCCGCCTTCGTCATCGGGATGGCCCAGCCCGAGACGCGCGAGGCCGCCATGCGCGCAGCGGTGGCCGACTTCGCCGCCGGCCGGCTGCCGTCGGTCGAGGCGCTCGTGCGGTCCGACCCGGGCCTGATCGGCAACCGCACCACGCCGCAGGACATCGCGCGCGCGGCGCGGCTGCAGCGTGAACCGGACGCCGCCTACCTCGGCAGCCGCGAGGCCTCCGAAGCCGCAGCCAGCAAGGAGCGCCGCGAGCCGCTGGAGATCGAAAAGGAGCTGGAGGCCGACCTGCAGCGTCTGGACGACCTGATGCGCAACCTGGAAGCGAATGGAATCCCGCGCGAGAGCCTGGACCGCATCGCCGGCCTGGCCGCCTTCGACGACGAGGTGAAGCGCGCAGCCGCCATCGGCGAGGTGTCGCGCATCGCCGCCATCTGTGGGATCAGGACATGAGCGAGTGTTTCGAGAAGGTCAACGCCGCCGAGGGCTCGCCGCTGTCGGCGTCTGAGCTGGCGGCGCTGGAGGAGGCCATCGAGGCGCGTACGCGCTATGTCATGGTCCGCGACGGGCTCGGAGAAGCCGACGCCCGCCTGAAGTCCGGGCAGGAGGTTGCCGACCAGGTGCAGATGGCCGCCTTCGTCGAGAAGCGCAATGCCGCCCTCAATGCCGCGAAGCGCCTGCAGCGCGTCGGCTGGGTGCAGCAGCATTTCGGCAACAACGCGGCGCTGGGCATCGAGTCCATGCTGGTGGGGACGCAGCGCGCGAAGCAGGGCGCCCGGCTGTCGGTGGCCTCGGTTCAGGAATCCCTGAAAGCGCAGTACCTCGCCGGCTTCACTCATGACCTGGAGGCCAGCGGCCACGGTGCGCTGTTCGCCTCGGGCGCCCTGGATCGCGACGTGGCGCGCGCGCTATACCTGATCCGCCGCGATGGGGCCGACCTGTCCAGCGTGCCGGCAGAGGCCGTCGACATCGCCCGCATCGTGTCGAAGTGGCAGGAGGTCACGCGCACCGACGCGAACCGGGCCGGCGCATGGATCGGCCAGCGCGACGACTACATCACACGGCAGTCGCATGTCCCGGAGAAGGTGCGCGGGGACGGTGGCGAGGCCGGCTTCAACGCCTGGGCCGATGTCGCGCGCCAGCGCTTCGATCTGCCGCAGATGATGGCACTCAGCGGCGCGACGGACCCCGACAAGGTGCTGCGCGCGCTGTGGACGAACCTGGCCAGCGGCAACCACCTGAAGGCCGTGCCCGATGACGTCGCCAGCGGCTTCAAGGGGCCGGCCAACCTGGCGAAGAAGCTGTCCCAGTCGCGCTCGGTCATCTTCAAGAGCGCCGACGACTGGTTCGACTACAACGCCGCGTTCGGCGCCGGAAACCTCCGCGAGAGTGTGCTGCAGGGGCTGGAGCGCAGCGCGCAGGCGACCGGCATCATGCAGGTCTTGGGCACCAACCCCACGGCCATGGTCAACGCCATCCGTGACGACCTGACGCTGGCCGCCAAGGAGGCGGGCGACGTGGAGGCGGTGACGAAGATCAGCGAGGCCCGCGGCGCCCAGGACCGCTACCTGTCGGCGGTCGACGGCTCGATGAACATCGCCGGCAATGCCATGTGGGCCCGGCGCGCCGCCAACGTGCGAAGCTGGGAATCGCTGTCCAAGCTCGGCGGCATGCTGCTGTCGCAGTTGAATGACGTCGCGGTCTACGGCAGCGGCGCGCGGTACCAGGGCCGCGGCTTCTTCTCCGGCATGGCCGAAGCGGTCGGCGGCCTAGGTCGCGACCTCAGCGCGCCGGAGCGCCGCGAGCTGGCCGCATCCCTGGGCGTCGTGCTGGACAACATGGCCGGCGAGCTGGGCCGGGTGGGCTCCTTCGCCGAGGCCGGCTCGATGTCCCGCGCCATGGGCACCTTCATGAAGTGGAACGGCTCGCAGTGGTGGCAGAGTCGCATGCGCACGTCGGCCGCCTTCGGCATGTCGCACCACATGGCACTGCAGGCCGGCAAGGGCTGGGCCGAGATCGGCGGCGAATATCAGCGCGTCCTCAGCCTCTACGGCATCGGCGAGGCCGAGTGGAACGTCATCAGCAAGACGGCCGAGAAGCACGTCGACGGCAAGGCCTACATCGTGCCCGAGGCGCTGCGCGACGTGGACGAGGCGGCCATCCGCAGCTATGCCGGAGCCGGCGCAACCGACGGCGAACTGGCCCGCGCCCGCCGCGAGATCGAGGACAAGCTGCGCACCTACTTCGTCGACCAGACCAGCACCCTGGCGCTGGAGCCAGACGCAAAGACGCGCGCAATCGTGCTGCAGGGCACGCGGCCTGGCACCTGGACCGGCGAGTTCATGCGCTTCGCCATGCAGTTCAAGAGCTTCACCGGGGCATACACCCAGCGCATTCTCGGCCGCGAGGTCTACGGCCGCGGCTACGAGGGCGACAGCCTCATCGGCGCGCTGCGCAACGGCAACGGCGAGTTGCAGGGCCTGGCCCGGCTGATTGCCATGTCGACGCTGCTGGGCTATGCCTCGATGGCGCTGAAGGACCTGGCCAAGGGCAAGACGCCGCGCGACCCGACCGAGGACGGCCAGGCGCTCAAGGTCGTGCTGGCGGCGATGGTGCAGGGCGGCGGCGCCGGTATCTACGGCGACTTCCTGTTCGGAGCGGCAAACCGCATGGGCTCCGGCACCATAGAGAGTCTGGCCGGCCCGGTCGTCAGCAGCGCCGGCCGCATCGTCGACCTGTACCACAAGGCGCTGGAAGGTGACGACGTGTCGGCCCGCGCATTCGGCGAGGTGCTGAACAACACGCCCTTCATGAATCTGTTCTACGTCCGGCCGGTGCTGAACTACATGGTCCTGTATCAGATCCAGGACATGCTCTCGCCGGGCTACCTGCGCCGCATGCAGCGCGACGCCGAGAAGAACGGGCAGGAGTGGCTGATTGCGCCCAGCCGCTAGGGAAAAACGTTCGCCGCCCCAGCCAAGACCATGCCGCGGTCTTAAAGGGCCGCGCGCATGACCGTCGAAACCACCGTCTCCCGGGCACAGTACAACACCAACGGGACGACCGGCCCATGGACTGTGCCGTTCTATTTCATCGAGAGCGGCGACCTCTCCGTCATCTACACCGACGCCGACGGCAACGAGTCCGAGCTGGTGCTGGATGTCGGCTACACGGTGACTGGTGCCGGTGACCCGACCGGCACGGTGACCACGACGACAGCCTATCCAGCCGGCGGCTACATCACTGTGCTTCGCGATGTCGAGGCGCTGCAGTCGAGCGACTATGTGAACGGCGACGATTTCCCCGCCGAGACCTTGGAGCGAGATCTCGACCGGCTGATGCAACTGATCCAGCAGTTACTGGAGGTTGTCGGCCGGTCTCTGGTGTTCGCGCCATCCGACACCGAGGGTTCAACACTCCCATCTGCGGCGCTGCGCGCGAGCAAGATGCTCGGCTTTGATGCCGATGGGCGGCTTTTCGTGATGGCGCCGGTGAGCGGATCTGCAGCCGACGTTTTGCTGCAACTGCTGAACTACACCCTAGACATCAAGCTTCGCACCGTTGCTTCTGGCGGCGGCTCTGGGACACCGTACTCTGACGCTAGCTTCCTCTCCACGCGCCTGATCACGACGCACGCCTGGTACGACTACCTCGTCAACGGGACGTTCTCGCCGGCCGGTGGAGCTCCAATCTACGGGCACGCGTCTTTCAACAGCAACATGACCGTGAACGGCGCGGTCAACCTCGATCACCACCACGACTATCAGGCCTATCCGCACATCAGCCTGACTGGCGGCACGACCATGAACGTGCTGTCCTGTTTCTTCGCCCAGCCGGACATCAACGGCGGCTCCATCCTGGAGGTGGCCCAGTTCAAGGGCAATGACCCATTGGGGTCAGGCGGCACGATCAACAACCTCTACGGCGTCAAGATCGAGTCGCTGACCCGTGGCCTGAACAACTACGCCTTCTTCAGCGGCGGCACGACCAAAAGTCTGTTTGGCGGCGATGTGCAGCTCGGCCAGCCTGCCAACCCTGCATCCGTCGCCTACAACTACACCACGGGCCATCTGGACCTCACACCGCGCGCCACCTACAAGGTGCGGGCGCTGTCCGAGTATCTGCTGATCGGTGCCGATGCGGACCCGCTCAACGCGGCGAGCCTTCGTCAGAACTCGTCTACGGGCGATCTGGAAGTCTCGCCGCGGCCCACATACAAGGTGCGCGTCCTCGGCGCACTTGAGGTTGTCGGGCCGGTGCAGGTCGGCGCGTACACGGTGGCCACATTGCCAAGCGCTGCGGCCTATCCACGCGGCCTTGCCAACGTCTCGGACGCCAATTCCACCACCTTCAACGCCATCGTCGCAGGGGGTGGAGCGAACAACGTTGGTGTCCGCAGCGACGGCACGAACTGGCGTATCGGCTGAAAGGAAACGACATGGCCATCGAACGAATCATCCGCCCCTACGAACTGCTTGTCCGCTGGGGGGCTGACGGCGCGATCCAGGGCGCGCACGTCCAGTTCATCGAGGAAATCAAGGAGGGGGCCCAGGTCATCGCCGCAACGCTCGGCAACGCCCAGCCGGTGGCGCTGGCGGCCGGCGCTGGCTTCCCTCTCTCCGACATTCTCGACGCGGCGCACATCGCCGCGCTGAAGGCGGCTGACCTTGCCAACGCCGCCACCGCTGCGGCCGAAACCAAGGTGCTTGAGATGGAGGCCGAATTGACCGCCATCAAGCAGCAGGCTGAAGCGTTGCGAGGCGAATTACAAGACCTGAAGGTGCGTCGGCAATGAACGGCGACATCAAGAGCCCCGCCGCAAAGTCCGCGTGATGGCATACCGCGAAAGCGATCACATGGCAATGGACGCTGTGCCTGCCGCAGGCATCACCATCGATCGCAAGATCCCGCTGTGGGGCATCCTGGGTGTTTGCGCCACGATCATCGGCCAAGCCGCGCTGGTGTGGTCCGGCCAGCGCGAGCAGGCCGTCGAGATGCGGCACCAGGCAGAGCAGATCAAGGCTCTGGCCCTGGAGGTAAAGGGCCTGGGCGCGCAGATGGCGACGAAGGACGGCAAGGACATCGAGCAGGATCTGAGGATCAACGAGTTGAGCCGGCGCGTGCTGGTGATTGAGGGCGAGAGGGTTAGGCGATGACGCTTATCGACGACGCCGGCCGACTGTGGCACCGCCTGTGGTCCGTGCGCCTGGCCATGCTCTCGGCGCTGCTATCCGCTGCCGAGTTCGCGCTGCCCTACGTGGCGCCCGCCGAGCGATCCGGCGCGTTCGCCGCCCTCGCTGGCGCCGTGAGCCTTGCCGCCGCTGTTGCGCGGATCGTGGCGCAGCCCAAGCTCACACAGGATGTCGACGATGCCTGACGCAAAGCCCAAGACTCGGCGCAACGCGCTGATCGCCGCGGCGGCGGCCATCGCCATCCCGGCCGAGGGCCTGCGGCAGTGGGCCTACCGCGACCCGCTGGGCATCCTGACGGTCTGCTATGGCCACACCGGCAACGTGGACCCGAAGCGGCAGTACAGCCTGGCCGAGTGCCGGGCGCTGCTGGACGTCGACATGGGTCAGGCCGTCGACGCGGTGCTGCGCTGCGTGCCGCCGGCTGCGCCGAACTCCGTCGTGGTGGCGTTCAGCGACGCCGCCTTCAACATCGGGCCCACGGTGGCCTGCGACCGCGCCAACAGCACCGCCGCGCGACTGCTGGCCGGAGGCCAGTGGAGGCAGGCCTGTGAGCAACTGCCCCGCTGGGATAAGGCACGCGTGGCCGGCCAGTTGGTCGCGCTGCCGGGCCTGACGAAGCGGCGCGCCCAGGAGCGCGACGTGTGCGTGGCGGGGCTGCCGTGAACCCCTACGCGATCCTCGCCGCGCTGGCCCTCTGTGGTGCCATGGTGGGCGGCGCCTACTGGCAGGGCAGGAAGGACGGGGCAGCCGGAGAAATCGCCACCCGGGCCCGCGAGGACAAGGCGCGCGAGCAGACCCGCGAGGCCGCCATACAAGGAGCGGCCCAAGCCATCAGCACGATCAAGGTCCAGCACCGGACCATCACCCAGGAGGTGCAGCGTGAAGTTCTCGTACAGCCTCAGTACCGCGATTGCGCTCATAGCCCTGACGGGCTGCGCAACATCAACGCCGCGCTCACCGGAGCAGCCCAAGCCCAGCCCGCTGGTGTTGGCGTCGTGCCCGGAGCTGACGCCCCTCGCTGACCCGTCGTTCGGCGCGACGACGCTGAAGCTGATCGAGATTGCAGGACAGTATCGGGAGTGCCGGGCCGCGGCGCTGGCGCGCTGACCCAGTATTGCAGCGAAGCGTTGATATTGGCGTAGGTTTTTAAAACCAAGACCGCCCGCCCAATAACACACCACGGGCCATCATGGGCGTGTGCGGGGCGAGGTCGGGGGTGGTGTCGGGCTTCATCGAGCCGCGCATTATCAGAGCCACAAAAGAACAAGG
>Ga0307408_100000369_pt1 | contig 41290 bp, 55 predicted proteins | sample 322Cmetagenome_FD_202116 | JGI IMG/M metagenome (GOLD analysis project Ga0307408, IMG submission 202116) | Maize rhizosphere microbial communities from greenhouse at UC Davis, California, United States - 322HYB-C-3 | ecosystem: Host-associated > Plants > Roots > Rhizosphere > Soil | place... | reverse complement strand
GCAATCTGAGTGGCGATTACTGCCCGCGAAAATGCTCATGCCTGACCCAACGTGGGAAGGTGACGTAGACGAAGCCACATACAAGGCCGGCTGGAATGATTGCATAGATGCCCTCGCCGGCCAGCAACCAGCAGGGCAGGCAGTGGGGGAGCCGTGGAAAGAGTTGTTCTGGCAAGTCGCGCTGCTGCTGAAGTGTCTGCCGTCCTCGTTCGTCGATGGCAATGAGCATGTGCTTCGGGCCGCAAAAGCAGCGCAAACCGCCCTCGCAGCATCCCAGGCCGAGCGGCCAGCGGAATAAACACACGCCCCCAGCCGCCAGGGGGCCGGCTGGATTGGTTGCAGTAGCCCCCGCACCCTTCGAAGGAAATTTCATGCCTCTTGATCCAAGCGAATACGCCGCGGCCGACGCCGCGCGATTCACAGCCCTAGTAGAGCAAGTGCTCGAAGGCAAGCAGCTCCAAGGCGACCCCGGCGCCCCGGGCGAACCAGGCGCCCCAGGAGAGCCCGGCGCCCCAGGGCAAGACGGCGCCTCGGCCTATCAGACGTGGCTCGCCCTCGGCAACACCGGCACAGAAGCCGACTTCATCGCCTCGTTGAAAGGCGAGCAGGGCGACCCAGGCACACCCGGCGCCCCAGGTGAACCAGGCACGCCAGGAGCACCGGGCGAACCCGGCGCGGACGCCGAGATCCCATCGCTCGGCGGCGACCTGTCCGGCACCCTGTCGGATGTGCTCATTTCGAGCCTGCAAGGCATGCCGCTCGATGCCGCCGCGCCGCTCGATGGCCAAGTGCTCGCATTCGTCAACGACGCGTGGCGCCCGATGACGCTGGAGACGTCAGCGCCGCCCCCGCCGCCGCCCCCACCGCCCCCGCCGCCCCCAGGCGACGCGCTGCCCGGCGATATCGTCAACGCCGAAGGCGAAGTGGTGCCAGGCGCCTACCTCAACATCGCCTACAAGATGATGCAGACCGAAGGCCTGCTTTATCGCTTCGGCCAGCCCGCGCCCGCGCTTCCCGCCGGCTTCCCCACGCTACCCGAGCGCGCCGACGAGGGTTACATCGACCACGGTGGCGGCAATCACGCCTACTTTTCGCACGGGCCCGAGAACAACGTCGACCCGAATCTCTACATGACGGTTAACGGCACCGCGATCGGCAAGCCCAACAGCAGCACCAGCATTGCCGACGCCGTGCGATGGCTGCAGGTTGTCGCCGTCGACCGCGAGACGTTCATGCAGCGGCCCCAAGATCTGTGGCAGCATCGCGTGGCTCTGCCGCCTGACATCAGCAATTACGAGAGCCGCAACGAGCTCGAGTACAACGACCCGGCGGACCTGCCCGTGTGCCAATTCCGCGCGGCCGGCGCCGACGCACCCGCGACGCGCCTATCGCTGGTCTGCACCCAGGGCAGCCCGACGAAGCCGGCCAAAATGTTCACGACCGGCACCTACACCGCGCACAACGAATGCATTTGCAGCTTCAAGCTCGGCTTCGTGCCGACCGCGATCGCTGCGACCGGCGGCGGCGAGTTTGCGCTCGTGAGCGGATGGAACACCGAAACCACGACCGGCGAAGTTGCCGTCGTGTCGCTCGGCTCCGGCCCGCAGGGCTGGACTCCGCTTGTCGGTGAGCCGCGCACGGACTGGTGGCATGGCTGGATGGATGACATGCACCCCGGCTTCTTCGATCAAGGCAATTGGGTCTTCGCGAAGGTGCTCGGCTATGTCGCATTGCCGGAAATCTGCAAGGCTCCGACGAGCATCGCCGCGGCTACCGGGATGAACCCAATGGCGCACGTTGACTACGACAGCGGCGGCCAGATCAGCAGCTTCGCATTCCTCAATTCGCCCATGGCCAACAACCGCGCGAAGATGCTGCCCGGCGGCGAGGACTACGAGAAGTACGCCAAAGGCGGCCTGGCCGTCGTCGGCAGCAAGAGCGAGGGCTCTGTCGTCTGCATCGACCTGACGCCGCTATTCGAGTACACCAACGACATGTACCTCGGGAGCGCCGCGAGCAATCTCGAAACCCAGGACATGGGATATGCGCCCGACGCGTGGCCCTACACCTTCGAGCACATGCCGCCGAGCGCGCAGCCAGTCGTCGTCAAGGAAATCCAGCTCGAAGAGCAGGTGCAGGACATCGGCATGTCGACGGACTGGGGCCACTGGTCGAAGGATGACCAAAAGCGCATCGTTCCGGAGGCGCCGCCGTTTTGGGAACCGGACCCGCACTATGCGCGCTTCTGGACCGTTTCGCCGACCGGCAAGATGCGAATCTTTTCGACGGGCCGCTACCTCCCAGGCGTGAAGCCAACCACCGGCCGCACGCCCTCGGATATCGCGCAGGTCGGCATGATCGAAGGACTCGGCGACAACATCACGGCGCTGGTGCCGATGGAATCGCACCCGCTCGCGACGCACGCCACCAATGCCGCGACGGCCTACGTCGACCGGCAAAACCGCCGCGTCGGGATGGTGCTCTTCGACACGCCGGCCGATGGCCTCACGACCACCGCGACGGACCACACCATCGTTCAGGACTCGCGCCTGCAAGATCCGGTGCATGCGACGATTTCCGACCCGTACCACACGACGGCGAATGTTGTGTGCGTGGCCGACTTCGGAGCGTCGCAGTTGAAGAACTACCGCTATGAGACGGCGACCTACGGTGGCGACACACCGTGGAGCCCGGCGCCGACGCTGGCGCCAGAGGGCGAGTATTGCGGCGCCCTGGCGTGCTCGTTCAAGCCTATCCAGGTCTTCGCGAGTAACACGCCATGACCGCAGGCGAGCTGATCGCGGAGCTGCAGAAGCACCCGGCCGGAAAGCCGGTGCGTGTCTGCACCCGCACAGCCGCCTCGGCTGATGAGTCTGGCGAGTGGGAATGGACGTTGCACGAACAGGACGCCCAGGAGGCCGACGAAGTGCGCAACGAAGGCGCCTTCGTGATTATTTGGGGCGGGCGTCCGTTGTGAGGTTCTTCACCGGCCTTCACCAGCCAAGCGATGCGCGCCACTTCGATGGCGCGTTCGTCAGCGTCAACCGGCTGCGGAGCCGCAAGGCTCCTATGCAGGTTGGCGACTGGATTATGGACAGCGGCGCCTTTACCGAAATCAGCCGGCACGGTGGCTACAGGCACGGCGTCGCTGACTATGCGGCCGAGGTCCGGCGATGGGCAACGAACGGCAGCGGGCGGCTGCTCGCCGCCGCAGCTCAGGACTACATGTGCGAGCCGTTCATTGTGAAGATCACCGGCTTGTCAGTGCAGGAACATCAGCGTTTGACGATCGAGCGGTACGACGCGCTGCTGCAGGAGGATGTCGCCGGGACCTACATTCTCCCGGTGCTGCAAGGCTTCGAGCCCGGCGACTATGTCGACCATCTGCGCGCCTATGGTGACCGGCTCGGACTTGGCGCATGGGTCGGGGTCGGCTCGGTGTGCAAGCGCAACGGCACGCCCGATCAAGTCGCCGCCGTGTTGATGTCAATCAAGGCCGAGCGGCCTGACTTGCTGCTGCATGGCTTCGGGCTAAAGACCACCGCGCTCGCGCATCCGTTCGTGCGGTCGATGCTGCACAGCGCCGATTCTATGGCGTGGAGCTTCGCGGCCCGCAAGCAGGGGCGCAATGCGAACGACTGGCGCGAGGCGGCGCGTTGGCGCGACAGCATCGAGCGCCGCCCCGTGCAGCACATGCTCGGGTTCTAAGGCTGTCTCACTTTGTCGGCGGTGCGCTCGCAGGCGCCGCCGGCAATTTCGAGCCGGTCAGCGTAGTCCGATGTTGTTCGAGCAGCTTCGACAAGCCCGAGGTACAGCTCGGGGAGCAGATCGGGGGACGCTGCACCCGGCTCACTCTTGCTTCGGACGGGAGGACAGGATCGAGCGGCGGCGCGGCGCTTCCGCTCGGCTTCGACGGCATCGCGCAGCCCGTCAGCAATGCCAGCCAGGCGCACCACATCGGATTGCAGCGCTTCGGTTTCTTGTCGTGCATGTTCAGCCTCTTCATTGGCCGCAGCCTGTTTGCGTTGCTCTTCCAGCCGCGCGAGGTCCGCGGCGAGCTGGTTCGCCAATGCGACCTCGGCGCGGAACTCGGCGAACTTCGTTTTGTGCCGGTTCGCGCGCAGATGCTCCACGCCGGCCAGCGCCGCGAGCGCGGCAATGATCGCCCACCAGACCCACACCGGCACGAGCCTCATGCCCGCACCGCGCGCCGCGCGGCCTCGCAGCAGGTCGACCAGGTGCGGTAATGCGGCGTCCCTGGCCGCCACAGCCGCTTGGCGTACATTTCCCACCCGGCATCATCGTCGAACAGCTCCGGCAGCGGGTAAGGGTCCGTCAGCAGCAGCAGCCTGGCCACCGCCACCGCGAGCAGATCGTCGGCGTGCAGCGTCGACCAGATCGCCTTTGCGCTGAATGGCACGCCGCGCGCCTCACACACACCGCGCAACAGCTCGCGGCTTGCAGGGTGCAGCACGACACCCCACACGCCGCCGCGGCTTCGCTGCGTGCCCTCTTCGAATTGCAGGATGCCGCGGGCCGGGCCCATCTTCTCGGGCGCGCGAAGGTCGACGACTTGCCAACGGTACTTGAGCACGCGCGTCTCAGGCGTGGCACCGACGCCGGCCTCTTGCAGTGCGATCGTGGCCAGCCACATCCTGGCGCGCTCGCTGTCGAGCTTCGGCGGCAGCAGCTCGAGGCCGGGGATGATGGCCTGCGAGAGCAGTGTCTCAGGCGTGGCCGGTAGGTTCATCGTGACCATTGAGCGCTCCCGGGCGGGTTTTGTCGTGGGGAAGTTTCGGCGGTTCGCGCCGCATGTGCTTGGCGGCCACCGCGCAGACGTAGAAGGCGAGACTGCCGGCCAGGGATAGCCCTCCCTCGCTTACCCAGCCGTGAGAGACGACGCGCCAGGCCATCGCAAATGCCGTGATGGCGACACAAGCAAGGCCAAGGCGCTCGGCGGTCGTGTCTCGGATGCGAGCCGAGAAAACCGCGACCGTCGCCGCCACGGCCACCACAAGCCAGCACAGCGCCGCGGCGATGCCGTGAGCCGTCACGATGTACGCATTCATTTGATTTCCCCTTCGGGTTTGCCGCGTTCCGGTCGATCGCTCGGCGGGCCGCGGCGGCGGAACCAGTCGAGCGCGAGATTCCAGATTTCGCCGATCGGCGCGGCCTGCACGAGCTCCCAGCCGCGGGACAGCACCGCCATTCCGAACAGACCGAGCAGGAAGCCGGTCAGGCCCTCCGGAATGCCGATTCTGATCGCCAGCCACGGGGCAAAGTAGTAGGACACGACAGCGCCCGCAAGTGCGGTAAAGATGCGCTGCGGCCAGGTGCCGGAGAGGAAGCGCATGGAGACGATCGCGCCCACCAGGCCGGAGAGCTTGACCGCCACCGCGTCGAAGGACCAATCGCCCGGGTTCACGTGGCCACCTTTCCTTGCAGCGCCTGCATGAGCACGGACGCTTGCTCCAGATGAGACACGACGGAAGCGCGAAGCGCGGCGATTTCGTCGACGGGTTCGGGCGGCGCGGGCTCTGGCTCGGGCTCGGGCTGCACGACGTCGACAATAACCCAGGAGTCGGTCTTCGGGACATAGACCGGATGGGATAGCCCCGCCTCGAATTTGGGCGGCGGTTTGAGCGTCGCGAAGGCCGGCAGCAAGATCCGCCCGGGGTCCAACTGGTCGAAGTCTGCAGGCGTGCCCCCGGTGTAGAGCAGGGTCTGCGGGTCATAGTTGAAAACGTACATGGTGCGGCCTCTCAGAACTTCATGAAGAACGGGTAAGCGTAATTGCGCGGGTGCCCATCGACGCCGCCCTGCGCAGCCGCGCTGATGCCGGTAAAGGCTCCGACGATCGCAATGCTGGTGCCGTTGATTCCGATACTGATGTTGTGCCCGTGGCCGCCGTCGAGACTGGTGGCCGCGGCGCCGGCTTGTGCAACCTGCGCGGCACCGCCGGCAGTGAACGGGCCCATGATGGCCGCTTGGTACGTGTGAGCATGCACGCCCTGCACGTCGGCCGAGGCGCTGTGAATGTGCCCCGGGTCGCTGACCGTGTGCGCGTGGCCCGGGTCGCTGATTCCATGCGTGTGCGAAACGTTCGCATGGTCTTGGAAACTGCCGATCGCGCGGCCGGAATCGAGCCCGCGCGCCTCATCGAGCCCGCGCATGAAGACGCCGCGCAGGTCAGGAATTCGAAACGTCGTCGCGCCGTCGCCGACCGAGAAGCGCGCCTGCTGGTTGTTGCCCCAATCGGCTTCACTCAGCAGGCCGGTGCTGGACGCGAAGGCGAACAGGGTCGCATACGTCGTGCGACTGAGCAGCGCCCCGTTGAGCTTCACATAGCCCAGCGGCGCGGTGGCTGTCGGGAACATGAACACGGCGCCCGTCTGCACGCCGGCACCGTCGCGAAGCTGCGCGATGAAGGACAGCGCGTAGCGCACCGCATCATCGAGCGTCGACGGTAGATCAGTGCCCAGCGGGCCGTTAAGCGCCGGGTTCGTGTTGCACGCCGCAAGGGTGGTAATGACTGGCATGAGTGCCCCTTTTATGATGGTCCGATGTCAAATCTTGAACTTCGCTTCGCCTTCGTCGTCGTGGTGCTCGTCGGCGTCGCGCTGGTGTCGTTCTTCTACACGCTGATTACTGGCCGCTCGATAGCGCAGGACCACCAAGCAGCGGCAGAGCGCGATACGCCAGCGGCGAGAAGCGCCCCGAACTCCCGAGACTGAGCGGCACGCCCTGCTGCGAGCGTTGCAGCGCCGCGAGCGCGCGCTCGAGCTCGATCGGCTCGGCGAGCAGCCGCCCCAGGCGATCAACTTTCGATTTCTTCGCCGCGCCCTTCACGCCCTCGAGCAGTGAGCCGGCTCCGGGCCCGATGAGCGGGATATTGCGCACCGTGCGCGCCAGGACTTGCGAATCCAGAAGCCCATTCGAGAGCGCCGAATCGATGTTCTGCGCCGTGTTGGAGCCGACCTTGACTGTGTTCAGCGCATCGGCCGCGGCCTCGCGGTTGAGCGACTGCCGCACGCCCGTGAGCTGCGCAATCTCGGCATCGGTGAACAGGCCCCGCACGGCGCCGCCGCGCTGCGCGAGGTAGCGGTCGACCTGCGCCGGAGACAGCCGGCCGCCGCGGCGCAGCGCGTTCAACTCAGTGACCGCAACGTCTTTCAGAAGCCGGGTCGTTTCGGGGTCAGCGATGCGCCCGAATGCCGCTATGTCCTCTGTTTGTGAAAGCCGCGGGCTGAAAAACTGCCCTGCCAGCTCGCCGCCTCGAGGCCCGTTCGCTCGGAAAATGCCCTCTTGCGGCCCGGTGCGGAAAGTCTGCATGCGCGACTGGTGCGCCGCGAGCGCCTCGCGCCACTGGTTCACGATGTCGGCCGGGAAATTCTCGCCCTCGCGCGCGCCGCCCGCGGCCACGTTGTCGACCGCCGAATCGATTTCCCGGCGCATCTTGTCGAGCGCGGCGGCCTCGCGCGTGCGGCCTCGCGCGGCAGCATCGGCATGCGCCTCGCCGATCGAACTGCGCAGGTTCTGCACTTCACGGAACGGCACCGCCCGCTCGATCGTTTCCGCGCCTGGCGCATCGCCCATGGCGCGCTCCACGCCGGCTTTCATCGCGCCGCCGCGCTCGGAGGCCACGGAAAAGACCTTGTTGCCGGCGGCATGGTCGCGCATCGCGTTGAGCAGCGTGGCGGGGTCATCGTCCGGGATGAAGCCGCGCGCGTGCATCGCCTGCGCCAGTACGTCGGGAGACTGCCCGCGGCCGTTCTGGATGACCACCCGCGCGCCCGACTGCTTGAGGTCGTTGAGCTCGCCCGAGAACAGTTTGGAGCCGGGCGCGTCCTGCTTGATGCCGCCCAGGGAGCGCAGCGCAGAAAACAGATCCTCGCCCTGCTTGCGCGCAGACGGGGCCGCCGTTGCCTGCACGGCCGGCAGGACTTCGGTGCCGATGTTCTCGGCAGTGCTCACCGCGGCATCAGCGCCAGCCCGCTTGCCGAAGGTGCCGCGGCCGAGGAATTTCTCGCGCGCGGCGCGCATCTTGTCGATCGGAAGCAGAAAGCGCGTCTCGTCGAAGGGGTCGACCGCATCGAACTCCCGTTCGACTCGCACGCGCGCCGCTTCGTCGGCCGCCCGCACGTTGCGCTCGAGGGCCGTCCCGAAGTCGCCGCGCGCCGCCGGCAGATCGGGCGCCACGTTGCCGACCCGCGCCAGCGTCGCATCGCGCGCCGCGTCCGCCGCCTGATCGGCCAGCACTTGCCGCGTGTCGCCGGCATTGCGGAGCGTGCGCTGCAACTGCGAAATGCCCGGGTTCTGCAGGATCTGCGGCGCCGTCGCGACGCTTTCCCCGCCAGGGCCGACCAGGTGCGGGCCCGTCTGCAACAGCGCGGCGCGCGCGGCCGGCAGGTCTGTTAGCTCGCCCACCCGGGCAATGGTGCGCGCGTCTCGCGCGAGCTGGCTCGGGAAGGCCTTGCGCAGCAGATTGGCGCCCGTCGTGCCCACCCGCTCGGCCACCCGCACGCCGCCCGGCAGGACTGACGCGATCGCCGCCGACTTGCCGATGGTTTCGGCATCCTCGCCCATGGCCAGCGACTGCGCGGCGGCATTCGTCGCAGCGCCGCCAGCGCGCAGGAGGTTCCTGCCGACGATGCCGGTTGGAGCGCCGGCGCCCAGCTTGAAGCCGCCGGACGCGACCGCTTCGCCGATCCACGGCAGCCGAGGCGCTGCAGCCTTGATGGCGGCGCCGGCCACGTTCCCGACCGGCAGGGTTGCCGCAATCGGCGTCAGGATGCGCGCGCCCTCGAAGAACGGATCGTCTGCGCGCTCGGCGTTGAATTGCGCGATAGAGGCCTCGCGATCGGCGACCGTGGCCTCGGCCGGACTGCGCGGCTTGTTGCCGGTAACCAGGTCCGACAGTTTGCGCGCGGGCCGCACGTTCTGCGCTGGCGCGAGGAAGGCGCCCGGAGCGCCCTCATCGATGGCGGTCGCGCTGGTGGCGTTGCGCCCGATGGCCTGGCCGATGGTCGACATGCCTGACACGGCGCCAGGCAGGAGGCCGGACACGTCAACATCGCGAATCAGCGGACCGATGAGCGGAACGGCGCCCAGGAGCGCTTTCTGCACGCGCCCGGTACTCTTGGGCGGCGGCAGCTCGGCCGGCGGTGGCGGCGTCGGCTCTTCCTCGGGCTCCGCGTAGCGCTTCCACGGCGCGTCGCCCTCTGGCTCGGCAGCAGCACCGCCACCACCGTATTTTTCCCATGGCCCGCTCATTTGGCGCGCTCCCAGTTGAGCGGCTCGGCAGGATCGCCGCCGCGGAATCGGTACCCGTTTTCGACAGTGCCCACCGGTGGCGCCTTGACGCCACCGCCGGCCGCATCCTGGCCAGCTTGCGCCTTGAGCTTCGCCGCCTTCGCGCGGCCCCGTTTCAGGATGTCGGCAAAGTCCTCGAGCGCCGCCTTGTATTCGTCGGTGCTCTGCGCCTGCTCAAGCCGGGCAATGGCGGACTGCGCCTTGTTGCCCTCGGCCTCGGAGATTGCGCCGCCGCCTTTCAGCGACTCGAACGCCGCCAGGAAGGCTTTGCCCTGCAACTGCTTGTTGACGATCGAGAAGTTGTAGGCGTCGGTGCCGGGAATGTAGTTGCGCGGGTCGACCTTGCTCTGCAGCCCAGTCCCGGCCGACAGGCCCGGATGCTTGAGCGCCTTGTCCACCACCTTCAAGGCCTCATCCGCCTGGCTGATCTGCTTGTCGTAGTCACCCTTGTTCTTCAAGCCGGCTTCGATGTTCTTCTTCGCGCGGAAGTCATCGATTTCGCGCTTGCTCTTGCTGGGCGCCGCGGCTTCTTCGGCGGCAGCACGAGCGGCCAGCAGCCGGCGCTCGCGCTCGAGGTCTTGCTCGAGCTTTTCCTGCGGCGAGAAGTCGACGACGATTTCGCCCGGCGCGCTCGGCGGCGCGGCCGGCGGCGGATTGACGACGCCGCGGCCGGCATTCGCACCGATGAGAGGCGGCGCCGGGGTCGGTACCGGCGCGGCAGGGATCGAGGTCGCCGGGGCTGGCTGCACTGCACCGGCCTGCAACTGCGCCAGGCGCTGCGCCCCGCCGGGGATGCGCTGCATTTCACGCGCGATGCCTTGCGCGTCGGACTGGGCGCGCGCCACCGCCGCCGCGTCGCCGGCCGCCTGCGCCTTCCTGACCTCTTCGAGCGCCTTCGGCAGCTCTTGCGACAGGATGTCGAGCGGCCCCTCTGGACCGTAGGGCCCAGCCGCACCACCAGGCGCGCCCGACGTGCCGCGCGAGAAACTGCCCGTCGTGCCGATCATCGGCGGCGCGGAGGCCGGCGGCGCAGTGGGCGCCCCGCCGCCACCCACCAGGCGCGACACCTTGCGGTTTGTCTTCGGGTCGATCGCTTCCACGCGGCGGAATTCGTCGGAGACGCCCTGTTTTGCGCGCTCGGCAGCCGTTATGGCGTCCAGCGCGCCCGGCTGTACGCCCGGCTGCATCTTGCGCTTGTTGACGAACATCCCGCCGCCGACGTCGACCCAATCCGGCTGCGTCAGCTTGTAGGCGTCCGTCAGGTTCGGGAGGCCGGAGAGCTGGAGCAAGCCGAGGTCATCGGGCGTGAAACTCGCGAGGCCGCCGCCCGATCCACGCGAAACAGCCCCGCCGGACGCATCAGGCGCCCCGCCAGCGCTTCCGCCGGCCGCGGCGGCACCCATACCAGCACCACCGCCGGAAAGACGCGCTGCGACGCTCCCGAAAATGTCGGCCTTGCGCTTCGCCTCGGCGAGCTGCGCCTCGCGTAGCGCGGCCTGCGATGCGTTCTCGGCAATCTGCGACTGGCGAAACTGCCGCATCATTTCGCGCTCGGCCGCCGCCGCGCGCTGCGCCTGCGCCGAACCCACCGCGCCCGCGATGCGCTGGCCGAAGCCGGAGCGGTTCGGGTCCGAGGTCGGCCCGCCGGCCGCCAGGAGCGCCAGCCCGAGCGGGTTGTCGCCTTGTTCGAGGAAATCCAAGATTCCAGCCATGTCCGTTTCCCCTCAGAAGGCGCCCGGGCCGCCGCCGCCCGAGCCGTCAGCCGCCGCGGAGCCGCCCACACTGTCGCCCGTCGTGGTGCCGCCGCCCAGCAGGAAGGGATTGGCCGCGCGCTTCAGGCCCATCCCGGCCGGCGCCAAATCCCACGGGTCATTGCCGCCCATCAGGAAATATTCGGTCATGTCCCGATAGGCCTGCGTGCCCGGCTTCGGCGTGTCCCCGTAGCGATAGGAGCCGAACCCGCCCGTTACGCCGCTGCCCCCTGGCTGCCCGCCGATCGCAACCCCATAACCCGTCATGAAGGGATTGCGGCCGGAGTCGAGCAGGCTCTGCTGCAGCGCCGTGTAGCCCATGTCCTGTTGCGTGAAGCCGGGCGATTCCTTCACCACCGGAGCCGCCGCGGGTTCCTGCGCGTTGCGCACCGAGCCGCCTTCGCCGAGGCTCTTGATGAAGCTGTCCCAGTCCCAGGCCTTCGGCCGCGCGCTGCGGTTGTTCTTGTCGAAGCCCACCGGCTGACCCTGCAACTGCCCGAGCAGGGAAGGCACCAGGGAGCGCATGGCGTCGCCCTGCGCATAGCTGGCATCGTAGGCCGCATTTTGCCGCGCGCTGAATGGCCGATCGGCATACTGCTGCTGCAGCGCCTGGCCGGACTGCAGGTTTTGCAGTAGCCACGGCGTCGCCGGCATCCATGGTTCACTCGAAGAGGTCGTGGTACCGGCCCCGCCGTTTTTGTCGTCTTTCATCGCGTCGCCCACGAGCGAGAGACCCGCCCCGACTGCTGCACCCCATGGCATATCAGATCCTTTCCGTGCGCACGCACACGATGAGTGTTACCCGGTCGCTCTGGCTGTCGTTCGTCACCCAGTGCGTGTAAGCGTTGTCGAACCAAAACACGTCGCCCGGCCCCGTCACGAGCTCATGGCCGACGAACCGGAAACTTTGGCGCGGCGCCGCGGCAATGGAAACCGCGATCTTTTCGTAGTGACGCGCGTGCCATCCGGGGTCGACGTGGGGCCGGCACTGCTTGCCCGCCGGAATGCGCGTGATGAGCACGCCGCCGAGTTGCGTGCCATCGACCCACCGCATGATGTCGAGGCACACCGCGCGCACAGGCAGCACGTCAGCCGGCGGATACCACACCGAATCATGCGAGCCGTCGTCGCGCATCGTCGCCGGGTCAGCGAACCGGCACCAGATATCGTCGAGGCCATGGTGCGGAGACTGCGGCGATTCGGTGCGCGCCGTCTGCTGGTTCCACAGCTCGGGATGCGCCTCGAGCGCCTGCGCGATCGGCTGCACATCCACCCGGAAAGGCAGCTTCGCAATGGGCGTGTAGCCAGCGGGTGCGGCGATCATGCGGCGGCCCTCCCGAGAATCGCGCCGTCGACCGCGGCCGCGTCCTCGCAGTCCGTCGCCCACACGCACAGCCAAACCGCGTCGGTCAGCGCCTGTACCGTGTGGATCTTGCCCGCTTCGATCGTCATGGCCGCCGGCCCTTCCTTGAAGGACGCCAGCCCGTCGACCGTGACCATCACGCAGCCGCTCACCAAGTAGGACAGGTGGTCGTGATCGTGGCCATGCTGCGCGAGCGCGGCGCCCTTCGGAATGCGCGTTTCCTTGATGTACGCGCCACCGCCGAAGAAGTGCGCCACATCCACGCCAAGGCGCGCGAGGTCGGAGTCTTTGAGTGCCTGCATCATGCGAACCAGGTGCCGGTATTGGTGTTGTAGCCGGTATTGTCGACGCCGCCCCAGTCCCACCCGCCGCCGCCCCCGGTGCTGGATGGCGTCTGATTGCGGCTGTTCCACCAGCTGGAGCCCAGCTGTGCGCCGCCGGCCGCCGTCGCGAGCGGGTTCGACGTGGTGCCCGTCGTGTTTGTCGTGGTGCCGAAGCCCCGCGCGAGGCCGTTCGCGGCATTCTGGAACTGCGACCAGTAGTTGAGCGGCGTGTCCTGCTGCGCGGTCGCATTCTTGATGTCCTGGCCGGTCCAGCGCCCCATCGTGTCGATCAACCCGATGCCGGCCTGCAGGTTGCCCATGTTCTGGCTGTACGCATCGTTGAAGACGTCGCGATCGAAGCCCAAATCCCAGCGGCGCGTTCCTTCCTGCTGCTCTTGATCCCAGCGGAACATGTTTTGTTGCTGGCCGTAGTCGTTGAAGCGCAGCTTCGATGCCAGGTCGCCGAGATTGCCCTGCAGGTCGCTCGCCGCGGCGCGCTCCATTTCCTGCAACCCGGCATTGCCGAAGCTGCCCGAGGCGATCATGGCTTTATTCCCTGCGGGAATTACCGTGCGGTTGAAGTTGTCGACCATATCTTTCGATGACAGGTCGATGATCGACTGCAAATAAGGATTGTCCTGGCCGAGAAACGGATTTGCCGCCCCCAGGCCCATGTTTGCGACAGGAACAGCCATTTTTAATTCCCTTTCAGAATTTCAATTTCGTTTCGCAATTGGATGATCTGCGCGCGCAGGGTCTTGATCGTCTCGAAATTGTCAATTCCGAGCTGCCAAGCCAGCGCCGCCACGCCGTTGTAATCGACCGCGCGCAGCGGGCTCGGGTTGTCCGGCGTCGGCTTGTCACGGAACACCACCAGCGGCTCCACCGCCTCGAATTCGTCCGCGATGATGCCCACGCGCCGGGCCATGGAGCCGTCCAGCTCGCGCATGTCGGTTCGGTCGTAGGCGCAGGCCGGCGCCAGGTGCGCGCGTTGCTGCAGGCCGCTGATCGCGGCCCGGTTGCGCTTCACCGAGCCGTCAGACGTGGCCACCCAGCCGCCCACGGAATACCCGGTGCCGTTGTTGCGCATTTCGAAGACGGCCGGCGTTGTCGTGCCGATGATCCACCGGCACCCAGCCCAAACGCCCGTCGCATGGTAGGCCTGCCAGTTGACGCTTTCCCAATTGGGATTGCTCACCAGGAGCGCGGTGGCGAAGTTCGGGCCATCGGCAAAATAGTTGTTCGACGTGAAGCCGGGCCCGTTGCCGTTCGCCTGCACGCCCGCGGCGCCTATGAAGGTGCCGGCGACGTTGACCTGGCCATTGCTGCGCAGGATGCTGAATGCCTGCGCGAGCGCGGCGCCAGCATCGCTGAATCGCGTAATGGAGAAGTCCGAGCCGGCATTGCCGCCGGACTCGGCGCTGTTGTTCCCCATCAGGATTTGCCAGCGGATCACGCCCGACTTGTAGGCGTTGATGCCCGCGCTGGTGGCGCCGATCTTGTCGAGCGCGAGCACCGCGTCGCCCGTCCCGCCATTGATGGGCGCGATGGTGGCGATAGTGCCACTGGTGCCGGTGCGCGCGACCGTGAAGCCGAGCAGCTCGTCGATGTTGGCATTCAGTGCAACCGTGATGCGCCGGGCCCACGAGAGCAGCGACGCGAACAGCCCCGGGCCGTTCACGATGCGCGGATCTTGCTCGAGGCGCTTCATCGTTCACCGTCCGGATTGAGCTTCGCCTTGTGCGCGCCCTCGCGATGCGGGCCCACGAAGTCGAAGCGCAGGCGATGGAAGCGACCCGACTGCCGCACCTGAAACTCGCCGTCATACATCGCCTCTGTCGGCCCGGACTGCAGCGCAGCGCCCGGGGTCATCTTCCAGAAGCCAGTACACGTGGCCGAGGTCGGTTCGATGTGGAAACGGATGCGCACGCCGTCGAGCATCGTCACGAGGTCATCGTCGCCCATGTCGTTTGTGGTGTAGCTCGAGTTGGTGGCGGCGGCGTTGCGCAGCACCAGCCTATGCAGCTCGTCGAAGTGCGCGAAGGCGCGGCCACCAGACAGCCAGTATGCCGAATCGAAGGGAACGGTAGGCAGCCCGTCGATGGTGCTCGCGTAGGCGTCCAGCCCGTCGATGGTGACGCCCGGCGCCGTGTAGAGCAGCGTGGCCTCGCTGATGTGGTGCGTCAGCCCGAAACGCTTCGTCGTGGTGTTGTAGACCATGCAGCGGTCGAGCTGGCCGGTGCTGTCGCGCGACGCAAAGTTGATCCACACCAGGCGCCGCGGCTGGTCGTAGGTGCACCGCGTGCGGAATCGGTACGTCTCGCTCGAATTGAGGCGGAACCAGTCGCGGACCTCGGCGCCGATCGACGTGGGCCGCGAGCCGTCGAAGAGCCAAAAGTCATCGGCGCCGACGACGAAATGCACGCCGCCGAGGTCGCAGAGCGCTTCCTGGCCAACGCAACCGGCATCGTTGGACCCAGGCACGAGCGCCCACTGCCACACGACGGGAGAGCCGACATAGGTGCCGACGAAGATGCCGCGGGACTTGTAGGCGATGACGTAATCGCCCAGGGTCATCGCGGCCTGAATGCTGCCCGGCGTCGCGATGAGGCGCCCGGTGTTGGCACTGGTGGCCACCGCCGGCACCCAGTCGTTTTGATTCGACTGCGCGCAGCACCACCAGCGGTCAGGCGCGACGCCGAATGTGCCCTCGTTCGTGTGAAACGCCAGCACGAAATTGTTTGCAGCCGAGACGATGATTTTCGCCTTCGGAGCAGTCGGCACCGCGGCAAATGCGCCCGTCGTGCTCTGCTGCATCGCGTCGACCAGGTTCGAAGCCATCGACGTGTCGCCGAACTGGCAGAAGGACCACCGCGAGTCAACGCTGCCCGTGTACGAGCCGCCGCCCGCGCTGCGATCGGTCCAGGCCGTGCCCGAGAGCTCGTAGAGCTTCGTCTGCGTGCCAGCGAAGAGCCGCCGCGTGTCGTCCAGCTTCGTGAGCACCACCGCGCCGCGGCACTCGGCCGGCAGCGCATCCGCGGGCGTGGTGGCCGCATTGGGCGCGCCAGCGAAACCCGCTTCGAATGGAATGATGTGCTCGCAGTCGAGCATCGCGCCCGGTGTCGTCGGGTCGACGTTCGGAGCGAAGCCAAGCAGCTTATCCATGGCGGCGCATCCTCAGTTGCGAGCCCGAGATAACCGCCGCGCGGTCGGAGCTGTCCAGCTCTTCGATGGCCTTGTCGAAGAGCGTGCCGTACTCGGCCGCCTTCGCCGGGTTCTTCGCGTACATGAACAGCTCCACGAGCGCCCCGTACAGGTAGATGCTCGGCGCGCGCTCCAGGAGCCATGTCGTCGTCATGTCCTCGAGCCCGCCCGGATGCGCGTAGTAGGCGATGTCGAAGGTCTGATCGACATCAGGCGTCTGCCCCCAGTAGAAGCGCCCGCCTTCAATGCTGTAGACCTCGGGCAACCCTGGCGCCGGCAGGTCTTCGAGGTAATCCATCGGCGCATAGTCCATGCGCGGCATGAGCAGGTTCGTGTTGCGGATGCGCTTGAAGGCGAGCCAGTCCTCGGGCAGCGCCACCCAGTTTTGCGCCGCCGGCACCGTCAGCACTGCGCGCGTGATGCCCCAGGACACGCGCACGCGCTGCCAGATTTTCTCCTCGGCCAGCGCGACGAAATTCGAGACATTGCCCGTGACCTTTGTGTCATTGCGTGAGGCCCAATCGGCGATCGCGGTCGCGAGCTCGGCGTAGCTGGTGAATGCCATGGCTTACCCCGCCTGGCGCTTGGCGCCGCTGTTGCTCAGATAGGGCGCATAGGCGCAAAACTGCGGGTGTTCCTGAAAGAAGCGCCGCACCGCCTTTTTGCGCTCCGCAGGGTCAGCGATCATGCAGATGCGCGAGTAGAAGATTTCCGGGATGCGCCCGATTTCCTTGATGTCGCTGGCGAAGGCGCGCGCCGCGTTGCGCTCGCGCATGGCCTGCACTTCGCGCAGGTCCGGCTCGAGGTCTTGATTCTTGCAGACGATCAGCTCGCCACCCTCGAAGCTGAACGTTGTCAGCACGCCGGCAGCGCTGCGGCCATCGGAGAGCACGACGCCCTCGGAGAGATTCGAACCGCGATGAGACATTGAAATCCCCTTGTGGAAAAGGGGACCGGCCCATGCGAGCCGGCCCCCTCGATTGACGAAAGCCGCTCGATTAACCGCCGGACAGGTCCGCGATCTTGAAGTGCACGTTCTCCGAAGAGAGCGCGAGCGTGACGTCGACCAGGGTCTGCTCTTTCGTGCTGTCGCCGGTCTTCGCGAGGGGCGTCGACTGGAAAGGCCGCAGGTAGACCATCGAGCCATAGTCGGGGTTCAGGCCGTAGACGTTCGTGCCGCCCGCCATGATGTAGTGCGGCACGATTTCGAGGTCGCCGAAGTCCGAGCCGTACACGTCAGCGCCGCCGATGATCTTCCCTTGCTCGTTCTTGCGGTTCGCCACTTGGTAGCGGTTCACTGCAATACCCGTGAAGCCGGAGAACACGATCTTGTGAGCCGGCGAGACGTACACGGCCGGCGGCACCTTGCCCGAGGCCGTGTAGGTCGCCTGCACGGCGGCCTTGAGCAGCGTTTCGGTGAAGGCGCGCGGAGTGCCGGCAACGGGTGCAGTCGTCGGCGCGCCGCTGGTGTGAGCAGTCGTCGAGCCGCCGGCACCGTGCAGCGCGTTCGTGTAGATCAGCACCGCCAGGCCGCCGAGCTTCGAGGCCGCGGCGCCCGAGCCTGCAACGGCCGGGTTCGTCGACAGCACCGCGGCTTCCATGTCGCGTTTCAGTTCGACCCAGCTCTTCGCCTTGTAGTAGGCCATGGCCGACTTCATGCCGGCTTTCTTGACCTTTTCCACGCGGCCGGACACGGCGATCGTGTCTTGGAAGATTTGGCAGTAGTTGCCGATCCGCACGGGCGGCGTCTTCGCGCTCGGGGTCGCGTCATCGCCGTCGATCGCCGCATTGTCCTTGTTCGGAGTGCGCAGGGCGTCGCGCTGCCATTCGTGGTAGGTGTTGGTCGCAGTGTCACGGCCGAACATCGAAATGACCGGAGTCTCTTCGGGGTTCGTCATCGTGATCTTGTCGACCAGATCCTCGCGCACGTTGGTTCCCGCGTCGTAGCGGTCATAGAGGTTCGTCGGCTGCGCGTAGAGCACGAGGCCCGCGCTGCCCATGTAGCGCATGGCCGCGGCGTGAACCGGGGCCAGCACCGCGGCCAGGGCGGCCAGGATAGAGAGCTTTTTCATTGCCATTTCCTTTCGATCAGGTGTTGTTTCGCACCCAGGCCGACAGGTCATTGATTCCCGCGTGTCCGCGCGTGAATTTGGCGTCGAGCGCCTTGTTAACTCTGTCTTTCCGTGGGGCTTGTTGCCGTGGCTTCGGCACAGGCGGCGCAGCTTGAAGCTTCGTTTTCGCTTGTCCCTTCACCTTGGCTTGCAGCGCTCGATACGCCGCCGCGTCGCGCATGATGAGCACCAAGGCAGGGTCCGTGATGTTGCGGAATTTCTCATCCGGAACACCGTAGGTCTTGCCAATGGTCTTGAAGAGCGGCACCAGGTGCTCTTTCTTGACGCCCTCGGCGTCCAGCACCTTCCACGCAGCGTCGCGCGCCTCGATGGCCTGCTGTTTGAGCGTTTCTTGCGCGTCAGCATGGGCCTTGTTGGCGTCGTTTTCGATGCGCTGGAGCACCGCCAGCACCGCTTCGTTGCGGGCTTTCTCTTCCACATATGCGCCGCGGTCTTGCGCGGCCAGCGCCGCCATTTCCTCTGGCGTTTTCAGGCCGGCGAGCTGCACGATTGCGGCATGCGAGCGTTTCGCGACCTCGATCGCCTCGCTTACTTTCTTCGTGACAACTTCGAAGGCCTTCGTCTTCTCTGTGGCCAGTTGCTGAGTCTTGCGGGTGTAGTCCGAGTGTCGGAGGTAGCCGTTTTTCAGCTCCGGCAGAGTGACTTCGAGAGTTTCCTCGGCACCGTCCTCGCCCTTGACAGTGACTTTGTGTTTTTGCTGATTGTCCCGCTTGGCGTCTTCGTCCTCGTCGTCATCCTCTGGCTCATCTTCCGGTGCTTCGCCGGGGTCGAGCTCGAGGGCTTCGTCGGGGTCTTCGTCGGGGTCAGGGGTTGCGGGCTCTTGGCCGCGCTTGCGGGGTGCAGGCGAGTTATCCGGCTGGTCGCCGGGTTCACCGAGTTGCAGGTCTTCGCCTTGCGGCTGATCGGCCGATGGGTTCTCGATCAGAAATGCGGCGATGTCGTCGAAGGTCGGGGCCGATGCGGCTTGTCCGGTCATTTCGTGCGTCTTTCAGGTCTGGACCGCCCCCCAAGTCACCGGAGGAAGTCATGGCACGTCTCGCGACGGAGGCCGAAATGGGCGGGTGATCGCCCGAAACTTCTATCGTCGCCCCACAGCCGCGCGCATGCCGCGCCGCAGTAGGTTCTCGTCCATCAGGTCTTCAGTCGGCGGCATCGCGGCTTTCACTGCCTGCTCGGCCATCTTGCCGCCCTCGATCATGCGTTCCAGCGTCGCGCGCAGCCGGTCGACGAGCTTCGCCTGCTGCAGCAGCAGCTTTTGCTTTTCCACGTCGCGCACGCTGCAATCGAGCCAGCCTTGATGCAGTTCAGCCGCGAGCCGTTCCCACGCCTCTTTGAAGGCCGGCGAATCGATGACGCGAGCGGCCTCGGCGCCCAGGTTCATTGCTTCGCGTGCGTCGCGCTCGTTCATCGTGGCTCCCAAAAGATGCCCGACACGCCGCATTGATGCATGACCGCGGAGGCCGGCGCGAACCGCTGGCGCGAGCAGGACACGGGCGCGCCGTCGTCACTCTTCACGTCCGGCTGCCCGCAGAAAATGAGGTTGTCACCGTTCCATGCCTGGCCGGCTTCGTTGCGCGACCAGCGGCACGCAGCGCACACCCGCACAGCGGGCGGCGTGGCGTTTGACAGGAGGGCGGCGGTCGGCATGCCCGCGATTATGCGAGCAATAGCACCAAAATTGCTTCTTCGTCCTGCCGCTGACGTAGCGCTGCGGCCTCAATCTCCGCCTGGCGCTGGCGCAGCCGGAAGGCAACTTGCGCCAGATAGACCGCCAGCGGATCGACTGGACCGCTCGGCATTACCGGGCCCTGCGCCATCCACTGCGCCGCCAGCTCCTCGAGGTCCGCGAAGGTCGGAGAGCCATCGAGCACCAGGTCGGCGCCATCGTTCTCGATCGCCTTCGCGCGCTTTTGCGCCCGCTCGCCGCGAGGTTTCACGCGCGGATACCGGGCATCAAGGATGCGCTGCAGCAGCGGCTTGCGGTAGACCTCGCGCACCCGGCGCGGACCCATTTCGAAGCCGCCGCCCGACGCTGGTGGCTCCGGCGCTACGCCGCCCGTCGTCATGGTCGACGTCGTGGCCTGGCCGGAGGCCGGGACCATCGAGGCCGCGGCCACAGATGCCCCGATGAGCGTGCCCGTCGTCGCCTGGCCGGCGGCCGGCGTCATGGTCGCAGTGCCTGCGGCGGCCGAACTGCCCACCATCGTCGCCGCCGTGGCAACGCCGGCCGCGGGTGTCATGGTCGCCGTCTTGCTGGCGCTGGTGGCCAGCGTGCCCGCCGTCGACGCGCCAGCCGCCGGCACCATCGATGCAGCAGCAGCCGAGCGCCCCGTGAGTGTCGAGCTGGTGGCGGCGCCTGCGGCCGGAGTCATCGACGCGGCAACGCCGGCCCGCCCGGCCATCGTCGAGGCGGTGGCCGCCCCTGCAGCGGCTGTCGCCGTGGCGCTAGCCGTCGACCGGCCGACCATGGTGGAAGCTGTCGCAGCGCCAGCCGCCGCGGTGGCCGTGCTGGTCTTCGCCGCGCTCGTGGCCATCGTCGACGTGGTGGCCACACCCGCCGCGGCCGTCATGTCGGCAGCGCTGGAGCCGCCGCCGGCCATCTTCAACGCCAAGATGCCGGCGAAGATATCGCCGGAGGTCGACATGTCCCACTGGACGCTCGGTGCCGAGGTCGACGACACCACTTTCGAGGCGACGGCGCTCCCGTAGTAGACGTTGTTGTTATTTTCCTGCGCGTGGATCGTGTAGCCGGTGTTGGCCTGATACGTGATCGGGTCGCCGCTCGCGTACGGGAACATGAAGGCCAGGATGGTGTTATCCGCCTGCGCCAGCGCGCTTGCCGCGTTCAGCGTGAACGGCTCCGCGCCCTGGCCGCCGGCCGTTGCCGCAGCATCCAGCGAGGCCGCCAGCACGCCGGAAACCTCACCGAACAGGCCGACTGTGTCGCCGTTGCCGCCCGAGAACTGGAAGGTATGCCCGCTTCCCGTTGTCGCGTTCTGCACGACGTAGATCGCCAGGCGCGCCCCGCCGCCCGTCACGTTGACGACGGGAGAGCCCCAGCTATTGCCCTTGCTGTCGCTCGGCGCGTACACGCCGCCATCGCCACCCGAGAAGCACGCGAACAGGGTCGCGCCCGTCGTCGTCGTGATCGCGCTCGATGTGGCGCCTCCGAGCGCCTTGACAGCCTGAACAGCCACGGGCTAACGGCTCAGTCTTCTGTGACCATCGTTCCAGCGTTGACCGTGGGCGTCACGCCGTTACCGCACACGATCGACGGCGAGAGCGCTCCCTTGTAGAGCAGCTTGCCGGCGCCCGACGACGAAGCGCCGATTCCCCAGTGCGTCGCAGTGCCAGCGCCGCCAGTGCCGGCCGGGAAGTTGGTTGCAGCCGCGGTCGCAACCGCGTTGCCCGTGACCGTGAAGCCGGCGCCGCTGCGCGCGATCGCCACCCGGGCATAACTGGTGTAGCCGATTTCGCTGGTTGTCTGGTCGCCGGCCTCGCCAGGGTCCGCCGTGTGCAGCGACATGTACAGACTGCCCGCCGCGGCGCTGTTCTGAATGCCGGCCGCGTCGCCGATCAACGCGATGTCGGTATTGTTGAAGATGAGAAGGAGCAGGTCATTCTCGAAGGTGTTCGTCTTGCTCATGTCGATTTACTCCAGACCGATGATGTTGCCGGCAGCATCACGCACGACGCGATGCTCACGCCCGCTCTTGCGCCCGCCGATGATGTTGCCCGCCGCGTCCCTGATGATTTCCACCGGTGCCGCCGCTTGCTCTTCCTGCTGCGCGAAGATGGCTTCGAGGCCATCCATGATCGCGCCCAGCTTGTCGGGTTGTTCGAAGGCCTCGCCCGTCGTCGGGTCGATGTCCCAGCCTTCGGGCATCGCGCCTTCCGGGTGCGCGATGCGTGCCGTCAGGATGCGCGTGGCGTTGTCCTTGTCGACCTTGTACCGCTGCAGCATGACCTCGGCGGCCTTGATGCGCTCGTCCATGTCGGCTTTGGCGAGCTCGCGCTGATAGTCGCGCTCATCGTTCGCGGCCTGCACTTCGTCTTGATCGCGCGCCCGCTGGCGCTCGCCTTCGACCGTGATCCGGTGCTTCTGCAGCTCAAATGCATGCGTGGCCGCGAGCTTTTCCTTGTCCGCGGCAATTTCCATCTGCTTCGCCAGGATCTGCGGAGGCGGCGGAGGCGGCGGAGGCGTCGGCATCTTCGCTTCCTTCGGGTCGGTGTAGAAGTCGCCCGGCGCCTTGAAACCACCGATGTCGAGCATGCGCTCGAGCGTGGTGTAAATCTGCTTGGGCGTCACCATCATGGGCCCGAGCGGGCTCTGCGCGAGCTGCAACTGCGTGCCGTAGGTCGCGCGCAGCACCGCGATTTGCTGGTCGCGGTCGCCAGTGCCCAGGCCCACATTGGCGCGCATGTCGTAGCCGTCTGACCAGTCGTTCGGGTTGTACTCCACGAACTCGCCGCGCAGGCGGAAGTACAGCATGTCGAAGTCGCCCGACGTCAGCAGCCGCAGGATGCCGCGGAAGATCGGCTTCACGATCGTCTCGGCGAAGATCCGACCAATGAGCTTCACGCGCTGTTTGCTGGCGCTGTCGATGATCTGCGTTTCGCCGAGGGTGCGATCGGTGCGCAGCGCGTTGGCATCCAGGCCCATGCGCTGTTTCGTGACGCCCGTTCGCCGCTCGCGCATGCTGTCGACACGCTCCAACAGCGGCTCCATCTGGTTGCCGACGAAGGCGACGGGCTCCATGCGCAGAGCATCCATGTCCTGGGTCTTGATGAGGCCGCCGGGCCGCCCGTCGACCAAGTCATCGGTATCAACGTACGGCGCCCATTTCTTGTCGGTCTTGATGACCTTGCGCGGGTTGTTCGCGCTGAATGCGTTGTTCACGACGCCGCGCGTCAGCTCCGTATTCAACAACTGGATGTCGCTGACCAGCTCGGCGACGCTCTGCCCATCCCAGCGATGTTGCACCAGCAGCGGCGAGCCCGTGCAAATCGGCACTTCCTCGCATTCTTCGTTGTAAAGAATCTCGTCCTCGAGGCGATAGATGCACCGCCGCTCCGCGATGCCGTCGCCGTCATAGTCGGCCAGCACGTACTCGATGCGAAGCCATCCCATCGTCTGCGACGGATCGTCGGTTTCGACGTTGCTCCGGTTCTCCGGCCCGACTGCGGTTGTTGCGTCGCCCGTGCGGTCGCGACGCTCCATTTCGTCGAATGCGCCAGTCGGCGCGGCGCTCGCCTTCAACTTGTCGGCGTCGATCTTCTTGAAGCCCTTGCCCATGGCCTCGGCCAACTGCGTGAGCTCGCTGGACGTGATCTCCATCACGCGCGCCACATAGGGGCAGTCGTCCAGCAGCGGCGATGTCCACTGCCGGTAGACCAGCAGGTTCTCAGGCTCGAAGGGTTCGACGCTGATGCGCTTCTTCTGCTCGATCCACTTGATCCGGCCCGTGTAGACCGTCTCCATCAGCGGTTCGCCGGCCGAGTTGTGGACCGGAATGCCGAGCGCCGGGTGCAACATCGGCCGCTTGCCAGGCGTCGCATATTCGACCTCGGCCTCGTCGTCTTCCTTGTACTCGTCGAGCATCATCTGCACTTCGGCCGGCGACGCATCGCGAAACGGCTTCACGCGCTTTTGCCGCTTCGTGTCGACGAACCAATGCACGGCGCAGTTTTTGACCATGAGCGCGTCTTTGAAGGCCGTGTAGAGGATCATGAACCCGTTGTTTTCCTGATAGAAAACATGGTTCGCGGCGTCCGTCGCCTGCTTGGCACCATCGGCCTCGCTCGCGCGGGTTGGCTCGAACACAACCGCCTGATCGTTGGACACGAAGTAGTCCAGCAGATCGGGCAGAAGCCATTCGATCGTGTCGGCCACGTCGCCTGTGACGATCGAGCTCCATCCTGGATCCTCGTTGCCGTAGGGGCGTTGGAAGTACTCCTTCACCGCCCGATCACGCCAGAGCCGAAGCGGCCCCGTCACGTACTGCCCTGCATCGTTCTCCAACATTTGGAGCATCGACAGGAGCCGTTCCTCGCTCATTTTTGCCATTGTTCGGCCCCTCGGGTTGTGGCGTTACTTCTTCGACTTGCTGGCGGGTTCGTCCTTCTTGGCGCCAGGCTCGTCGGCCACGATCGGGCCCTTGGTTTCGCGCATGACCTGCAGCGCAGCCGCGATCTTCTCTTCCTCGGTGGCGGCCACGTCCGGATTGACCTGCGCGACCAGCTTCTGCAGGTCTTCTTCGGTCGGGTCGGCCGGGAGAATGACCTTTTGCGCCAGGGTGTCGACCGTCACCATGTTCGCGAGCGCGGGCTTGTCGCTCGAGGTCGTGGGGTTGCGCGTGCTCGGGTCTTTGCCGCTCGTCACGTCGGCCTGCACTTGCTCTTCCACGCGTCCGACGAAGCTGGATTGCGTCTCGCCCGCGGCCCCTTCGACAACGGCCTCGCCGGAGCGCTTCATGCCCGGCGGGATCATGTCGGTATGCACGACAGCATGCTCGCGGGCCAGGCGCGCGGCGCGTTGCTTCGGGCTTTCGTCGGGGAAGGGCGGCACGCCGACAGCGCTGGAGCCGTCCGGCCACGTGTGAAACTCGCTCTGCGGCACCGATTCGAGGCCGGTGGCAGCCAGTTGCCGGCGGCGCTCGGCGATCTTGGCTTCGAGCGCGGCCAGGTCGGCCAGCTCGGCGTCACGTTGTTCCTTGGAGATTGGCGCCGGCTCTTTCTCTTCGGCGGCCTTGTCATGTTTCGCGGTCATTTCGGTCCTTTCGGGGGTTGGCATGCCCGCCGACACCGTGCCGGCGTGGTGCGAATTGTGCAGCACCGGGCGCCAACAGGGATAGGACCGGGCGCCGCGGGCCCGTCCGCCGGCTATCTACGCCAGCATCCGGTTGCGGTAGTTGATGGCTTTGGCAGGCGCCGGGCGCGTGGCCGCGTGGCGCAGCATCATGAACGCATAGCGGCTCGCGTCGATCGTGTCGTCGTCGATCTTCACGATCTTGCCGTCCTTGCGGTGGTACATCAGGAATTCTTCGAACCAGTCGCCGCAGCTCGAAAACACCTTGAAGCGCCCGGTTTGCATCCGGTCGAGCATTTCCAGCAGAGGCGCATCGACGCCATTCCCGCCGCTGCCCTCTTCCTTGCCTTCCTCGGGCGCGTTGGTCGCGTGCTTGTCCAGCATGTTGAGGCCGTGCTCGGCGTAGCGATCGCGCAGCGCGCGGCCCTCGTTGCCCTGCGTCCTCTGCAGCCCGTCAGCCGGCCAGGCCCAGGGCATCCAGTCGCCGCCCCATGGCTTGACCCGAGCGGCGAACATGAGCGGCGTGGCCTCTTTCTGCCGTGTGCACTTCGTCACGTACACGATGTCGAGCTCTTGGTCCCACGCCAATTCAGCCGCGCCGCTCGGGTGCGTCCATCCGAAGTCCAGCCCGCCGATGCGTGGCCAGTGCTCGGGCAGCGCGAAGGGCGCGACCTCGATCGACTCGCGCGTCACGGGGAAGATCCGGCCCGAGCCGAGGGTCGGCACGCCGTTCACCCGGGCTTCTCGCTCGTGCGCAGGGTAGCTGGCGATGATCTTTTCGCGTTCCTCGGGCGTGTAGTGCTCCGCATCGTGGATCGTCATCGTTGTGACGTGCGTCCCCGGCGGTTTGTCGATGAGGAAGCGCTTCACCGTGTCGCTCATGCCCTGCAGGGGCGTGAACGTCACGTAAACAATGCCGCCGGTCGCGTTGGTCCTGGTCAGGCACTCCATGTAAATCTCGAGTTCGGGCTCTTCGTCCAGCCACACAAAATCCAGCGTGGCGGCCTGGAAACGATCGCGGCCCTGCTCGTAAGACTTGATGCCGAGTATCGACTCGCCGGCCTGCACGTCGCCGCCGCCGCCGTGGCGCACGATGACCGTCTGCACCGCATCGTCAACGCCGGAGCGCTTCGCCCAATCCTTGATCGCATCGCGCGGGATTGAGCCGGTGCCGAAGTTGTCCCACTTGCCCATAAGCAGGAGCTGCAGCGAATCGCGCGTGACCTCGTTCGTCACGCCTGCCGCCCAGCCCGACACGGGACGTTCGAACACGCGGCCGGGCCACTTGTCCGGGTAGCGGCCGGTCAGGTGCATCGCCGTTTCGTAGGCCGCCGACCAGGTCTTCCCGAGCTGATTGCCCGCCTTGAGCAGCCGCTCACGATATGTCCGGCCGGCGGCGTGGAACTCGCGTTGTTTGCGGTACGGCCGATAGGTCGCGAGGCGATTGCCCAGCCGGCGGCGCTCTATCTCGCGCTCCAGCTCCAATTCCTGCAGCAGCAGCGCATGCAGCTTGCCGGAGGACAGAACCTCAGTCATCCCTCGGCCTGCGGCGGCGCTGGATCGTCTGCCCAGGGATCGCGCACCGGCACCAGGGTCGCAGCGTCAGGAAGCGCGGCAGCCCGCGCCTGGCGGATGCGCTCGAGCTCGCGCTCCAGCTCTTCATTCGACAGGTTGACCACCGTGGTTTTCTGGTCGATTTCGAGCTTTTCCCCGTACTGCCGAGGATCGCGAACCCGCGCACGCCACCGCAGATGATGAGCAATCTCGCGAGCGCGGGCGGGTTCCATTTCCTTATCCCTGAGCACTTCGAGCGCCTCGTCGTCGCAGTTGACCGCGGTTTGTGTCAGCGCCGCTTTGACGCGCGCGGAACGTTCTGAATCGACGGACAGCCAGCGCGCGATTGCTGAAATTCCGATGCCCATTTCCCTGGCGATGTCGCGATAGGACTTGCCGTCGAGGATTTCGTCGATGAAGGCCTCGAGGCCCAGGGCGTCGAGCTTTAGCTGTGCTTCGGGATTGCGGCCGGTCATTTCGCGGCCTCGGGTGTCGTGTGCTTAGAATCGCCGAAAGGCGTTGCAGTAGAACCACCGGAGCGCGTCGCGCGCGCGCCCGGGCGCGTGTGCAGGCGCGCAGGAAAGGTGAAAAGCTGTGGATAACGCATGATGTCGGGCTCCGTTGAGGGCTTGTCGACGCTGTGAGAAAGGCCCCGAGCATAGCGCGTGCAGGGCTTGATGGGCCCCCTTGATGCACCGTCAGCCTCGGGCGTCTGATGCACTGCTCAGGTCGTGCGCTTCGCAATCTCCACTGTGCCACTCCCCCCAACATCAGGGAGACCCCAGCGATCGCGACCGGGGCGAGAACATGGGCCCACAGCGGCCGGCCCGATGGCGTGGATGATGCCAGAACGACGAAAGCCCCCGAAGGGGCTTCCGAAGGGCTTTTCACGGCCGAGCGTAGTGGGGGCAGTCGACGCAGGCGGGATCGATTCAACGACTCGGCCGGGCTACCCTGCGCAGCGCCTCGGCTCCATGACTTCGACTTTGTTGCCCCCTATGGTGTATCCGATGGCGCAATGGTAGCGCTAGACCTCGAGCCGGCGCAAGATGTCGGCCAGCACTTCATGCACGGCGCCGGCCTGCTGCGCCAGGCTGTCGAAGCTTTGCCGCAGCTCGCAGCTCCCGCTCACCGGATGCCCTGGCTTGCTCCCGTCGTCCGTGATTTCCTCGGACAGCACCAGCGCCAGCCGAGAGCGCAGATTGTGCGCCGTGCGGTAGCAGTCCTCGATTGCCTCGGATGCCCGAGATCGAGCCGCTTGGACAGGCGATTGCGCGCATTCGCCAGCTTCGACCGGATACGGACGCGCGGCGCGCTCTTTCTGCTGTGCCCGCGCCATCATGACCGACTCGATATCCAGCGCGCCGCTCACAGGGATTTCCCAGCCCTTAGCCATTGCTCGCCCCCGCGGCCATAGCCGCAACAGCCTGCATGCCGGCGCCCTGCGGGTCAGCCTGCGCGGCCTGCGCCTTCGCCTGGCCGACCTGATACGGCATCCATGCCACGTAGGGCCGGCTGTCGTCGGGGTCGCCGTCCTGGCGCACGCGCACCGAATTCACGCTGAACGAATGGCCCGTGTGATCGATGACCTGCGCCGTCACAGAGCGGCCGCCGTTGTGGACGCAGGCGACGATTGCTGCCATGGGTTGGCCCGCATCCATGCACACGCCCTCGATGCCCGAGCGGTGGAACCACATGATTCGGCCGATGGTTGGAATGATGTTCATTGCTTCGCTTTCTCTCAGAGTTGCCGGCGGCCGGCCGGCGCGGTTTTTCAATAGCCTGCGACGTCAGCCGCAACAAGCACTTTGAAGAGCTTCATCGTCAGCATGCAGACATGCTTTTGTCCCGACTCATCGACAAAAATTAGGTCGACGGTAGAGGCGCCCGATTCTGTGCCGCCTTTCACGATCACAGCGCGCTCAATTCGCACCGGCTTATAGACCGGGGGGCGATAGAAAAAGCCATTGCGAATGGCCTCGCCTACGTTCGTGCAGATGGACACGGGAAGATCATTTTGAATGCCGGAAATTGTCACTGCCGATTCTCCTTTTGCTGTTGACGACGCCTGTTCATGCCGACGATCTTCGCGCACTCGCGGCACTCTTCGCTGTGAACCCAGTGGTAGAACTCACCCAGCTCGCGCAGCGCTGGATAGCGCTTCGTCGGCGTCGACTGCTCGAGCAGCAGCGCGCGAAACTTGTCGGGGATCGGATAGACGCCATAGACGCCATGCCACACATCAGTCACGACGTCATCCCCCACACAGCGAGCAGTCTCTCGGCTACCAGCCCGAGCGACGACGGCCCGGCCCGATACTCGAAGCCATGCAGCACCATCGGATCGTCATGAAACGCCAGCGTGAGAGTGAACATCAGCGAATGAGTCATGATGCCATCCGACTCGGGATGGAGCTCGCGTAACTTCAATGGCAATTTAACCTCTGCGCTATGCATTTCGTATTCGATTAACTGCACGTGGTCGAGGTCAATCCACACGTGCCGCGTCTTTGATTTCCTATCCCCACTCGCCCAAGGCGGCAGGATGTTCGGAAGTTCGATGCAGTACGGCCTCATTGCTTGCACTCCGGCAGAGCGGCTTCGACAGCCGCGATCAGCTTCGCCGCCAGCGCATCGCTCATGGCTTGCGTTGGGTGCACGCCGTCGACGGTTTCATGGTCGACATCGGGCCAGCCTGCCCACGTCGCGCCAACTTCGCCGGCAATGCGCAGTTCGTCGGCATTGAACTCCGCGAGGCGCGTGTGTTGCATCGCGGGGATGCCGGCGATGATGACGCGGCGGCCCTCGGCTTTGGCGTAGTCGGCCATCTTTCGCAGAGGCTCGGCCGGGCTCGCGTCGAGCGTGAAGTCATTGGTACCCAGCGCCAGCACGACGGCGCGGCCGGTGCGGTTCATGTTCGGGAATGAAGGCGCCAGCCACGCGGCGGACTGCCCGCTTTGGCTGTAGTCGGTGACGATCCAGCCGGCGCGATCGAGGCGCATGCGCTGCGCGATCGGCACCGCCAGGTTGCCTTTCGAAAAGCTGGCCCCCACCGTGATCGAGTCGCCGAACAGATCGACCGAGCACACGGGCTTTTCCACTTCGGCCGGAGGCGGCGCAGGCTCGGCCGCTGGCGCTGGTGCAGGCGCAGCAATCGCGAAGCCACCACCACCACCGCCGCCGCCGCCACCACCACAGCCGGACAGCGCGGCAAGGATGATGCCGACGATGACCGCGGCGGCGATGCCGGCCAGGATGCGCAGCACGCGCAGAGTGCGGTCGACGAATGAGTCGAAGCGCATGAATGAAGAATCGGGATCGGAGTTGCGTTTCATGGTTTTCTCGCGTTGAGGTTGAGGGTTGAAGGGAACGGGTTAGCGACCGAAGCGCGCAGCGCTTTGGAACGCGCGCGCGGCTAGTTGCGCCATGGTCAGATCGGCAGGAGCTGGCCGCGGTGGCGGCGGGCCCTCGTAGGAGGCGAGCATTTCCGCGGCGATCTCATGCACCGCCTCGGCCTCGGCGATGTGCAGCAGGTCGAGCTCGATGGCGGCAATCTTGCGCTGAATGATGGCTTCGACCAAGTTCTTACCCTGCTTGCGCTTGATCTTGCCGGCCTGCTTGCGCATCCGCTCTAGGCGCACCGCGTTGTTGCGCTTTTTCTCGGCCACGTCATCGCGGAATGCTTGGAACTTCGACAGCGCGAATGCGAGCACATCGTCGGCACTGTCGACGGCGCGCTCGAAGAGTTGCGAGAGCATCGTCTCAGCCATTTCCTCGCGCGTCAGGCCATCGACCATGCCGGCGGCATCGTAGCGCTTGCGCTTGGCTGCATCGCTCAGCACCGCATAGGCGACATTGATCGCGGCCATTGCCTTGTCATCGCCGCCATGCCGATCGGGATGCGCGCGAGCTGCGGCGCGGCGGAATGCCGCTTTGATTTCTTCCGGGGTCGCGTTTTCTTCGACTCCCAGGGTACGGTAATGCGTCATGCAGTTGTGTCCTCTCACGGGTTAATTTCGGCGATGCGATAGGTTATCGTGCCGAGGGTGAATCGCTGCCCAACACGGAAAGCGAAGAAGTCCGCATGCGTGCAAAAAGTCACGCGCACGGGATGCCAGTTGCCTCGGCCGACTGGTCTGCAAACCAGTGTCACGGCCGCGCCTTCGCTTCGAACTTGCCGGTACGACACACGTTCTCGGCCGAGGTCCAATGCGCGCGCCGCACTTCCACCGGCCGCGCATTGCAAAGCCCGTAGCCGTGCAGATCAGGCGTTATGTCGTGGTGCTTGCACTGGCCACAGAAGACCAGCGGCGCGGGCCCGACCTTGGGCAGATCGTCGGGTTGTGGAGTGAAGAGGTCGACGCTCATTGCAGCGGACCCACGGCGGTCTTTCATTGTTCGCCTTTCGTCAGCCCATAGTGGGCAAGCAGCAGAGCCTCGGCTCGATTGTGGTCACGCACGCGGGCCAACAGCCCTTGCGCGTCAGGGTAAAGCCGGCACGCCATTTGCCGCGCCGCGTTCTTGTCTTTCGACAGGTCGTAAAGCCGCTTCCAGCTCTGCGGATAGACCGCGACGAACGGCATGCGCAGCACTTCGAGCACCGCCTCGATTGCGCCTGACGTGCGTTCGAGCGACCCCATCTGCTGCATGCCGCCCTGGCCCTCGCGCTTGCCGGCGATCGCATGCACCGCCTCGAGCGTCACGACCGCGAGCTGATCGGCCGGGCAGTGCCGGCGCAGCATGCGCGCCAGCTCGAGGCCGTCTACGCGCTTGCGCACCACAGCGCCGCCGGTGACGTCGCGCGTCGGGATGTCTTCGATGGCGACGGCGCCGCCGGCCGTGTTGATGAAGGCGACGGCACCGGTAAGACCCGGGTCGATTCCAACGTAGATCACACCCAGGCCTCGCCGCTGGTTTGCTTCGCGTCGGCCGGAAGGTCGCGCACGTCCTCGCTCTTCACATCGTCGCCAGGATCGCGCAGCGGCCTCAAGACATCATCGGCGATCAAGTCGATTGGCTTACCGCAGCCGCAGCCGCAGGCGAAGAACGGCCCGTCAAAGGTCCAGAAGATCCGCGCCTCACGCCAGATATGCGGCCTCAGGAGCGACGCCTCACGCACCGTCACGAAATGCCCGACAGTGCCGACTTTTTCAGTCTCCGGCGTTGAAATGATCCGGCACAGTTCGCCCGGTTTGCAGTTCATGGTTTTTGTCCTCTCGCTTGGTTGATGGCGCCTCATACGCCGTTGGTAAAAATCCGTTCCAGATCGCGACCCATTGCTCGGCCTCGGAGAGCGGAGTCTCGTCGGGGTCAGGCCGCCGAATGCGAAGGTCGCGCATCACTCGCCCCAGTTGTCGGCCGCATTGCCCTTGGGCGCGCCGCGAAGGCCTGCGAGTACCTCGGCCGCAAACGCGGTTGGCTTCGTCTCATCGATCGATCCGCCGCCGCTCTGCCGCTCCTTCACGCGGGCTTGAAGGAAGCGCTCAAGCAGCCACAGCCACGCGCCCAGGTCGCGTTTTCCGGGCTCCAGGCGCACTTTCCAGCCCGAGCCCTGCACCGCGGGGATCATCGCTTCCCATTCGCGCGCCAGCGTCTCGCGATGCGCCTTGCCGTCAACGCATGTGAGCGGGTCTGTGAGCACACGCCGGCCGGCATTGATGGCGCGCGTGACGCACTCCCAATCCTTGAGCGCCTGCGTGATCGTGGGCCAGTCATTGCCGGGCTCGCGTGCGTGGTAGCCGCACACGCCGTCATTGCCGAGGAACACAACACCAGCCATCGGGCACTGGTGAGCTGCGCACGGGTAGCGCATGCGCTTGACCGTCGTGTCTTGCGGCGCATCCGCCGCGGTTTCGTTGAAGCTCTTTCGCGTTGCCATGGGTCATCCTTCGGAGTGGTATTTGCCCTCGTGGGTCTTCGTCCAGTTTTCAGGGTTCACAAGCCATGCCAGCTCGAGCTCGAATTGCCGGTGCCCTGGCCGCGGCGGCACCTTGCCCATGAGGAACGGCGAGCGCCGGCACCACATGAAAAACTTTCGCATGTACGCGATGCCCTCGGCCTGCGACGCCCAGCCCTTCGCAACCGCGGTTTCGCGCCACCGGGCGCGCAGATGGTCGGCCCGCTTGCCCTTCCAGCGCTCGCGATCGTGCTGGACCTGATCCGGCATGACCTCTGCCCACAGCCCCAGGACTTCGATGTGCGGGCATTCCGGCGGCCCGCGGTGGCCGTTGACGTGGTGCCCGAGCAGGTCAGCTTCGCCGCCTTCGTCGTCGTGCTCGGCCGCAGGTTGAGCACAGACAAGCGATAGCTTGTCTTTGTCTTTATGGTTACTGGTTACTGGTGACTGGGGTGCATTGCCATCGCTATGCGTTCGCATAGCATCGCCCGATGCGTTCGCATGTGCGTTTGCAGTGCTAGCAGAAGACTCGCCGTTAGCGTCCACTTCTGATTTTTCCTTTGCCCAGCGCGCATTTGCTGATGCTTGCGCCGCCGCTGACTTCTTGCGAAAGCGTGCAATTTCTTCGTCTGCACGGTCATGCCGCCATGTCCCTGACTCTTCACGAAAAAACGCGTTGAGCACTGCCCTCACAGCCTCTTTTTCGTGCCGTGACTGTGCCCGCGCTGCCTTGAAAACATCGCCGGCAGGGATCGGCGATTCCTCGATGTAGTAGTGATCCAGCAGCCGTCGATACGCCCCATCTTCGATCATCGAAAGCTTGATCGTGCGCTTTAGATAATCGCCGAGATGGTGCTCGTAGTAGTTCACGGCGCGCACCTCCGCGCCAGGTCGACGAGCCACTCGGCCAGCGCGGGCGGCGTGCGCTCGCGCTCCTTCTTGTTGACCTCGCCGCGCCAACCAGGCATGCCCTTGCGAAAGCCGGCCCAGCTCACGGTCTTGTGAGTCACCATGTCGAAGCTCATCGGCATGTCGGGTATCTCGCGCGGACCGATGCCGGCGATGTAGAGGCAGGTCGGTTTCTCTGCGCGGTGCCCCCACCAGTGCTGATGGATCGGCAGGAGCCATCCACCGAACTCGTCCCTAACGCCAGGCTTCGGCATCCCCTGCCACAGCAACGAACTGCGCGGATGCTCGAGGACGCCCCCGAAGCGGCGCACTTGCTCGAGCGCCCAGGGCGCCAGCGCCTTTTCGTCGGGCCGGGGCTTCGCCATGTGCCGCAGACTTGACCACGCCCGGCAGGGCGGATGCGCCACCACCGGGGCGCCGCCCGGCCACGTTCGCGCGTCGCGGTCGATGTCGTACACATCGCAGCCGGGCATGGTCTTGTAAACGCTGTCCGCACGAGCGAACAGCACCGCAACTTTTTTCACTTCTTCGCCGCTCGCTTCTGGCGCCTGATCGCCTTGTCGGCCTTCCGGGACAGACCGACGATCGTGGAGTTGTCGCGGCCCTCGGCCTGGCGCTTGTTGCGCTCGCGCGTTGCCCTGGCACGGGCCCGGGTATGCGCCTCGAGCTCGCCGCCGTCGACCGGCACACCGTAGGGCGTACAGAAACAGTTATCGCGCGAGCGCTCGACGCCATCGGGCCAGAATGCCGGCCCGAGGTCGACGACGGGCGCGGGTGTCGATCGCTTGCTCATGCTGCCACCTGCACGGGCGCCTTAATCCGCTCCAGCGCGGCCAGCACTTTGCGCTCGGCCTTGGGCCGGAGCTTGCGCGGCCACTTGTGGAAAGCCTGACGGCTGATGCCGAGGGCGCGCGCCGCTTCCGCACCGCTGCCCCCGAGTAGTTTGGTTGCTTGAGATTTAGTCATGGGGCGCATCATCGCGCGTTCCGTAAATCCATGTCAACAAAAATATGTTGACGTAGATAGTTGACGTCCGGTTGACGAAACGACAGAATCGCCACATCGACAACCAAACCACACGAAGAGAGCACCATGCAAACCATCATCGCGCTACTGAATGCCGAGGTCAGCCGGCTCTATGGTGAAGGCCTGAACCCTGAGCAGATCGAGTGCCTGCAAGACCCGGAGCGCTACGACGAAGCAATCGACATGATCGACGACATGGAAGCCCGTTGCGGGATTTCCAGCTACGTGCGCGGCGAGGTCGCCGACGCGCTGACCCAGCGCGAAACGGTCCGCGAGGTCGAAGAGCGCGACCTGCGCGAGCAGCGCCGCGACGAAGAGCGCGAGTACTTCGGCGACTACGCGGAGCAGGCATGAGCGCGCAGCACACGCCGGGGCCGTGGACTAGGGCGCAACTACAGGCCCTGTCCGTGGGCGCACGTTTTGCCGAGGGTCAGCGGTCCTATGCCCGCGCTTTGGCTGAAAGGGCCGGGGCGAATAGCCATGCGATGTGGCTCTATCTGTTGCTGGCCGAGCGCGCCGCTATCGCCAAGGCCACCGGGAGTGCCTGAGCGCCCGCCATTTTTCACCACCACCACAGGAGTTTTTATGTCCCAGCCCTTCACTTGGCTTGTTGCCTTCACCGTGCCGGCCGAGGCCGTTGCCGCCGGCTTCGTGCTGACCGACCAAAGCGCATCGAAGATGATGCCGCACATGGACCGCAAGACGGCCCGCGTGCTGTCGACGCCCAACGCCGCGCACATCGCGAACCTGCAAGGCGTTCCGGTCGGCCACAGCGACCGCGAGCGCTACCTCGATGCCCTACGCGCCGCCACTCCGCACGCTGGCGCGATGCAATCCGCATTGCTGCAGGCCCGCGCCATCCTGCAGTCGCCCGACATCATCAAGACGGGCGTCGACGTCGAACCGACCTTGAAGGCGATCGAGCAGGCAATTGCCGGCCTCATCGGGGAACTGCCATGAATGACAAGATCCGCGACCTTGAGCACCAGCACGCGCTCTTGACCGAGGCGGGCCGCGCCAACCGGGAAATCTACGAAGAGCTCCAGCCCGCGCGCCGGCTGATCGAGGCAAAACTGCGCATGGAACGCATCGCCCAGCATGAGCGCGTCGCCGAGGAAGCGCGAGCCGCGCGCCGCGCAGCGCACACGCCGGCATGCGAGCGCGTGAAGTGGGCGCGCCCGGCCGTGCTGGCGCTGGTGCTTGTGGCGATCTTCGTCGCGATGCTTCTGCAGGCTGTCGGAGCGCTGCGGCCGTGAGCATCTTCGCCCCCACCACACCCGCCAAGCTGGCGGCCGAACAGCTCAAGGAAGCGCGCATGAAGCTTCTGGAACACGAGGCCGCCGCGGAATTCAATCAGGCGATGGCGCGCATGCTGCGCGAGCGCATCGCCCGTTTGGAAGCCCATTCAACCACCACCACCGAAGGAGAAAAATGACCGAGCAGACCACCATCCCCGACAGCCCGCAGCCGCTGGACCTGTCGACTGCGCTCGAGAAAGTGACGCAGGAAATCGCCGTGTTCGACCGGCTGAATGCCGGCATTGCCCAGCTCGAGGCCGAGCACCCGAGCAATCTGGTCATCGACGTGACCACGCCGGCCGGCATGAAGGAAGCCATCAAGGCGCGCGCCGCATGGCGTGACCCGCGCGTGTCGGTGGAGAAGGCGCGCAAGGTCGCGAAGGCGCCCATACTGGCGCTCGGCCGCCAGCTCGACACGTTCGCCGAGAGCATCGAGAAGCGCCTGCGTGTCGGCGAGGACAACTACAACGCGCAGATCAAGGTCGAAACCGAGCGGCAAGAAGCCATCAAGGCGGAGGCCAAGGCGCGCGAGGAAGCACGCGTGCAGGCGATTCGCGACCGGATCGCGTTGGAGTTCACCAGCCGCCCGGCGCGCATGTTCGGGCAGTCGGCGGCGGCCCTGGCCGAAGCGATCGACAGCCTGTCCGAGACGAAATACAACTTCGAAGGCTTCGCCGAGCTTTTGGACGATGCATGCACGGCACGCGATCGCGCGCTATCCGATCTGCGCGGTATGCACGCAAAACAACTCGACCGCGAGCGCGCCGATGCCGAGCAGAAGCGCCAGGCCGAAGAGAACGCCCGCCAGGCCGCGAAGCTGGCCGATGAGCGCGCCGAATTCGAGAAGCTGCAGGCACAGGCCAGACGCGAGCAGGAAGAGCGCGAACGCCAGGAGCGCGAGGCCCGCGAAGCGCGCGAGGCCGAAATCCGCAAGCGCGAAGACGCCATCAGGGCCGAGCAGAAGCGGCTCGACGATGCGCGCCGCGCCGAGGAAGACGCCAAGGCCGCGGCCGAGCGCAAGCGGCTGGACGATGAAGCAGCAGCCCAGCGCGCCGCCGCCGCGGCGAAGGCCGAGGAAGAGCGCAAGGCGGCCGAGGCCGCGCGCATCGCCGAGGAAGAGCGCATCGCCAAGGAAGAGGCAAAGCGCGCCAAGGCCGCCCGCAAGCTGGCCGCCGCTCAGAAGGCCGGCCCGCGCCTACTGGCCGCGGCGCAAGCGTGCTGCGCCATCATCGATTCGCACGGCGGCTTTGCGCAGCAGGCCGAGCAGTGGCCGGCGGCCGAGGCCGAACTGCGCGCCGCCATCAAGGAAGGCGAGGCAGCATGAACACCGCCGCCGAACTCCAAGCGGAGGCCCAGCGCCAAGCGCGCACCAACCTCGGCCCCTACAAGTCGGCGTGCGTCGACTGCAAGCAGCCCTTCATCTTCGGCACGAAGGAAGAGGGCGCCAACGTCTACAGCATGGCCGGCGCGCGTGATACGCAGATCATCGGCATGTGCGAAGGCTGTTTCGACTCCCTCTGCGAAGAAGTGGACAAGCAATGACCGAGCACGACCGTTCCACATTCCTCGGCGGCAGTGACGTCGCCGCCGTCATGGGGCTTTCCCCTTGGGCCACGCCGCTCGAGCTGTGGCTCGACAAGACCAAACAGCGCGCGCCGCGGCCAATCTCGCGCGAGCAGCAGCGCATCTTCGACCGTGGGCACAAGCTGGAGCCGTTCATCCGGGAAATGGCCATCACGAAGCTGCAAGACATGGGGCTCGACGTCCAGCACGTCGAAACAAACCGCCGCTACACGGATGAAGCCATGCCGTTCCTGCGCGCTGAAATCGACTTCGAGCTGGTGCTGACCGGCGAGCTCACTATCGGCGAGAAGGTGCATTTCCTCGAGCGCGAGCACATCAACTGCGACGCGAAGAGCGTCACCGGCTTCGCCCGCAAGAAATGGGGCGAAATGGACAGCGAAGACGTGCCTATCGAGTACGCAACGCAATTCATGCACGGGCTCGGGCTCACCGGCCGGAATTACTGCCTCGTCGCGGCGCTGCGCTCGTTCGATGACGTCGACATTTTTTGGACGCTGCGCGATGACCAGGTGATACAGGCCATGCGCGAGAAGTGCGCGCTCTTCTGGCACTGCGTCGAAACGCGCACCGCGCCGGACCCTATCACGTTCAGCGACATCAAGTTGATGTTCCCGCTCGACAATGGCCAGGCCATCGAGGCAACCGATGGCATCGCCGAAAAGGTCGCCCAACTGCGCGAGATCAAGAAGCGCATTAAAGATCTGGAAGAGCATGAAAGCGTCCTGACATTCGACATCGGCGAGTACATCAGCCCGAATGCACTGCTGACCTACAACGGCGCGCAGATCGCCACATGGAAGGCGCAGATGCAGAACCGACTCGACTCGAAGGCATTGAAGGAAGAGCACCCCGACATTGCCGAGCGATTCACAGTTTCCAACCCCATGCGCGTCCTGCGCCTTTCGAAAGCCAAATAATGAGCACACCCGACCGACTCCGCCAGGCCACCGGCACGCAAGTAGCCGTGAACCCCGTTGCGGCTTTCTCGCAATTCCTCGACCGGCTGAAACCGCAGCTCGCGCTCGCCATCCCGAAGCATCTGAACTCCGACCGGATGGCGCGCCTTGCGCTGACCGCGTTCAGCAGCAATCCCGACCTGCAGCAATGCACGCACAACAGCATCGCCGCTTCGATCATGACCGCGGCGCAGCTCGGCCTCGAACCGGGCGTGAACGGGCAAGGCTACTTGATTCCCTACAAGCAGACTTGCACCTTTGTCCCCGGCTGGAAAGGTCTGGTGGATCTGGTCAGCCGCGCGGGCCGCGCCACCGTCTGGACGGGCGTTGTCATGCCCGGCGATGAATTCGACTATCAGCTCGGCGATGCGCCGTACTGCCGCCACAAGCCCAGCGGCGACGGCGAAGGCGAGTGGACCCACGTTTACGCGATCGGCCGCGTGCGCGATGCAGAGATGCCGGTTATCGAAGTCTGGACGCGAAAGAAGGTCGATCGCCACCTTGCCCAGTACAACAAACTCGGAGGCCGCCACTACGCGACGAAAGGCGAAAACAACTTCGAAATGTACGGCCGCAAGGTGGCATTGCTGCAGGTGCTCAAGTACATGCCGCAGAGCATCGAGATTGCGAATGCTGTCGCAGTGTCCGATGCCGCCGACCAAGGCCGCGGCGCGATCATCGACGGCGATTTTGTGACCATCGACACGGCGCCCGATGCTGGATCGATCGACCAGGAAACCGGCGAAATCACGGACGCCAAGGCCAAGGCCGAGCCCTCGAAGGACAAGGCAAAACCGGAAGTCACCGGCCCGACCTACGCCCAGCTCCGCGACATGCTGGCCAAGGCATCCAACATCACGAGCGCCGCCGAAGTGCTCGACCTCGGGCGCGCACTGCCCGATGACCAACGCAAAGACCTCGCGGCGTTCTTCAATGAGCGCTTCGGGGACAAAGCGTAATCCCCCCTCACTCTCTCTGAAAGGCTCCTAATGATCCAGTTTCCCGAACCGCGCGACGTCAAGTTGCGCAACGTCCAAACCCGCATGGAAAAGCGCGGCGATGAAGACGTGCCAGCGATGGACCTCGCTATCAGCGTGACCGGCGGGAATGCCCTGCTGGACATGCTGAATCCCGACCTGCGCCGGCACTTGTTCAAGCCGATCACCGAGCAGCCGGGCGAGCTGTCCCTGCCGGTCGACGATCTGCCAAGCGTGCGCTTTCCTCTGCTGCGCACGCCGATGAAGTACGAACGGGAATGGGTCGGACACACGGCGCGGATCGCCTACGGGGCCAGCGGGAAGGCCGACATGGTGCTCGGCGCGATCAAGGTGTCGAAGGTCTACATCGAATCGCTGATCGAAGGCGGGAGCGTTGAAATCCGGTTCAACCTCTCGACCACAGACGTCAATGAGAAAGTCATCGGGAAGTTGTCGTTGATGCAGGGCCATGACATCACCCTGACGCTCACGCCGGCCGAGCCCGCCGACGACAAGCAGAAGCCCATCGACCCGAAGAACGACCCCGCATGGCCGTTTCCGAATGGCCAAAGCGTGAACGATTCCACGGAACAGCCGGCCAAGACGGCGGAAGAACTGTTCACCGACCAGGCGCCGCCCGCACAATGAAAACAGCCCCGGGAGGCATGCACCGCCCGGGGCTATCTCTTCACCATTTCCACAACCAACGCAGGAATTTTCAACCATGAATCGATCTTTTGCACGCGCTACCCTCTTCGCGCTCGCAGTCTTTGCGGCGGCCAGCGCCAGCGCCACCCAGCCCGGCAACAACGGCGGCGGCCACGGCGGATGCGGCGTGGGCCAGCAGACCAACGGATGCGGCGGCAGCACGCCCACCACCCCGGCGCCCAGCAGCACCAGCGCCAGCAGCGCGCAGGCATCCGCCGCGGCCGCAGCGCTCGGCGTGGGCGTGGGCGTCGCAAACGCCGCAGGAGGCGCCGGAGGCGCTGGAGGCCATGGTGGCATGGGCGGAGCCGGCGGAAGCGCTCAGAGCGCCGCCAATGCGGCCGGCGGGGCATCCGCGGCAGAGGGCGGCAATGTGGACCTGAGCGGCGCGCGCCTCGGCGGCGCTGTCGTCTTCGAGCGCTCGGCGCCGTCCGTCAGTGTCGGCACCCCGACTGCGCCCATCCTCGATTGCCGCCGCACCATCGCGCTCGGCGCCAGCAGCACGGGAGGCTCGGGCGTCGCGTCCGGCATTCCGCTCTGGAAGGAAGGCGACTGCGCCGCGATGATGGCGCTCGACGGCCAGATCCGGGCCGGCAATGGCGCGTTCACCGTCGTTGACCGCCGGCACGTCGCCTGCAAGATCGAGGCGAACGCCGATACGAAGACCTGCCAGGACTTGAAGGCGCAGCAGCGCGCCGCGGCCGAGGCCATGCGCCCGGTGGCCACCGGCCCGGCCTCGCCCATGATGCCCTGAGTACTACGGTTCTAACTTGTCACAACACCGGCCAGTGAGTTTGCGCACAATCGCAGGCCGCCGGCCTTTTTCACTTGAGAGAAAGCCATGCCGAAGAATCAATACCGCATCGCCATTGTCCGCAACAAGTTGGGCATCGTGCATCTGCGCTTGCTGCCACCGCGCGGCGGCGAAATCATCATGTCTGGCGAGCTTCTGAGCGATGAGCGCGGCGCGCGGCGCACGGCCGAGAACATCCAGAAGTCTGCCGGCTCGCGCGGCCTGCGCATCGTCGAAGTATGGGAGGGACCGAAGACATGAGCGCATTCGCTGCAGCAAGTGCGGAGAGCAGAACGTCATCGAGTTCAACTCGGCGCGCATCGTGACGCACAACCCATACACCGGGAAGCCGCGCGACCCGCGAGACATCGAGAGCGATCCCGAGGGGGATCTTATGGTCGATCCTTCGGCGCCTTTGAGAGCCACAGAGCCGTTCGAGCAGGACGAGATCAGCCGCATGGTTGAAGAGGTTGGCGGCTTGCAGGTCGCCAGCAATGTCTTCCAGCTGACTCGCGAAGATTTGGCGCGCTATGTCGCCCTCTCCACTCCCCCGACCCCGGAGGCAGAGCCTGCGCAGCAAGACACGGACGAGCCGGACCCGTGGGCGCTGCGATTCAAACGCGCGCTGTTGGCGATCAAATACAACGCGGTGTCGCTGGCAGACGCGCAAGTAATCGCCTTGCGTGCATTGAATGGCTTC
>Ga0307408_100000368_pt1 | contig 41320 bp, 41 predicted proteins | sample 322Cmetagenome_FD_202116 | JGI IMG/M metagenome (GOLD analysis project Ga0307408, IMG submission 202116) | Maize rhizosphere microbial communities from greenhouse at UC Davis, California, United States - 322HYB-C-3 | ecosystem: Host-associated > Plants > Roots > Rhizosphere > Soil | place... | reverse complement strand
AAAGTAACGAAGATGAGGATTCGGTAACAGTTTCTGTTACCGATGAGGGGCATGGTATCCCTCCCGAACTGATTGAACGGATTCTCGAACCTTTCTTCACCACCAAAGAACCCGGTGAAGGCACAGGTTTGGGCTTGGCCATGGTGTACAGCATTATCGAAGACCATAGCGGCCATATGGACATCATTAGCCCTGCCGATACAGTTCACAACCGCGGCGCACGATTTGTCATTACCCTGCCGCGCCACCTCGATTCATTTATGGATGCCTGAGCAACAAAGTGAATAAAACCAGCGACTTGCAGGTGCGCCCCGCAAGTTATTGACCAGTAACACTTAACGCAAGACCCGGATAGCTATGAGTAAGATTCTGATTGTTGAAGACGAAACCATCATCCGTAACGCCCTGCGCAAACTGCTTGAGCGCAACCAGTACGAGGTCAGTGAGGCCCCGTCTGTAAAAGAGGCGACGTCAAAATTCCAACTGAAAGAGTTTGACCTGATCGTCAGCGACCTGCGCCTGCCGGGCGCGCCGGGTACTGACTTGATCAAACTGGCGGGTGATACGCCAGTACTCATCATGACCAGCTATGCGAGCTTGCGCTCCGCTGTCGATTCCATGCGCATGGGCGCGGTGGACTACATCGCCAAACCCTTTGACCACGACGAGATGGTCAACGCCGTAAAACGTGTGATCGGCAAAGCCAAAGCCGCCAATAAGGTTGCCACTGGCGCGCTTGCCGCCAGCACCGCGATCGCCGGTATGATCGGTGCCAGCGATGTCATGCAGGATTTGTATAACCGCATCCACAAAGTCGCTCCCACCAATGCCACTGTCCTTATCCATGGCGAAACCGGCACAGGTAAAGAATTGGTCGCCCGCGCCTTGCATGAAGAGAGCAACCGCAACAATCATTTGATGATCTCGGTCAACTGCGCCGCGATTCCCGACACCTTGATCGAATCCGAACTCTTCGGTTACGAAAAAGGCGCCTTCACCGGCGCTGCGACCAACCGCGAAGGCCTGGTCGCAGCAGCAGACGGCGGCACCTTATTCCTCGACGAGATCGGCGAGCTGCCGTTGGAAGCCCAGGCGCGCTTGCTGCGCGTGCTGCAAGAGGGTGAAGTGCGCCCGCTCGGCTCGGTTGAATCGCGCAAGGTGGATGTACGCCTGGTCGCGGCTACCCACCGCGACTTACGCAAGCTCTCCAAAGAGGGCAAATTCCGCGAAGACTTGTATTTCCGCATCAACGTAGTCCAGTTGGAACTACCACCGCTGCGCGAGCGCGGGCGCGATATCATCAACATCGCCGAATCCCTGCTGCAACGCTACTGCGCCCAATTTGGCAAAGCACAGCTGAAACTCTCGTCCGGCGCTATGGATGCCATCATGAGCTACAACTGGCCGGGCAACGTGCGCGAGCTGGAAAACGCCATGCAGCGCGCTGTGATCCTGTGCGAAGACAGCAACGAAATTGGCGAGCACCTTCTGTCTATTGATACCGACTACCAGGATCTGGATGACAATACCGGCAGCTCCGTCTTTGAACCAGCCCGTCTCGCCAACCGCTCCCCCGGTGGTGCACCAGCGGCATCGGAAGATTTGTCACTGGAAGACTACTTTCAGCGTTTTGTGCTGGAACACCAAGACAGCATGAGCGAGACGGAGCTGGCGCGTAAGCTGGGTGTCAGCCGCAAGTGCCTGTGGGAGCGCCGCCAGCGCCTTGGCATACCGCGCACAAAATCCACTGCAGCACTTAGCAGCGTCAAGTAGCAAACCCACGTCCAAAACCCTGAAAAAATCCCCAGTTGCCTCACAGCACTGGGGATTTTTGTTTTTAGTGACAGTTTTATTGATTCGCGCGCCACATTTGTTGTTATTGATGCCAAACCGTTACCCCCAAACACGAGAGTGTTACCGCAAAAATACTGTTACCGCACTGGGTAGGCGTAACAAACTTGTGACAAATATGTAACCTATCGAAATAACAAAAAGAAATAAGGCGTCACTCAAAAAACCTAACCAATTGTTTTAATTAGCTATTCTAGAATTGGCACAAGTACTGCTTTTAGAGCGCCATAACAAAAACAAACAATAAGAATTAAATGTGAAAATCTAATAACAACAACAAATAATAAAAAGCGTAACGAACTTAAAAATAACAACAATAGATAATAAGAAACTGAAACAAACGAATAACAACAAGAAACAATAAGAAACTGAAAACAAAAGAACATAACAACAACAAATAATAACAACAGAAATTGAATAATAATAACGAAAACAATAACTTAGATAGACCTACGCTAGAAGACAAGAGCAATAAGACAGTAAAATAAAGCGGACTACTGACTAGGCACGGGATGGGATAGCACGCGAGATTGGATATGGGCACGGAAGCACCCCATTGAATGCCGATTAAAGCACTCCGGTGCTCCCTCCTGCGGGAAAGCGAAAGCTTTCCCGTTTTGCTTTCTGGACCCCAAACCAACCCGAGTGGCGGGATTGTCGTAAAAAACACTGTGCTTCTGCTAAACTCGCCGCTCTTATGCAACTGACTGCCTAAACACCAGCGAGAAAACATGCTCAAACGCTTGCTTAACCTGTTCACCTCCGGCGCCAAGGATTCCAGCAAGGCATCCAACACCCGTACCAGCGATGGTGCCGCCCTGATTCCGCGTGACCAGCACAACATCTCCCGCAAGAACATCAGCCCTGCGGCGATCAAAATCATTAAACAATTGGAAGACGCCGGATTTGCCGCCTATTTGGTCGGTGGTGGTGTGCGCGACCTACTGCTCGGTAATCACCCCAAGGATTTTGATGTCGCCACCAACGCCAAGCCGGAAGAGGTCAAACGCATCTTTCGCAGCGCGCGTATCGTCGGCCGTCGCTTCCAGATAGTCCATGTACGCATGGGGCGCGAGGTTATCGAGGTCACCACCTTCCGTGGCCACCATGAAGAATCATCCAGCGTACGCAGTGAAGACGGCATGCTACTGCGCGACAACGTATACGGCACCCTCGAAACCGATGCCATGCGCCGTGACTTCACCGTCAACGCGCTCTATTATACGCTCAAGGACTTCTCCGTCATCGACTACTGCAATGGCATGGAAGACCTCAAGCAGCGCACGCTGCGCATCATTGGCGACCCGGCAACACGCTACAAAGAGGATCCGGTACGTATCCTGCGCGCGCTGCGCTTTGCCGCCAAACTTGGCTTTAATCTGGAGCCTAAAACCGCCAAACCGATCCGCGAACTGAGTGGCTTGCTGTTAAACGTATCCGATGCGCGCCTGTTTGAAGAAGTCCTCAAATTATTTTTAGGGGGATCAGCGACCGCGACATTTAACCTGATGCGCGAATACGATTTGCTGACCCATCTCTTCCCCGGTACCGATAAAGCGCTCAAAGCGGGCGATGAGATTGGCGCCAACCTGATCGAACAATGCATGATCAATACCGATAAGCGCATCCGGGGTGATAAAACCGTCACTCCCGCGTTCATCTACGCCGCCCTGCTTTGGCCAGCCCTGCAACAGCAATTCACGTTGCTCAGCGGGCAGATGACGCCAACCCAGGCTTGGGGGCAAGCAGCCCAGAATGTGATCAACCAACAGCTGACGCGCACTGCGGTACCCAAGCGCTTCCTGATCCCCATGCGTGAAATCTGGGATCTGCAGCAGCGTCTGCCCAGCCGTTTGGGTATGCGCGCCCTGCGCACCCTCGATCATCCACGTTTCCGCGCCGCCTATGACTTTTTGCTGATGCGTGAAGCCGCTGGCGAAGCGCTCGATGGCTTAGGTGTCTGGTGGACAAATTACCAAACTGCGAACGATGAAGAGCGTGAGCAAATGGTTAAAGATATTGGCAAACAAGGTGGCGCCAAGGCAGCGGGCAAACCGCGCCGTCGCCGCGGCCCGCGCAAACCCAAAACCGATGCCGCACCCGGCGGGAATGAATAATCCATGGCGCTGGCCTATATAGGTCTGGGCAGTAATCTGGAAGATCCGCTCGCGCAGGTAAGGCGCGCGTTCGATGAGCTGGCGGACATTCCGCTGACATCGCTGCTGGCGCGCTCATCAATCTACTCCAGCCATGCGGTTGGCCCCGAGCAGCCGGATTACATCAACGCCGTCGCCCTGCTCGATACCCGGCTCGCCCCGCTCGCGCTGCTGGATGCACTGCAAGCCATCGAGCAAGCACACCAGCGCGTGCGTATCCAGCATTGGGGCCCACGTACCCTGGATCTTGATCTGCTGCTCTACGACGACCAGATCATTGTGGAGGAGCGCCTTACCGTGCCTCACCCCTATCTCACCCAACGCAGTTTTGTGCTTTATCCGCTTGCGGATATCACCCCTACTTTGCAATTGCCCGATGGCACCCCACTCGCCGATCTGCTCAGCCGCTGCCCGGCAGACGGACTGCTGCGCCTGCCATCACCCGCTTAACGAATGTGTTTCAAGGAGTTGCCGTGAACCCTGTGTTTGAAGAACTCGGACTTGATTTAACTAACGTCAAATTGCCACGCTATATCACCGTGGAAGGTTGTATCGGCGTGGGCAAAACCACGCTCGCACGCAATATCGCGCAATTGTTTAATTACGATATGCTGCTGGAACAGCCGGAAGAGAATCCTTTTTTGGAGCGTTTTTATCGCGATCCAAAATCCACCGCACTGCCCACCCAATTATTCTTTTTATTCCAACGCGCCAACCAATTACAGAGTTTGCGGCAGGACGATATTTTTGAGCCGGTGCGGGTGGCGGATTTTTTGATCGAGAAAGATCAACTTTTTGCGCGCACCACCCTCGATGACGACGAACTCAATATCTATCGCCAGGAGTACGATAAGCTGGTGATCAATGCGCCGCGCCCGGATTTGGTCATTTATTTACAGGCGCCGCTCGATGTGTTGCTCGACCGCATCCGTCAACGCGGCATCAGCGCCGAGCAACATATTACGGTCGATTATTTAAAAGCGCTCAACGACGCCTATACTGAATTTTTCCACTTTTATGATGGCGCCCCCCTGCTGATTGTGAACGCCAAAGATTTGAATTTGGCAAAAAACCGCGAGCACTTCAAACAGTTGGTGGAATATATCCTCACCATCAAAAGCGGTCGCCATTATTACAATCCCGTGCCTGCGCTTTAATTCAATCGCATCACCAATTTTTATTTTCTGCAGCGAGAATTGCCATGCCTTATTCCACTATCAATAGCACCTCCACGGCGAATACCGCGCTCACTAAAAATGTCACTATCAACACGCTTCACAAATTAAAAGCCACTGGCGAAAAATTTGTGGTGATCTCATTGTACGACGCACATATGGCGGCGATGGCGCAGCGCTGTGGTGTAGAGGTGGTATTGGTTGGCGATTCACTCGGCATGACCGTATTGGGTTACGACAGCACCATCCCCGTCACTATGGAACAAATGATTTATCACGTCGAAGCCGTTGCACGCGGCAATAAAAAATCACTGATTATTGGCGACTTGCCCTTTATGACTTATGCCACGCCCGACGAAGCCATGCGCAATTGCACGCGTATCATGCAAGCCGGAGCGCAGATGGTAAAACTCGAAGGCGGCGCCTGGCTGGCAGAGACAGTGCGCATGCTCGCCGAACGCGGCGTACCTGTGTGCGCCCACCTGGGTTTAACACCGCAATCAGTGAATAAATTTGGCGGCTTTCGCGTGCAGGGGCGCGATGAAGCAAGCGCAGAAAAAATTCTCGCCGATGCCAAATTACTCTCTGAAGCTGGCGCCGATTTATTAGTACTGGAATGTGTGCCCGCTGCATTAGGTGCGCGCATTACGCGCGAAATTGCAATCCCGACCATTGGTATAGGTGCAGGCCGTGATACAGACGCGCAAGTATTGGTGATCAACGATATTCTCGGCCTCACCGAGCAGCCGCCGAAATTTTCTAAAAACTTTTTGTTAGAAGCTAAGGACATCCCCGGCGCCATGCAAAAATATGTTGCCGATGTGAAAGCCGGAATTTTTCCAAGTGATGACAATATTTTTGTCTGACCCTTATTGCCCCCTATTGAATTTGTATCCCCCAAAAAAAATAGAAATGCAGGGCAATTCCTTGCCCTGTTGCTAGACTCTTACCTAATCGGCAAAAAAACTCGGTCATTCGTCGCACAACAACCACAACGCGACTCATCTATCAACCGACAACAGGTACGAGCCATGTTCTCCAAAACATCCCTTTTCATTGCATTACTGGGCAGCTGTTTTATCGCCCCGCTACAGGCAGACACACCAGTCACTAAGGCAGCGGCACAAACACAGCAAACCGCTGGCGACGAGGCCGCGTGGAAAACCTATCTCGTCACTTCCGAAAAAATGCGCAAAGCCGATCAGGATTTTCTCAACGCCGAATTAAAAAAACTCGGCCAAAAAATGCCGAGCCTGCCTGAATACACCAAAGAATTCGGGTTTGACGTTAAACAGGCGCCCGACTGGTTTAAGAGCACAGAAGGCAAACGCGTGATGGAGGTGATCCTCTCCTTCCAAACGCCATCTGGCGGTTGGTCCAAGCGCACCGATATGAGCAAGGCGCCGCGTCAACCAGGCCAGGCATTTGGTGTTGAGAAAGGCTATATCCCCACCTTCGACAACGGCGCCACCAGCACCCAGCTCCGGCTGCTCGTGAAAGCCCATCAGGCCACTGGCGATGCACGCTATGTCAATGCATTCAACAAAGGTTTGGATTTTATTTTCACCGCGCAATATCCCAATGGCGGCTGGCCGCAAAATTATCCACTGGTAGGCGAGTATCACGATCACATCACTTACAACGATGCACTGATGCGCGATTTAATGGCGCTGTTGCACGATGTCGCCCAGGCGAAAAATGAATTTGCATTTACCTCCCAAGAACAGCAACAGGCTGCACAAGCGAGCCTCAAGCGTGCGCTCGATTGTGTATTAAAAACCCAAGTGATTGCTAATGGCACGCTGACCATCTGGGGCGCGCAGCACGATGCCAAAACCCTGAAACCTGCAAAAGCACGTGCCTATGAAATGATTTCACTCACCAGCTCGGAAAGCGTGTGGATGCTCGATTTTTTAATGGACCTGGAAAATCCCAGCGCCGACATTATTAAATCGGTACACGCCGCTGCAATTTGGTATGAACAGAATAAAATCCTTGGTAAAACCTGGACACGCGGTGATGCGCAATTAAAAGACGATAAAAATGCACCGCCACTCTGGGCGCGTTTTTATGAGATTGGAACCAACAAACCTTTATTTGGCGACCGCGATGATTCGGTGTATTACGATTTGGAAAAAGTATCGGAGGAGCGCCGTCTCGGTTATGCCTGGTACACCACATCGCCCAATCAGGTATTAAAAAAATATGCGGGCTGGGCTAAACAATATCCGCAGTAAATGTTAATCCGGTTTTGCAGTCCTTGCGGGGTTGCAAAACCGCTAGCCATTAATCCCCTTTACTTGACCAGATTTTCATCGTCTGCACCGCCAATAATCTGCACTCACCTTTTTCCTCAACGTAAGTGCGCATAAATTGGTAGCGCGAGGTACGGAATGTTTTACCGTCCGAGTTCCATTTATCCACACTGCTCAACCCCTGCAACACAACCGTATTGCCCAACCGTTGCTGGCTAATATCGTGCGAGCGACGTTCTTTGGGTTGCTCTTCCGGTTTTTGCACCCTTAGCAACAATTGCGCTTTGGTCTCTTTTAAGCTGGCGAGGTTGTGCACCCACTGAAATTCGGGCGCAAGCAATTTATCCAGAAACTGCACATCGCCTTTGCGCAGGGCATTTTCATAGTCGGCATCCAGTTTCACCAGGTTTTCAGCCTGTAAACAGGTTTGCGCCTGCGCCGTAAGCCCCATCAAACTCATCACACAAGCAGCCATAAGCAATTGTTTTTTCATCGCAAATATTCACCACAAAAGTTAAAACACAAACAATAGACAATAAAAAAAGCCGACACCAAAACGATGCCGGCCAAGACCATACTAGATTACAAATAAAGGGGAGTTCCAAACTGGGCTAAGAGAAAACCCATCGGTAACCGCACAACCTTCCTAAATCAATGAGCCAACCAAAACACTAATGCCGTTGTACCCACAGGAAGAAACCGTTACCGGTAGTTTCAGTATTGTTCAGTTTTCAGCCGTTGCCAGTTTTTTTATATCCCCGGTTAAATTATTTGGTGATAACCCCACAGAACTGATTAGGAAAGGCTATAAAAAATAACTAACCCGCACCATTGCGCCCCATCAGCACCATAGCTTCGTTAATCAGGTGTTCAAGCCGCACCGCAGTCGTCGAGCGCAGGGCAAAATCATCGACCAATTTGCGCAAGCGGCTCAGCTTGGGGCGCACAGCGCGAAATTCTTCTGTCACCGGCTCATAATCCAGATCGTGATCTTGCACGCTCAGCTTGCCCAGCTCGGATAACTCCGCATGCAGCGCGCTGATCAGATCGTAAAAAAAATCTTTGCGATCAAGGCTATTAGCCTCCCAATAGGCTTGGTTCAATCCGCCCAACAAGTCCTCAAGCACCTTGATGGCATTGGAAATACTGCTGCTCGACATAACACACCTTTTATTCCACTTATGATTAATAGGCTGAGTATAGAAGAGTTTAACGACGCTGCCGGAGGCTCTGTTAAACTTCCGCTTCCTTGCCTATGGACGCTGTTATGCCACTCGAACAACTCTGGCTATTTACCACTATTACCCTTGTTCTCTCCGCCAGCCCCGGCCCGGTAATGCTCGCCTGCATGATCGATGCGGGGCGTTACGGTTTTGCCAAATCGCTCTACACCATGCTCGGCGCCAGCGCGGGCAATTTGGTATTGATGTTGTTGTCGGCACTGGGACTGGGGTTATTAGTCGAACAAGCGGAATGGATTTTTCACACCATTAAATGGATAGGGGCGGCTTATCTGGTGTATTTGGGCGTCCAACTCGCGCTTGCGCCACCGCTCAATGTGGATGTGCAAGCGCGCCAGATCCGCAGCAGCCATCTATTTGGCAAAGCCTTTATCGTCGCTGTCACCAATCCTAAAGGGCTGATTTATTTCGGCGCGCTCTTCCCCCAATTTATCGATATCCATCGCAGCATGCCGCCGCAATTTGCACTGCTCACGGTGATTTTTTTAGCGATGGATTTTGTCTGGATGAGTATTTACGCCCTCGGCGGACGCGGTATTATGCGCTGGCTAAAATCGCCCGCTCACCAGCGCTGGTTTAACTGGATTTCCGGTGGGGCATTAATTCTGGCCGGCTGCGCGCTCGCGTTTACCAAACTCTAAACTTGCAATTTGGATAACCGTACGATTTGGATATAAGCAAAGAAATAACGATTCTTTTTCATTCACAATAAAAGTCCCTAAGCTGCACCCAATCAACATTTTGGAGGCAGCCATGTCATTTACCCACAGCCAACATTTCCCCGCATCACTCAACGACCAGCCGATCCTGATCGTACCCGGCCTGCGCAATAGCGATGAACAACATTGGCAAAGCCTGTGGCAAACGCAACTGCCCGCCAGCAAACGCATTCAGGTCGATGATTGGGACACAGCGGATCTGGATAAATGGAAAGCAGGTATTCGCGCCGAATTGGACAAGTTGGATAAGCCCGCCGTGATTATTGCCCACAGTTTTGGCACGCTTGCGAGTGCGAGTATTGCCGCAGAATTTCCTGAAAAAATCGCCGCGCTGTTTTTAGTCGCGCCCGCCGACCCGGATAAATTCCGCATCGCCCAGCGCTTGCCACAAAACCCCTTGCAGGTACCGGCAACAATAATCGCCAGCAGCAACGACCCTTGGTTGACCGATAGCAAAGCAGCCTACTGGGCACTGCAATGGGGTACAGATTTTTTGCGCTTAAACAATGTTGGCCACATCAACAGCGAATCCCATTTGGGATTTTGGCCAGAAGGCGTTCAGCTTTTGCGCCAACTGTTGCGCAGTGCGAAAAAGCAATTTAAAACCACCAGCCGACTTGGTCGCGCGGCATAAGTCCACACACGCCAAAAACTGCACCGTGGGGAGGTTGATTTTATTTATAGATTGCCTACTTTCGATGGCAGTAAAAATAAAAAACGCGCGACCCTCACAGATCGCGCGTTTTTATTTCACCATCAATCACGCTGGCACACTGGAGCGTATCAAATGATCAAACGCTCCCAGCGATGCAGTTGCACCCGCTCCCATCGCAATAATAATTTGCTTGTAGGGCACGTTGGTGCAATCGCCCGCAGCAAATACACCGGGCACGGAAGTTTCGCCACGCGCGTTAATTTCAATTTCACCGCGATTGGACAGCTGCACTGTACCCTTGAGGAAATCCGTGTTTGGCAGCAAACCGATCTGCACAAAAATTCCATCTAACTCTACAGTCGCAATCTCATCGGTATTGCGGCTTTTGTATTTCAGTGCAGTGACTTTTTCACCGTTGCCGATAACTTCGGTCGTCAGCGCTTCGGTGATTACCGTGACATTGGGCAAGCTGAATAATTTGCGTTGTAATACGGCGTCGGCGCGCAATTTTGAATCGAACTCGATCAAAGTGACATGGGCAACTATACCGGCCAAATCAATTGCCGCTTCCACACCGGAATTGCCGCCGCCGATTACCGCAACGCGTTTGCCTTTAAATAGCGGGCCATCACAGTGCGGGCAGTAGGCGACGCCCTTGCCGCGATACGCTTGCTCGCCCGGCACATTCATTTCTCTCCAGCGCGCGCCGGTAGCAAGGATAATGCTTTTACTTTTCAAGCTGGCACCGCTCGCGAGCTTTACCTCTACCAAATCACTGGCATTTTCACCCGGAATAATCTGCGCGGCTTTTTGTAAATTCATTACATCCACGTCGTATTCCTTAACGTGTTGCTCCAAAGCCATCGCTAATTTCGGGCCTTCGGTTTCTTTGACCGAAATAAAATTTTCAATCGATACTGTATCCAATACTTGTCCGCCAAAACGTTCGGCCACTACACCGGTGCGAATACCTTTGCGCGCAGAATAGATCGCTGCCGCTGCGCCAGCGGGGCCACCGCCGATGACCAATACATCATAGGGATCGCGTTCGCTTAGTGCTTTTACATCGCGTTCAGCAGCGCCGGTATCAACTTTGGCGATAATTTCTTCGAGCGTCATGCGGCCTTGACCGAAGTGTTCACCGTTCACAAATACCGTGGGTACCGCCATGATTTTGCGTGCATCAACTTCTTGCTGAAACAACGCGCCGTCGATCATGGTGGCAGTAATATTGGGATTGAGCGCAGCCATTAAATTTACGGCTTGCACAACATCCGGACAGTTGTGGCAAGAGAGAGAAACAAACACTTCAAAATGAAATGGTGTATCTATCGCTTTAATTTGTTCGATGGTTTTTGCATCCACTTTTGGCGGATGTCCGCCGCTGTGCAATAGTGCGAGCACCAGCGAGGTAAATTCATGCCCCATAGGGATACCCGCAAAATGAATACGGGGGGATTCATCTTGTGCCGCTACTGCAAAAGAGGGGCGCAATTTAGCGGTACCGTGATCAATCAGACTCACCTTGTCAGATAAGCTGGTGATTTCTTGCAACAGCGTAATTAATTCCAGACTTTTTGCGCTGTCATCCAGGCTTGCAACCAATTGGATGGGGCGTTGCAGTTTTTCCAAATAGGCTTTGAGTTGGCCTTTAATCGCGGCATCTAACATGGTGTTCTCCGTAAGACATTTTTAATAAAAGCCCGCCTTGTGAGCGAGCTTGTTTTGCAGCGTATTTGCTTGCCTGCAATCGTCATCCCCGCAAGCGGGAGTGACAAATAAATCGCTTAGATTTTTCCAACCAAATCCAGTGATGGAGCCAGAGTCGCTTCACCTTCTTTCCATTTAGCTGGGCAGACCTCACCAGGATGCGCAGCCACGTATTGCGCCGCTTTTACTTTGCGCAGCAGTTCAGACGCATCGCGGCCAATACCACCAGCGTTGATTTCGATAATCTGAATCTTGCCCTGCGGATCAATCACAAACGTACCGCGATCAGCCAAACCAGCCTCTTCAATCATCACACCGAAATTGCGCGTGATAGTGCCGGTTGGGTCACCGATCATCGGGTACTGGATCTTGCCGATGGTTTCGGAGCTGTCGTGCCAGGCTTTGTGGGTGAAGTGGGTGTCGGTGGATACGGAATAAATCTCTACACCCATCTTTTGGAATTCGGCGTAGTTGTCCGCCAGGTCACCCAATTCAGTGGGGCATACGAAGGTAAAGTCGGCCGGGTAGAAGAACACCACCGCCCACTTGCCTTTAATGTCAGCCTCGGTCAGGTGCACGAATTTGCCTTGATGGTAGGCTTGGGCGCTGAAAGGTTTGATTTCTGAATTGATAGTTGCCATGAGTCACACTCCTAGGTCTGTATGGGCTACGCCCGTTGGTTAATTGATTCAACGGGCACAGATTAGGGAGTTGGGCGCCATGGGGCTAATTGCATATCACCATACACTTCATATGCAAAATTTATCGATTATTAAATAACAATGTTTATTGGCTATCAAAAATAATAAAAACCGCAGCCTCCTTGCGAAGGCTGCGGTTTTCAATATGAGCGGAAAAACAGTCGATTAGGCGCTGAGTGACTGGCCGTTCGCTCTGCCATGGCGATCAATAATCAGGCCACCGGCCAGATGACGATCAACAATCAATCCTCCAGCCACATGCCTATCGATAATCAGACCGCCAGCTAATTTGCCGTCATGCACCACAACGCCAGCGTCTGGAAGCGGAGTGTTTTCCAGAATCATCCCACCCGCAAGTTGATTCTTTTGCACAATAATTCCACGCTCAAGAATCACCCCACCACTAAGCAGTTTGATCCCGCCGCGCTCAATAACCAGACCACCTGCGTCTTGAGTATCAGGTGCGTTTTCAAGAATGACACCGCCCGCTAATTTGTCTTGCAGGATAATGCCTTTTTCCAGGATCACGCCGCCGTTGTCCGGCTGGCATTCCAGAATGACAGACCCATTTAAGGATTCATCGAAGGGTGGAGTTGCTTGTTTTTCGATAATCACCCCACCGGCAGCGGCAGAGGCCAATTGGGCAGTGAACAACAAAGAGATAAACAGAGTAGATTTTGAATTTAACATGATTGCATCCTCGCAATAAATTTCACAATTAACTTGCCGTATGGCAAGCCAGTTTGATTTCCTTTCGGAAGTTAATAACACATTGGGTTAATGAACAAACCATCCTTGAAGTTCAACACCTCGCGGTGTTTTTTCGTCCCTGTCGTTTTGTTCATGTGGCCATGATAAGCAGTGAACTTGTCAGAAGTTTGTCGCGGACAATAATTTTTGTGGCAATTGTGTCAGAGGGGTTGGGCTGCAGAAAAACATCCAAATATTAATGAAGGGCTTGAAAAAATTGATAAGGCACAATCTGAATACAGCTGCGGATTAAGTACAGGAATCAATTACCTGATTTAAGCCAGGAAACTTGTACAACTAAAACAAGGAAGATTTAATCCTCTATCCCCTCAGCTCTTCTTCTTTCCGCAATCTCACATTCAATTCTTTCAGCCTGAAGCTCTATTAAAGATGAAGGAAGCTTGAAGGAAAAAAGGCATCCTGCACAGGATAAAAAAACATAAATGTATTCAATAAAAACCTGTGCACCAGAAAATTTAGATTTAATCAAAATAGATATGAATATAAAAAACAATGTGATGAGATAGAGAATAAAAAGCCATTTGTGACGAATTAGTCGATTATAAGTTTTCTCACTGCCCAAGAGAGCAACTTGCCAACCACCAGTAGGCAAAGACTTAGGATCCCCAACAAGCGTAATTACAGCGATAAGAAAACCGGCCAAAATTGAAAAAACAGTAACAATCACATTCACTGCATCCTGATTACCATGAATTAATGGCTGCCCAAAATAAGCCCCCAGAAAACTCCATAAAATAACGCAAAAGCCAAATTTAGCTTTTTTAACGTCATAGCTATGAAGACTGGGGGAATTCATCATTGATTCAACATACCATTGGATTTCAGATTTTCATAAAATGATTTAAGAGCAACCCATGCATTTTCTTTATCCAGAGATTTCCCAAAAGTCTTTATTTTATAGTCACCAGAAACCCTAATTTCGTCAGGAGTGATTTTAGTCCCCTGTCGAGTGACAATAGTGAATCCGTCTTCTGGTAGACTATCATCGTCATCATCAAAATCATCGACAATTTTAGCAGCCGTTTCAATGAGGCGCTTTTTACCCGCAACACCAAATTCTATGTCCCGTGAATTATATTTTGAGCGTGCTTCACGACCATCAAAGGAAAGAGAAATTTTTACATTCAAGTTTTCTTTATCGGTTATTTCTTTTAATGTTTTATCTTTGCTAAACATCGACGCCATTTGATCAGCTAGAGTTCGAGTAATACCAACAGGGCTAGGTTTCGATGGATCCATGTGAATCATAGTAGCTTCGTAAAGTGAGGCATTAAGCTCGATAGATTTAACGCCTTCATCACGAATTATCTTAAGCGCACTTATTTTTGCAACTTTTTCAAGCTCAAGCGCTTCCGCCACCTCAGGCAACCCAACCTTCACTAACAAATGATATAAGTAATCATGAACAACAGCCTCTCTCACACCCGAAGGACACAAAACAAGATGATCACCTTTAACAAACACAAAAACATCACCACTCAAGAAATTTTGACCAACCGGAGCATCCAAAGTTTTTACTTTAGACTTCTTTGTGGATGATTTTTTGTCAATTGTAGACGTAGGCTCATCAGGCACATACACCGCAATATGCAAATACATCCCCATGTTATCTTCAAAATCGGCCCCGACAATTTCAGATCCTAATTTCCCAACAAAAGTTCGCTGAGCAACAGTGCTTGTTGCAAAATGCGACTCTCTTAATATGATTTCTATAGATTTCTTGCCAGTAAATGATTTATCCCAAGTGGCACGGCGATAGAATATTTTCTTATTTTTAATCTTAGGTTTTTTTCCTGCCATTTTAATTCAGCTCTCCATTAGTTGCGGAAACGTTAAAAAACGCGCCGCACCATTATAACCAGCCTAAAAATATCGGGGTATTACATCATATTTCACCAAGATAGCACGTAGCACGTAGCACGTAGCACGTAGCACGTAGCACGTAGGTTGGGCAGCAATGTCCAACAAATCTATTTAATACCCAAAAATTTTGGGCATGACTGCCCAACCTACAGTAAGAGCCAACTTCCGCTTCTGGCCGTTATGCGAAGTTCGGCGGCTTGCTTCGCGAAGCGCGCCCTACGGCTCCCTAAATTCTTAGATTAGATGTTCAAATTCATCTAGCTTTTGAGAAAAAGCAGTCAACCCACTAACAGCAAGCCGCTCTAAATATTCAACTGCAGTACAAGATGGATTAATCATTCTGGAACGAATATTTTTTATCGCATCCAGTACCTTGGCATCACTGAGGTCAAACTGATTAATCAGAAAAACATCAGGATGTATGGCTTCAATATCAAACTCCTGCAAAACCTCAGCAGGAAAATCTTTTAAATTGCTGGTAATAATTGCTTGCGCCTTGCAGCGGATTGCCGCCGCTAAAACATGGCGATCATTTGCGTCCGGCAAGCTTAAGCCAGCTTCCAGCTTTTCGTAATTCGTTACCATGCAATCAGGAACGGCATTGCGCATTAACTGCGCTACGCGCTGGAGTTTTGCGGGGTCGAGATCCGGGCGATTTTTAATTAAATTATTTAGCCACTCAGATTCTATGCGCTCAGTCCATTTGGCCTGAAATAATCCATAGTGCGGCATAGCCAACTCTATAAGAACATCACGCAATGCCGAAGGGTACAGTACGCACGCATCGTAAAGGACGATATATTTCATCAATAACCTATGCCCATCTCCTGAGAAAGCTGCATCAGCTCATCCATTGCTGCCTTGGAGTTATTAACCATTTTTTCTCTATAGGAGAGCAAGTCATCGAATCTGATTCGACGATGGGTTCCAACCAAGGTGTGGCTAATCTCCCCTTGAGCCAATAAGCCAATTAAATAAGGGCGGGATACATTCAGGAAATCAGCGGCTTGCTGCGTTGTTAGTTCTGTTGCCATTGGGACTATGTTTATAACCTTACCCGCAGACATACCCGCCAAAATGTCTCGCAATAACTCAACGGCTTGCCTGGGGACGATTAAGTCCTCATTTCCCATGTTGATTTTAGCCCTATGCTTGTCGGGCAATTCCTGGAGTAACTTTGTCAGCGCTGCAGCACTCGCACGCGCGAGGTCTACCTCCTCGCTACTGGGAAGCTCATATTTACGATTAGTCATTTTCATCACCTGCACCACTCCTTGTGCCCCTCCTAAGTTGAATATACCGGTATTGGTATATTTGTCAGTATAGCCATATTCGAAATATCCGCAACAAACGAAATATTCGAAAAACCGGTGACAATCACAAGAATAACTCAACCAATCACGCGCAGATTCACTTAATGCTTCGCCGCCGCTTTCATCACATCTGCCATAACCCCATACACATTTACCCAAGCCGTTTTTACGTCTGCCGTAAAATCTTGCCCAAGCCCCTGCCCCAGGGTTTTTAACAGCGCGGTGCCGACGGTATCGTAATGCGCATCTTGCACACCGTAACCGCCGTGGCGCTTGCCGAGGTTTTGCAGCACCGGCACCAGCACATCCAACTCGGTTAATTTATTCACGGCGATGCCGATCATGTCGATTAATTTTTTTCCTTGGGCGTGCAAATCACCTTTGAATAACGGTTTTAATGCGGGGTCAGCATCAAACAGATTTGTATAAAAAAGTGCAGCGGCTTGTGGGCCGATGGCTGCGACTTTTTGCCAGGAATTTTGCACTAGTTGAATGGTTGAAGTGTCCATAAAATTTCCTCAGATAGAAATGAAGGGTTAAAAAATCGCAGAGACAAAAAAGGCAATCGCAGAACCAGCCGATTGCCTTGTTATTCACTTGCTGGACATTATTTGCGCCAGATTCCGGTGTACACCGAACCGCAGTACCACCAGCCGTAGCGGGTAAAGCCCAGGTTCGCCAGCTCTGTCGATTTGTTGTTGAAACTGGTCAATGACATGCCGTGATGGGCGACCCATGCACCGCTGGTTGGAACCCAACTGGTGTTATAAATTTGTCCATTGTCAGTACAGGCATAAACACTGGGCATTACGCCGGAATCGGCAAAGTGATTGAACCAGGCTTGCATACGTTCATCGGGAATATTGTTGACTGTCCAATAGGCTACTGAATGCGGTGCCCAGACCATCATTTCACCGGCGGGTATGGATTTACCTTTTAACAAAGTCCAGGTGGCATTTACTGAAGCTGTTTCGTTGGTAAAAGGCGTGGTTTGGCCGCGATCAAATTTCATTTTGATGGGATCCCCCGAGCCGGTTTGTACATGCACATGCAAATGCGGGCCAGATGAATTGCCATTGTTGCCCACCAAGCCCAGCACCTGGCCTTTGGTAATACGCGCACCATTGGTGACACGCCCGCCCATAGTCCAGACAGCGCCTTCTTCTTTGCTGGGCAAATAGGTGGCATTGTGCGGACATAAATCGGTTGGGATCGAGCCGGGTTGTGCATGGGCATAGAGGGCGTAGTTGCCGTCATCTTGCAGTATCCACAAATGGTTTCCGGCGTAACCGATATAACCTTCCGCTACCTTGGCGTGATTGGAACCGGGCGTGTTTTCCGGTGCGTTACGCCAACAGCCAACGACGGTACCTGAGTCCATCGCGCGAATTTTTGCACCGTAAACGATATGGTTGGAATTGACTTTGTAGTCCGCACCATTGGTTTTGAGATGATCCCATTTACCACTGCCGATATGGCGGCGGGCAATAATGTCCAATGCGTATTCCTGAGCGCCGGCAGACCAATGGGTATCCGTGGTGTAACGGTAGTTAAGGTTGATGTCATCGGCGCGCAGCGGGAAATCAGATGCCGAAGCAGCGATAGAAACCAACGCGGCAGAAGCTGCGATCAGTGAACGCCCCAAAGACAATGAATGGAAAAAAGTATGAAGTGCTTTCATTTTGAACATCCTTATAAATTCAAAAATATGAGTAAGTGTTTAGTGAAGTGCTTGCTTCGGTTTACATCAGGGAAAACATTGAGCAAAAAAGTGAACAACAGCAATGAACAAGTTCCGTTTAACAGCAGCGACAGCCATGTCATTTGTTCATGTGGCCATAATAGGGAGGGATGTTGTCAGGAGTTTGTCGTGCGGAGGGAGATTTGTGTCAATTGTGTCAGCGACCAGGCCTGTCACCGACACAAATTAGCCCGGCACATACACATAGCCGACACTGCGTACGGTTTTGATGGTGGTGGGTTTATCCGGATCGGGTTCGATCTTTTTACGCATGCGGGTGATGCGGCTATCAATGGAGCGATCAAAAGGATCGGCATCGGTTTTATGCGCGAGCTCCAATAAATAATCGCGCGACAGAGGGCGGTTGGGGTTTTGCAAAAACACCATCAGTAAATCGTATTCCATCGCCGTAAGCGGAATTTCCTCTTCGCCTTCCCAGAGCTTACGCGCTTCAACATCCAATAAACATTTGCCGACTTTTTTGCGCGCGTCTTGCACCGGTTGGCTATTCGCCGGGGCTTCATGTTGCGTGCGGCGCAATACGCTGCGCACGCGCGCCAGCAGTGAACGCAAATCAAAGAGTTTACTTACATAATCATCGGCGCCCATTTCCAGGCCGATAATCATATCCACCTGCTCTGCCGCAGCGGTCACCATAATTACACCGGCCTTGGTATGTGCGCGCAAATAACGCGTTAGCGTAAAGCCATCTTCGCCCGGCATATTTAAATCGAGCAAGACAATGTGCGGTGCAAAATCCGGCAGGATTTTTTTTAGCTCCTGCCCGTTTGCTGCCATTTTTACGTCAAAACCTTGCATCGAAAAATAATCGGCCAGGGTTTCACAAATATCCAGCTCATCATCGACAACAATCATTTTGTAATTAATGGTCATGGATGTTTTCTCCACTGTTACTGACCGGTTGATCGACACCTTGATTAGCGATAGGTTGATTGGCGATAGATTGATTGGCGACAGGCAGGCACAGCCTGAAACACGCGCCCATGCCCAACACCTCTTCGTATTCAATACTACCGCCGTGGCTTTGGATAATACCGTTGCACACCGACAAGCCCAAACCTGTACCGACACCAACCGCTTTGGTAGTAAAAAAAGGTTCAAAAATTCGCGCGCGCAATTCAGGGGCAATACCACTGCCGGAATCCATTACTTTGATACAAATCTGTTCGCTGTTATCTGCCTGTGTGGAAACAATGCGGATAATTTTTTGCGGCCGATCTTGCAGGGCCTGTTGCGCATTGATCACCAAATTGCTGATCACCTGATGCAATTGATTGTGGTCAGCCATCACTCCCGGTAAGTGCGCACCTAATTCCAGCTCAAGGGTGATCTGTTGGTTGCGCAGATTGAAATCGAGCAGATCAACTACATCGTGTATCACGCGATTTATATCGACCAGTTTGCGCTTGGGTGGCTGCTCGCGCGCCATGGATAAAAAAGTCGAGACAATTTTCACGCAGCGCTCGGCGGCATTGGCAATTTTTTCGGCGCGTTTTACTACGCGCTCATCCTGCTCCGTTTCGCGCAACAATTGCGACTGCCCCACCACAATGGTGAGCGGATTATTTAATTCATGGGCAACACCGGCGAGCAGGGTTCCCATCGAGGCCAGTTTTTCATTGCGCTGCAGCACTTCGCGCTGCTGGGCAATTTCGCGCTCGGCATTGCGCTGCGCGGTTAAATCGCGGATATAGGCGGTCACTAAACGACGGCCAATTAAATCCACCTGCCGCAGTGTCAACTCAACCGGAAATTCACTCTTATCTTTGCGTTTGGCCTGCAATTCCAAACGCTGCCCAAGCACGCGCGGCTCACCAGTTTGGCTGTAGCGACGGAAGCCATCTTCGTGGCGATCACGGGTGGCATCGGGCACAATCAGTTCACCAATCGATTGCCCCAACGCCTCTTCGCGACGGTAACCAAACATAGCCTCGGCGGCTTCATTAAATTCAATGGTAGAGCCGCTTTCATCAATCGTAATAACTGCATCAAGCGATGCAGCAATCATTGCGCGGTGTAATTTGCTGCTGTTATTTTTTATCACCCGCGCTTGATAAAATTGCCAGCGCGCGTGCTGCTCAATGGTGTAACCAGCGAAGATACCAATGACCGCATTGGAGAGCAGAAAAAAATTATTGGAAATAATATCGATCAGCGGCAAGGCTTTATAAAACGCGATCAAGTTGTAGCAGAGCATGATCACCGCCACTGTGCCGAGTGCATTGACAAAGCGCAGCCCCACGATAAATAGCGTCCAGGTGATACAAAGATTAATGCCAGCGTAATAGTAGTGACTGTACTGGTTATCGGTAATCAGCAGCATAGCGAATATGCCGCAAGCGGCCACCATGCTGGAATAAAAAATAACGGGCTGGTGAATACGCTTAAAAATCGGTTGGAAGGTGAGCCAAAATAACAGCGCAAAGAGCGTGCACACCACAATGCGGATACTCCACAGTTGCAGCATTTTTTCGGGCACTAACAAATAATCGAGAAAGGCAAAATTTAAATAGAGCGCAAATGCCAGCGCCAGAGCCATGCGCACTTGCCGCGCAATATTGTCGGCAAGGTTCGCGGTGTACTCCTGTTCAAGTCCAGCATCCTTAAAACATAGACGGATAGAATCGAGCACCTGGTAACGCTGTTTGAACGCCAGAGAGTTGTAGGTATCAATCAACGGATCGCTCAATTAATACCCCTGATCCACCATTTCCTGCACGCGCGCCAAACCCTGCGCCACATCAGAACCAGGCGCTGCAAAACGCAGCCCCTGCTGCACAAACATTCTGGCTTTTTCCGGCAGGGCTAATTGCACATAACTTTGCGCGAGCACCAAATACAAATCGGCCGCGCGGCGTTCAATACGCAAACCGCGCTCGGCAGTGGCGATAGCACCTTGGTAATCCTGGGATAAATATTGTTGGCGCGCCTGCTTGGCAAGACTCTGCGCCGCCGGATTGAGTGCAACGCTGGGCACAGGTTTGGGCACAGCACCCGGCTGTGGCTGCACTACCGCTGGCTGCCCGGGCTGAACGGCGCCGGTGGGTTTACTGATAACGGGAGCAGGAGTTTGTGGTGCGTGGGTGCTGGTGGTGCAGCCGACGATAACAAGCACGCCTGCAAGCACGCAGGCGCGGGTCAGTAAATTAATCATGGATCACTCTGAGTTCGGAGGTATGTGTGTGCCGCGATTTATTCTGAATCTTTCGCGGCCGCCTTTAACAAGCGCGCCACTTCTTTCCACATATCGATGTAAGCGAGTGCCGCGCGGCTGCGCTGATTGTAGCTGGTTAAGGGCGCACGGCGCAGCCCCATTTGCTCGACGGCGGAATCGTTGGGGATATAGGTTTTGAGCATGGGCACGGGCATTTTTTTGCTGTTTTCAACCGCCTCACGATGCAGGCTACGGCGCATATCCACCTGATTAAAAAATCCGACGATACGTGTTGGTGCCGCTTTTTTGCCATTCAAAAATTCCACTACCTGCTCCATCGCGCGGATCGATAGAGGGCTGGGAATCATCGGGATCAACAAAATATCCACTTCCAGCAATAACTGCTCAACGCTGGGGGAGAGTGTGGGCGGGAAATCAAAGATGAGGATGTCGGCTTTTTCGCCCAGGGGTTTGAGCAGTTGTTTGAGGAATTTTTTGTCTTTGCTGAGCTCATCAAACTCGCTGTCCAAACTGCGCAAGCTGAGGTCGGCGGGAAGCAACATCAAGCCAGGATAGGGACTGTACAGCTCCATCTCACCGATGGATTTGCCTTTACTGAAGAGTTTGATCGCTTTGGCGCTGTCCGGCTCCTGCTGGCAAAACCAACTGGCGGCGGCTTGGGGGTCCAGATCCCAGAGGATCACATTCTTTTTCGCAGCGGCGGCCATATAGGCCATGTTAACTGCCGTTGTGGTTTTACCCACGCCACCCTTGAGGTTATAGAAAGCGATTTTGATCATGACAATCCTATGTGTACTGATGCGTGTTTTTATAGGGATGTAAAACAATCAACTACGAGTATTAACTTGTAGCATTTTTATACGAATCCTTCAAAATTTATACGACATCTATTGTGTAAAAACACGACTGGGCGAGATGCCGACTGCGACTGATTGCATATCCAAGCGCGATTGACTGCCGGCAGGTACAATCGCCGCTCACTTTAGCGAGCAGCGGTTATGACCCAGATCCATCCCTACGAACAACTCACGCCCGATATGGTGCTGGATGCGATTGATAGCACCGGCTTCCTGACGGATGCGCGCATCCTCGCGCTCAACAGCTACGAGAACCGCGTCTATCAAGTAGGTATTGAAGGGGCAAGCCCGCTGATCGCCAAGTTTTATCGCCCCGAGCGCTGGAGTGATGCGCAGATCATTGAAGAACATGAGTTCACTCAAGCATTGAAGGATTTGGAAATTTCCGTGGTGCCCCCCATGGCCGACGATGAAGGAAAAACACTGCGCGAATTCCAGGGCTTCCGTTTTGCGCTCTATCTGCGCCAGGGCGGCCATGCGCCGAACCTGGATGATTTTGATGCGCTGCTCTCGCTTGGCCGCACGCTTGGCCGTATCCATGCATTGGGGCAGGCGCGCCCGTTTGCCCATCGCCCGCCATTGGATATCCAAACCTTCGGGCGCGACAGCTACGATTTTTTACTGGCCAATGATTTTATCCCCGCCAGCTTGCGTGAATCCTACCGCACACTGGGGGCAGATTTGTTGGCGCGCTGCGAAACCCTGTTCAGCCGAGTGGATTACACGCCCATCCGCCTGCATGGCGATTGTCACCCCGGCAATATTTTATGGCGCGAAGACGTGCCGCATTTCGTGGACTTTGATGACGCGCGCATGGGCCCGGCGATCCAGGATTTATGGATGTTGCTCTCGGGTGAGCGCGAACAGCAAACGCTGCAGCTTGCAGAAGTACTGGAAGGCTACCGCGAGTTTTGCGATTTTGATTTGGCCGAGCTGGCGCTGATCGAGGCGCTGCGCAGCCTGCGTATCATGCACTACAGTGCCTGGCTGGCGCGGCGCTGGACTGACCCGGCCTTCCCTCGTCACTTCCCTTGGTTTAATACCGAGCGCTATTGGGGCGAGCATATTCTGGAGTTGCGCGAGCAGTTGGCCGCCATGAATGAGCCGCCGCTGGTCATTTATTAAAGTTTGCTTGTTGGAAATTCAGCAGCAACACCCAATAATGATTCATCAACGCTTTATACTTAGCCATTAATTTATTCCGTGTAAGGATCTGGCCATGAATGCCACTATCACTGCCACCGCTCCCGCCCTTGTGATCGACAGCCTGTGGGAATCCATTCGCCTGCAAACACGCAAGCAGGCGGAGACTGAGCCAGTGCTGGCCAGCTTCCTCTACTCCACCATCCTCAATCACGACACGCTTGAGGCGGCGCTGAGTTTCCACCTCGCTAACAAACTCGACAGCCCGGCCTTACCCGCCATGCTGATCCGCGAAGTGATTGAAGAGGCGATGACCGCCGACAAGACAATTGTGGAATCTGTACGCGCTGACTTGATGGCCGTGAGCGAGCGCGATTCAGCCTGCTGCTCATTGGTAACACCGCTGCTCTACTTCAAAGGTTTCCACGCCTTGCAAGCCTATCGCGTAGCCCATTGGCTGTGGCGCCAAGGCCGCAACTCGCTTGCGCTCTTTTTGCAGAACCGTATCTCGGCCGTGTTTGCGGTAGATATCCACCCCGCAGCGCAAATCGGCAAGGGCATTATGTTCGACCATGCGACCGGTATAGTGATTGGCGAGACGGCGGTGATTGAAGATATGGTGTCGATCATGCAATCCGTCACCCTGGGCGGCACTGGTAAAGAGGCGGGCGACCGTCACCCGAAAGTACGCAAGGGAGTCCTGATAGGGGCAGGCGCCAAGATTCTTGGCAATATCACCGTGGGTGAGTGCGCCAAAATTGGTGCAGGCAGCGTGGTGCTTAAAGATGTGCCTGCGCGCGCTACTGTCGCAGGGGTACCTGCGCAAATCATTGGTGAAACCCAGTGCAATCAACCCGCGCGCGAAATGGATCACCTGATTCGTTAATACTTTCCCGAATGGCGCTTTGCGACCCAAGGCGCCACCGTGCGATTAAGCACGACAAAGCGCCCCAAAATAAGACCCGTGCACCAAAAAATCCTCACGGTTAGCTTCATCACCGCCCAAAACTGCCTTATATAACCTTTATTCCGCCTTTGGTCTGATATTTGCTCAATAAGTATTCCAAGACCGAGGAGAACCTAGCATGCAATACACTAAACCCATGATTGATTTGGTGTACGAGATTCGCCGCCGCGTAGACGCCGATATGAAGCCGAGCGTAAAAATGGCGAACCCGGAAATGCTGAAGGAACTAGCGGATTACCACCACCACACCAAGGACACGATTACAAGAACGCTAATCAAAGAACTGCTCCATCTAGCCGGTGAAGAATGGCACCAACTTGTCGAACCCGCCAAAACAGAAATGGCTAAAACTACGGAAATACCCAAACAGGTAGTCAAAGTCTATCGCGGGCAAACCATTTTGGTGGATGCCCCCCACGCAGCCGAAGAGGGTATCGCACTGCGCGCCGCATTACTGGTATCGGATATTCCTCCGGCCGCCAAACCGGTGCGGATGTATCGCGGTCATCCTGTGCTCTGAACCATCAACGCTGGACGATTGACAGATTCAGAGCCACACTAAAAGTGTCGTCAGAAACCGTGCCGGGCGACAACCAACGCCCGGCGCTCCAGATACCTTTTCAGGCTCCTGCCACACCGGCCAATTCCCCTTTATGAATACAGTTTTGCGCAAGCTCAATTTTCTGATCACCCTGACAACAATATGGTTGGCCAGCAGCAATGCACATATCCAAGCACAACCCGCCACTGCAAGCATTGCGGTCCTACCCGATATTCATGAAGATTACCGTTTATTCCTGGGCGAGCGCCGCCCTGAAGAAGTCACCTATTATGGCGGCAACCATGCGCGCCGCGATGTAATTGAACTCATCCTGATGCAACAGGCACTGAAACTCGGCGGCTTTACCAAGCCACTAGGTTTTGTTGATGAAGAAAATTATTTCCGCAGTATCCGCAATGTTCTCGATGGCAAAACCTTAACTATCAGCGGCACAATCTGGTACGAGGATTTAGCTGCACAAATCCACAAGTTACACATATCCCCCCCGATTGTCAGGGATGGTGAATTTATCGTTGGTATTTATACCTCGCCTAAAAACCACCAGGCACAAGCAAGCAAAACACTCGTGCAGCTCAATAAATTAAAAGTGGTGAGCAGCCGCCAATGGAAACCGGATTTGACAACCTTGGAGGCGCTCGGCTTCGACAATATTATGTACACGCCCAATTGGGTAAATATGGCGCGTATGATCAATGCGGGAAGGGTGGACATCACACTATCACCGTTTGAAATGAACCCCGACAAGGAAATTATTGTTGAGGGCATCCGCCTGATTCCAATTGAAGGGGTGAAAATTGCAATTCAAGGCAGCCGCCACTGGCCTGTAAGCAAAAGCCATCCACTGGGTGATGAATTCTACAAGGCATTGGCAAAAGGGGTAGCGCAATTACGCAGTGATGGGACTATTGAGCGAGCCTATAAAGAGTGCGGGTTTTTCCACCCCGATTTAACGGGATGGAAGCTGTTAAATCCATCGTCAAATTGACATACAACCAATGAGTTTATTTTTGTTGCTGCTTCAACAAATCGCGGATTTCCCTTAACAATAACTCTTCATTGCTCGGTGCAGGGGGAGCAGCAGGAACCTCTTCTTCTTTTTTCTTTAACCGGTTAAGACCTTTGATAACCATAAAAATAACAAATGCGATAATGGTGAAATCAATCAGTGTTTGCAGGAATTTACCGTAAGCCACCAATACCGGTGCCTGCCCTTCCAGAAGCGCTGGCAGAGTAAACGCCAAGTCCGAAAAGTTGACGCCGCCAATTAAATAGCCAATCGGCGGCATAACGACATCACCTACCAACGACGACACAATTTTTCCAAATGCGGTGCCGATAATGACACCCACAGCTAAATCCACCACATTGCCTTTGATCGCAAAAGCTTTGAACTCTTTTATGATGCTCATGTTAAATCCCCTTTTAGAATTGAATGAGTCTGTTATTGGCGCGCATTACAAAAGTTTTATAACCCATAACACGATGAAAACCAAGGTTGCCGATTACAGATGCTAGCAGTTATTCATCTTCACGCTGGGCGTAAACATTGGGAACACCGTCTTCATCCACCACCGCATGAATCACCATCGGCTGACAACAGACTTGGCAATCCTCCACATAGGTTTGCTGCTCCAGAGAACAATCAACCAATACACTGATTGGCTCCCCACAGTATGGGCAATCGAGAAAACATTCTTCTTGGAAACTCATTAACAACTCCAGCTACTAATATGCGGTAGGCAAATCGATACCCAGTTCATTCCACAAGGCATCAACACGGTCTTTTACTGCTTGATCCATCACAATCGGCGTGCCCCACTCGCGTGTGGTTTCGCCCGGCCATTTATTGGTTGCATCAAAACCGATTTTGGAACCCAGACCGGAAACCGGCGAAGCAAAATCAAGATAATCAATCGGGGTATTTTCAATCATCACCGTATCGCGCGCCGGATCCATACGCGTGGTCATCGCCCAGATCACATCATTCCAATCGCGCGCATTCACATCATCGTCAGTCACTATGACAAATTTGGTATACATAAATTGCCGCAGAAAACTCCACACCCCCATCATCACCCGTTTGGCGTGGCCGGGATATTGTTTTTTCATGGTGACTACCGCCATGCGATAAGAACAACCTTCCGGAGGCAGATAAAAATCCACAATTTCCGGAAATTGTTTTTGCAAAATCGGCACAAATACTTCGTTGAGCGCCACACCGAGAATCGCGGGCTCATCTGGCGGACGACCAGTGTAAGTACTGTGATAAATCGGATCGCGTCTGTGGGTAATCCGCTCGACAGTAAACACCGGGAAGTTATCAACTTCGTTGTAGTAACCGGTGTGATCACCAAATGGACCTTCGGGTGCGATATCATTTGGCGCAATGTAGCCCTCCAAAATAAACTCGGCCGATGCGGGCACTTGTAAATCGTTACCGATACATTTCACTACTTCGGTTTTATCACCGCGCAATAATCCGGCAAAACCGTATTCCGAAAGTGTATCCGGCACTGGGGTTACTGCGCCGAGAATCGTTGCAGGGTCTGCACCCAACGCAACGGCAACCGGAAAATTTTTTCCGGGATTTTGAATTTGGAATTCGCGAAAATCCAACGCGCCGCCGCGATGGGAAAGCCAGCGCATGATCAAGCGGTTTTTGCCGATTTTTTGCATGCGATAGATACCGAGATTTTGTCGCTCTTTGTGTGGGCCGCGTGTCACCACCAATGGCCAGGTCACTAACGGACCGACATCGCCCGGCCAGCAGGTCTGGATCGGCAACACATCCAAATTGACCGCATCGCCTTCCAGCACTACTTCCTGACATTGCGCCTTGTTCAATACTTTGGGCGCTAAATTCAAAACCTGTTTGAAAATCGGCAATTTATCCCAGGCATCTTTAAAACCTTTGGGCGGCTCTGGCTCTTTTAAAAACGCGAGCAACTTGCCCACTTCGCGCAAAGCACCAACGGATTCTTGACCCATACCCAAGGCAACACGCTCGGTGGTGCCGAATAGATTGGCGAGCACGGGAATCGCATAGCCTTTGGGATTTTCAAACAATAACGCAGGGCCACCAGCACGCAGGGTGCGATCGCAAATTTCAGTCATTTCAAGATGGGGATCAATTTCCTGCTTGATACGCTTTAATAAACCGCGGGCTTCAAGCAGGGCGATAAAATCGCGCAGGTCTTTGTATTTCATTTTTATAAAAACCCAAGTAACTAATTTAAAAAGCACCAAAAAAGAAAACCCGTATCGACCACAGCTACGGAAATTTAATTTCCCGCATTATGCTGCGCTCCATACGGGCTACAAGCTACAAATTAACCCCCTCCCAACCTCCTCCCTTTTAAGCGGGGTGCGTAACCGGGAGGGTTAGGGTGAGGTATTTATTTGCGTTTCATCGACATAAAGAATTCGTCGTTGGTTTTGAAGTCTTTGAGCTTGTCGAGCAAGAATTCAGTTGCGGCTACATCTTCCATATCGTTTAGCAAACGACGCAAAATCCACGCGCGTTGCAACTCGTCTTCACGCATCAACAATTCTTCGCGGCGAGTGCCGGAACGGCGCACGTTGATCGCAGGATAAATACGCTTTTCAGCAATTTTGCGATCAAGATGTAATTCAAGGTTACCTGTACCTTTAAATTCTTCGTAAATAACTTCGTCCATTTTGGAGCCGGTATCAACGAGTGCGGTAGCGATAATACTCAGGCTGCCGCCCTCTTCGATATTACGCGCAGCACCAAAAAAACGCTTGGGGCGCTCAAGTGCGTGAGCATCCACACCACCGGTCAATACTTTACCGGATGAAGGAATGACGGTGTTGTAAGCGCGCGCCAAACGGGTGATAGAGTCGAGCAGAATCACCACATCTTTTTTGTGTTCAACCAAACGCTTGGCTTTTTCAATCACCATATCGGCCACTTGTACGTGACGTGCAGGCGGCTCATCGAAAGTAGATGCGACCACTTCGCCGCGCACCGAGCGCTGCATTTCCGTTACTTCTTCAGGACGCTCGTCGATCAACAATACAATCAAATGGCACTCGGGATTATTGCGCGTAATCGCCTGCGCAATATTTTGCATCATGATGGTTTTACCGGCTTTTGGTGGTGCCACGATCAAACCGCGCTGGCCTTTACCGATGGGGGCAATCAAATCGATGATACGACCGGTGAGGTCTTCAGTAGAACCGTTACCGGCTTCGAGTGGCAGGCGAACATTGGGGAATAGCGGCGTGAGGTTTTCAAACAGAATTTTATTGCGGGAGCTTTCCGGTTTATCAAAGTTAATATCGTTAACTTTTAACAGCGCAAAATAACGCTCGCCTTCTTTGGGTGGGCGGATCTTACCGGAGATGGTATCGCCCGTGCGTAAATTGAAGCGGCGGATCTGGCTGGGAGAAACATAAATGTCGTCAGGGCCTGCAAGGTAAGAACTGTCTGCTGAACGCAAGAATCCGAATCCATCCACCAATATTTCCAGTACACCGTCGCCGTAAATATCTTCTCCGCCTTTTGCGTGGCGTTTAAGGATATTAAAAATAATGTCCTGTTTGCGCGAGCGGGCGATATTTTCCAAACCCATTTCGTGGGCGATATCAATTAATTCTTCAATCGGTTTCTTTTTAAGGTCGGTGAGATTCATAGGAGAGACTTTATGGATGGATGTGAGTTGTTGCAGATGTTTCGCCAAAGGCAAAAGTTGGTTATAGAAAATAGGATCGCGATCATTGCTGTTATTAAGCCGCTGCAGTCCTGTTTTAATTGTGATTGGCAGATCTATATAGATGCCGGGGCAAGAACAACAGCAGGGAAATTAGGGTTTGTTCGTCTGGTTCAAGGGAATCGGGAAGGTGATTCAGGGAGGAACAAACATCAGGTTGGGCTGAGTATAACGGCAAATATCGCCCAGTGCAAAAACAAATTGGGTCATCTTGCGATGACCCATAACAATCAGATTGCAGAGTTAATGAAATCAACCAACTGCGGTTTGCTCACTGCACCGACTTTAGTGGCGTGGGCTGCACCGTTTTTGAAGATGATCAGGGTTGGAATACCGCGCACATTGAATTTGGCTGCAGTTTCTTTGTGGTCATCCACATTGAGTTTGGTCACTTTCAATTTACCTTCAAATTGCTCGGCCAAGTCATCCAGAATAGGGGCTATCATTTTACAAGGACCACACCAAGGCGCCCAAAAGTCAACCAGCACCGGTAAATCTGCACCTATTACTTCCTGCTCAAAGCTGGCATCGCTAACGTGCACAATGGCATCACTACTCATAATAAACTCCAAACCTGACGGTCATTTAGTGGTGGAGGAAACCCACTTTGTTAAGAGAGGGAACCCATTTAGTTGCGGCCATCATAAGGATTGCCCCCGATGCAGGCAAGGAGAAAAAACCAATCATTGCCATAGGGGAACACTATGCGCGCGCTCCCGGTGATGCTCAAATTTGGTGATTCATCGCCCCCACCAAACCCGTTGCTTCAAATGCGGAGTAGAGGTTATTGAAGGTGACAGGCTTGGAGAGATAATAGTTCATACCGCTGGCAAAGACCGCATCGCGGTGCTCCTGCAATGCATGGGCCGTGAGCGCGATAATCGGAGTTGCCGATAAGCCTTCGCGCCGTTCGTAATCGCGAATTGCGCGGGTTGCCTCAAACCCATCCATTTCCGGCATTTCACAGTCCATCAAAATCAAGTTAAAACGCTCATTGGCCCCTTGTACCACATCGCAGGCCTCAACCCCGTTTTCAGCAAAAGTAGGCACTATATTGAGCTTGCCTAACAGGCCTTTAATCACCATACGATTGACCGGATTATCTTCAGCAACCAGCACCCGCAAGTGGGCAAATTTGTCGGGGTCGCGGGTTTGTCGCTCGACAGCGACCAGCGGAACCGGTTCATGCCCCAAAAGCGCAATTAATTCCTGACGCAATAATTTCATCGATACCGGTTTGCGCAAAATTGCATGGATCGCAAGGCTGCGAATTTGCCCTTGGTCATGATAAATATCGCCCGCACTAAACATGAATAATGGCAACTCGCGAAACTCGGGCGATTCCCTGATCCAATGCGCCAATTCAAAACCTGTGGCATCAGGCAGCGCGAAATCGAAGCCGACAAAATCATAAGGCTCCCCCGAATGCATCGCGTGCTTCAGTTGCGCCAATGCCGTTTTTGCTGAGGCTACTGATTCCATGCTCACGCCCCAGACACTGCAGTGGTGGGCAACAAATTCAGTCAGGTTGCGGCTAGGCTCAACCAACAATAATTTTTTGCCTGGCAACAAATCGCTTTTGGAATCCAATTTCGGGCGATTCCAGTCACACACATCTTCGCGATTCAAGCGCGCAGTAAACCAAAACGTTGAGCCGCGCCCTTTTACACTGTCAACGCCAATTTCACCGTCCATCAACTCGGCGAGGCTTTTGCAAATGGCCAAGCCCAAACCCGTGCCGCCATATTTGCGTGTAGTGGAAGCATCGGCCTGGTTAAACGAATCAAATAAATCATCCGTGCTGCTCATTTCGATACCGATACCGCTGTCCTGCACGATAAAACGCAGTTCAACTTTATCATCGGGTAAATCCGCAACACGTTTTACCTGGAGGGAGACAAAACCCTCAGTGGTAAATTTAAAGGCGTTGCCGAGCAAATTAATAATGATTTGGCGCAACCGTGTTGGGTCGCCCTTAACCCATTTGGGCACATCGGGATCAAGCCCCCCAAATAATTCGATATGGCGCTTATTGGCAGTCGCACCAAATAATTGCACACAACTTTCGATCAATTCATCCAACTCAAAGGTGGTTTCTTCGAGCCGCATTTTGCCGGCTTCGATTTTGGAGTAATCGAGAATATCGTTAATGATAGTGAGCAGGGTCTCGCCCGAGCGGTGGATAACATCGATGTAATGTTTTTGATTATCGTCAAGCGGTGTATCGCGCAGCATTTCCAACATGCCGATCACACCATTCATGGGCGTGCGAATTTCATGGCTCATAGTGGCAAGGAATTGGCTCTTCGCGCGGCTTGCATCTTCCGCTGCGTTTTTTTGGCGACGGGTCTCCAGCTTTTCTTCTTTTTCAGTGAGCAGTGCCATTTCAATCGCGTGGCGCTGCTCGATATCATCAAGCAAGGTCTCGCGCATGTGGTTAATTGCGTTGACGACATTATCCAATTCATCAGAAGCCGAATTGACTTTTAAGCGTTTGAGCTTGAGGGGTTTGGTGAGGGTTTCCAAATTGAGGTTGCGCGCATAGTTGGCGACGGTTTTCATATGGCGCGTTAACAAGGTGTGCACCAGCCAGACAATAAATAATGCAATCACCAGCGTTTTAGTGCCCTGCACCAATGCGATAAAAAATGCGCGCTCCCACAATTTATCATAAATGCTGCTGAGGCTGGCAGTCACGGTAAGTGTGCCCAGTTGCTGCTCTGGAGTGCTCGCATCTTCATAGACGAGTGGATAACTGCGCACTAAAAACTGGCTGCGTTTATTTTCCAATTCCTGCGGATCATAGGCGTGATTGCTGGCAACCAGTGTCTGCTCGGTATTGTTCCAATCGTGCCAAACCACTTTGACTTGTACCACATCGTCCACTGCAAGCACGCTATTGATCTGGATATTCAATTGCTCCTGGTCAAACCCCCACAAACTTTTGGTAATACTCGCCAAGGTACTGATACGCACCTGATCCAGTCGTTTTTCGAGCGCGGCTATGTCGTCATTAAAATTGCTGTGGAGCTGCAACAAAATCGCAACAAGCGTGACAATCGAACTGCTGATAATAATTAACCCCAACAGCCGTGCGGCTATAGGGTTTTCACGCATGTAATTTCTTATGTTGGGCATCTCAACCAACCGCAGCAAAACCAGTGAGGGATGCCCTTGAGTGTAGCAGCAAAAAAACACTTTCCCTATTGCTGCACAGGGAAAGCGAGAGAAGCAGGAAGCCTTGCTCAGCTTACATAGCCAGATTGCAGATGTAACAGCAAACGCTCGGCGCGCTCGGTGAAATCCTTGCGCACGACGGGATCTTCCAACTGCACACCCAGCGCATAGACATAATGGCGCAATCCCGATGGCCCGGTCTTACCTGCATGCAACCAGTGTTTGAATACATCATCAACCAGACTTTTACCCAACAGGCCAGAATGATCGATAAAAAGCTGGTTCAATTGCTCAATAACGCGCCGCACAACGGGCAATAAATTAGGCTGGGAATGACGCTCCACTTTAGGCGAGACATGCGGGGTCGATGGGACGGGATGGCTCATAATAAATCTCCTTGAGTAACTACTCTTGAGTTAAGCTGATGCAGGTGCATTCGCAAAGACTGATTGGTAATAACCGGGTATTTTGAAGCGCCAACCGGCTCTGCAAAGAACTGTAAAAAAAAGCCTTGAGCGCGAATGGCTGACCCGCTATTTTCAGTGGCGGATGGTTTACAATGCGCGCCGATTCTTGCATCGATGCAGACGAAACTTGCCCTCGGTACAACCATACCCAAGCAGACCCAAGGTTTTAATTAATTAATCTCAGTAATCCGACGCGGAGAAAGAGTGGATGAGCATGTTGTTCAACAACAAAAAGGCTGGTAGCCGATTATTTACCTGTACCGGTTTAACCGCTTTAGTGGTGAGCTGTGTATTAAGTTCCGGCCTGACCGGATTCGCCCATGCTCAATCACAACCGGCGGTAGCGCCCGCCGCCGCCACCGAAATTGCCCAACCCGCATTGTTTGATGCGATTGCCTCGCGCGCAAAATTACTGGCGCGCCGCGAGTACAAACCGATCCAGGCCAATATTCCCGAAGCCCTCGCGAATATGAATTACGACCAATATCGCTCGATTCGCTTCCGCCCCGAGTCATCGCTGTGGCATAACGAATCCCTCTTCGAGCTGCAATTGTTCCACCCCGGTTTTCTCTATCGCGAACCGGTGACGCTGCATATGGCCACTGACGGCCCCGATGCTTTTGTGCAATTCAAGCAGGAATATTTTAATTACGACGGCCCCGCCGCACCTTTGGCTGGCGTTGCTCCGGGTAATATCGGTTTTGCCGGTTTCCGCATTCACTACCCGCTCAACAGCAATGAATACAAAGATGAGTTTGTCGTATTTCAGGGCGCATCCTATTTCCGTCTGGTAGGCCCAGGTTTGGCCTACGGTTTGTCGGCGCGCGGTTTGGCGATCGATACAGCCGAACCCAAAGGCGAAGAGTTTCCGGTATTCCGCGAATTCTGGTTGGTCAAACCCGGCCCGACCGATACCCGCATGGTGATGTATGCGTTGCTCGACAGCCCATCGATCACTGGCGCTTACCGTTTTGAAATCATTCCCGGTGCACCTACCGAGATGGCTGTTGAAGCACGAATTTTTGCGCGCAAAGACATCCTTAAAGTCGGCGTAGCACCACTTACCAGCATGTACATGTGGGGCGAAAACCATACCCGCTTTGTGGATGACTTCCGCCCCGAAGTGCACGATTCCGACGGTCTGCTGATGGCTGCATCGAATGGCGAGTGGATCTGGCGCCCCATCAGCAACCATCGCCAATTGCGCGTCTCCTCGATGCTGGATGAAAACCCGCGCGGTTTTGGCCTGCTGCAACGCGACCGCGATTTTGATCACTACATGGATATGGAATCGCGCTACGAGAAACGCCCGAGCATGTGGGTAATCCCCGAAGGTAATTGGGGCAAAGGCCGTGCAGAACTGGTGGAAATCCCAAGCGACAGTGAAACCAACGATAACGTTGTCGCCTACTGGGTTCCGGCCAAATCGATGAAGGCGGGCAGCACTGCAACCTTTAAATATCGCCTGCGCACCTTTGATGACCACCTGCCGGAAAATACCGGCGCCAAAGTAATCCGCACCCGTATCGGTTGGGGCGCAAACCCCGGCCAAGCCAACCCACCGCCGTTGAGCAAGCGCAAGTTTGTGATCGATTTCCGTGGCGGCGAATTGGATAACCTCTCTGCCGACGCACCTTTAGTCGCCGAAATGCAAAAGAGTGCCGGCACCATCAGCGAACTGGTTGTGCGCCAGTTGCCCGATGGCCGCACCTGGCGCGCCTCGTTCAAGCTGGAGCCGGAAGGCGACAAGGTGGCCGATATGCGCCTCTACCTGAAATTGCGCGACCAGCGCCTGAGTGAAGTCTGGAGCTACGTTTGGTATCCGGATGCCATCTGATATGACCCACGAGTTTCGCGCCCCCGCTGATTTAACGAACTTACCTGCGGATGCCATTCGCATCCCGGGTAAGTCCCTGCGCCGTTATGTGTATGTGATCCTGAGTGTGCTCACCGCCGTCAGCGGTGTGTACATCATGTTCGATATTTTGCGCGCCAATGACCTGACCACTCTAGAGGCCGTTATCCTGGTGCTGTTCGGCATCAGTTTTACCTGGCTCGCGCTCGCGTTCTGGAGCGGCCTGTTCGGGTTTGTTTTGCAGATGCTGCGCATTGACCCGCTCACGCTCAAATCCACCAAAGGCCTAATGGCAGATACATCGCCCATCAGCTGCCGAACAGCAGTGGTGATGCCGGTTTACAATGAAGACACCCACCGGGTGATCGCCGGTTTTGAGGCGACCTTGCGCTCACTGGAGAAAACGGGCGAGATCGCCCACTTCGATTTCTTCCTGCTTAGTGACACCACCAACCTGACCATCGCCCAAGCCGAGCGCGATGCCTGGCAGCTGCTGCAGCAACGCTTGGGTGACTTGGGCAAGCAGGCGTTTTATCGCCGCCGCGAAAAAAACATCGCGCGCAAAGTAGGCAACCTTGCTGAGTTCTGCCAGCGCTGGGGCGCAAACTACGAAAACATGATTGTGCTGGATGCCGACAGTATTATGGCGGGTGATTGCCTGCTGAAAATGGTGCGCGCCATGCAAGCCAATCCGCGCACCGGGTTAATCCAAACCATCCCGATCCCCGTGCGCCAGACCACTTTTTTCGGCCGTTTTGTGCAGTTCGCTGCAGTACTCTACAGCCCGATGCTCGCCACCGGCCTCGCCTTTTGGCAGACCGATGCGGCCAACTATTGGGGCCATAACGCCATCATCCGCATGCGTGCGTTTATCGACCACTGCGGCCTGCCAACCCTGCGGGGCAAAGCGCCCTTTGGGGGCGATATCCTCAGCCACGATTTCGTGGAAGCCGCGATGCTACGCCGCGCCGGTTGGGATGTATTTCTGCTCGCCGATCTGGAAGGCAGCTATGAAGAAGTGCCGTGCAATATTATCGATTACGCCAAACGCGACCGCCGCTGGGTGCAGGGCAACATCCAACATCTGGGCATTGTCGATACCAAGGGTTTACACCCCATCAACCGCATGCACTTTTTGTTGGGCGCTATCGCTTACATCACCTCGCTGATCTGGCTATTAATGTTGGTATTGAGCACCGCCGACGCTGTTGTACGCGCAATTAATTCCAATGTGTATTTCACCGAGGTCTACCAGCTCTACCCCAATTGGCCGATCGCCAAAACCGAGTTGATTGTGGCACTGATCCTGCTCACCACCACCTTGTTGATGGGACCAAAGTTGCTCGGGGTCATAGTTGCGCTCACCCACAGACGCAAACAATTCGGCGGCGCGCGCGCGATTGTGAAAGGCACAATAATCGAAACCATTTTTGCCGTACTCATCGCCCCGATCATGATGGTCTATCACGCCTACTTTGTTATTTCGGTATTACTGGGATTTAAAGTGAATTGGGATTCGCAAGACCGCGAGGGCCGGCTGCTGCCCTGGGGCGAGTGTATTGCGCGCACCTCCAAAATGACAACCGCAGCACTCGCGTGGGGGTTTATGACCTACACCTATGCACCGATTTTCTTCTGGTGGTTATTACCGGTATTAACCGGCCTGGTATTTGCCGCACCGCTGGTGCGCTACTCCAGTAGCCTCGATTGGGGCAGGGGCACGCGCAACCACAAAATCTTTTTAAGCCCCGATGAAACCAGTGAGGATCCGGTGTTAACCCACTTGAATGAATTGTTAGCCATTGAACATCCGCCACTGGCAACACCAGCACCGATTCCGGAGTTACCCGCCAATAATTGGACTGATATGCCACATCGCGAGATGGATGATTATGTGCCGATAAAACGTTAGGAAAATGCGAAAGAAATGAATGGGTAATGTAAAAAATGGGGCGCAGTTTGCGCCCCATTTTTTTAACTCCGTTTTTTATTATGGCAATTGGTCCAGATACTGGCGGTGCTGGTTGGAGAACTCGTAATTATTGTATTTATCCCAGTTGATTGACCATGTCATCAGGCCGCGCAAATTCGTCCAGGCCGCGCCGGGCTGATAAGACGAACAACCTTGTGCCTTGATTAAACAATTCATCGCCGAGTGCACTTCCGCAACACTGGTGAAACCACCACCGGCATTCACGTTTGCAGGCAAACCAATTAATACTTGATCCTGGCGCAGTGCCGGGAAGGTTAAATTGGTGCCCGCCACTTTAAAGCCGGTCAACAACATATCAATCATCGCGATATGGAAATCAGCACCTCCCATAGAATGGTATTTATTGTCGGTGCCCATGATCGAACCGGAATTGTAGTTTTGTACTTGCAACCAATCGAGCTTGTCGCGCAGCGCATAAATCACTGGCAAATAAGCACCAGCGCGCGTATCGCAACTAATACAGGTGCCACCGTAGAAGCTGTAGCCCAATTGCACAAAAAACGTTTCCGGAGCCATAGTGAGCATAAATTTATCACCATAGTGATTGGTTAAATCCTGCAAAGCGCCAATCAAATTCACGACCACTGGCGTTGTTGGATTGCGGAAATCACTATCACCCGAATTTAAAAATAATGAGTGGCCTTCAAAATCCACGTCCAAACCATCAAATCCATATTCATCGATAATCGCTTTCATCGAATTCACAAAATTCGCGCGCGCCGCTGCAGTTGGCAACTGTACCTGACCGTTGGCACCGCCAATACTGATGATGATTTTTTTGCCCGCCGCCTGTTTGGCTTTAATGGCCGCTTTGAATGCAGCCATATCAAACGCCGGATCTAACACAAAACCAATTTCACCTGCCGCCCTGCCAGTGGGTTCGGCAAAGGAGATATTGATTGCATCATAGGCATTGGAAACCTGATCAAGCGGAATCACCCCCGATCCATTATTAAAGTTATGCCAGTAGCCGGAAATAATGCGATAGCGGGCAGTACTAACACTCGATGAAGATGAACTCACCGACGAGCGAGAAGTACTTGCTGAACTTGCAATAGAACTCGCAGATGATGCGACACCGCAAGAGCGCACCAATTCCCACGCCATTTGCCAATGCGCACCAGCGCCAGGTGCGTAGGCCCATTCCGCCGCAGAACTGCACCAACCGGCAACGGTACAGCGATATTCACTGCCCGCATTTTTTACCAATTGCCCCGGTGTATAGGCAGTACCCGCCGCATATTGCGGTGAGGCGCAACTGCCGCTAACAGAGGAACTTGACGGCGCAATTGAACTGGACGACTTGGAGCTGGGCACTGAACTGCTGGAAGGGGCAATTGATGAGCGCGAAGAAGGCGCTACCGAAGAACGGGACGATGGTGCAACCGAGCTCGACAGGGATGATGTAACACCATCACAATTCCCCAATAACACCCACTCTTGCCACTGGCCAGAATAATTTGCCGGGCTATGGCCCTGCGACCACCAATTGGCTTTATAGGCTTTACCTAACTCTTGTACCTGGGAGCCACCACCATAAGCAGCCGCACTATTCCACTGGGGGATTCCGGTACAACTAATGGCATGGCTTTCTAACGATAAAGCGGCAAGGCACAGGCCTGCAGCTGCGAACATTGATTGTTTCACTGGATAATCCTCTCTACATTTTGGGCAAAGAAATACCGATGGAAGTGGTTTACAGACTTCCAGGGCTTTATGTTTTATTGAAAATTTTACTTTGCGACTGCCAATGAGCGAGGGGTATCCATCTACGCCATTAAACGTAATGCCACCCACAACTACACTCGTTGCTTGTTCTCTAGAGAAGACGAATCCGTTTTATTTTTTGAAATCCAACCGACCGACTTAATTATTATACGTGGATAAGTGTTCGGCCTTATTGGGTTTGATAGGGGCAAAAAGTCACCCACTCCTTTATGACAACATTGTCATTTATATCACAGCAAGCAAGGCTGCACAATTACTGAGCAAACAACAGAGCAGCATGCAGTCGCGGCAAAAGAAATAAACACTGAGGGGTTTAACCAAGACAGAAGGGAAATGCCAGTGCGATTGAGCCGCACTGGCTGATCATTAAAACCAAAAGGACAAATAAAAACGAATCACATCGGCCTGCAAACTATAGAGCGGTTCCTCACCTGCGGCATAGTCAGTAGGCGATACACGCGCATCGCGAAAATCATCATAGTCGATATCAAATTTATCCCAATTAAGGTTCACTGTGCTTTTTTCAAACCAGGGAATAAATCCTGCCGGGACTTTATAGGTGACACCCAAGCCAATCGTAGTTGATGAAAATGGGCTTAACTCTTTATCGCGTGCCAAAAAATTTTGCGCATCGCGATAGGGGAATAAATCTGAGTAAAAATCTGCACCCGTTTGTTTATACATGCGATATTTAACTTCAAATAGCCACTGCTCGCGGTAAGGGTGCAAATAGCGCAATTCGAAATTATCCGCATCAACACCCCAGCTATCGGAAAATTGGCGCACTTCCGCACGCACCGATGCACGATAGGGCAAATAATAAATTGCACGCAACCCCAGCGCATCGCTATTGCGCGTATGTGGATAGAGCTCTGATTGATAGAGATACCCTCCCGTGCCACTTAAATAGCGCACCGAGCGATAGGGGTTATTCAAGCAACTTTCGTCCTGGGTAAGATCCAGGCATTGGTCGCTGACACTGTCAAAACTGAGTGAGGCCAATAAATTTTTGGTCACAATTTGCGATGCATTGAAGCTGTATTTGCGCCGCTCCAAATTGCGCTCATAGGTTGGGTCAGTATTTTGGCCAACGACATCCTCACCAAAACTCACACCAAAACCAAGCGTGGTTAAATCGCCAAAAAAACTCTGGTCTATACCAAAGGTGTAGGTTGATGCATCGTAATCATTTTCTTTACTGCGGGTATAACCCAAGCTAATGGTAGAGCGATCAACCAGATACTGACCGCTGATGCCATTTTCTTTGCGCTCCTCGCTGTAGGGGCTGGCAGTCGCCTGCACATCAATTGATGCACTGCTCACCATGTCCACATAATAATTCGCGGCAACAGATACCGATGCACCCAGATTTTTGCGCACCAAAATTGAAGGGCCATTAATTTCCGCACCGCCACCATCGTAACCGTGATAAAGCACATCAATGCGCTCATCAGGCAAGACCGCAGCCTGCAAAAAACCACTCGCCAGCGCTAATGCCAATAACAGTAAGCGATTAATTACAGCCACAGCCACCTCCCGATGCGCCATCGCCACCGCGCGCCGCTTCGCGCGCATCATAAACGTGATGCAAGTAAGAGTCCGCTATGGGGTTGCGTTCAAAGCTCATGATTTCATCGGCGATTTTTTGCCGCTCATAAGGCTTAACCCAAGGCTTGATGGGGCTACAGGCGGCGATGCTAAACAGCAGCACAATAAAAAGTAGGCAGCGAAGTATCATTCTTTGATCAGCTCGCGGATTTGGTCGCGGTATTTGTTTTCATCGCCCGCTTTGTAACCGCGGTTGACGAAGCGGATCTCGCCTTTTTTATCGATCACCACAGTAGTCGGCATAGCATCGACATTATACAAACTGCTCGCTTTGCTTTCGGTGTCATACAGGATTGGAAAGCTCACACCTAATTCTTTAATTAATTTTTTTGCATCGGTATTGTCCTCTTCCACATTTACACCGTAGAGCACAAAACCGGCTGCGCTGTAGCGCTTGGACATCTCATCCAACAGCGGCATTTCCTTGCGGCAAGGGCCGCACCAGGACGCCCAGAAATTCAACATCACCACCTGCCCGCGCTGCTCAGCCAAACGCACATTTTCACCGGTGCTGCTGGGCAGCGTGAAATCGGGGGCGGAATCTGCACTGGCATTAATGGCGAAGAATCCCGTTGCGAGCGCAACAGTTAAACCCAGTAATTTTTTTGACAAAAATTTTTGCAGTGACATATCACTAACTCCAACAATTAACGCTAGAAAAATAACGACAATCCCAAACGCGATTCGAGATTGGTAATGGTTTTACTTTCACCAAATAATTCATGCTTAAAACTGTGTCCACGCATACTTAAATCCAGCGCCAGCCAATCGGTAGTGTAAAAGCGCAAGCCAGCACCGATATTGGTCGTGAAATAATCCTTCGCGGCAAAATCGGTATTACCTGCACCGGCCACTATGTAGAAATGATTATTGAACGTCCACT
>Ga0307408_100000367_pt1 | contig 41364 bp, 40 predicted proteins | sample 322Cmetagenome_FD_202116 | JGI IMG/M metagenome (GOLD analysis project Ga0307408, IMG submission 202116) | Maize rhizosphere microbial communities from greenhouse at UC Davis, California, United States - 322HYB-C-3 | ecosystem: Host-associated > Plants > Roots > Rhizosphere > Soil | place... | reverse complement strand
TCCGTAAATCGGGTGCGTTGCAGCCATTGCAGCACCGGCCTGGCGGCGGCCGGCTCACGCGCCGCCAGCGCCGCTTCCAGCACGATGCGGGCATCGGCGGGTTCCTTTTGCACTGTCCAGTTTTCCAGCGCCAGCGCCAGTGCGCCGCGCGCATCGCCCAGCAAGTGCAAGGTGAACACGGCCTGTTCGCGCTGGTGCACCCGGTCGCCCCGGCGCCGCGCCGCGTCGAAGCGGGCGCTCAATTCCGCGATGTCCGGTTGCAGGCGCCGCGCCTGCCCCAGTTGGCGCAGGGCCAGCGCGCGGCGCAGCAGCAGCGCGTCGGCGCGGGCATGGGTGTCCACCAGCGCCAGCGCCTCGGCGGGCCGGTGATGCGCCAGCAGGAAGTCGGCACGGGCGGCCAGCAGATACGTGTCGCCCGGCGCGCTGGCCAGCGCGGCGCGGTAGCGGGCATCGGCCGTCGCGGCATCGCCGCGCCGTTCGGCCAGTTCGGCCCACACGGTGTGCGCCCACGCCAACTCGTCCGCCGGCAGCTGACCGGCGCGCGCCAGCGCCAGACCCAGCAGGCGCTCGCTGGCGGCTTGCTGTTCCGACGATGCCGCCGCGCCGGCCAGGCAGGCGGCCATCGCCAGCTCGTCGGTAATCCCGCCCAGGCGCGCGCAACTGGCGGTGGCGGCGGCATGGTCGCCCGTCACGGCCAGCACCACGGCGCGCGTCAGCCAGGCTTGCGCGTTGCCGGGATCGGCGCGGGTGATGGCGTCGAGGTCGGCCAGCGCGGCATGGTAATGGTGCGCGGTTTGCAGCAGGGTGGCGCGCAGCAGGCGGATGGCGGGCGGCGGCGCGGGGCTGCTCCACCAGGGCGCCAGCGCCGCCTGCGCCTGCCCATAGTGGCGTGGATCGGCTTGCGCGCGGCCCAGCGCGATATGCCGCCGCGCCAGTTGCGCCGCCAGCGCGGCATTGTGCGGATCGCCGGCCAGCTCGACACGCAGTGCCTGCAGCGCCTGCCGCCGCGGATCGCTACGGCGCGGCAGGGTGGTGATGACGTCCGCGCCCGACGCGGGCGTATAGGGCGCGGCCACGGCGGTGATGGGGGGGACCAGCAGCAGTGGCACGGTCAGTATGGCGATACCTGCGATGCCAGCAAAGCTGGCAAAGCTGGCAAGCCTGGTAAGGCGGGTCAGTCTGGCCGGGCGGGTGAGGCAGGCCAGGCCGGCGAGTGGGGCGGGCCGACGCGTTCGCGGTGCTGCCGGCTTCCCTGGCCGGGGGGCAGCGCCCCTTGCGCTGCGGTGGATTGATGTGGCTATGCCCATGGCATTTCTCCTCGATGTGCGCGCGGCGGCGTGCGCCGCGCGCTGGCGGATGGACCGGGTTGTTTAGTCGGTTGTTTCCGGCTCCGTATCGTCCGGCCCGGTCACGGCCACGGTGGCGATATCGGCGGGTTCGGTGTTGTCGGGCGCCATGCCGACGGCGCCCTGTACCGTTTTGAAAAAGGCGTCCAGCGTGACCACGGGCGGTGTCACCACGGGAGGCGTGGCGGGCGGCGCGCTGCCGGAACCACCGCAGGCCGCCAATGCCAGCAGGATCACGGCGGACATGCCGGCGGCAACGAGGCGTGGTGTGTTGATGCGTCGTGTTTTCATGGCGGCCTCCGTTATGGCTGCGGCGAGCCGGCCAGCGGCGTTTTCAGGTACGGGAACGCGGCCATGAAGGCGCCATCGTCCAGGTAGGCGCCGTCGGTAAACCGGATCGCGCCGGCCAGCGCGTCGGCCGGCGCGCAGCCCAGGTTCAGGGTGCACAGCTTGCCCATCACCACGCGCAGCGCGATGTCCACCACGTCGTCGCCTGGACGGCGGCCGTTGGGGAAGCCCGCGTTGTCGCCATCGATGACACCGAGCCGGTTTTGCGCCCCCATGGCGACCGGCGCGATCGAGGTATTCAGGCGCAGCATTTCCGATGGCGTCACGCTGGCGGGTTGGTTCAACCCTTTGACGCCGGTCAGGAAGGCCGCCACCAGGTCGTTGCGGGGGAAGTTGGTCGGCGCTTTTGCACCCGCCGCGCCATACAGGACTTCCACCAGCGCCGGCAAGGTGGGGTTGGTCACATAGTCGGCGAATTGCGCGTCGGCGGACGGCTTGCTGTGATTAAAACGGTCCTTGTCTTTCAGGCCGATCACCACTTCATTCACCAGCGGCATGCCGAGCCGTGAAACCTGCGTCCACGCGCCGCCCTCCTTCGATGCCCCGACCTTGGCGGAGGGCATGGGATTGAGCAGGCGCCCCTGGCGCAGGCTGGCCGTGGTCCAGCCGCCGATCACGGGATCGTTGCCCGACGCGGTCAGGCAACTTGCGGCCACTTCCACAGCGATCGTGGTGACGTTTTTACGGGCCAGGTCGTCGCGCGCGGCCCGTTCGGCGTTGGCCGCGAATTCCACCGCGGGCGCCTTGATATTGATGAGGTCAAAGGTTTCGCCCAGGTTGACGGCAAACGAATCCTTGCGCTGGCCGACGAACAGGCGGGCCGGTTTGCCGCAGCCGGGCAGATTGACGTCGTATATATGCTTGTTGGCGTAGGCCGCATAGTTGGGAATGCTCTTGTTGCCGATATTGTCGAGCGGCTTGTCGAAGGTGGCGCCACCACCGCCCGCATGGGTGACCGCGCCGCGCCCACCGCCGCGCCGGTCGCCGCGCACGAGGCTGACCGTATAGGTTTCGCGGACATTGGCGCCGGCGGCATTGATGTCGGCCACGGCGCCGCCGTTGATCACCAGCGGGATCGATACTTTCTTGCCGCCCACCGTGAATTGCGCATCCTTGTTGGCATTGTTGAAGCGGAACTGGAAGGTCAGGTCTTCCTTCGCGTCGCCATTGTTGTCGATGTGGATTTCATACAAGGCATCCGCATCGAGCTGGAAGTAGTTCGGGCCGCCATAGGCGTCCTGCAGCGGCGCATAGTTGGCGATCAGGGTCACGTAGTCCGCGCGGCCCGGTTCATAGCTGCGGAACATATAAAAATCGGTGGCGTCGGTCTTCGGATGTTTCGTGATGAACGGCGCTTCGCGGTGGCTGGAAGCGATGGCGGCCGGCGCGAACGTGGCGGCCAGCAGTTGGACCAGCAAGATGGCCCGTGTGGCGTGTGATGTCATTTCTACCCCCATGGATGTCAGTGAATCGGAAGTACTGCATGGGCATATACGGGCGTGTGGCGCGGGTGGATTCAAAAAACGCAAAATTATTTTTTCGCCATGCCGCATGGAAAAGTGTGCGGAAAAAAAATCGTGGAAATTTCCCTTCTGGTATTGCCTTAAAAAAAGGCAGACGGCATCATCGGGATTCTTTGCCACAATCAATTTCCGGAGCGAATCACCGACATGCTTGCCGCCATCCGACGCTTCGCCGCCGCCCTGGCCACGTTGTCCGCTGTGCCCGCAATGGCAGCCATGCCGCCGACGTTCCCGCAGAATTTGCCAACGACACAGTTGAACGAGGAAATTGTTCGTGTGCCGGCCGGGCCGACCCTGGCGGTGTTGCTGGAAACCACGGTCTATAAACCCGATGGTCCCGGTCCGTTCCCATTGCTGGTGATCAATCACGGCAAGGCGGCGGGCGACCCGAAACTGCAGTCGCGCGACCGGTTTGTGACCATGGCCAGCGCCTTTGTGCGGCGCGGCTACGCGGTGATGGTGCCGATGCGCACCGGCTTTGCCAATTCCACCGGCAAGTACGTCGAGCATGGTTGCAACATGACGGCCAATGGCTATACGCAGGCCAATGACGTGCGCGACGTGATCCGCTATGCCAGCCGCCAGGGCTGGATCGATGCCCGCCGCATCGTGGTGGCGGGGCAATCATATGGCGGGCTGGCAACGATGGCGCTGGCCACGCAATCGGTCCCGGGCGTGCGCGGCGTGATGAATTTCGCGGGCGGCTTGAAAATGGTGGGCGGCAATTGCGACTGGCAGGAAGCGCTGGTGCGCGCCTTTGGCGAATACGGCCGGCGCGGCAAGGTCGCCAGCATGTGGATGTATGGCGCCAATGACCAGTATTTCCCGCCGGCGCTAGCCGGCCGCCTGCACCAGGCGTATACCGGCGCCGGTGGCCGTGCCGAACTGGTGGCGTTCGGTCCGTTCAAGCGCGATGCGCACACCATGCTGGCCAGCCGCGACGGGGAAGCCGTGTGGCTGCCCGAAGCGGCGCGCTTCCTGGCGCGCATCGGCATGCCGTTTGACGAGCGCTATGCGCTGGCCGATCCCGGTATCGAGGCGCCCAGCCATTACGCGGCGCTCGACGATGTGTCGGCCCTGCCTTACTTGGCGGCCAATGGCCGTGCCGCCTATAAGGATTTCCTGAACCGGCAGACGCCGCGCGCGTTTGCCGTGTCGCCGTCGGGCGCGTGGGGCTGGGCGGAAGAGGGTGAAGACCCGCGCCGCAATGCGCTGGCCGCCTGCCAGTCCAAGAGTGCGCAGCCGTGCCAGCTGTACACGGTGGACGACGCCGTGGTGTGGCAGGGCGCGGGCCGCACGGATTAAACGTCCGCCGCGTTGGCATGCTGCTATCATCGCGGCATGTGCGGACGCTTCGATCAAAACGATATCGCGCGGCGCTTTGTCGCCGCCTTCGGCTGGGCCGATGCGGCCATCCGCAGCGACGCCATGCCGACCGTCAACGCATCGCCCGGGACTTATCGGCCCGTCATGCACATGGAAGACGGGCAACTGGTGGTTGACGATTTATATTGGGGCTACCGGGCGCGCTGGGCCGCCGAGAAATTGCCGGTCGCCTACAACGCGCGGCTGGAAAAAATCACCAACAATTACTGGGGCCGGTTATTGAAAACCGGGCGGGCGCTGGTGCCTGCTTACGGCTGGTATGAGTGGACCGGGGAGAAGGGCCACCGCCAGCCGTGGCACATCCACCGCAAGGACCGCGAACCGGTCTTCATGCTGGCGCTGGCCAACTTCGGGCCGTTCAAGGAACACAAGGCCGAATCGGGTTTCGTGCTGGTGACGGCCGACGCTTCGGGCGGCATGGTGGACATCCACGACCGCCGCCCGGTGTGCCTGAACGCGGCCGACGCGGCCGTGTGGCTGGACCCGGACCTGTCCACCGAACAGGCGGAGCTGCTGGCCCGGTCGATGGCGCTGGGGCCGGAGGCGTTTGAATGGTACAAGGTCAGCCCGGCGTTGAACCGGGCGGGCAATGACGGGGAAGAACTGATCGTGCCGCTGGCGGAGTAACGGACGGCGCGGCTACAGGATGCCTTTTATTCCCGCGCCATGTACAGCATGGCTGCCATCGCGTCTTATGCCTTGGTACCGCTTTCCTTGATGCTCGATTCCAGCGCCCTCAGGTTCTCCTGGATCACATTCAGCTGAAAGTAAATGTCAGTGACCAGCACGTAGATTTCGCGGTCCCGGTCACCCTTGTCTTTCGCTTTCAATTCCATGTGGGGGATGGCGCCGATGATCGTTGGACCATTGATCATCGCCATGGACTGGGCAATCATGGAATTGGTATCGCGCTGGACGGCGTAAATGCTGGAATAGCGTTGCAGCAAGCTTGCTTCCATCCAGCTGGCGGTCTGGCTGGCCACAGCAACTTCCCACGCTTCGCGCCGCAGCGTAGGGGCGTTGGCGGAAAAATTCAAGTCGGCGCTCACCCGCTCCTTCATTTTGATGCGGAATTCCTTGTCATAGTCGGTCTTGTCTTGCCCGGTCTTATCCGCCCCTTCAGCAAGGCCATCCTTCAGGAAAGTGCGCAAGGCGCCGAATTTCTTCAACTCGGCGTCGTTCTTTTTGATGCTTGATTGCAGTTCACTCAGGTTGTACGTCACTTCCGCCTGGATCCGCTCGGCGGCTTCATGTGCCAGGTGCTGGCGGTGCCAGCTTTGCGCCGCATGTTCCAGCCCCAGCGCCGTGAGGATACTGATGACGATCATCGCGTATTCGGCGATGAATGTTTTAAGGGACGCCAGGGCGCCTTTTTTCGGTACTTCCGCATGCATGTTCTGATCCTGATTATTTCCGCTCGACAATGAGCGGCAGCAATCTTACATGAAATGCATGTCAATTAAGTAATGTTGTATCGAAAAATAAAGGCCGCCGTTGCGGCGGCCCCACGCTGCTTAATATTTGGCCGGCTGGTTGGCCGCCGGGGTGGCCGAGCGGATGAAGTCGCGGATGTCGTCGGTGGATTTCACCAGGTCTTCCGAGCGCAAGTACATCATGTGGCCGCTGCGGTAGCCCTCGAAGCGCAGGCGGTCGCGCATTTTGCCGCTCGGGTCCAGTTGCCACATCGTGTATTTCGCATCGAAATACGTGGTGGCGCCATCGTAATAGCCGGACTGCACCATGACTTTCATATACGGGTTCATGGCCATCGCCTTGCGCAGGTTCTCGCCCGTGGTGTCGCCCTTGCTGTCCCACGGGTGGACGGCACCGAACATGTTGTACTTGATGTCGGTCTTGTATTGCAGCACGTCGCGCAGGTAGTGGTTGATGGCCGGCGTGAACGAATGCAGCCACGACGTCAGTTCCGCGTTGTAGTCGACCTTGTCGCCGGCTTCGGTCTTGTCGATGCCCTTGTAGCGCGAATCGAGGCGGCCCACCGTGTAGCCCTGGTCGCGCAGCAGTTCTTTCCAATAGAAATCGGTGGGAATCACGAGGTTGTGCTGCAGCACGGCTTTTTCACTGATGCCGGCATAGCGCGCGACCTTGGCGGCAATCTGCGCTTTCTTTTGCGCGTCGAGGAAACCGCCCTTGGCCAGCGCCGGGATCAGTTCATCGACCGTAAACGCTTCCGCTTCCGGCAACACGTCCTTCAAGTCGCGGGCCTGCAAGTCGGCCGGCAGCTTTTTCTGGTACCACGCGGTGGCCGTGTAGTAGGGCAGGTTCAACGCATCGCCGACGATGCCGTCGCGTTTCAGGCCCAGTTCGGTCGGCGAGACCAGGATCACGCCATTCACATACATCCACTGGGCATTCTGCAATTCCAGCGCCAGGCCGGCCACGCGCGTGGTGCCATAGCTTTCGCCGATTAAATACTTGGGCGAGGTCCAGCGCCCTTCGCGCGAGACAAAGGTGTTCAGCCATTCGGCCAGGTAGGCCACGTCGGCATTGACGCCAAAGAAGGTGGCCCGGTCGGCCTTGGCATCGAGGATGCGGGAAAAGCCGGTGTTGACCGGGTCGATGAACAGGATGTCGGCCACGTCCAGGATCGAGTGCGGGTTGTCGCGCACGCCATACGGTTGCAGCGGATAGCCCTCGTCATCGATGTTCAGCATTTTCGGGCCGGTGTAGGCCACGTGCATCCACACCGAGGCCGAACCGGGGCCGCCGTTGAACGACAGCACCAGCGGGCGCTTGCCCTTGTCCGCCACGTCGCTGCGCTGGTAATAGGTGTAAAACAGCGAAGCGATGACCTTGCCGTCCTTGTCCCACACCGGCTGGGTGCCGGCCGTGACTTTATACGGCACCACCTTGCCCTTGATGGTCACTTGCGCGGTTTTCGTGACGGCCGATTCCGCCTTCAGCGCCCGCTCGAACGGCGCCGGCGCGGCCGGCTTGGTTTCGGTTTTGGCGTCGCTCTCGGTCTTGGCCTTGGCGTCAGGCCTGGTTTCGGCGGCTTGCTGCGCCTGGGCGGAGGACAGGGCCAGCAGCAGGATAGGGGCGTAGCGGGCAATTGGTTTCATCGGCGGACAACTCCAGGTTGGGAAGCCGCGTAGTATTTCATAACAGAAATGCCGGAGGATGCCGATTTACACATCCGATACAATTTGTTGTATCGCCAATGCAAAGGTTTCGCTCCCTGTTTTCCCGGTTTCGTCGCATCCGGGTGGCCGCAACGGCCGGCCGCGGGCAAAGTGCCTCCATCGCAACCCATTTCACGGAGCACACCATGCTGCAGCAAATCGTCAGCCACACCCCGACCTATGTCTGGATCATCCTCGGTTTCCTGGTGGTGCGCGGCGTGGCCGCCAGCCGCGACCGCGTGGTGTCGCGCCGCAGCCTGTTCATCATGCCGGCCGTGATGCTGGCGCTGGGCGTGACCGGCGTGGCCGGGCGTTTTGATGGCGGTGGCATGCTGGCGGCGACATGGCTGGCGGCCATGGCGGCGGGGGCGGCGCTGGCCTGGCGCTGGTCCGGCGACCAGGTGGCCGGGGTGGACCGCGCGGCGGGCAGCGTGCACTTGCGCGGCAGCTGGACCCCGCTGGCGCTGATGATGACCGTGTTTGCCGGTAAATATGCGGTCGGCGTGGCGCTGGGCCTGCAACCCGCGCTGGCCCACAACACCGGCTTCGCGCTGGCGGCATGCGCCCTGTTCGGCCTGTGCAACGGCGTGTTCAATGGCCGCCTGCTGCGCTGCATCGCCGCCTGGCATACCTTCGCGGCCCCGGTGGCGCGCGCTGCATGAACCGATGTGCCGCTAGACTGGGCCATCCTATCAAGGGAGGCGACAATGGCGGACTGGCCGACGTGGGTGGAGTGGCTGGAATGGCCGGCAATGGCGGCGTCCTTGCTGGCGGCCTGGCTGGTGGCGTCGACCGTGGCGCGGCGGCGGATGGCGGGGTTCTGGATTTTCCTGGCCAGTAACGCCCTGTGGATCGCGTGGGGCTGGCAAGATGGCGCCTGGGCGCTGGTGACGCTCAATGCCTGCCTGGCCGTCACCAACGTGCGCGGCATCGTCAAAAATGAAGCGGCAGGCCAGCGCTGCTGAAATGCCATTTCTGTTACATTGGCGGCATTTTGTAACCGGAAGCTGATCCATCATGGAACCCCAAGTCCCCGAGAATGTGCACATTGTTTGCCCCCATTGCGACGCGGTGAACCGAGTCCCCGCCGTGAAACTGACCCACACGCCGGCCTGCGGCGCCTGCCACCGCGAACTGTTTGCCGGCAAGCCGGTGGATTTGAGCAGCGCGCGCTTCGACAAGCACATCAGCCGCAGCGACCTGCCGGTGCTGGTGGATTTCTGGGCGCCGTGGTGCGGCCCATGCCGCCAGATGGCGCCGTTCTTCGAACAGGCCGCGATGGGGCTGGAACCGATGTACCGCGTGGTCAAAGTCAACACCGAGCAGGCGCAAGACCTGGCCGCCCGCTATGCGATCCGCAGCATCCCCACGGTGGCGCTGTTCAAGGGAGGCCGCGAAGTGGCGCGCCAGCCCGGCGCGATGGATGCGCGCAGTATCATGACCTGGGCGCAGCAAGCCAACCGGACCCCGTAAAGTCCTAGCATATCTGGATCGGAAATGCATCTTTACCGCAGCCAAGAGGGTAATTGGATGCTTGTAAGCAACACTTGACACCATTCTCACGCGTTCCCGTGTAACATGCATTCGCTTGCGGCGGTCCGGCCTGCAGCCCGGCCGCCGATGCGACGCTGCATCGTGAAGACACCTGCGGGGCGCGCCCAGGGCCGCCAGTTTTCCGCAAACCCTGAAAGTATGGTTATGGTCACGAGGTTGCATTCATGGCGGTCCGCCCAGCTGGCGCTCGCGCTTACCGCCTGTTCGGCCGCCACGTGCGCGGCGGCGGTTGCCATTCCCCCGCAAAAAATCAATCCCGACAGCGGCAGCGATGAACTGGCCGTGCTGCCGCTGGAACAATTACTGGAATTGCAGGTCGTTACCTCCGCGTCGCGCTTTGCCCAGGCGATCGCCGAAGCGCCTTCGGCGGTGGTGGTGCTGACGGCGCAGGATATCCGCGACCACGGCTGGCGCACGCTGGGCGACGCGCTGGCGTCGCTGCCGGGCCTGTATGTGACCAGCGACCGCAATTATTCATATGTGGGCGCGCGCGGTTTCCTGCGTCCCGGCGATTACGACAGCCGCTTCCTGCTGCTGATCGATGGCATGCGCATCAACGACGCGGTGTATGACCAGGCGCTGGTCGGCACCGACGGCGTGCTCGATATGGACCTGGTGCAGCGCATCGAATATGTGCCGGGGCCGGGTTCGGCCATTTATGGCGCCAATGCGCTGTTTGGCGTCATCAACGTGATTACCCGCACCGGCAGCGGCAAGGCGGGGACGCAGGTGGCGGTGGCGGCGGCCAGCTTCGGCGAAAAGCGGGCCCGCGTGACGCGGGGCTGGCATGGCCAGAATGGCGCCGACCTGCTGCTGTCGGCCAGCCTGTACACGCGCCGCGGCGAAGACTTGTATTTTCCGGAATTCGATACGCCGGAGCAGAATGGCGGCGTGGCGCGGCGGCTCGATTATGACCGCAGCCGCAGCGTGTATGCCAAGGGCGCCTATGCGGGATGGACCATGTCCGCCGCCTATGTGTCGCGCACCAAGGGCGTGCCGACCGCCTCGTTCGGCGCCGTCTTCAACCTGCCCAACTATACGCGCGACACCCAGGGCTTCGTACGGGCCGGCTACAGCGCCGACATGACGCCCGTGCTGGCCGCCTCGGCGCAGGCGTACTGGGGCCGGGCCGATTATTTCGGCATCGGCAGCTATCCCGATGACGCCGGTGTGCCCCGCGCCAGCGGCGACGGCGACCATGCGGCATGGTATGGCGCCGCCGCCCAGCTGACCTGGAGCGGCTGGGCCGGGCAAAAAATCGTGGCGGGCGCCGATTTCCAGCGCAACCGGCGGCGCGACCAGTTCAATTACGAACTGCCCGATACCGTGCTGCTCGACGACCGCCGCGCCGATTCCCGCGCGGGATTGTTCATCGAGGATGAAGTGCGGCTGGCGCCTGGCTGGATCTTGAACGCCGGGGTGCGCTATGACTGGGACGACACCACGGGATCGAACACCAATCCGCGCGTGGCCTTGATCTGGCATGCCAATGCGGTTGACACGGCCAAGCTGATTTACGGCACCGCGTACCGGGCCCCCAATGCCTATGAACTGTATTACGCCTTCCCCGGCGAGGGCGGACAGGCCGCCAATCCCGGATTGCAGGCCGAGCATATCTCCACGCGGGAACTGATCCTGGAGCACCGCTACGGCGATCCGGGCTTTGCCCGCCTGTCGCTGTTCCGCTACCGCACGCGCGACCTGATCGCCCAGAATGTGCGCGATGACGGCATGCTGCAATTCCAGAATACCGACCACGTTTTCGCCAACGGCGCGGAACTGTCATTCGAGCGCCAGGTTGGCAATGGCTTGCGCCTGCGCGCCAGCCATTCGTGGCAGCGGGTGCGCGACAATGCCGGCGTCACGCCGGTCAATGCGCCACGGCGCCTGTTCAAACTCAATGCCGCCATGCCGGTGCTGGGCTACCGCGCCCGGCTGGCGGGCGAGTTGCACTGCATGACGGCGCGCCGCACGGTAAACGCCATGGTCGGCGGTTATTGCGTGGCCAACGCCACGCTGGGGGCGATCCGGCTGCTGCCGCAGGCGGAGCTGTCTTTCAGCGTGTACAACCTGTTCGATGCCCGCTACGCCGATCCGGCCGGCGTGGCCTTCCGGCAGGAGGCGCTGCAGCGCCAGTCGCGCACCGTGTCGGTGAAACTGGCGGGAGGTTTTTGATGGCGCCGGCCATCCCGCAATCCGTCCGCCCGGGGCGCCTGAGCGCGCCGGCGGCATGGTGCGGTGCGGGATGGGTGGTGCTGGCTTGCGCGCTGGGCGGCGGTTTGTCGCCTGCTAGCCACGCCCAGGCGCCGGTTCAGGGCGGGGCGCTGAAGGCGGCGTATATTTACAATATCGCGCTGTTTACCACGTGGCCCGGATCGGCGCCGCCAGACCGGCCGTTCGCGGTCTGCGCCAGGCCGGCCCATGCGCTGTGGGACAGCCTGCGCAAGCTGGAAGGCAAACCGGTCAACGGACGGCCCTGGACCCTGCTCGATGCCGGAGCGGGGCCGAAAGTGTGCGACATCACCGTGTTGCCGGTGGAAGCGGCGCCCAGCCGGGCGCCGGAGGTGGCGGCCACGCTGTTTATTGTCGATGGCAGTGCGGCCGGCAAATATGCGGGCGCGGTGACCCTGGTGGATGAGGAAGAGCATGTACGGTTCGACATCGATACGCGGGAGGCGGCGCGCATGGGATTGAAGTTCAGTTCGCGCTTGCTGCGGCTGGCAAGGAATGTGCTGTGAATCAGAAGGTCAACTCAAAAGCAACGTTGCATCTGGCGTCGATGCTGGGCGCCGGCCAGATGCTGGCCGCCACCGCCGCCGTGGTGGTGGCTTGCTGCATCCTGCTGGTGTACCAGTTGCTGGCGCAGCGCCAGGCGCTGGTTACCGAAAGCCACGTCCAGGCCGCGATTGTGGCCGACAATATTTCCGCGTCGCTGATGTTCCGCGACCGCGATGCCGCCGCCGACATCCTGCGCGCCTTCCGCTCGGCGCCGCACATGCTGCAAGTGGCGGTGTATGACGCCAACAGCCAGTTGTTTTCCGAATACAGCGTGGAAGGCCACGCGGCGGCGCCCCGGCTGGCGCCGCCGGGCGACGCCGGCTATGCCGAAGTGCGGGTCACGTCCGATATCGGCTACAAGGACACCCGGCTGGGCAAGGTGGTCCTGATCAACAGCACGCAGGGCATCCGCGACATGATGGTGCGCTATGTCGCCCTGATGCTGGCGGCATCGACCGGCGCGCTGTTCGTGGCGCAGCAATTGATCCGCAAGACGCGGGCGCGGGTGGCGCAGGCCGAGCGTGAACTCGACAGCCTGGCCCACACGGACTCGGTCACGGGCTTGCCGAACCGCCGCGCCAATTACCGCATCCTGGAACAAAAACTGGCGCAGCAACCGGCGTCCGGCGCCAGCGTGGCGCTGCTGCTGATCGACCTCGATAACTTCAAGGTGGTCAACGACACGGCGGGCCACCACGCGGGTGACGAATTGCTGCGCAAGGTGGCGGCCGAACTGCAGGCGCTGCTGGGCCCCGGCGACGTGGTGGCGCGCATCGGCGGCGATGAATTCGCCGTGGTGGCGGCGCCGGTGCAGCGCGACAGGGCGCGCGAACTGGCCGGGCGCGTAACCGAAGCGCTGCGCAAGCCGTTCCATATCGAGGGCAGCGATATCTTCGCCACCGCCAGCGTCGGCATGTGTTTGTATCCGGATGATGCCGACACCCGCGAAGCGCTGGTGACGGGGGCCGACACGGCGCTGTACCACGCCAAGAAAACCGGCCGCAACCGCCTGGCCGAATATGTGCCGGAAATGACCTTGCGCACGCAGCGCCGCATCCGGCTGGAACGCGAACTGCGCCGCGCGCTGGAAACCGGCGGGCTGGAAGTGCATTACCAGCCGCAGTTCGATTGCGGCACGGAACAGCTGGTAGGGGCCGAGGCGCTGATGCGCTGGCGCCACCCGGAGCAGGGCTTTATTTCACCCGCCGAATTCATACCGGTCGCCGAAGACAGCGGCCTGATCGTCGCGCTGGGCGAATGGGTGCTGCTGCAGGCCTGCGCCGAGGGCGCGCGCTGGCTGCGCCTGGCGCAACAGGCGGGAACAGCGCCGCCCAGCATTGCCGTCAACGTTTCGGCGCGCCAGTTGCGCGAAAAAGGTTTCCTGGACGTGGTATTGCACACCCTGGCCACCACCGGCTTGCCGGCCACCCAGCTGGAACTGGAGCTGACCGAAAGCATGCTGATGGAAGACGTGGAGTCGGCCGTGCAATTCATGCGCGAAGCGCGCGCCCAGGGCATCCGCCTGTCGATTGACGATTTCGGTACCGGCTATTCGTCGCTGGCTTACCTGCAGCGGTTCCCCATCAACCAGCTGAAAATCGACCGCGGTTTCACCTGTTCGCTGCCGGACGACGGCACCACCATCGTCAGCGCCGTGATTTCGCTGGCGCGCGATTTTCAATTGGCGGTGGTGGCCGAAGGCGTGGAAAGCCGCGAACAGCTGGAATGGCTGCGCCGCGCCGGCTGCACCTATGCGCAGGGTTATTTGCTGGGCAAACCGATGCCGCCCGAAGCGTTGCGCCAGCTGGTCGAAGCGCAGCGCCAGCCGGTGCATTAAGCCGGCGAACCTGACGCGGGTCCCGGCATGAAGCGGAGTGCCGCGGTCACTCCGTAGGGCGGTTTTGCTGAAAGCAAAGCCGCCATGCCACCCCGGCCACCAGCTCAGCCATGCCGCGCCAGCCAGCCGAGTATGCCCTCCACCGACCGGAAATCCGCCACCGAGCGGCACGCCATGTGCGGATGCCGCGACTGCATCATCCGGGCCAGCGCATTGCCCGGCCCCAGCTCCAGCGCCACGGTGATCCCCGCTTCACCGCAGGCATCCATGCAGCCATCCCAGTCAATGGTGTGCGCCAGCTGGCGCGGCAAGTGGGACAGCGCCTGTGTCCGCCGGAACAGCCGTTCGGCGCTGGTCCCCGATAGCACCGGACACGACGCGTCACGCAGCGGCGATGCCGCCAGCGCTTCCTCGAAAGCCCGGACGGCGCCCGCCATATACGGCGTGTGCGAGGCCACCGCCACCGGCAGCCGCGTGACCGTGCCGCCCTGCGCCGCCAGTTGCGCCCGCAGCGCATCGGCCTGTCCGGCGGGCAGCCCGATCACGCCGCTGTCCGCGCCATTCCGGATCGCCAGCCAGCCGCCACGGGGCGCCGCCATTGCCGCCGCGCTGGCGGCGGGCAGCCCGGCAAACGCCAGCATGGCGTGGCGGTGCCGCATGGCGCGGGTACGGTCATCGGCAAGTTCATGCCCGCCCGTCACGCACTGGTCCATCAACCCGGCACGCCGCGCCGCCAGCGCCACGGTGTCAAACGGATCGAGCGCGCCCGCCACGCTCCACGCGGACAGCTCGCCGATGCTGTAGCCCGCCACCAGCGCCGGGGCCGGCGCGGCCTCCGCGATGGCCGCCCACATGGCCAGGGTGGCGGCCACCACCAGTGGCTGCGCATGGCGGTTGGCGTGCCAGCCGCCATCCGATTCCGCCTCCATGACCGGCAGCAGGGGCGCCAGCCGCGCGAGGAGCGCCGCGCCGGCCGGATGCCGGCGCGCCAGGTCGAACATGGCGGCATGCTGTCCGCCCTGGCCGGGACACAGCAGCACCAGGCGCGCGCTCATGGCCGCTCCGTCACCGCGTGGACAAAGCTGGCGGCCGCCAGCAAGTCCGCCGCGCCGCCGGGCGACAGCCGGCGCCGGACGAACAGGATGTGGCAGCCATGCGCAAAACCGCGCCAGTGCGGGTTGGCGGTGCCGCCCAGCGCGATAAAGCGCCGCGCCTGGATGCGCACGAAGCGGTCGCCGTCGGCGCCGCCGCGATGCAGCACGTTGGTGTCCTCGAGGTCCGCCATCAGCGCGAACAGCGCTTCGGTATGCGCCTCGTGCAGGTTGCCGCCGCGCGCCAGGGTGGCGCGCAGCGCGGGCAGGGCGGTGTCAAACACCGCGGGCAACCCTTGCGCCGCCTGTTCCCGCGCACCGCCCGCGCCATACAGCCGCGCCGCGCGCAGACCATTCGATTCAGGGCTGGCGCTGTGCGCATCCCGGTGCCGCGCCAGGTCGTCGCCCCAGCGCGCCAGCATCGCCGCGCGCAATGCCTCGGGGGTAATGGCGCCGCCATGCCGCCGCAGCCAGCCATGGGCTGCGCACAGCAGGCCCAGGCTGAAGATGGCGCCCCGGTGGGTATTGATACCGTTGGTCGCCGCCAGCATGCGCGCTTCGGCGGCCATGCCAAGCGTGCGCAATTGCCCGAACGGGGCGCCGTCCATGCCGGCGGCCTCGATCGCGGCAAAGTAGTGGCGCAATGCAAACAGGCTGCGCATGAAGGTGGCGGCATTCATGTCGGTATGGCTGCCGCTGTCGCGCGGCGACACCAGGCCGGGCTTCGGATACAGCATCAGTTCCGTGTGCAGCGCGCGCAGCGCCAGGCGGGCGGTGGCGGCGTGCATGGTCACGGCTTGAGCATGGCCAGCAAGTCCGCCGGATCGGCCAGGCGCACCTCGGCGATGGTTTTCACCAGCACCCGCGCCTGGCTGGCTCCGGCGCCGAGCCACTCTTTCCATGACACGGCGTCGCCGTTGGGGAACATGATTTCACCGTCGAGCGGCAAGCCGTGATCAAGGCCGGACAACAGCGCCAGGCCGGCCTGCAACTGGTTGCGGCTGACGGGGCGGAACAGGATGTCGATGTCGGAGCCGGGCGTGACCGATGGCAGCGACGTCAGCGCTTGCCATGCCAGCGAACCATAGACACGCAAGTCCAGGCCCACGCCCAATTCCTGCAGCGTGGAATAGCCGGGCCGCCATGGCGCCGGCAGGCCGGGACGCGCCGCCTTCAGGGACAGGGGCGCACTGCCGCGTTCCACATGGGCGTGCGCCACGCGCCAGCCGATGCGCTGTTTGCGGCCATTGGCATCGGGTGGCAGGGACAGGCCGATACACACTTCCCGCGTGGTATCGGCGCCGGCTTCATGGCGGCGCACCACCACCGGCCATTCCTCGCGGCGCCAATAGTCGAATACCGGCTGGTGTTCCGGATGGCCGTCGAGTGTGGCTTGCCAGCCGGCCGGGGTCAGCCACAGCAAATCATGGCGCCTGAGGTCATGGGGCTTGAACATGGCGTCCCTCCACGATGGCGTCGATCACGGCGGCGGCCAGTTTGCGCCCGCCGCGTTGCGCGCCCATTGCCGCCCGGAAGTCCTGCTGCGGGCAATCGTGCAGCGCCATGATCAGGGCGGCGTGCATGGCGGGCGCGTCCCAGATCGCCGTCAGGGCGCCCATGCGCAGGTAATTCTCGGGGCCCGGCGCAAACACCGGGTGGTCGCCGGCCAGCTGTTCCAGCCGCGCCAACGGCACCCTGGTGATGCGGGCCATGGCGGGCAGTGCCATCACGCGGATGGTGGCCCGCGGCAGCGCATAACAGGCATTGGCCATCAGGCCGCTGGTGACGAAGCCGCCCGACAGCGCCTGGCCGTAGACCAGCGCCAGCACCTTGTGGCCGCGGCGGCGCGCCAGGTCGATGCTCTTGCCCAGGTGCGCCATGTAGCTGTTAATGCCCAGCATTTCATCGCGGTGGCGCAGGCGCTGGCCTTGCGTGTCCACCAGCAGGATGATCGGACGGCCGGGGTGCCCGCGCACCGTGTCGAGCACGGCGCGTGCCTGCGCCAGCGCGATCTCGATGCCGATTGCCGTGTGGCCGCAGGTGCCGACCACGGCCACCGGCTTGCCATTGACCTGGGCGCTGCCGCGCAGCACCGTCCCGTGCTGTTCGATGCCGTGGCCTTGCGGGAACAGGCCGGCGGCGACGGCTTGCCAGTTGTCCGCGTTGCCGGCATCTTGCGGACCGGCCCCCGGCGGATCGTCATTGGGCACACCCGCATCCCGCACGCCCGCATCGGCCAACGCCGCGCCAGCCGGTTCCGGCGCCAGCGCATCGACCATCGCATTGAACGCCGCCGTATCGAGCATCGGCACCGCCCCCGCATCCGGCACGCCCAGCGCGCTCCAGATGTCGCGCGGGTCGGGCAGGGCGCCGAAGCGGGCGATGCGGCCGGCCAGCATGGCGTGTTCGCGTTCCAGCGCGGCCAGGGACAACGCCGCGCCGCCGTCGTTGCGTACCGTATCGATCGCGGCCAGGGCCGCCGCGCGGAATGCCGCGACGTCATCGTCGACCAGCGTGTGGCAATCGCCCAGCAGGCGGCGGTGCTTGCCGCCCGTGGTGCGCCACACCAGGGCGCGGTCGCGCGCATCGAACTCCTCGACGCCGTGGGCCGATTCAATGACTTCCGGGCCCGACATGGCCAGGCGCGCTTCTTCCGACATGATGACGGCGTTGGCGCAGCGCGCCACGATCCCCATGCCGCCGAACGCGCCATTGGCGCCGCCCACTAGCGCGATGACGGGAATACCGGCGGCGCGCACGTCGAGCACCGCGCGCAGCACTTCCGCCACGCCGATCAGGCCCGCATTGGCTTCGTGCAGGCGCACGCCGCCCGACTCGGCCAGCAGCAAGACCGCCTGCGGCTGTTCCACCAGCGCGCGGCGCAGCATGCCGGTCAGTTTGGCGCCATGCACTTCGCCCACCGCCCCGCCCATGAAACCGCCTTCCTGGGCCGCGACCAATACTGGACGCCCATGCAGCCGCGCGCGGCCCACGGCCACGCCGTCATCAAATGAGGCAGGCGCGCCCAGCAGCGCCAGGTGGGGGCTGGTGATGCGCTCGGCGGGACCGGCGAATTCGTCGAAGGTGCCGGCATCGCACAGCAGGCGCACGCGCTCGCGCGCGGTCGCTTCGAGGTAACTGCTCATGGCGCCTCCCCGAGGTAGGTGCGCAGCGCCTGGTCCAGCCGCAGGCTGACCACGGCCGGCGTGGCGCCGACGTCATTGATGGCGATACGCAGACCGGTCAATGGCCAGCGCGCGTAAAAGTCGCGCAGCACGGCTTCCCAGATCGCCGCGAAGCCCGCGGCGGCGGTGACCACGGCAATCTCGCAGGCATCGCCGCCAGGCGCCGGTTCGACCAGCACTTCCAGGTTGCCGGAGCCGACCACGCCCACCAGCCGGGGCGCATGGAGCGGCGCCGGCCGGCCCTGTTCGAAGCGGAAGTTCAGTGTTTCCATGACAGTTACCAGTTCCTGTATCGTTGCGGCGGGTTGTACAAGCCGCCGGAGGCGCGCACCAGGTCTTTCATGCCGCGCGCCGCCAGCAGGCTGCGCGAGGCCTGGCGCGCATCGATGCCCAGGTCGTCCGCGCGGCGGATCACGCCCCGGGCGCGCAATTGTTCCACCATGTTGCGGTCGCGCGCCAGTCCCACCGGCGTGTAGCCGGCCACGCCGCGGATCGCCTGTTCCCGTTCTTCCGGTGTGCGGCACAGCAGCAGGTTGGCGATGCCCTCCTCGGTCAGGATGTGGGTGACGTCGTCGCCATAAATCATCACCGGCGGCAGCGCCATATTGGCTTGTTCGGCCAGCTCCCAGGCGTCGAGTTTTTCCACGAAGGCGGGCTGCATGTGTTCGCGGAAGGTTTCCACCATCTGCACCACCAGCTTGCGTCCGCGCGGCATGGCGGCATGCGCGCCGCCGGCATGCGCCTGCTGGCCCGCCTTCAACCACGCGGGGCTGGCGTGGCGCCGCCCGCGCGCGTCGGCGCCCATGTTGGAGGCGCCGCCAAAGCCGGAAATGCGGCCCAAGGTGGCGGTCGAGGAATTGCCCTGCAAGTCGATTTGCAGGGTGGAACCGATGAACAGGTCGCACGCATAGTGGCCCGCCGCCTGGCACAGCGCGCGGTTGCTGCGCATGGAACCGTCCGGGCCGACCGCGAACACGTCGGGGCGGGCGCGGATATAGTCTTCCATGCCCAGTTCCGACCCGAATGAATGCACCGATTCCACGAAGCCCGCCTCGATCGCGGGGATCAGGGCCGGGTGCGGATTGAGCGCCCAGTGGCGTGCGATCCTGCCTTGCAGGCCGAGCCCCGCCGCATAGGTCGGCAACAGCAGTTCAATCGCGGCCGTATCGAAACCGATGCCGTGGTTCAGGCGCTGCACATCGTATTCCGCATAAATGCCCTTGATGGCCATCATCGCCATCAGGACCTGGATATCCGATATTTGCGCCGGGTCGCGGGTGAACAGCGGTTCGATGTAATACGGACGCGGCGACTCGATGACGAAGTCGACCCAGTCGCCGGGAATATCGACCCGGGGCAGGGTGTCGGCGATGCGGTTCACTTGCACGATCACGATGCCGCTTTTAAACGCGGTGGCTTCGGCCAGCACCGGCGTGTCTTCGGTATTCGGCCCGGTATACAGGTTGCCGTGGCGGTCCGCCGCTTCCGCCGCCAGCAGGCAGACGCGCGGCGGCAAGTCAATGAAATAGCGGCTGTACAGTTCCAGGTACGTATGGATCGCGCCGATCTGCAACTGGCCGGCGCCGACCAGCTTCGCCACGCGCGCGGCCTGCGGACCGGAAAACGAAAAGTCGAGCTTGTTGGCGATGCCCCGTTCAAACACGTCCAGGTGTTCCGGCAGGGCCAGCACGGATTGCAGCATGTGCAGGCCGTGGATGCGCCCCGGATCAAGGTTGGCCAGCGCCTGCGCCAGGAAGTCGGCCTGCTTCTGGTTATTGCCTTCGATGCAGACCCGGTCGCCCGGTTCCAATACCGCATGCAGCAGATCGCCGATGCGTGTGGCGGGCACGGCTTTGTGCCGCAGGTCGTTGCCGATGCTGTCGGCCGCGCGCTGCAGGCGCTGCCGGCGGTTTTGTTGCAGGGTGTCCCACGCACGGGGCGGCATGGCCATGAACGCACTCCGGTTTTTGAATTGCCCGTAGGGTAGCATGGCTGGCCGGGGGGGATGCGCCGTGTATTTCAATAAATAAACAATTGTGTTTACTTATTGTGGGGTGGCGCGTATATTTCCACAATCTTATTGTTTTTATATGCGCCATGAAAAATCTCCTGCTGATAGCCGCCGCCTGTTTGCTGGCCTTGCTGTCCACCATCGGGGCTTCGCTGTCGTACCCGATCCTGCCGCCGTTGTTCGCGTCCGGCGCGGAAAATGGCCTGAACCAGTTCCTCGGCTTGCCGCCCAAGCTGCTGTTTGGCGTGGCGCTGATGATCAACCCGCTGGGCTTGCTGATCGGCTCGGCGGTGCTGGGTTCGATGTCGGACCGCTATGGCCGCCGCCCGGTGCTGCTGGCGACCGGCCTGGGCGCGGCGGTGGGCCATGCGGCCACGGCGCTGGCGATGCTGGTGGAATCGTACCCGCTGTTTATGCTGGCGCGCTTCGTCACCGGCCTGCTGGAGGGGAATGGCGCGGTGGCGCGCGCCATGCTGGCCGAGCGGCTCGACGGCACGCTGCGCCAGCGCGCGCTGGGCTGGCTGAACGGATCGTTCCACCTGGGCTGGCTGGCCGGGCCGCTGCTGGGCGGCGTGACCGTGGGCTTCGGTGTGACCGTGCCGTTCTGGATAGCCGCCGTCGCGATGCTGAGCGTGGCGTTGCTGGTGGCGCTGGCCTTGCCGCGCGAAGAAGTTGCGCAGCCGGGCGCGTCGCGGGCGGCCGGTTCCTGGTGGCAGGTGGCGCGCGAACGCCATGCGCTCAACCTCGTCAAGCAGGGCGAACTGCGCCAGCTGTTCATCCTGCACCTGGCGATGACGTGCGGCGTCACGGCCTTTTACGAGTTCTACCCGCTGTGGCTGGTGGAAGTCGCCCGTTACGATGCGCAAAGCATCGCCGCCGCCAACGTCGGGCTGTGCGGCGTGATGACCCTGGCGTCCGTCATGGCGGGCCGCGCGGCCGAAGCGCCGCCGATGCGGCGCGCCGGCCGCCATGCGCTGGCGCTGGCGGTGGCCGTGGGCTCGCTGGGCCTGGGCCACCTGTGGGTTGGGCTGGTTGGCATCGTCCTGTTCGGCATCCCGAACGCGTTTTATAACAACACGGTGCAGCACTGGGCGGCGGGCCGTTTTGGCAGCCACGGGCAGGGCGCCGTGATGGGCTTGCTGTCGACGACGTTCTGCCTGGCGAATATACTGATGGCGCTCGCGGGTTCCGTGCTGACCCTGATCGATACGCGCCTGATCCTGGTGCTGGGCGCGGCATTGTCGGCCTGGTCGGGATGGAACTGGTTGCAGTGGGGGCGGCAGGCGCTGCCGCCGGTATCCGCCACGGGAGCCGAGTTGACCGATTGACCGATTGCCAGATTGATGAATACCTCCGACCACGTCCTGTATTTACTGAAAACGCGCGGACCGCAAAGCGCGCAAACCCTGGCGGAATTGCTGGGCATAACGTCCATGGGCGCGCGCCGGCAGCTCGAAGCCGCGCAGGAAAAAGGCCTGGCGGAGTTTGCCGACGTGGCCGACAAGGTGGGGCGGCCGTCGCGCCGCTGGCATTTGACGGCGGCCGGCCACGCGCGCTTTCCGGACCGCCATGCCGACCTGACCTTGCAACTGATTACGCAGGTGCGCGCCCTGTTTGGCGAAGCGGGCCTGGACCAGCTGATCGCGGCGCGCGAACAGGACAGCGAAGCGCAGTACCGCGCCGCGCTGGAGCGGGCGCCGTCGGGTCTGGCAAGTAAAGCCGGGGCGCTGGCGGCGGCGCGGGCGGCGGAAGGCTATATGGCCGAAGTCGAAGCGCAGGACGACGGCAGCGTGCTGCTGGTTGAAAACCATTGCCCGATCTGTGCGGCGGCCACTGCCTGCCAGGGCTTTTGCCGCTCCGAACTGCAAGTGTTCCGGCGCGTGCTGGGCGACGAGTGCACGGTGGAGCGGGCCGAACACTTGCTGTCCGGCGCGCGCCGCTGTGTCTATCTTCTGCGTCCGGTGCGCTGAGCATCCGGGCGCCAGCGTACACTGCTTCCCAAAGCCATGTTTGTCAAGACCGGGAGGACACCATGCTGGATGAACAAATACGCCGCCAATTCGTCGCCGAGGCGTGGCGGCGCTACGAGGAATTGCAGAACTGGGCCATCAGCCATTGGCCGGATCCGGAAAATCCGCTGAGCAGCTCGGATTTTGTCGAAGGCCGCAAGGAAATCCTGTCGCTGGGCCAGGGCCGCGCCCGCTGGCGGCAAGCCGTGCAGGCGGGGGCGGAGCCGGAAAACGGCGGCAAGCAATATGAGCAAGTGACGCCGATGCCGTGGCCGTAGACGGTCACGGCGACGGCGTCGGGAACGGCGCCGTGTACTCGGGAGGGATCCGCACCGCATCGCCTGCCATGGCCGATACGATGACCGTGCCGATGGCCACGCCCGCGGCGCACGCCACCATGATGGCGGCCTTGCGGGCCGCGAGGCTGCGCATCCCCAGCCTGGGCGCCAACGCGCTGCCAAGGTGGACAAACACGGCCGTCACGGCCAGCACGTAGTGCGGCACGAAATACAGCGTATACGGCCACACGTGCAAGCCCGCGGCGGCAAAATACAGGTTGGTGTCGAGCTTGAGCAGGCCGCGCGCGCCCAGTACCGCCAGCGTATGGACGGCCAGGAAATACAGTAAATACAGGCCGGCCAGCCGCGCTGGCTTTGCCACGGTGGGCGCCGGCCTGCCGGAGCGCCTGCGCAGGCGCATCAAGCCGGTCACGATTTGCACCACAACGCATGTCAGCAGCAAGGCTTCCACCGGTGGCCAGCGGTAGACCAGCCGAAGCGCTTCCATGGTGGCCAGGTGGGTGGACGGCCCCCGGAGCAGCAGCATCTGGTTGGCAAGGTGGAACACCAGGAACAGGCCGAGCAGGGCGCCGGAATAACGGTGCAGCCTGGCGAGGTTGAGTGACGCGCCTGGCATCGAAGCCGGTGGCGTTGCGGGGAAGTCGGGCGGTGTGGAGGAGGTCGGCATAGGGTGGCGGTAAATGATAAGCTGTTGACTGATATGCAAGCCTAACTTCCGCCGAGGCCACCGTCTTGAATAATTCCGACATCGCCGACACCCACCTGGTCCTGCCGCCGGCCGCGCTGCATGGCTGCGTGCGCGCCTTTATTGCGCGCGACAAGACAGGGAACGGCGCCGCGCCGCAATCGGCCGTCAATCATTTCCCCGCCGCGCCGTTTTGCGCGATCACGTGGTTTATCACAGGGCAAGCCTATCTTGGCGATGCCGGTGCGGGCCCGCTGCTGGACCGGGTGGTGGTCAGCGGACCGTTGAGCCGTCCACTGGTGACGTGGAACCCGGCGCCGGTCCATGCCTTTATGGTGGTGTTGTACCCCGATGCGTTCCAGGACATGACGGGAGCGGCGCCGGCGGCGTTGGCGGACCGGCTGTTACCGCTGCATCAGGTACTGGCGCCGGCATGGCAAGCGTTTGCCGATGCGGTGCTGCAGGCGGGCAGCGACGGTGAACGCCTGCGCATTGCGCAAGCATTTTTGTGCACGCAATGGCAGCCCGTGCAGCGCCCCTGCGACCCGGGCGCGCCGTGGCTGCGGGCGTTGCAGCGGCGGCTGCATGATGTGCAGCGTGCGATTGGCGAACGCCAGTTCGAACGCAAGGTCAAACAGCTGACCGGCCAGTCGATGCAGGCGCTGCGCGGCACCGGCCGGCTGGAATCGGCACTGCTGCAGGCGCGCGGCGCGGCGGACGAGGGATCGCTGGACTGGTCGCGCGTGGCGTTTGACGCCGGCTACGCGGACCAGCCGCACTTATGCCGGGAAGTGCGTCGGCTGGCCGGCGCCGCGCCCAATCAACTGCTGCGGCGCAGCCGGGACGATGACGGCTACTGGCTGTACCGCTACTGGCGCTAAGTTAAGCCATCCGTGTCACGTCATATGGATCACCGCGCCCAGCTGGTGGCGCGCGGTGAAGGCGGCGAAGGCCTGGAATTCGGCATAGCAATCCTTCAGGCAGGTGGCCACCTCATGGCTGCGGCTTTCCCACAGGTCACCCAGGTACACGCCTTCGAAATCGGCGGTCTTCAGTGCCGACACCACCTGTTCCTCGCTGATGGCGGCGCACGCCTCGGCGATACGCGCCATGGCGTTGGCGCGGTGGTACAGGGCCGGACCATAGCCGACATCGATATGGCCGAGCGGCTGGGCGTCATCGAAGAAGCAGGGCATGCGCGGGGCGCAGCAGCGCAGGCAGGCTCCCAGGCCATCCCACAGGCGGTCCAGGTCGAGCAGGTAGCGCTCGTGGCCGTTATAGACCAGGGTTGGCACTTCCGGCGCCAGGCTGGCGTTTTCATAGCCGATTTCAGCCAGGTAGAGTCCCCCGTCTTCGGGCTCGACCAGACGCCATACGAGCGGCGGGTCGGCCAGGACGCGGCGGATATTGCCATCGCTGACGGCGTAAGCGACACATGAGATTCCCATTCGGAAATCCTAGCATGGCATTCATGTTTTTGCGGAAAACTCTTCGCCCTGTTGCGCAATCAGCCACGCTAGCAAGCTGATAGCCAGGCAACCCAGCACGCCGCACGCGAGGTGGAAGGCGCTGTCGAACAGCAGGGGCGCCAGCAGCCCGGACACCAGCGCAAACAGGATCATCTGGATGAACGATTGCATCGACGACGCCAGGCCGCTGTTGTTGGGGAAATGGTTCAGCGCGATCAAGGTCATCGGCGGCATGGAAATCGCCAGCGCAAAGGAATACAGGAACAGCGGCAGCACGGCCCACGGCACCGCGGCGGCAAAGAAATAGTTATAGGCCACGTTGGCAATGGCCGCCACCGTCATCAGGGCATAGCTGATCCAGATTTGCGCGCCCTGGGAATAGCGGTGCGCAAATTTCGAGGCCAGCGCGGAACCGGCCACCATGCCGCTGATCAGGGGAATGAACAGCCAGGCAAACGCGGTTTCCGGCAAGTGCAGGATATGCATGATGAAGTAGGCGGCCGAACCGATGTACAGCGCGAAGCCGCCGAACGCCATGCCGACCGCCACCGACAGCAGCAGGAACTGGCGGTGGCGCACGACGTTCCAGTAATTGCGCGCGATGGCGCCGAAATGGAACGGGTGGCGCTGCTGCTCCGGCAAGCTTTCCGGCAAGCCGCGCCGCACCGCCACGATCATCACCACGCCGAAGGCGGCCAGGAACCAGAAAATCGAACGCCAGCCCAGCGACACTTGCAGCCAGCCGCCCAGGATCGGCGCGATCGCCGGCGCCAGGCCGAACACCATCATCACGTTGGCCAGGATCTTTTGTGCCTCGGCGCCGCTGAAGCGGTCTTGTACGATGGCGCGTCCCACCACGGAGCCGGCGCCGGACGATAAGCCCTGCACGATGCGGCACGCCAGCAGCACGCCAAAGGTGGGCGCCAGCGCCGCGCCGATGGAGGCCACCACATACAGCGCCAGCGACCACAGGATCACGGGACGGCGGCCGAACGAGTCGGACAGCGTGCCGTAAAACAGCATCATGAAGGCAAAGCAGAACAGGAACAGCGACAGCGTTTGCTGGATCGCCATCGGACTGGCGCCAAAGGTTTGCGCGATGGCGGGGAACGATGGCAGGTAGGTGTCGATGGCCAGCGGACCGACCATCGTCAGGCCGGCCAGCAGCACGGTCAGCAGAATATTCATCATACGTGTATCGTTATGCGGACCGGTATTTTACGCCAGCCGTTATATATGCGCTTTTCGCATATATAAGTTTGGAATGATTCTTTCGTGGAGCCGCATCGGCTCATTAAGCTCAACCATTGTTTGTCGAATTTTTATACTGCCATGACCATCGATACCTTTGACGGCACCGGCGTGCGTGCATCGCACTGGAACCTGGGCCCCGTGATTGAGCAACTGCGCGTGTCGCGCGAAGCGACCCATAACATCCGTCACCAGGGCAAGGTGCGCGAATTGCCGTCGCGCGAAGCGCTGGTGGCGATCGTCGACGGGATTTCCGCCGTGCTGTTCCCCACCCATTATGGGCGGCCGAACCTGACCGATGAAAGTATCGATTACTTTGTCGGCGACACCCTCAACACCACCCTGAACCGCATGACCGAACAGGTGCGGCGCGGCCTGCAGTTCGCGCCGGAATTCGACGGCCTCGATGAGGAGGCGCTGACGCAAAAAGCGTATGAAATCACGCGCGACTTTGCCGCGGGCTTGCCGCAGGTGCGGGCGCTGCTGGTGTCGGACGTGCACGCGGCCTTCGCCGGCGACCCGGCCGCCACCTCGATCGCGGAAATCATGCTGTGCTACCCGGGCACCATCGCGATCCTGCATCACCGGATCGCGCACATGCTGCACAAGCTGGGTTCCCCCTTCATTGCGCGCCTGATTTCCGATATCGCCCACACCAAGACCGGGGTCGATATCCACCCGGCCGCCACCATCGGCGCCAGTTTCTTCATCGACCACGGCACCGGTGTGGTGGTCGGCGAGACCGCGATCCTGGGGCAGGGCGTGCGCCTGTACCAGCACGTGACGCTGGGCGCCAAGCGCTTCCCGGCCGACGCCAGCGGCGCGCTGATCAAAGGGACGCCGCGCCATCCGATCGTCGAGGATGATGTGGTGATTTACGCGGGAGCGACGGTGCTGGGGCGCATCACGATCGGCGCCGGGTCCACCATCGGCGGCAACGTGTGGCTGACGCAGAGCGTGCCGCCGAACAGCAATGTTTCCCAGGCCCAGATGCGCAATGAATGTCGCTAACGATCGATTTTTTCGATTGTAATGCGGGGAATTTTCCGTTTTACAATCGAATTCCCGATGGCCATAATCACTTCCACGTAAATCGTTCCCAACTATTGAACTGGAGTGAATATGAAGAAGATTGTTGCCCTGCTGATCTCCGCCGGATTCTCGATGGCGGCCACCGCCGCGCCGGAAACCTATGTCATCGACAGCACCCACACGGCGCCCCGTTTCGAATACAGCCACTTCGGCTATTCGAACCAGGTCAGCCGTTTTGACACCACGTCCGGCAAGATCACCATCGACAAGGCCGCCAAGACCGGCGCGGTGGACGTGACCATCGATGCAAAATCGGTTAACACCGGCTACGCCACGTTTAACAACCACATCCAGGGCGAGGATTTCCTCCACACCGCCAAGTTCCCGTCCATCACCTACAAATCCACCAAGGTGCATTTCAACGGTGACAAGGTGGCCTCGGTGGACGGCAATCTCACCATCAAGGGCGTGACCAAGCCGGTCTCCCTGACCGTGACGTCGTTCCAGTGCATGCCGCACCCGATGCTGAAGAAAGACGCGTGCGGCGCCAACGCCGTGGCGAAAATCCTGCGTTCGGACTTCGGCGCCGGCAAATACGCGCCGCACGTCAGCGATGAAGTGACCCTGACGTTCGCGATCGAAGCGGTCAAGGAATAACGTCACACCAGCTGGAACCAGCCCAGCACGGCGCCGGCGCCCAGCAGCCACAGCAGGTGGAGGCGGGTGCGCCAGATCACGATGCCGGCGGCCAGCGCCAGCGCCCACAGCGGCCAGTGGTCCAGGGTGGGCGCGCTGGTGGTGGCCAGGATGATGCCGGTCGAGACCAGCATGCCGACCACCACCGGCGACATCCCTTGCTTGAACGCCCGCACGCCGCGCATTTCGCGGTTGCGGTGCAGCCATTGCGACGCCATGTAGGTCAATGTCGTGCTGGGCAGCATAATGCCCGTCATGGTGACCGCCACCCCCAGCACGGCCGCCGTGTAGCTGCCGGCATTGAGCCCGACTTTCCATCCCATCAGCGCGACAAACAGCACGTTCGGCCCCGGCGCCGCCTGGGCCAGGGCAATCGCATCGTTGAATTGCTGCGGCGTCAGCCAGTGGTGCTGTTCCACCAGCAAGCGGTGCATTTCCGCCGTGGTGGAAATCGCCCCGCCCACCGACATCAGCGACAGCAACAGGTAATGGCCAAACAGGTTGAGCCAGTCGCTCCAGGTCAGTACGATGGTGCTCATGGTTGCAGCCTCCGGTAGGTCAACACGCAGCACAGCGTGCCCAGTCCGCCCAGCACATACAGCAGCGGCAGCCGCAGCCACACCAGCAACAGCACCGCCACGACCGCCACGCCCAGGCCCAGCGCCAGCGGCAACGGGTGGCGCGTGAGCGAACCCGCCAGCTTGACGCCGGTGGCGGCGATCATGCCGGCCGACACCGCCGCCATGCCGCGCAGCGCGCCGGCCACGCCCGCATGGTCGGCAAAGTGCGCATGCACCAGCGCCAGGGCAATGATCAAGAGCAGGGGAACCGCCAGCATGCCCGCCAGCGCGGCCGCCGCGCCCGGCATGCCGAAGTAACGGGCGCCGATCACCAGCGACAGGTTGACGACATTCGGGCCCGGCATGACTTGCGCCACAGCCAGTTCTTCCGTGAATTCTTCCGGGGTCAGCCAGCGCTTGCGTTCGACCAGTTCGCGCTGCACCACCGCCAGCACGCCGCCAAACCCTTGCAGGGCCAGGATGGTAAAAGAGAAAAACAGGTCGGCCAATGATTGCGGCCGCCGGCGATTGTCGAGCGGATTGTCTTCAGGAATCATCCCGCCATTATCCTTGACTTCCACATTTATTGTTCGATACTCCCTTCACGGCCGATAGCGGCCCGCCACAGTGAAGGAACCGCAATGGAAGCACACTCTGTTTTAGACCGGCCCGTGCCGGCCATGCAGCCATCCCGTCAGCAGCGCAGCGACGCGCGCTGCAGTGAAATCGTCAACAAGGGCATTGCGGTGCAAGATTGTTTTTCCACCCTGTGCGCGATCGAATACCTCAAGTCGAACAATGTGCGCGCGGATGTGATTGAACGGGTGTTGCTGCACCCGGATTTGCGGCGCCGCGTGCCCCATTGAACCGGACCGGCGAGCGCGCAAAGTCAGCCGTACTTATGCACAAAAATTGTTTGCGTGTAAACCTGCAAAAAAATTTCGCGCGGATTTCAGTGCTTCGCCAAGTGCTTGATTTTTAAGGGGGGAAATTCTGCCGTTTGAACGGGCAGTTTGTTGGAACCCGCATGGTTGCAGGCCGTGCGGGCTGTCAAGAGGGGCTTTTCCACAAAGATATCCACACACTCTGTGGATATCGGAAAAAGCGCTTAACAATCCGCCACTTAGCCGCGACCTGGCGGCCCGGGCAAGATAAATGACGGCACGATGCGGTGCCGATCCCGGCAACATCGCGGGAGATGGCTACTGTATGCGTATCCAGTGTTTTGCCGGCGCGGCGTCGCCGGCGGCATCCGGCGCGGCGGTGGAAACTTGCGCGCCCAGCAACTCTTCCCTGGTCGTACCCAGCAGGGCAACCGCCTTCGCGCTGGCGTCGACAATGCGGTGGTCGCCATCGAGCGTGAAGCCCACCTGGCGGCCCAGTTGCGCCTGCAAGGCCGTGATGCGCTGTTCCTGTTCCGCCAGTCCCGCGTAACCGCGCAGCGACGAAATCACCGTGGTGAACAGTTTGCGGGTGGTGAGGTCGCTCTTGCACCAGAAATCATTGATGTCGTAATCGAGGATGATGCTGTGTTCCAGCGCCTGGCCGGGCTGGCCGGTCCGCAACACGATGCGCACCAGCTTGTTGTGCAATTCGTCGCGGATCTGGCGCGCGACTTTCAAGCCCGCTTCGCTGGTCTCCATGATGACATCCAGCAACACCAAGGCGACGTCAGGGTTGTTGCGCAGCACCGTCAACGCTTCACCGCCACTATAGGCGTGCAGGAAGCTGAGCCGGCGGCCCTGGAAGCAGGCATTACTGAGGGAGAATTTGGTGACCACATGGACGTCGACATCGTCGTCAACAATCAGCACCCGCCATGGGGCGGGCACGGCAGCGCCATTCGGGTCCGCGCCGGCAGGCGCATCTTCTTCAATCATCCAGTCCGGGCTACTTTCTTCTTTCACGTTCATGCACATTCCTGTGGATAATCAATCGTCGGCGCGCACTACATCAAGACACGGGCCGCCCATTCGTGCATCCGCTTCAGCAACACTATTCCTCGGCTGAATATTTGTCAAAGGGTTCCGGGGCGCTATGCCCGGGCCTGCCCGTTCTGGAAGCAAATGCCGAACTTTTTTTCAATCGGCAAAAAATATTTTTTGGTGTTGCATCAAGCGATTTGCAAGTAATTGATTTTCTTGATGAAAATTTTTGCCTGCGAAATCAGCAATTTGTTGAAACCCGCTTCAATACTGCGTCTCCGGTCTGTCAAGGGGGTGTTTTCCACACGCTTATCCACAGACGATGTGGATAACGCTGAAAAGCGCTTTAGAAACGCCCTATTAGCGTTACAGTTGCCGTTTTAATTTATCCAACATCTCCAGGAAGCGCTCGCACGCCAGGCCCGGCGGCCACGGTTCCCACGGCTGGCCGCCATACACGGCCTGCAGCGGATCCGTGTCCAGCGGCTGCGCCCGTATTTTCAGCGTTTGCCGTACTTCATTGCGCGACCAGCCGACCACGTGCACGGCTTCGCTGGCGGCGGCCAGCCGGTCGGCGCGCTTGTGGACGCGGTGGCCGTCACGGGTCCAGCGCGGCAAGCCATAGCGCAGGAAGACCGCCTGTTCGAGCCGCCGGCTCAGTTCCCTGAACTGGTCACCCAAAAAAGGTTTAAGGACGGAAATGCAATCGAAGCCCAACAAGCCTTCTTCCGCGTCGTGCAGCAACTCACGCAATTCCAACTCGGCCGGCAGGGTGTCGCCGCTGTGCGCGGCCCAGTTGCGCCGCAATTGCATCACGGTCAGGGAATGCTGCGCCACCGATAACGGCAGCGGCCACGCCGAATGCCCGCCCCAGCGGTAGGTGCGCGCCAGGCCCAGCGCCAGGTCGGCGTCATCCCAGTCGAACGGTGTCGGGTCCAGCAAATCGAGCCGTTTTCCCGAAGGCATGCGGACCCAGGCCCGCGCATCGCCGCGCATTTGCTTCCTCTTAACAATTAATTTTGTGCGCATTGTAATACAAGCATGATAGCCACTCCAATATGACGGAAAATTCTATTCTTATGAGCAACATTTCACGAACTACCCTACACTAACCGCACGCATTGACTATCCAACGGAGATCCCATGGCGACACGTCCTTCCTACCTCTATCCCGGCGGTTCGGTGATGATGCACTCACCATTGCAACTGAAGCATTCCGAAATGTATGGCTACTTCGTCAAAGGCGATGTGGCCAAATTGCAGCACACCCTCGATACCAGCCTGAATGCGGTAGCCGGACAGCGCATGCGCTTCAAGGCACTGTCGCCGTACGTGATGGTGACGTTTACCCGTGTCAACCACGCGGACTCCGCCGCGCCGGTGGACCATGCCAAGGGCTGGATCACGGAAATCGATATCGTCACCTGGATCATGACGGGGGCGATGGACCAGGACGGCAAGCTCGATCACATCTATTGGTATCCGTGCCACATCTTTGTCGACGATGCGATGGCGCTGATTAACGGCCGCGAATTGTTCGGCTATCCGAAATACCTGTGCGAATACGAGATCCCGCAAGCGGGCCAGCCGCCGCTGCGCTGTTCGGTCTCCGCCAAAGGCTTTAAACAGTTTTCGCCGGAAACGCGGATTGCGCTGCATCCGCTACTGGAAGTCCATGCCGTCAACCCCAACGGGCAAGAGAAGGTCCTCGATGATATCGGCGACCTGATCGAGGAAGCCATCAAGCTGTTCCTTGCGGTGCCGGACTTCTTCAACATGGACCGGGAGGGCTGGGAAGAGATCGTGTCGCTCTTGCGCAACCCGCGCATCGACCAGATCTTCCTCAAGCAATTTCCGGACAGCGCGGGCATCAAGGCCGTGTATCAGGCCATCGTGGCGGCGCCGGCCACCATTGACAAGCTGCACAGCGTCAAATTGCTGGGCTATGACTATGAAGCGACCCTGCACGCGTTCGACAGCTTCCCGCTGAACGATACGCTGGGCTTGCGGCTGGGCCCGCAAGCGGCGATCCTGCCGTTCCACGTGAACTTTGACTTCACCGCGCAGCCGGGCGAGGAACTGGTCGACAACTCGCGGGTGAAGCCGGAAAAAATCGCCATCCTGGGCGGCGGCGTCGGTTCCATGACGGCGGCGTATTACCTGACCAGCCAGCCGGGCTGGCAAAACCATCACGAGATCACCGTGTACCAGCAGGGCTGGCGCCTGGGCGGCAAGGGCGCCAGCGGGCGCAATGCGGAACTGGGGCAGCGCATCGAGGAACACGGCCTGCATATCTGGTTCGGCTTCTATGCCAATGCCTTCAAGATGATCAAGGAAGCCTATGCGGCGCTGGGGCGTCCGCCAGGATCGCCGCTGGCGACCTGGGAAGACGCGTTCAAGCAGCACGATTACGTGGCGCTGTCGGAAGACGTCAACGGTGAATGGCGCAACTGGTCGATCGTGTTCCCGACCCTGCCGGGCGAACCGGGCACTGGCACCGAGGAGATCACGCTGTGGCAAATGGCGGTGGCCATGATCGCGTGGATCGAGCAGTGGCTGAAAAACCTCAACCAGATCGCGGACGGCCTGGACGAAAAGAAAGCGCCGCGCCATGCCGAAGGCCCAGGCGGCTGGCTGCGCCGCCTGGCCGACGAAGTGCGCGAGGACATCGCCGACCTGGCGGACGACGTGGTGGTCTCGGCCGGCGCGCTGGCGGCGCTGGTGTCGAACCTGGCGCCCGATTCGTCCAGCCACCAGCAATCCGAGCATGACATGCTGGCCGGGACGCTGGGCGGCATCCGCCAGTGGCTGCATGCGCGCTACCGCGACAAGATCATCGGCAACGACGACTTGCGCCACCTGTTCATTTGCCTCGACCTGGGCATCACCGTCATGAAGGGCATGTTCGAAGACGGCGTGTACCGCCATGGCTTTGATGTCATCAACGACATCGATTTCCGCGACTGGCTGCGCAAGCATGGCGGCGACGAGGATTACTGCGTCAATTCCGCGCCGGTGCGCGGCTTCTATGACCTGGTGTTCGCCTATGAAGACGGCGACTTCGGCAAGCCGAACGTGGAAGCCGGCACCATCTTGCGCTCGATGATGCGCATCGGCCTGGCCTATAAAGGCGGCATCATGTTCAAGATGCAGGCCGGCATGGGCGACACCATCTTCACGCCGCTGTATGAAGTGCTGAAAGCGCGCGGCGTGCAATTCAAGTACTTCCACAAGGTCGATGAACTGGTGCCGGACGGCGACACCATCGGTTCCATCCGCATGACGCGACAAGTCGCCCTGGCGGGCGCGGAGTACGATCCGCTGGTGGACGTCAAGGGGCTCGGCTGCTGGCCGTCGGCGCCGCTGTATGACCAGATCGACCCGGCCCAGGCCGCGCTGCTGCAACAGGAAAACGTCAACCTGGAATCGTACTGGAGCAACTGGCCGGACCTGTACCGCGAAGCGTTTGGCCAGCCGCTGCCAACGGTGACGTTGAAGAAGGGCGTGGACTTCGACAAGGTGGTGTTCGGCATTTCCATCGGTTCCCTGCCGGCGCTGTGCCCGCAATTGCTGGCGAGCAGCGACAAACTGCGCGCGGCCTCCGACAACGTGCGCACCGTGGCCACCCAGGCATACCAGGTGTGGCTGAACCAGGACCTGGCGCAAATGGGCTGGACACACCAGCCGGAGGGCCAGCAGCCGGTGCTGTCGGGCTTCACGGAACCGTATGACACGTGGGCGCCGATGGACCAGTTGCTGTGCCGGGAAGACTGGCCGCCGGCCATCGATCCGAAGAACGTGTCGTACTTCTGCAGCGCGCTGCCGGCGGCGGCCTGTCCGCCGCCGTCCGACCACGCGTACCCGGAGCGCATGAAGGCCGTGGTCAAGGAGGGCGCCGTCAACCAGTTGCGCAATGAAATCGCCAGCCTGTGGCCGGCAGCCGGCCCGGCCGGCGCCTTCCCCTGGAACTGGCTGGTCGATCCCGCCGAAGGCAGCGGGGCGGCACGCTTCGATGCGCAATACTGGCGCGCCAACGTCGATCCGTCCGAACGCTATGTGCTGTCGGTGGTCAATTCCACCCAATACCGGCTGGCGACGGACGAATCGGGTTTTGACAACCTGTTCCTGACGGGGGACTGGATCAAGACCGGCCTCAATGCCGGTTGCGTGGAAGCGGCCGTGATGGCGGGCATGCAGACTTCGCGCGCCATGACGGGGCATCCGCGGGTGATCCAGGGCGAAAAGGACTTTTGAACGCGCCGCCCGCGATCGGGGTCAGCGGCGCGGCATGAGCGCCCGCAGGGAAATCGCCGCCATGCCGGCGGCGCTGACGGCCAAGGTGACGGCGGCCATGACGGTCCCAAGGTCCCAGCGGCCGGTATGGTCGGCCGCCACCGTCAGCACGATGGCGGTTACCAGTTGCGCGGGCAGCAAGGCGCGCAGCCAGCCATATAAACCATGGACGCCGCGCGCCAGGAAACGGTTCGCCAGGTACAGCACGGGCCCCCACAGCACGGCCAGGAACAGCAGCACGGCGGCCGCCAGCACGAACATCCTCATGGCTGGTCCCGGGGTTCGCGCGGCGTGGTGGGCAGGCGCAGCAGATAGACCGTGACGGCGCAGGCGATCGCCGCCAGCACGAATTTCACGGCCAGCGTGACTTTCCAGATCGAATACAGCATCGACGTCCACATCATGACCAGCGCCAGGATCTTGGCGCGCAGCGGGATGCCGCGCCCGTCTTCGAAATCGCGCAGGAACTTGCCAAACGTGGGATGGTTGCGCAGCCATTGGTGCAGGCGCGGCGATCCACGCGCATAGCAGGCGGACGCCAGCAGCAAAAACGGCGTGGTCGGCAGCAGCGGCAGGAAGATGCCGATGACCGCGAGGAGCAGGGCGAAACTGCCGAGGATGTTGGCGGCGATTCTCATCAGGAGGGTGGAATGCAATAGCGTAAGGCCTATCATACTCTGCATTGACGTTGCGATTGCAACGGCGTGGCGGGCGGCCTATGCTGTCAGCCTGACTGTTGTTATTGCTGAAAGGGGAACCATGCGGGTGGTCATGATCGGCGGCACCGGCCATATCGGCAGTTACCTCGCGCCATTGCTGGTGCGGGCAGGGCACCGCGTGGTGAACATAGCCCGGGGCCTGAGCGCGCCCTATTTTGCCGATCCGGCATGGGACCGGGTCGAGCAGTGCCAGGCCGACCGCGATGCGCAGGACAAGGCCGGCACATTCGGCGCGCTGGTGGCCGGGTTCAAGCCGGACGCGGTGATCGACTTGATATGCTTTACGCCGGACAGCGCGCGCCAGTTGCTGCAAGCGCTGCACGGCAGCGGCGCGCACCTGCTGCATTGCGGGTCGGTGTGGGTGTATGGGCCGCGCGGCGGAGCGCTGCACGACGAAACCTCGCCGCGCGCGCCCCATGGCGTCTACGCGGAGTGGAAAGCGCAGGTGGAAGCGCTGCTGCTGGGGCAGGAGGCCGTGCCGGTGACCGTGATCCACCCGGGCCAGGTCGCGGGCCGCCACTGGTGGCCGGTGAACCCGGCCGGCACCCCGCAGCCGGCCATCTTCGCGCAACTGGCGCGCGGCGCGCCGCTGGCGCTGCCGGACGGCGGCGGGGCGACGCTGCACTTTGCCCATGCGGCCGATATCGCCGACGCCTTCCTGCGGGCGCTCGATGCGCGCGCCATCGCGCAAGGCCAGGCGTTCAATGTGGCGTCGCCGGAACCGGTGACCTTGCGCGACTATGCCCGCGCGGTGGCGCGCTGGCACGGCCGCCAGTGGCAGGCGGCGGACGGCGACTGGCGCGACCATTACAGCCCGCGGGACATCCAGATTGCCGGGTATTTCGTGAAGTACAACACCGGGTGTTCCAGCCGCAAGGCGCAGCAGGTGCTGGGCTGGCGCGCCGCGTTTGACGGCTTGCAGGCCGCCGGCGAGGGCATCCTGCATTTGCTGGCGCCGCGCGCCTGAGCGTCTGATGAAAGGTCAGCGGTGCGGCAGCACGAACATCAGTATCGGCGGCAACAGCAGCGCGGCCAGCACCACCCGGCGCAGCACGCGGCCAGTCTTCAAGTCCGCATGGCGCCGCGCCACCAGCCACGACCAGAGGGTGACCGGCAGCGCCAGCAGCACGGCGAGCGCCCCGGTATAGAGCATGGAGATGACCATGCTCAGCGCCAGCGCCTCATGGCGGGGATCGGCCTGCCAGTTGCCGGCCAGGGTCGAGGCCACGAAGATTTCCGCCAGCAGCAGCGGGGCAATGCCGAGCGACATCAGGACATTGGCGATGGTGAGTTGGCGTTGGGGTGTCATGCAGCCACTATAGCGGCTGTCACCAGAGTTTGCAGCAATTGCGGCGGGGCGCCACACCGGCAAGGCTAGTGGGTCACTTGGCAACAGACCGTGGCATAAAAGCGTGTCTTTTTGCGCCTTGCCTGGCACAAAAATCCATCGCTTTTATTTGCCACTCCAGTTGCCAAGTGACCCACTAGCTGGCGGCCATGCTCGCTTCCGGCGCCGCTGTGCTGGCGCGCAAGTCCTGGCATGCCTGTTCCAGCGCCGCCTGTAATTCCGGCAGGTTGGCGGCGACCTGCTCCAGGTCGCCGGCGGCCGCCAGTTTTTCCATGGTGTGGCACAGCGTGTGCAGGTGCGCCGAACTGAGGTAGCCGGCGCTGCCCTTCAAGGCATGGAAGGCGGCCGAGGCGGTGCTGGCTTTGCCGGCCATCACGGCGGCGCGGGCCAGTTCCAGGCGGCGCGGCGCTTCATCGAGGAACGCTTGGGTGATGCGCCGCATGTGTTTTTGCGACAGGCCGGCCAGCGGCAGGATGCGGATCCTGCCATCGTTATGGACGGGTTGCGCGGGCGCTTCCTGCGGCGTCACGCCGAACTGCGCCGCCAGGTCCGCTTCCGACGGCGCTGCCGGCTGGCCAGGCTGGCCGCTCGTGGCGCTGTCGGACGCGGCGAAGCCGGCCGCTTCCGTCCCGGCATGCGCGCCGGTAGCCGGATCGACAAATTGCAGCATACGGCCGCGCGACAGCAGCTGGGCAATGGTTTTTTCGATCTGGTCGTACAGCAGGCGTTCATCGACGGGCTTGCTGAGGAAGCCATCCATGCCGACCGCGAGGTAGCGCGCGCGGTCATGGTCGCTGGCATTGGCGGTCAGGGCGATGATGGGCACGCTGGTGTCCTTGACGCGGTAATCTTCGCTGCCGCCACGGCGGATCAGGCGCGCCGCCTGTTCGCCGTCCATGGTCGGCATGCGGCCATCCATCAGCACCAGGTCGTATTCGTCCCGCGACAGCGCGGCCAGCGCATCGATACCGTTTTCCACGATCGTCACGGCGTGCCCCATGCTTTCGAGCAGGGTGCTGATGATGATCTGGTTGGTGCGCACGTCTTCGGCGCACAGGATGTTGAGGTGGTAGGCATGGCGCGCTTCGCGCGGCAGCGCCATCAAATCGTTTTCCGGCGGCATGCCCAGCGCCAGCGGCAAGGTAAAGTGGAAACAGGAACCGACGCCCGGCGTACTGTCGACACCGATCACACCGCCCATCAATTCCACCAGCTCCTTGCAGATCGCCAGGCCCAGGCCGGTGCCGCCAAAGCGGCGCGTGGTGGAAATATCGGCTTGTTCGAATTTCTGGAACAGGCGCGACAGGGTGGTGGGATTGATGCCGGGACCGGTGTCGCGGATATTGAACAGCACGTGGGTGAGGCCGTTGCGGCCCGGCTTGGAGGAAGCTTCCAGCCGGACTTCGCCGCGGTCGGTGAACTTGATGGCATTGCCCAGCAGGTTCAGCAGGATTTGCCGGATCCGGGTCGGGTCGCCCTGCACGTAGCGGGGCAGGTCCAGCGCCAGGTCGACTTTCAGCAGCAGGCTCTTGGCATCGGCCTGCGCCTGCAGGATGCCGACGGCTTCATCGATCAGCGAACGCAAGTCCAGGTCCACGGTTTCAATCGACAGCTTGCCGGCATCGATCTTGGAAAAGTCCAGGATATCGTTGAGGATGGCCAGCAGCGCTTCGCTGTTTTGCAGGCCGATGCGCAGGTATTCCTCGGTGCGGCCACGCACGGTCTGGTCGCGCAGCGCGAACTTCAGCATGCCGATCACGCCGGCCAGCGGCGTGCGGATGTCATGGCTCATGGCGGACAGGAAATCGATGCGGTGGCGGCTGACGATTTCCGCGTGCTCTTTTGCTTCCGTCAGTTCCGCGGTGCGTTCCTGCACGCGCTGTTCCAGGTGGTTGCGCAGCAGGCGAATCTGGTCGGCCAGCGCAAACGCCAGCAACACGCCATCGAGCGTTCCGCCCAGCAGGGTGAACAACTGGGCGTTTTCCACGGCGGCCGGGATCAGGCCGACATTGGCCGGCAAGATCAGCACGCCCGGCAACATCAGGGCAATGAAGCCCAGGATAAAGAAGCGCGCCGGCTGGTAGCCGTTGCGCCACACCACGATGCCGCTGGCCAGCGCCAGGGTCATCCAGATGGAAATCGCAATGGTGGCCAGCGTGTGCGCATAGGGCAGCGCGATAAAGCAGCTGGGCAGCAGTAGCAGCGGCAAAATAAAGTTGATGTTGCTGATCTTGTGCAGCCGCGGCGCGTTGTGTTCCAGGCGCAGGAAGGCACGGTAAAACAGCGTGCTGAGGACCGGCAGCAGGAAGAAGGGCACGTAATGGAAGCGCAGGTCATGCCAGTCGAACAGGTCGGCGGGCAGGTGGAACGTCAGCCCCCAGCCGGTCGCATAGCACAGCACGTACAGCGAGTAATACAGCGGCGAACGCTCGCGCGTGTAGGTGTAGATGAAGAAATTGAAGATGGCCAGCGCCACCAGCGCGCCGATCGAACCGATGACGAGGAAGTTTTCACGCGCCACCAGGGTGCGGTAGGCATCTTGCGGCGTCACCGCGAACACCGGCGTGCGCGCGTAATACGGACTGGAAAAACGGATCAGCACGTCATAGGTTTCACCCGGTTGCAGCGCCACGTCCTTGCCATAATGCAGCAGGTATTCGTGCGGCGCGCGGTAACCGGTGGACAGGTGCTGGAGCGCCGTGTCGGGGCCGTACAGGCGGGCATCGACCGTGTCGATCAGCGTGTCGTTGGGGTCGATGACCCAGGCCGACTGGCGCGTATCGTTGCGCAGCCGCGCATGCAGCCAATAGCCGCCGCCCAGCAAATCGACCTTGCCGGCGGGCTTGAGCGTGGCGAGAAACGTGGCCAGGTCCGCCGGATCGGACGGGAACGCCTGGCCCGCGTCATGGTACAAGATGCCGTGTTTCAGCAAGTCCAGGGTGGCGGCCTTGGTCAGGACGGCCTGGCCGGCGCGGGTGTCGGCGTCCGGCGCCGCGCGCGCCGGCGCGCCGGCCAGGGCCAGCGACAGGAACAGGCACGCCGCCAGGCACGCACCCAGGCAGGTGGTCGGACGGGCAGGCGGACGACCGGGCACGCTGGCGAACAGGGCGATGAATTGTAAGAACATCGTGGGGTCCGGACTGAATTCCTGCCCGCTGGGTGGCGGCGTGATAATAGTAAAATGTGATACTTGCCATATTCTAATCGACTCTAGACGGAATCCCTACCTTGCTGATCTCACCTGAACAATTCTTTGGATTTCTCGCGGCCGCCGTGGTCATTACCGCTTCGCCGGGGCCGGACAACTTGATGGTGCTGGGTGTCGGCATGTCCAAGGGCCGCGCGCGCGGCATCGCCTTCGGCCTCGGTTGCGCGCTGGGCTGCCTGACGCACACCTTGCTGGCCACCCTTGGGGTCAGCGCGCTGATTGCCGCGTCGCCGATGGCGTTCACGGCCCTGAAGGTGTTTGGCGGCCTGTACCTGATCTGGCTTGGATGGGGCGCCTTGCGCAGCAAGGGCGGGGCGCGGGTGGCCGCCGAAGGGTTGCCGGACGAATCGCTGGCCCGGCTGTTCGGCAAGGGCTTGTTCGCCAACAGTATCAACCCGAAGGTGGTGCTGTTCTTCCTGTCGTTCCTGCCGCAATTCGTGGTGGCGGAGCGGGGCGGCGTCAGCTGGCAGACCGCGCAACTGGGCCTGGTGTTTACCTTGCAGGCGTGCGTGTTGTTTGGCTTGCTGGGTTACTTTTCCGGCGCCATCGGCAAGTGGATCAACCGCAGCCCGCGCGCGGGCCTGTGGCTGGACCGGATTGCCGGGACGATTTTTGTCGGTCTCGGCGTCAGGCTGATCGTGGCGCGCTAAGGAGAGGCGCTGGCCCGGATCGCAAAGCGCAACTCCAGCCGGTCCTGCACCGCCAGCGCGCCGCCGAAAACGGCGAACGGCTTGATGCCGAAGTCGGTCTGCAGCAGCGTGAACTGGCCGGTGGCGGCGATGCTGTTGCCGGTCCTGACGATTTCGGCCGGGAAGGTATAGCGGCGCGTGACACCGTGCAGGGTGATGTCGGCATTGAGCGCGCCGGCGCTGCTTTGTTCGGCCTGGACCCGGACTTCCGGATAGCGTTCCGCATCGAGCACTTTCACCAGCATATTGTGGCGCGTGCCGGCAATCGCATCGGCCGCCGGCGCCGCCGGCAAGCCGGCTTGCCGGCGCAGCGCATCATCATCGACCACCATCGCATCGAGCCGGAAATGGAATTCCGCGCGCGCCGGATCGCCCGGGCCGCCCGGATACGCCACGCCGGCCAGGGACCGGCTTGCCACCACGTGGTCGTGCCCCAGCCGGGCCAGGGCGCCGCCGCGCCGCACCGTCACCGCAATCAGCGAATCGCCGTCCAGTTTCCACAGGGCGCCGCCCCGGGCGCGAACCTGTTCCTGCCAGCCCGCCGGCGTTGCGGCCGGGGCCGCGGCGGCCGGCGCAGGGGGAACGGGTGTTGTATTTTCCACTACTGGTGTTGGCAAACGTGCACAACCGCCAAGCAGTAGCAGGAGGGAAATAACGGTTAATCGCGAAAAATGACGCATTGTGATTATTGGTGAGAATTGGGTCTGTTTCTTTGTACTAATCTATGTCTGAAAGCAAGGATTTGGAGCAACACCAAAGCAAAGAATGACAGCGTCGCTCCCCGGTCATCCAGCAGTGCGATGATGATACCGCTCTTTCAAATCTCTCCCGATTTGAATCCCTTCGCCCGCGATACGTCGCGGGTTTTTTTTGCGCTGTTTCAATTGTTACACCTTGACAGCCGATTCTTAATCAATCCCTAAGCTTCCCCCCAAGGAATACTGGCACAGTAGCACCTGTAGCGCGCAGTCCACACTGTGCG
>Ga0307408_100000366_pt1 | contig 41450 bp, 39 predicted proteins | sample 322Cmetagenome_FD_202116 | JGI IMG/M metagenome (GOLD analysis project Ga0307408, IMG submission 202116) | Maize rhizosphere microbial communities from greenhouse at UC Davis, California, United States - 322HYB-C-3 | ecosystem: Host-associated > Plants > Roots > Rhizosphere > Soil | place... | reverse complement strand
GTTTTGGTTCATATTGAGCCAAGTGAATTAGATGAATATAGAAAATAGTTACCGCGGAAAATTTCGTAATTTTGCAGTATAATTTTTAAGACTATGGCACAGATTCCTGTTACAGTATATGTGGAGATGACTCCAAACCCGAATACAATGAAATTTGTGACGAACAAACATTTGCTAATGCCTGGTGATTCAGCGGAATTCCAGTCGAAAGCTGAAGCCAAAGGATTTTCGCCACTAGCTGAAGCTTTGTTTGATTTCCCTTTCGTGAATACGGTATTTATGACCTCCAACTTCGTGACGATAGCCAAAACCGATAATGTTTCCTGGGATTTCATCGCGATGGAATTGAGAGAGTTTGTGAGAAACTGGGTTGCCGACGGAAAGGAAGTGCTGGTCATGATGCCTGCAGCAAAACCAAAAGTTGACGAAGAAACAAAGCAACCTTTGAAATCTTTCGATCCTACTGAATTTGATGATCCTATCCGTGCTTTGCTTGACGAATATGTTCGTCCGGCTGTTGAAGGTGACGGCGGTGCAATTGATTTTGTTGGTTTTGAAGATGGAGTTGTTACAGTTGCTTTAAGAGGAAGCTGTTCAGGTTGCCCTTCAAGTACGGCAACATTAAAAGGTGGAATTGAAAACCTGTTGAAACAACATTTGCCTGAAGTGAAAGAAGTGGTTGCAGAATCGCTTTAAGAGATAAATACTAAAAAAATCCCCGTTGACTTCGTCCGCCCGAGCCGGATCAGTCAACGGGGATTTTTGTTTTTAATCCTTTCCTATTAAGGAAATATTAAAAAAGTTGAATTGATTTTATGGAATTATTATGAAGCGTGTATCTCAATGGAAATACGTTTCACAAAAACAATACGATATGAAATCAATTCTTTTAACCATTACCTGCTTCTTAGGATTGGGAGCAATGGCACAAGTAACAACCGGAGACATCATCGGAACATTTTACGAGCCTGATTCCTCGGAAGCGATCATGCAGGCAAAAGTTGAAACCAGACGTGGTGACGCTTTATACTTTACGCGAACTGATATGGACGGGCGTTTTCGCATCACAGCTGTTCCTCCCGGTATTTACGAGGTTTATTTCGTTTATAATAACGATACTACATATGCGGAAGAACCCGTAGAAGTGCTTCCGGAAGGTATCGCATCTGTCGGTGATGTATACAATACAGGACGTTCATTGAAAGAAGTTGTTTTCACAGCAAACTTTATCAATTTAAGTAAAGGTGTAAATCCTGAAACGGTTTTGAAAGCTAAAGATATTAAGCATTTACCAACCAAGTTCAGCGCCGTTGATATGGTAGCCAGCATGACTACCGACGTACAAAAAACAAACAGTGGAGAACTTGTCTTCAGAGGTGCCCGTGCCGGTGATTTTATCACTTACCTGGACGGAGTGAAAATGACGGAATTACAAAACGTTCCAAGCGCTTCCTTGGGCTATGTAATGGTCTATTCAGGAGCAATTCCTGCAAAATACGGTGATACAACAGGTGGAATCGTGGTAATGGAGACCTTAAGTTATTTCGACTTATTAAGAGAGTGGGAGAATAGAAAATAAGTGTAGCAACTCCCGGAAAACGAGGTGTTCTTCGGAGTGCCTTGTTTTTTATATTTGATTTTCCGCGCAACTGATTCTAAAAATGGATACTAAGAAATTGAAACCCTTGATATTGTATCGATGAACGGTCCCACACGTGCGGTCCCCGAAATCCCGGAATTTCGGAAATTCCATCAGCTTGACTAACTAACTCTTTATCGAAAGACACGCCTTAATTTACTTATTTCGTCCCGATATAAATATCCACTTCCGACTGATCGTTATTACGTGCACGATCGCCATAAATCTCGAAATCGTAAGTATAACTCCTGTTCAATTCCTTATCTGAAGCCCAGATCTCACGCCATTTTTCACCAACTGCTTCCGGAAGCATTCCTTCAGCTAAAAAAGTAGTAACGGTTTGCCCCGGAAACTCCCTGCCCACCATTCCTTCAGGAATAGTATCGAGCGATGAAACGGTTAAACCAAGCACGCAGGTGTACTTCCCTGTATAATCACTTTCGTAATCTGTATAAACGGAATAAATATCGGAACTCAGTTGGTTCGGAATTCGATCAAGCAGGTTTTCAGTTTGAAAACGTGACCAAAGCGTCATTAGGTCGTTCATAGCCTGGCCATCCTTGTTTGTAGTTTCAACTGAAATACCAATTACTTTAAATCCGTTAATCTGAGTCATTTGTAAAAATTTGAGCGATGAAAATACATAATTAATCCGTTTCTCAAAACCATGTTTCCAACGAAATCATAATTTAGCAGTAATATTACTTTATGACCAAACTCAAACTAGTGGCCTGGATCGTTTTACTCCTGGCTTTCAGTGGAATATCCGGGTTTCTTACCATTTTAGTAGAAGCTCCCACTACACCACGTGAAGATTATCTTTTCGCGGCAATTATCGGAACTATTGGAATTATTCTTGTCGTTGGCCTGCTGTCATTAATTCCGTTCTTCATCCTCCGAAATTCGATTCTTGAGCTCAGGTTGAAACGCGCTTTCCAGGTTTATACCTTTTTCTGCTTAGCGTTAATCGGCGTTGCATACTTCAAGTTTCCGGAAGCCATGGAAATACGAAGCAGGCATGAATTCATGCGTGAGTTTGACAAATCTTTACATGTTTGGATAGGAGAAAAAGTAACGCTGGAGTGCAATTTGCAATCCATCCATTTAAGTAAAACCCAACAAGCAGATGTTACCGATTTTGTTTTTCATTCTATAGAATACAAGGATCGACTCATTGATCAAATGAGGGCATCAGAAGATATCCATCGCTTTGTTCTTACCGATCCGAAAATGACCGAAGAAACGCGAATGTGTATTGATTGGAAAGTGAGTACAACTAAATAGTCCTATTTTGGAAAAAATTGCGGGCTATTTTCCTGCATAGGTTCCATATACTTCTTCAGGTTTTGCTCATCGTGTTGGTTCAGGATCATCAACATATTATCCGATTCAACCACAATGTAATTTTCCAACCCCTGGATCAGAGCGAGTTTTCCGCTTGGTAAGTTCACTATGCAGTTTTCCGAATTGATCATATGCACGTTTTCGCCGATAACCGCGTTTCCGTTGTAATCCTTTTCAAGGTGCGTGTATAAACTTCCCCAGGTCCCTAGATCCGACCAATCGAAATTCGCCAAAACAACATCAACGTTCTTCGCGTTTTCCATTACCGCAAAGTCGATAGAAATATCTTCGCAAGCGGCAAAAGATGCGTTCACGTATGCCTGTTCCTCAGAAGTATTGTACTTCAATTTATCTTTCGTGAACAACTCGTACAATTCAGGCTTGAATTTCTCCATAGCGTTCAGAATGGTTGAAGCTTTCCAGATGAAGATCCCGGAATTCCAGTAGTAATTCCCGCTTTTAAGGAAAATTTCAGCCAATTCCCGGTTCGGCTTTTCAGTAAAATGCTTAACGTCTTTCACCTGTCCAGGAAGAATATCTCCGTCCTCAATGAATTCAATATATCCGTAACCGGTGTCAGGACGTGTTGGTTTTATTCCAAGCGTTACCAAACGCTCATTCGCATTTGCTGTCGAAATTGCCGTTCTAACGATCTCCGCAAAGCGTTCTTCCTTTAAGATCAGGTGATCGGAAGGTGCAACAATCAAAGTAGCATTCGAATTGATCTGGTAAATTTTTGCCGCAGCATAAGTAATACACGGAGCTGTGTTTTTACGTTCAGGTTCGCACAGAATCTGGTTGTCACTTAATTCAGGCAATTGTGCTTTCACCAATTCCTTATACATGGCGTTGGTTACAATGTAAACATTCTGCGAGGGTGCAATCTGGAGCAAACGTTCATACGTCATTCGAAGCAACGACTTTCCTATTCCCAACACATCCAAAAATTGTTTCGGACGCTGAACGGTAGACATTGGCCAAAAGCGGCTACCAATTCCACCTGCCATGATAACACAATAATTATTCTCCATATTCTTATACTGCTTTTACTAATGCCAGGGAATTGATCACAAACTGACGCTGCGAATTTACTTCCGTACATAAAAAACGGGTTCTCCGCTTTTCTCCTTTGACAAAGGTTCTTCCCTGTAAAACAAAAGTACTGTTTTTCACTAACGACTCGAGCATTACCTCATCAGTAGTGTTCTCATCGTAATTTCTTAAAATTCGTGACAAATGGATATCCGAACACGTTGCGGCTTTCAACCCGGTCAAGCTTTTCATTAACCCGTCTTCAATGTCTTTCGGAAGAAGTCCGGTTTCTATTGCTGGCCAAAGCAACTCTCGAAATGTTTTTTTCCACTCTTCACCATGCGGTTTTACACGTGAACCGTAATTCAAAAACGTTTCCAAATGGGCAAACTCGTGTAAAGTTGTTACCAGGAACTGGTACTTGTTACTGTTCCCGTTTACCGAAATCTCATGAAATTTACGGTTTCCAAAAGGCGGACGATAATCTCCAAGCTTTGTACTTCTGGGTTTTGAGATGGTGAATTTCACCGGATGTTTCAATAGCAACTCCGTTACCATTTCGGAATATCCTTCAGGTAAATATGGTGCAATCTGCTTGCTGATCTTTAGAAATTTCTCGGATCTTTCCATCGGTACGGCAAAACAACAAAAAATGTAGATTGAAACTGCGGATTTCCACAGAAGTTTTGCAAATATTAAGGTTGAAAAAGTTCTCTGGTTTTGAACCTTTAAGCCAGGCATGCTGAGTTTATCGAAGCATGAACTCCTTTGAACAAAGTTTTATAGTATCTTTAGACCGAAAATGAAAATCCTGAACAACATAGGTAAATACGCCATAATGCTTAGCATTGTGTACTCAAAACCTGAGAAATGGCGCATTTTCCGAGAAAAACTTTTCAATGAGATCGAACTGATCGGCGTGAAATCACTGCCTATCGTTGCCTTGATGTCTGCGTTCATGGGTGGTGTAATTTCGCTTCAAACAGCGTCAAACATTTCCAATCCTTTGCTTCCGGCATACACGGTTGGATACATTACGCGTTCAAGTACAATCCTTGAGTTTTCACCAACAATTATTTCATTGATTCTTGCAGGAAAAGTAGGTTCGAACATTGCTTCTGAGATAGGAACAATGCGCGTTACCGAACAAATTGATGCATTGGAGATCATGGGCGTGAATTCCCTGAATTTCCTTGTATTACCAAAGATTACGGCTGCAATGATCTTCTTCCCTATCCTGATCATTTTCTCTATCGGGTTGGCGCTGGTAGGTGGTTGGCTGGCACTTACGCTTTCCGGATTATCATCTACCGAAACATACATTTATGGAATCAGGTCTTTTTATCTCGATAAAGAAATTATTTACGCATTAACGAAATCTGTTGTATTCGCCTTCCTGATCACTTCTATTGCTTCTTTCTACGGTTACTATACAAAAGGAGGAGCACTGGATGTCGGAAGATCTTCTACTCAATCCGTTGTTAGTGCGAGTATCGGTATTTTGATCGCAAACTTCTTATTGACCCAAATGATCCTATTGCAATGATAGAGGTACAAAACGTCAATAAAATGTTTGGTGACCACCACGTTCTAAAAGACGTGAGCACTACTTTCGAAACGGGAAAAGTGAACCTTATCATCGGTCAGTCGGGACAAGGAAAAAGCGTTTTGGCAAAATGTGTTGTTGGACTTCATGAAGTGGACAGCGGACACATTTTGTACGATGGCCGGGATTTCTGTACAATGGACCGTTTGGAAAGAAAAGCCATTCGCCAGGAAATCGGAATGCTTTTCCAGGGTTCTGCCCTTTTCGATTCCCTAACCGTTGAGGAGAACGTGATGTTTCCCCTTTCCATGTTCACCAAAATGTCGAAAGCCGAAATGCTGGAACGTGCCAATTTCTGTTTGGAACGTGTCAACCTGGTGGGAAGAAACAAGCTTTTCCCTTCAGAATGCAGTGGAGGAATGCAGAAACGTATTGCCATTGCAAGAGCAATTTCCATGAATCCGAAGTATTTGTTCTGTGATGAACCGAACTCGGGTTTGGACCCCAAAACGTCTATCGTTATTGACAACCTGATTCGTGAGATTACCTACGAATACAACATGACAACTGTTGTCATTACGCACGATATGAACTCTGTAATTGAGATCGGCGACAATGTGGTGTTCATTAACCAGGGTCAGAATTGGTGGCAGGGAGACAGAAACACTATCATCACCACCGACAACGAAGAGATCAACGATTTCGTTTATGCTTCAGACTTCATGAAGAAGATCAAGGAGAACATGAAAAACGGCTGACCTCGACTTCGCTCGGCCACCTTTTCAATTCTCAATTCTACATTTTCAATTAATAGTAGATTTTCATCAGCATCGGCAGCTTTTCTTTCTGTATATATCCATCGATAACATTGAAAAAATCAGGCGAAACCATAGGACAACCCAAACTGTTCATTATTGGTGAATCTTGCTCTTCTGTAGGAACATAACTGTAGGAATGGAAAACAACAGCCCGATCAAAAGCTTTGCTGTTCGTTTTGTCCAGACCATGCAAGCGATAAGACTTTCCGAAACTTCCGTTATAGGAAACGCCGAACTTATAAATTCCAAGTGAAGTCATGTAGGAATTCGGCGTGTTACTGAATATCAAACTGTCTGCATTCAATGTTTCCGATCCCGAACCATGTGCCACCAAACCTCTTTTTACAATGCTGTCTTTCTTCAAATCAACCAGGAAGAAACGGTAATGATTGGAAGGAATTTTCATATCGATCAGCACGGCATAATTCTTCGAATATTTTCCAGGGTGAGACGCAATATAGTTTTCTACAGAAGTCAATTGTTTCGGCAACTCCGCCACCATCCGAAGCGAATCTTTATTTACTGAAACCGTTTCAACAGATGTTGCGGAAGAATTCGAAAAAACCTGGCCGGTGCCGTTTGTACACAAGCTGAGTGTACAAAATGTAAGGATTACCAGAGCGGGAAGAAGGAGAATGCGTTTCATAGCAATAAAAACATGGGTTTGTTGTAATCCAAAGAAAGAACTTTTGTTACAAATCTCGGTTCGATTAACTAATTTTAGGAAATAACAGAATACAATGGCAAAGGTCACTAACATAGACGATTACATCGCGAAATCTGCTCCGTTTGCGCAGGAAATCATGTCCGAAATACGAAAAATTGTTCATGAATACTGTCCGCAGGTTGAAGAGGCTATGAAATGGAGTTTCCCGAATTACATGTATAAGGGAGCCATTCTCTGCAGTTCGGCAGCATTCAAAGAACATTGCTCCTTTGGTTTTTGGCTGGAAAGTGTAATGGAAGATCCGCACGGTATCTTCAAACGTCATGAAGGCGGAATGGGAAGCTTGGGTAAAATGGCTTCGATTCAAGACTTGCCACCACGAAATATTCTTGGGGAATACATTTTACAGGCAATGGACCTTGTTGATGCCGGAGTTAAACTCAAGAAGGCTCCCACGGAAGAAAAAAAGAAGGAACTGGAAGTTCCTCAGATCCTTTTGAGTGAATTAGCAAAAGATGCTATCGCCCAAAGCGTATTTGAGAACTTCAGCTATTCACATAAAAAAGAATATGTTGAATGGCTAAACGGCGCAAAAACGGAGGCTACGCTGCTTAGAAGACTGGAAACCACTCTCTCAAATCTCCGTGAAGGAAAATCAAAAGAGTGGAAGTACCAGAAATAAGAAGTACCTCTATAAAGACGGAAATTTCAAAAGGTTACACTGTAACTTATCTGTTTTTTAACCGTCTGATGATAAATGGTATCATTCTTGTAAGAATTAACAAAAAATTAGCACCCATGAAAAAAATCTACTTACTCTTGCTTTTGTTCCCGGTAGTTGGATTTTCCCAAAGCAATTTCCAGGCTGGGACTTACTTCGGAACTTATTCCCCTTTCAAAAGCCAAATGCCTAAAATGAGTACTACTTACGGGCAGGGATTTCATTTCGCATACAAACCATCTGCACACCTTCCGATTTCTTTGGATTGGTCGAGCCATTTTGGATGGTACTACAACAGAACGATGCAGGAAACATACATGTTCGGCAATGGTTCATCTACAACAACAGATGTTACTTATACCAGTAAATTGCGAAACCATTTGCTTGGGGTAAAAGTAAATTTGACGAATGATTATTCTGCATTTCGTCCTTATATCAAACCACAATTGGGTTGGGCAACAATGAAATCAAAGATCTGGATTGCTGATCCGAACGATGTGGATGATTGCCAGCCCCTGGATAAAGAAACGAACCACGTTTACCGCGGGGCAGTTTACGGTGGTGAAGCCGGTTTTGAGATCGATATGAACAGGGTTTTCAAGAACGTAATGGAAGAAAATAAGCACTTCCTTTATTTCTCAGTTGCTTACTTGCGTGGATTCGGCCAATTCGAATACATTAACCAGAAATACATGACTAGCCATGAGCATGGTGTTCATGAAGGAGAACCAATGCAAAGTGAAGACGGTCGTGATCTTACCACTCAATTTATCAATGTTACAACTCAAGAAATTCACGATCATAAAATTGCTGAAGTATACAAAACTCCATATGAAATGTGGGGATTAAAAATCGGATACGTCATTAATTTCTAGGACATAACTCCACCATCTCTCGGTTAACCGAATAATAACCACATTTCACCGAAATGTGGTTTTTTTGTACACAGTAAGGACTTAGATTTGCTTTATAATTAAAACGATATGGAATCTCATTCAAATTTCAGCGAAATCGAACAACAAGTCATTAAATGGCAAAAAGGTCAACGACGCGCAAAAATTACTGCTGGAATACTCATTATTACTTTCGGAACTTTATTTCTTTTACACCGATTAAAATTTGACATCCCGCATTACCTCTTCAGCTGGCCAATGATTCTTATTGCAGTCGGTATTGTATCCATTGTTCGTCACAAATTCAAAAAGTTCTTCGGATACGTCTTAATTCTGATCGGGGGACTGTTCCTTTTTCAGAACTGGTATCCGCAATCCTTTAATAAAGACATCATTTTCCCAATAGTTATCATCCTGGTCGGATTAATGGTTCTCTTCAAGCGTAAAAAAGCGCCTTGTGGAAGAGGTCGTGGAAGAGAACGTTTTTCCCGTGAACACTGGCGCAGAATGCATGATGCTGAGCAATACGGTGAAGTTGCATCAGATGATTATCTCGACACCGTAAATTTCTTCAGCGGCTTAAAAAAAAACGTTACGAGTCAAAACTTTAAAGGTGCGGACATAGTCACCGTTTTTGGGGGCACGGATGTTAACTTATCAAACGCTGATTTTGAAGAAAAGGTAGTTATTGATATCTCCTGCGTATTTGCCGGAACAACACTGAACATTCCGAACAATTGGCAGGTTAATTCTGATATTACTTCCGTTTTTGGAGGAATTGAAGACAAACGTCCATTGGAGTTGGTGGAAAAAGCAGAAAACAAAAAGATCGTTGTGCTTCATGGAAGCTGCATTTTCGGAGGAATCGAAATAACAAGTTTTAGCAGCTAGCATGTCATTCCTAAAATTCCTCATAGTAAAATTCCAATTCATTGCACTGACCCTTGCTTTAGGGTTGGTTCATTTTGGTATACTTTGGTGGAATCATTTCCCAACCCGGGATGCTTTGATAGACGGTGGCCACACTTTCTTCACACTAACGATCGTTGGATTGATACTTTATGTCATTCAATTCAGTTTTCACACGAAATCAAGCATGACGTTCTCGCAATTCGGTTTGATCGCAACGCTTGCTTTCCTTATTCATTATTCTACCCTTTATTTTCTCAAACCCATTATCAGCGCCGAATATTATTGGCCGTACATCTGGAAGATCCAGGGTTTGCGTTATACCATTATCCTAATTACGCTCATTGCCATCAGTTTATCATGGTGGATTGCAAAAAACCGGGAGATCCAGGAAAAAATCCGTAAACAATTGATCGAACAGGAACGGGCATTGAGCAAAGCTGAATTGGTAAACATCAACAACCAGCTGCAACCCCACTTTCTGTTCAACAGCTTGAATTCTATTAGCGCACTAACGATGTTCGAGCCGAAAGAAGCCAATAGAATGATCCATTTGCTTTCGGATTTCCTTAGAGGAACCTTGAAGAAAGACATGGAGAAACTGGTTTCACTGAAAGATGAATTGACTCAGGCAAACCTCTTTCTTGAAATTGAAAAGATCAGGTTCGGAAACCGATTACATGTTGATCTCAGCTCGGATGTAAATTGCGAAGAAAAGAAACTTCCTCCCTTGCTCATTCAGCCCTTGGTGGAAAATGCCCTGAAACATGGATTGAATACGCAAAACAATGCGATAGAGATTAAGATCACCTGTAAACTGATTGAGAATAGCCTGCACATTGCCATTGAAAATCCGTATGATGAAAACAATGTTCCCCAGTTCAAGGGAACAGGTTATGGAATTCAAAGCGTGAAAAAGCGCTTGCAATTGTTCTATGGTCAAACCGACCGCTTGCGGATAGAGCGCGAAAATGGAATTTTTAAGGTAACACTACAAATACCTCAGACACATGAAAGTACTAATAATTGATGACGAACCTTTAGCACGATCTATAGTACGATCGTACCTGGCGGAACTTGGAAATTACGAGATCCTTGGTGAAGCCGGAGATGGATTTGAGGCCCTGAAAATGATCCATTCACTAAAACCGGATTTGGTATTCCTTGATGTTCAGATGCCGAAACTGAACGGTTTTGAGATGCTGGAATTACTGGAAGAAAATCCGCATATCATTTTTACAACGGCCTATGACGAATTCGCTTTGAAAGCTTTTGAGGTAAGTGCGGTTGATTATCTATTGAAACCATTCTCAAAGGAACGCTTTGAAACCGCCATCAATAAAGTAACTAAAAACGAACAATCCATGATTCCGACATTGACCAATGAACTGAACAAAACCAACCTGGAGCAAGCCAGAATTGTAGTAAAACAAGGTTCCGACATCAAGATCATCTCCTTGGATTCCGTTCAGTATATTGAAGCTTACGATGATTATGTAAAGATTCACGTCGAGGAGAAATACCATGTAAAAAAACAAACGATGAACTATTATGAAAAGAACCTTCCGGATCAATTCATGCGCATCCATCGTTCGTTTTTATTGAATATCGATTATTTACAAAAGATAGAATCCTTTGAAAAGAACAGCTACGTTGCTATTCTGAAGAACGGGAACCGCATTCCGATCTCAAGGAATTCATATAGTGATGTGAAGCAGAGATTAGGTATCTAATCCAACGGACGAGCACGGTAGAATACAGAAGTTTCATCGCTATATACTTTTCTTTATGGGGCTATACAAGTAAGTCCATTAGAGATTTCCATTACCAAAACATAATTTACCTCCGTGTTCTTCTGTGCATGTCTGTGGGAAATTATCAAAACTCCAATCGGTAACTGATAATCGGAATTAATGATGTTTGATACCAATACTTCACATCTCCGGTTTTATCGTCAAAATACTGTCCACCTACATTTTGTCGGTTGGTGGTATTCTGGATATCTAAAGCCAAAGTCGTTGTCAGTTTCTCATAATTACGCTTTAAGCTGAAACGGATATCCAGGCGAAAGTAGTCGGGCATTTTCTTGTCAAATATTTTCGTTTCATCAAACTTTGTTTCACCGGCAGCTATTGATGCTTCCCTGTCAATTGGTGTATATCTGAATCCACCTACATATACCAGTTTGCAATTCAATCCAATCACTCGATTCTTCTCTATATTCTTTAACTGAAACTCTTTACCAAAGGTAAAAGTGGAGGCGTAATTGGTATTGAAACGCGTATTGTACCAGTTTCCATTCGGTGCCAGGTATTTCGAATCATATACAGAAGCAGAAAGCAGGTAATACATACTTTTGTGGAGGAATCGCTCATAGGTCAACTCGAACCCCATGTTCTTTCCAAGACCTTTATTTTCCAATGGTTCAGCTGAAAAACCGTCCGTTTGGTTCAGAATAGAATAGGTGCTGGATTTATCAGCAGCAATCGGAACATCGAATAAATATTGGTAATACACTTCGGTCTTTACATGTTCATGACCGTTCAGTATGAAATCATAACCAAAAACAATGTGATGCGCTTTGCTCAATTCCAGGTTCTTATTTGGCAGCGATGTTATTCCGTTCTCTGTTTTTTCGGCGAAATAAACTCCAATTGGCTGCAATTGACTATGCAAACCGTATCCTAAGGTAAAATGGTGTTTCGGAGTAAGATCATAACGAACCGAAGCGCGTGGCTCAAACGAAGTTGTGTTGTTCAGTAGCAACTGAAAATAATGAACACCGATGTTTGTTGTCAGTTTTTCCGAAGCTTTGTAATTCCACTGGAAAAATTCCTGGATGGTTTGGGTACTTCCTTTTTCGTTGATCTGTTCAATTAAAACAGTTGTATCGCCCATGTCCTTCTGTGTCAATCCATAACCCAGGTTATTGGCAATAATTCCTGTTCTGATGCTGTTTTTAGCGTTCAGCTTTTGGGTGTAAACAGAGGATACGGTTGCTTTATTCTGAAGAAAACGCTGTTCATACGTTCTTCTCACGGAAGTATAATCGAATTCCAGTTCGTCCTGCTCATAACCGTTTTCTGTACCTGAAAAAACGAGCGCCGTTTTGAGATACGATTGATTTTTGAACAGTTTGGTATGTGTTGCACCAATGGCTCCCGTGTTGCTGTAAAAATTCGTATTCAGACGTAAGAAATAATCTTTCTGCCACAAAAGCGAATCTTTCTCTGCTGTTGTAGTTTGATAACTTAATCCTCCAAAACCGAAAACGGTGAATTTGCCCGCATTTTTTGTCGGAAGATAAATATTGAAAGAAAGATCCTGGAAGTTGGTGTTGGCATCACCGATGGGAACCCCCATTTTTCCAAGCAGGTTCAATGTCGAATAGCGGTAATTTATAAGATAAGAGCCATCATATCCCTTTTTGATCGGTCCTTCGGTTGCCAGATCCAAACCAAGGAATCCGGCCTGGACCGTAAATTCCCGTTTCCTGTTGTTTCCTTTTCGTAACCGCAGATCAAAAACTCCGGATAGCGCATTTCCGTATTCTGCTGCAAAGGCACCGGTAGAAAAATCAGAATTACTCAACAACTGGGCGCTCAAAATAGAAATTCCGCCACCGGCAGTTCCAACATTTGAAAAGTGGTTCGGATTCGGGATCTCGACACCTTCCATTCTCCACAATAAACCGTTGGGAGAGTTCCCACGAATAGAGATATGGTTATTTCCGTCACCGGCAGTAACAACGCCCGCAAACGACGAAGCCATGCGAGCCGGATCATTTACAGCCGCAGCAAATTTCTGCGTTTCTTCAACAGAAAAGGTTCGCGTACTTACGGTAGAAAGCTCATTTAACGCTTCGGTTTTGTTAATCGTTCCGTTCACTTCAACTTCCTCCAACTTGGTAATGTCTTCTTCCATAGAAACGGTCAAAACCACTTCCTTCCCGGCATTTACAGTAATATTTTGAAGTAGCACTTCTTTGTATTCCGCTGCTTTTATAAGGAACGAACGGTTTCCGACAGGAACATTTTCCAAAAGGAATAACCCGTCAGCATCACTCACCGCACCCATTTTGGGTTCCAATTCGAGAATGATGATCGTTGCCCCGGGAATTGGTGCCTGTGACACTTTATCTATCACAGAACCACGTACAACCTGGGTTTGAGCAAATAACAGACTTGAGATAAGGCAAAAGAATGCCAGTACGAATAACTTCGTTTTCATTTTAAGATAAGATTTTTGAGTGTTACAGAGAATAGTAGAAATTAGAAAATAGAGAACATATGGTGGCTGAGCCAACCTGTTCGGCAACGCTTATGCTGAAGCTCTTCACCTTTGCGTAACTATAGTGGAGCGAAGGCAAAGACAGGCGTAGTCGAAGTCCCTGTTCTCTATTTTCTGTGTTCTATTCTCTTAAAAATGAATGACAGATCCCGAACCGCTGATATGTGTATTGACAATTGGTGAACCCGTGTATTTAATATCCCCGCTTCCGGAAATGGTAGCATCAAGCTGTGTGGTTACCCAAACTTTCATTGATCCCGAACCGCTTATTGTGCAAGAAGAATTGTCCGCCTGAAGTTCTTCGAAATCTATATTCCCGCTACCACTTATTTTAACTTCCTGGTTAATAACCGTTCCGCCGTTCACGTATATGTTCCCGGAACCACTGATCTTTGCTTCCATATCACTTGTGTTCAACGCTTCAACAACGATATTTCCTGAACCGCTCACATCCAAATCCATGTCAGTAGTATTGATCAGTCCGGAAGTTTCAATATTTCCGCTACCACTTACTTCCAGCTCCTTGATTTCCGGACTGTGAATGATTATGGTAATATTGCTGTGTTTTCTCACCCATTTACTGAATTCGATTTCCAGTTCACCACCACTTACCTCGGTTGTCAAAACATCAAGAACATTTTCCTGTCCGGAGATCTCAACATAATAGGAAGCGTCCTGAGTGTAGATCACATTCGCATCAATAGAAAGTTCTATGCTATTGAATCCGGTGATTTGACGGGTTTCCGTTACGGTCCCTCCTTTTCCAACAATCGAATTGAAGATATTCTTCTTACACGAACCCATTCCAACTGTAAGAAGTACTAATGTCATTATCCAGCTAAACTTTTTCATTTTGTCTTTTTTATGTTATTACTCTTAAGACAACTGAGATGAAGTTTACCCCTATTCCATTTTGAAAAATTCTTAATTCCACTCCCTTGAGAAGAAAAAGCAACGCTTTTGATCAAACAAGCAGTTTTTATAGGAGGGTGGCTTAAGGAATCAAAAGAACCTCAAAGCTACTTTTCCGCCGATCCACAATTTATTGGTGAAGTTTGCCCCCACATCGTCAAGAATAGTGTGCTGCTGAATGGAATTCCAAACCGGATCTGAAGTGTTCCAGTTTTCAGTGTTGTACCAATTCAAAGTAGGTCCGAAGGCAATTCCTAAATGTCTTGTAAAACGGTATTCAAAACCCAAAAATCCTTTTGCGAACATGTTGTATTGGTAATTGTGTCCCGACAAATGCAAATGTTGAGCGGTAAAATCGGCATTGAAGTACCACCGGCTGTTCCCGAACTTCGCAGCTGTACCAACTCCGTAACCGTAAGTCCAAAGTTGTGGATTTTCAGAAACCTGCAATCCGGCCAGGAAAATGTTGTGGAACTTGTCTACTCCGGATCTAAAACTCAATGTTCCGATAAGATTTTCATCGCCTGCAATTTCCAGCTTGTGATAACCTGTTTGTACGTAACTGAAAAGTCCGAGAGGAACACCCGTAATTGAAGTCGATAAGTTCACCAATCCGAGTTGCGAGCCGTTTACATTCACGGCTCTATTCACAATTCCGGAAAGTTGGAACCCATTAACAGTATGTGCCAGGTTAGAAATTCCCGCAATTTGTCCACCAACTACAGTATCCGAACTATTGGCTATTCCTGCTACCTGCGTTCCGTATGTATTTTTAGACCGATTGAAAATTCCCGCAACTTGCACACCTTCCATCAAATCCGCATTGATATTGGTGATTCCGCCGACCTGCACACCCGAAACGGTATCCGCAACAAGGTTTGCAATTCCACCCACCTGAACACCAGTCACTTTTCCTGAAACAAGGTTTGTTATTCCGGCAACCTGGACAGATTTCACATTTCCATAATCTATATTCACCAATCCACCTACTTCTGCAACATCAATTCCTCTTGAAGTTCCCACTAAAATGTTTAGGGAATACTTGTTAACCGTATTTACTGCGAGAAGATGATTTGTACTCAACGGCGGAACGAAAGAAACGGCGAAATCGGTAAATAACGTATCGGAAATATTACGCAGGTTAGCTCTGTCTTTTTCAAATCTGGCCCAAAAACGGTCGAACAAGTCCAGTGTGTCGGTCGGTTCAGTAATGACGGTCGAATCTTTCGGAATGATGGTAATTGAATCATTCACAACAATGGTAACCGGTGCGCTTTTTGGCTGAAGGTAAATCACAATTGTTGTTCGTTCCTTCGACAAGATCACTACTGTTGTGTCTTCAAAATTTTCCTTTGCAACAGAAATGGAAAGTACATCCGAAGTTTTGGGAAATGACATATTGAAATACCCATACTCGTTGGTTACGGCAGATTGTTTACTTTGCTTCAGGTATACGCTTGATTCTGAAATTTGCGTTGAATCCTCGGCATTATAGATATAACCGTTCAAAACCACATTGGAATTTGAGGCGGAAGGCGCATTTTCAGACTTATTCTTAGGCGAAGGTGTTTTACACGAAATGATCACGTACTTTCCTTTCATCTTGTAAGTACAACCACTTTCATTGAAAATGTTGTTGAGTACAATTCTCAAGGGTTGTTTCGACGCTTTTACAGAAACTTTTTTCTGATCATCAAATCCGGTATAGGAGAAAACCACTCCGGTTTGATCGGAAAGCTGTCGGAACAATTCTGAAAAGGTAAACGTTCCGGTCTTCAGAGTTACTGTTTTCTCTAAATAAGGTTTCTCCTGGGCAAAGGAAAACGAGAATACAAGACTAAAGAAAACGAAAAGCCCAAATTTGACTATTGATTGCATGACGTTCCTTTTATCCAATACACATTTTCAATCTTCTCTATCCGTACTTCCAGCGTTTGACCAATAATATCAAGCACTGTTTCCAGGTCTTCGTTCAGGAATTCGGTTGTAATCCTGCAATTGTTCAAAGCAGGATTTTCAATTCGAATATCAACATTGTATGATTGATTCAGGATCGTTACCGCATCTTCCAGGCGTTGGTCGTCTAACAAGATTGTGGCCTTGGAAAACCGGTCGCCTAACGTAGCCGAGGTGGCGGTTTTCACATCTATCTCCAATTTCCCGGAAGAAATGACATAATGTGCGCTTTCATTCGCCTTAAGCGTCATTTTCATCCCTTTATTGTCGTAAATCATTACCACACCTTCATCCACGCGAACGAAAATGGTGTCTTCTGTAGATTTTACATCGAATTTTGTCCCGAGATCCTTGATATGAATTGGTCCGGTATTGATCACGAAAGGCAATTTCTCGCTGTGTTTTACGGAGAAGTACGCAGATCCTTTCAAGTCGAGGAAGCGGTTTTTCTTTCCATACTCTCCATTCAGTTCAACAGAAGAATTTGAGGCCAGTTTAATCTTTGTTCCGTCATCCAGCTTTAGAGATCGCTCAGCATCCCCAGCCGAATAAAGGCGGGAATTGTCCGAACTCATCCAGAAATACATTCCAACAGAAATAATCAGAATTGCTGCCACCGAAGAAATCCATCCAAAGCGGAGTTTACGAACAGGTGTTTGAGAAACCTTGGAAGAAACAGTTTCCCAGGCTTTATCTTCAGAAACAACCGGTATTTTCAGTCCAAGGATACTTGCGCTTTTTTCGAAATACAATTCGTTCTCGGGCGATTCCTTTAACCAGTCTTCCAGTCGCATCGCCTCTTCCGGACTGGCATCTCCGCACAAAAACTTGCCGATCAGTTCTTCTATTTCTATTGGTACATTCATAATTCCTGAATTAAGAAAAGAATCAACAAAGGCAAGTAATCGCTCAAATGTTCGCGGGCTATTTTCAGTGCTTTCCCCATCTGGTTTTCTACCGTTTTCACTGAGATCCCTAATTGATCAGCGATCTCCTGGTAACGCAGTTGTTCGAACCTGCTCATTCGGAAAATTCGTCCGCATTGTTCCGGCATTTTCGAAACTGCTGTTTCCAGTTGTGCGTTCAGATCATTGTAAACCGCAACATCACCTGTTTCCATTTCCGATTGGGAATACTGAACATCTGAGGCGTGCAATTGACGGACTTTCTGATGTTTCAGCTTATTTAAACACGCATTTCGAACAGAAGTATAAAGCATTGACCGGATAGAAGAATGGATATTCATCTCTGTTCTTTTTTCCCAGAGGGAAACAAAAACCTGCTGAACGACATCTTCCGTATCGTCGCTATCGCGCAGAAATGTATTCCCGTAGCGAACCAAGGGTTTGTAATATTCACGAAAAACCATCTCAAATGCGTTTAAATCACCTGCCACAACCTGCGTTATCACTTGTTTTTCTTCCACCCTGGAGTTTTTCTGAACTTCAAGGCAAAGGTATCATCTTTCTCTTAAGACAACCTGAAATGATTTTACCCCTATGCGAAAAAGAAAAAATTTCAAATCTGCGAAAATCAGCGGGATATGCGTGCATTTATTAGCTTTCGTCGAAAATCTTATAATATCGTGTTAAGAAAATCCGAAATCTCTTTTCCACGAGTAAGCGTCATCATGTGAGAGCCGTTTTCTACTGCGAACTCAACATTCTCAATATTCCTGAATGGAATCGTATGATCATTCTTACCATGAATCTTATGGATTTCAACCGAGTTCGAAGTACGTTTCCAACGCATGATCATTTTAACGGTCCGGCACATGTAAACCCTGTCTTTTTCTTTCAACATGGACTTGAACGTTTCCTTGTTCTTGTTCCGATCTGGTTCCACTAGCGGTTGCAAAATACGAGCACAACCCACCATTACAAATCCCGGAACGATCATATAGATGGGAACTACACGTTGAAACCGATAACGAAAAGGCAATTCTTTTCTGTTCGCCGCACTTGAGATCAGGATCACTTTTTCAGGGTGAAGAAATTCTGCCATTTCCGTACACAACATTCCACCAAGAGAAGTTCCGACTAACACAAAGGGTTCGGTAGTATCGATCTGCGCAGACAATTCACGTGCAAACTCCTCCATTGTTACTCCTTTCCCGGGAGTTCCGTACTCAATACATTTCTTTTCGAAACCTTCTTTCAATTGAATTGAATCGAATAAGCGAGAATCCGATCCTTGTCCCTGGAAGAAGTAAACAACCGGCTTTGTTTCCTGCGACCAACTTGCAAAGAGCTGCACTACGAATAAAAATACCAGGATGGCTTTCATACGATGAATCAACGCATTCGAATCGAAAATATTTCAATGTCAAATTACTGCTTTACAAATTGAATTGTACGCTTTTCCAAAGAATTATGAAGTTCAATCCAGTAATAGCCGGCCGCAAGTTCTGACACGTCAAATTGATTGATCCCGGGAAGCGGTTCAAAGACACGAACGATCATTCCATTCGCATTCAGAATATGGATCTGATCCATTGTCCCGTCATTTACCACCTTCAAAATTCCGTAAGTTGGATTAGGATAAATGAGTTTTGAAATTTCATTATCCACAATTCCAAGTCCGGAAACCGTTACTTCCTGGCTGACAGTATACTCACAATCATCCGCGAATATCGTTAGCGTTACCTGGTAAACACCATTTGCACTAAAACTGTGGACCGGATTTTCAAGATTGGAAGTCATTCCGTCCCCAAAGTCCCAGGTTACGGAATCATAGTTTTGGGAAAGGTTGGTCAATGTAATTTCATCCCCATTTTGAGCCAGGTCAAATTCTGCAAAAGGATTGTATTCATCCAGGTTCCATAACGAAAGAGACGAGAGAACAATATCATCTGCAATGCCTTGCAAATATTCTGCAGTTTGTTGTGCTATTCCCGCATTTACCGTTGTTCCCTCCACACTATCCCGATAGATAGCTGCAAACGCCGAACAGGCAACGAGATAACTTCCGTTCAAATTCGGATGAACATCGCCATAAGAATTATGGAGTAAAAGATCCGGAGTTGCTTCATAATGATTTCGGAAACATTCTCCGGCAGGTATGAGTGGCACTTGCATTAATTCCGACAACAAACTTAGAGAATCTTTGATTCTTGTTTGTGTTGTAAAATATGTCGGATAATCGTTCGCTGAAATAACACCGTTTGAAATTTCGTAAAGAAAGAACTTAGCACACGGACTGTACTTTTTAATGGAATCCATGATCACAAGTCCACGCTGTGCGGTTACGTTTACCGTATACGAAGCACCTCCGGATTCAGAAGTTCCGGGCTGCATAATAACAATGTCAAATTGGTTGTTCCGGATTGAGTCATAAAGCGCATTGTCATTCACATGATTTACGAATCCTGTACCTCCTGGAGCGTACATCTTCACATTGACATTTCGGCCTTTATCGTTTGAAATTTGACCAAAAACATGTGGCATGTCGTTGTAATAGGTTAAACTATTACCCAGGAAAAATACGTTTTCCGCAGTTTGCGCAAAGGTTGTTAATTGCATGAAAAGAAGAATTGGAAAGAGCAAAAGAACTTTCATAAGGAGATTTGGAAATTAAGAAAATGTTAATTTCATAACGAAAGCCGCATGAAACAGTTGCCAAAACAACAATAGATTTTTTTATTTTCTCACTTTCTCCAGAATGGCAGTGGTAGAAAAACCGGGCACAAGATCAACAGCAATTACTTTTCCACCATTGGAAATAACGGCTTCTCTCCCGACAATGTATTTTTTTGAAGCCGGGTCAGTTTCCTCCGGATCATAATCTGCTCCTTTCACCAGAACATCCGGCTGAATTTGCTGGATCAATTGCAAAGGTGTGTCTTCGTTAAAAAGCAGAACAGCATCAACTGCTCCAAGAGCGGCCATGACCTGTAATCTTGCGGTTTCCGAATTAATGGGCCTGTCGTCACCTTTCCCCAAACGCTTTACTGATTCGTCGGTATTCAACGCAACAACGAGTTTCGTTCCCAATTCCGCTGCACGGGTAAGATACGTCACATGCCCAACATGTAAAATGTCGAAACAGCCATTCGTAAGCACTACTTTTTCGCCTTTGATCTTCCACTCATCAACTTTTTTCGCAACATCCTGAAGCGAACCTATTTTCTGATGAAGGGCAGCAAGCGATTTCATGACTTATACCAGCTTATTCGTGTTTTCGTCAGGGAAGACAAGAGATGGTTTGAATGTTTTCGCCTCTTCTACAGACATTAATCCGTATCCGATAATGATAATCAAATCGCCAACCGCAACTTTTCGTGCAGCGGGACCATTCAAACAGATAGTTCCGGAGTTTCTGTCACCTGTGATCACATAGGTTTCAAGACGTTCTCCGTTATTGATGTTCACCACCTGAACTTTCTCACCTTCAATTAAACCGGCAGCTTCCATCAACGCTTCGTCGATGGTAATACTTCCAACATAGTTCAATTCAGCTTGCGTAATTCTGGCGCGGTGAATCTTTGATTTTAAAACTTGTATCAACATTTGATATAAACGAGATTGCAAAGGTAAGTCAAAATTCAAAATTCAATAGGTAAAATTCAAAAGTTTAGCAGCTCCCTCCTTTTTTGACTTTTAACTTTTAATTTTTGACCTAGAAAAGGGTCATATTATCGATCAACCGCACTTCACCGCAATAAGCAGCAATACAAACGGTGGCACTTTCGCTCCAGTGATCAACCAGGGGCTTCAAGGAAACGGAGTCGACAATTTGCAAATACTCAAGTTTCAACGAACTTTCTTCAATCATTTTTGATCCTAATACAGTCAATTCAGACGGAGAATGGGCTGAAGTTTTTTCCTTCATAAAAGAAAGCGTTCTGAAAATAACAACCGCTTCTTCTTTCTGCTCATCAGTCAATCGCATATTACGACTGCTCATTGCCAGTCCGCTTGGTTCACGTAAAGTTGGGCATGGAACAATTTCTACAGGAAGTTCAAGCGTTCTTACCATATGCTGAATAACTGCAACCTGCTGAAAATCTTTCAATCCGAAATAAGCTTTGGTTGGTTTTACCAAATCGAATAAACGCCAGACCACCTGAACAACGCCTTTAAAATGTCCTGGACGAAAAGCACCTTCCATCACCTTTTCCATTTCTCCCAGTTCAACTGTTGGAATTACCAGACCTTTCGGATAAACATCATCGACATTTGGAAAAAAGGCAACATCACAACCGTTATTCTGAAGTAAAGCGGAATCTTTTTCAGGTGTTCTCGGGTACAATTTCAGATCATCCTGATTATTGAACTGCGTTGGATTCACAAAAACGCTGACAATCACCCAATCACATTCTTTTTTTGCCCGTTGAACCAAAGCCATATGTCCTTCATGCAGGGCTCCCATTGTTGGAACAAAACCAACAGATAGACCATTTTCACTGGCATTTTGACATGCAACTCTCAGTTCCTCAACAGTATTCGCAATTATCACTGTTCAATAAATTATGATTCAAAGTGGGCAAAACTATACCATAATATTGAACCGTACCTCTTTTTTTCGTACTTTTGTGCCAATAATTATAATACCCCGCATTTGAATTCTATGGAAAAGAAAAGAATTCTATTCATTTCGCAGGAAATTTTTCCGTTTCTTCCGAAGACTGAAATCTCTCATAACGCAAGAAAGTTACCCCAAACCACACAGGAGGCAGGTAAGGAAATTCGCGTATTTACTCCAAAGTTTGGATGTATCAATGAGCGTCGTCACCAACTACACGAAGTAATTCGTTTGTCGGGAATGAACATTATTATTGATGACAACGATCATCCGTTGATCATTAAGGTTGCTTCAATTCCTGCCGCAAGGATACAAGTGTATTTCATTGACAACGATGAGTATTTCAAGAGAAAATACAATGTTACGAATGAAGATGGTTCGGATTGTGAAGACAATGACGAACGCAGCATGTTCTTTTGTAGAGGAGTATTGGAGACCGTTAAGAAACTTGGCTGGAAACCGGATGTAATTCATTGTCACGGCTGGATGTCTTCACTGATGCCTTTGTACATTAAGAAGATCTACAACAAAGACCCGCATTTTGCAGGAACGAAAGTTGTTTACAGTATCTATAAAGAGAATGAAGGGTTTACAAAACCATGGAGTGAAAAATTCGCGCAAAAACTGGCATTTGACGGTTTCGGCGAAGAAGTCACAAATCTTGTTAAAAACCCTACTATCGAAGCAATAACATCTGCATCTTTGGCGTTTGCTGACGGAGCGGTAATTGGTAGTGATGATATTCCTGCCGGATTGCAACAAGCGTTCGATCAAGCTAATTGTTTAAAGTTGAACTACATGCCTGAAGAACACTTGTCGAAAGGATTAAATGAATTCTTCGACAAAGTGCTGGAAGAGGGCGTTTTGATTTGATATGACTAATAATCAAATAGATATTAAAAACTGGCGGAGAATCATTTCATTTTCCGCTTGTTTTTTGTTGGCACTTACTGTAAGCGTTTCATGTAAGAAAAATGCAGCTAAATTCGGGACGGATGCCTTGTCCCCGGAATCCATTTTAAGTTCAGGAGGACAGGATACTTTTGATCTTGAAACTTACACTGTAAAAGAAGATTCCTTCCCTACAGATAATCAGCTGCATGCACTTCTTGGTGTGATGCACGACCCTAAAATGGGAACAACCGACGCTTCGTTCTACACACAGTTTACGATTTCAGGAGCAGTTACACATGATCCGGGAACTCCGGTAATTGATTCAGTTGTTCTTTCCTTGCATTATCAAGGTTACTATGGGCAACTCACTGCTCAAACATTTGAAGTTCACCAACTGACTGATGATCTTGATCTTGATACAGAATACTACAAAGATTCCGAAACGTTTGAGTCATTAACTGATTTAGTTGAATCAGGATCTGAAACTATTACTCCAAATGTCGACGATTCTGTATTTCTTGCCGACGGAACAAAAATGGCTCCGCAACTTCGTCTGAAGTTAGACAACTCTTTTGGTTTTACACTAATGAATGAAGCTGTCAACGGTACCAATTTCGATTCGGAAGAAGCATTCAAAACATGGTTTAAAGGTTTGCACATCAAATCAACAACTAATCCTGGTTCAGGACAAGGAGGAATCATGTATTTCGATTTGGAGCATGCCGATACTAAGATCACCGTTTATTATAAGATGCAGGGCGACACAACGCCTTATTCTTACAAAATGTTTGTAGACAACGATTGTGCTGATTATAACCATGTGGAAGTAGACAATACCGGTTATTTCGTTCAGGGAACATATGATAACGCGACCAATGGAGATGTACAGTTCTACACTCAGGCATTCGAATCGAGAGGAGTAGTGAAATTTCCCTCGGTTAAAGACATTCAGTATGGTAGTTTAATTCAGGCAGCCGTATTGGAATTGCCTATTTCCTACCAGGCAGGTGTAGATGGTCAGCCGACACCTTCGGGAAGTCTTTACTATCCAAGTGCCGTATTAACAGTGATTATTGAAACTGATGACTATGTTGCTACCACATACGCCATTTACGACCAGACCAACAAAAGATATCTTGTTGATCTGAGAAGTTACATCCAAAGTATTGTTTCAGGAGAATCGGAAAATGCCGGGATCATTATTAATCCGCTTTATCCGACAGGAACTGCCGAACGAATTGTATTCAACGGCAAAGGAACAAGTAACAAAGCAAAACCTCGTTTAGTAATTAAATATACCAAGTTTTAGTATGTGTGGAATCGTTGCATATATTGGACCGAAACAGGCCTATCCGATTATCGTTAAAGGTTTGAAGCGTTTGGAGTATCGTGGATATGACAGCGCTGGAATTGCTCTTCTTCAAAACAACAAACTTGGTATTTATAAGCGCCAGGGGAAAGTTGCCAACCTGGAAGAATTTACTGAAGGAAAAGATCTTTCTTCAACTGTGGGAATCGGTCATACACGCTGGGCCACACACGGTCCGCCAAATGACGTTAACGCTCACCCGCACTATTCAGCTGACGGCAAGATGGCCTTGATTCATAATGGTATCTTCGAGAACTATAATTCTTTGAAAGAGGAATTGGTTGCCCGCGGATATGAGTTCAGAAGTGATACGGATACGGAAGTGTTGGTTCACCTGATCGATGATATCATGAAGACGGAAAAAGTGGAACTGGCAGAAGCAGTACGAATCGCATTGCTGAATGTTGTTGGTGCCTATGCCGTTGTTGTTCTTCACCAGGATTATCCGAATCAGTTGATTGCTGCGCGTAAGAGTTCGCCGCTTGTAGTTGGTTTAGGAAAAGACAATGAGTTCTTCTGTGCTTCAGATGCAACTCCGATCATTGAATACACGAACCAGGTAGTTTACCTGGAAGATGAAGAAATTGCCGTTCTTGATATCAACGACGGATTGAAGATCACCAACCTGCGTAACCAGGAAAAAACACCATATGTTCAGGCATTGGAGCTTCAATTGGAAGCATTGGAAAAAGGTGGTTACGAGCATTTCATGCTGAAAGAGATCCACGAGCAGCCCCGTTCTATCCAGGATTGTTTCCGAGGAAGATTGAATGCTGAAGAAGGTTGGGTGAAACTTGGCGGGATCAAGGAATACGAGCAAAAGATGATCAATGCACAGCGCATCGTTATGATCGCATGCGGAACATCCTGGCACGCCTGTATGGTAGGAGAATATTTGTTCGAAGATCTTGCCCGTATCAATGTGGAAGTAGAATACGCTTCTGAGTTCAGATACCGTAATCCTATCATTAACGAAAATGATATTGTTATCGCCGTTTCACAATCAGGAGAAACTGCGGATACGCTGGCTGCTTTAGAGCTGGCGAAACAAAAAGGCGCCACGATACTTGGAATTTGTAATGTAGTTGGTTCGTCCATCTCACGTGTTACAGATGCAGGTTCTTATACGCACGCCGGACCGGAGATCGGTGTTGCTTCAACAAAAGCATTTACCGCACAAGTGACCGTTCTTACTTTGATGGCACTTCGTTTGGCTCACCAAAAAGGAACTATCAGTACTTCAAAATACCACACGATGCTTACGGAACTGGAAGCTATTCCGGATAAAGTAAAAAGAGTGTTGGAAGGGAATTCGAATATTGAGCGTATTTCTGAAATTTATAAAGACGCTACAAATGCCCTTTATTTAGGAAGAGGAAGTTCGTTCCCTGTTGCTTTGGAGGGTGCCTTGAAATTGAAAGAGATTTCATACATCCACGCAGAAGGTTATCCGGCTGCTGAAATGAAGCACGGGCCAATTGCTTTGATTGATGAAGAAATGCCTGTTTTCGTTATCGCAACGAGAGGTACTTCTTACGAAAAAGTAGTAAGCAATATACAGGAGGTAAAAGCACGTAAAGGTAAGATCATTGCAATTGTTACGGAAGGTGATACGGAAGTAAAAGCGATGGCAGACCACGTGATCGAAATTCCTGATACGGATGAACATTTGGTTCCGCTTTTGGCAACTATTCCGTTACAATTATTGAGTTACCATATTGCGGTAATGAGGGGCTGTAATGTAGATCAGCCGAGAAATTTAGCAAAGTCAGTTACAGTAGAGTAATCTGTAATAGAAGAAATAAAAAAGTCCCGGTCACTGCATCTCGACTACGCTCGATGACCAAGTGACCGGGGCTTTTTTTGTCAATTAAGTTTCAAATCATTTATACATTTTAAGCGTTGTACCGTCTTCGAAAATATAAAGTACAATTCCTTTAGCAGAAGGATCAACTTCCTGACCAAGCAAATTCACCGTTTTATATGCTTTCCTCATTTCTCCCGAATTGTCAATTGCAACAATGTCTTCAAATGTTGTAGATGTTCCGTCATTATCCACCTGACTTAACCTGTAATAAGTCATTCCTCTATTATCCAGATCAGAATCTATTATGGTATAGTTTTTTTGAGTCCATGTATCCCCGCTGGTATAAACCTGCTCTACAAACTCCCATTGGTTAATCTTGTCTGCAGACATTTTTTCAACCAGAAAATAATTATTGTCTTTTTCACTCTCGGTTGTCCATTTCAGAACATTTCCGAACTCGGAAGAGAAGCCTGTAAATTCAGCTATTTCTACTGGCAATACAACTTGAGTACAACCTAAAACCCCTGTCCCGCCAAATGACATGTTATAGGGATTACTGCTCGCAGAAAAATTATCAATAAGTAAAATATAGACTTGACCGGCTGTAACCGTCAAATTGGAAAGCCAGCTATCTCCCCCTGCACCTTCCGACACATCAGCCGGATTATTTACTGTAGTGATTATACCCGTACAAGGAAACAGGCCTAAAAACCCACAACCGATAGAAGAGGATTGACCGCTATAAGGAATCATCAAACCGGTTAGATCGGTATTTGCAGAATAACTGCAGCGTAATGGTGCGCTAACCGGTGGACAATTAACTCCAGCTGTTGCAGAAGTAAATGGTCCCCACAATGCAAAGTCATAATCATCCGAATTGTTCGTCGGATCAATAGTGAACGTTAAAGTACCTCCTGTTTGTACATTCAGGTAATACCATGAAGACTGGTGTTCAATTCCCAGGCACCCCTGGTTTGAACCATTGAGTTCAGCTATACCTCCACCGCCACTGTTTCCGGCAAGTGAACCATTGGAACAAAGTAATTCGGCATTCTCGCAATTCGTTCCACCGACTTTTTCAACACCTTCATAAGGAGCTTTCATTGAGGTAACATTATACCCAATGTTGGGTACACCCGCTGCCAGAAAAAGTGCTGCTAAGTATTCTTCAGAATAAAGTTCACCGGAATTAAAAGTAAACCCGTTTTCAATGATATATCTTTTTGTAACATTCAATTGGTCAGTTACAGCTGCAAGAATTTCTTTGCTGCAATAAACGGCGTCAACATTAATCACGTAAACATACTCATCATGAGCAGTTGCCTGTAAAACTGATAACTCTGAAGAAGTTGCATTTAAAGCAAAAGAAGAATTGGCGGACAATGTCAATAAGCACATCATCCCAAGTAACCCGAATAAGAAATGCATAGTAGTTGTAATAATAGTTGTTTAGTCGGGGCGAAAGTTAAATAAATATCTTGCTCATTATTAACTTTTTATATATTTCCTAAATATGAATTAGCAAAACCTGGATCCGACTAATTATTCAACTAATTTTCCTCTATCATAACATCACCTTTCATCATCAACACCTCCCGCATTACAATTTTCATTTCCTGAAGCTGCTCAGTGGTTTTCAGGTTAATGATTTGAGTTTCAAAATCGTGCGCTGAAACATTTACATAACTCGGTTTCTTTTCCCAGTTCAATTCCATTCGGAAGGAACCATCCGTATTTGTAAACGTTTTCGCCAATTCGTTTCCTTTTTCATCAAACAAGATCAATTTTGCCTTAACGATCTTATTACCGGAATAGTCGGCAATAAAACCAGACATTAATTTCTCACTTGTATGATCAAATTCCCGTATGGAAACTTCTCCCTGTTTGATTTCTTTAACAGGAGGTTTCACACAATTTACCGGTTGTTCGGGAACGTAAGCCACATCGCCCATCATGATTGGTTCATCAGATTTACAGCTTTCCAAACCAAGTAAAGAAGACAAAGTAACACCCAATAGTGCTGTTCGCAAACTGAAATTGGAATACGCTTTATCGACAAACGGACGATTCATTGGCCGCTCCAATTGTGTTGCCTTAAATCGACCACAAGTTTTCTGTCCTTTGTGGGAATCAAGAAATTGGATGATCTCAAGATCAGTTGACGTTGAAAAATCAATTACAGGCTTTGCACAAGAATCGCAAAAACGTCCTTGTTCGTTCGGCGACATTTTCCCCCAGTCTTCATGACACGGTTCATTAATGCTGAGTTTTATCGATTTCTTTTTCATTATCCGGATTTTAGGATTGTTCCTTACACTTTCCTTGAAGGTTTCAGTCGTATTACAGATTAATTGTATTCTCGTTCAATTTTGGCGGAACTTTTTAGTTGTTTTCCCGTATTTTTACCTACTTGCGATGAAAGATATGAGAAATTTTTTACTCTTAGGTGCAATTATTCTATGCTTTTCCGGCATAACTCACGCACAATCAAACGAATTTACTATTGAAACATTATGGAAGCTGAAAAGGATCAGCGGAACAAAAGTTTCTCCGAATGAAAAATGGATCCTGTTCCAGTCCACTTCCTATGAAATGGAAAAAAACAAAGGAACAACGGTCAACTACCTGTTAGACCTGGCGACAAAAGAAAAGAAAGAAATCCTGAGCTCGTCAGTCTACAACATTGATTGGACGCCAACAAATCAGTTGGTTTTTCTTGAAACCGAAGGTTCAAATACCCATTTATCGAAATACGATCCGGTAAACGGAACCAAAACCCTGCTTCACAATTTTGGTGATACAGGAATAGATGGTTTTGTGATGAGTGCCGATGGGAATAGGTTTGCAACCTTGGAATCTGTTAAGATCAAAGAAGATGTTTATGATAAATATCCTGATCTTCCTTTAGCGAAAGCACGTGTTGAGGACAACCTGATGTACAGACACTGGAATGCGTGGTCTACAACAATGGCTCCTCACCTTTTCTGGTATGAGAAAAACGGAAGCGATTTCACAAAAAAACGTGATGTAATGTTCGGTGAGAACTTCCCTTCGGTTACGGGACCCTTTGGTGGAATCGAATCGGTTTGCTGGAGTTTGGACGGAACCGTGCTTTACTACAGTACAAAGAAAAAATCCGGGAAAGAATTCGCGGTTTCAACGAATTCTGAGATCTATGCTTTCAGAACGGCAGATAACATTACAACAACCCTTTCTTCAGCGCATAAAGGATATGATACTGATCCGAAGATCAATTACAACGGAAAAACCCTGGCATGGCTGAGCATGGACGAAGACGGAAATGAAGCGTCTAAAAACAAACTACGGATCATGGACCTGGCTTCGAGAGTTGAAAAAGAATTGACATTGAACTGGGATCTGAGCGTTGAATCGCTGACATGGCACCCAACAAAAGACATCATCTTTATTACCGCAGCGGTGAAGGGTAGAAAAATGGTTTTCCAGGTGGAAGTTGCCTCAGGGAAAATTACTCAATTGACTAACGAAGTTTGCGATTTTGTAAACGTTGTAGCACTGAAAGACCGTTTGATTCTGGAAAGACAATCGATGATAGATCCAACAGATATTTGGGTGTATACCACTAAGACAAAATCCATGGAAAACATCACAAAAATCAACGATGAGATCCTCAAGAACTTCCCTGTTCCAACAGTTCAGGAAAAATGGTACACAACAACCGACGGAAAGAAATTACTCTCCTGGGTCATCCTTCCTCCGGATTTTGATGTAGACCAGAAATACCCCACGTTGCTTTATTGCCAGGGTGGACCTCAAAGTCCGGTTTCACAATACTTCAGTTACCGCTGGAATTTCCGGGTAATGGCTTCACACGGATATATCATTGTTGCCCCGAACAGACGCGGATTGCCAGGTTTCGGTGAAGAATGGAATGCTCAAATTTCAAAAGATTGGGGAGGACAGGCTATGCAGGATTACCTGGTAGCAATCGACAGTTCCGTAGCTCAAATTCCGAATATTGACAAAGAAAGACTAGGAGCAGTTGGAGCATCTTACGGAGGTTATTCTGTTTACTACCTTGCAGGTATTCATAACAACCGTTTCAAGACTTTCGTTTCACATTGCGGATTATTCAACCTGGAAAGCTGGTATGGAACAACGGAAGAAATGTTCTTTGCAAACCATGATATTGGTGGCCCTTACTGGTTACCGGAAAATAAAGAACTGTACGCGAAAAATAGTCCGCATAAAATGGTCGACAAATGGAATACCCCTATGCTCGTAATTCATGGCGGCAAAGACTTCAGGGTTCCGGAAACTGAGGGAATGCAGGCTTTCCAGGTACTTCAGACCAAAAATATTCCAAGTAAATATTTGTATTTCCCGGACGAAGGTCACTGGATCACAAAACCTCAAAACGGTGTTTTATGGTACAGAGAATACTTTGACTGGTTGGATACCTACCTGATGAAGACCCGTTAACTCTATTTTTCTTTTAACTTTGTAAGCTTAATCTCAATTTACATGTGGAATAGACTCGCCAACATTGTACTTCGAAATCGTTTTTTAATTCTTGGAATTTTTTCAATGCTCACGGTCCTTTTCGGGTACTATGCGGCTACTAAATTGAAGATCGAAAACAAGTATGGGAACATGTTGCCAAAAGATACGGAGGCACAGCAAACCTATATGAAGTTCAAGGACAACTTTGGTGAAGATGGTTCAACACTCGCAGTTGGAATCCAATGTAAAGACCTTTATACTGAGAAAAAATTCAAAGCCTGGAAAGAACTTGGTGAGAAAATCCTTGAAATGAAAGGTGTTGAAGGTGTTGTTTCCGAAGCTAAACTTGTAACACTTAAAAACGATACAACGAACAGTAATTTCATTGTAACACCGATTTTCGTTGATAAAACATTCAAGGAAAAATCCATTGAATCCATCAAAAAAGAGGTAAGAAACAACCCGCTTTTCAAAAATATCCTTTACAACGATTCTACCGGAGTTAGTTTGATGATGATCTCCATCAACGAAGAATTCCTGCTTGATAAGAAGAAACAGGAAGTGGTTCTGAACATCGAAGATCTTGCACGCACCTATGAACCGATTTTCGGGAAAGTGCACTTCGCAGGCTTACCTCACATGCGCGTACTTATCGGTAAGCGTATTTTGAACGAAATGTACATTTTCATCGCTTTGTCAGTGTTTGTTTCTGCATTGCTGATGTACTTCTTCTTCCGTTCGGTAAGAGTTACCATGATCTGTATTCTTGTGGTACTTATTACAGTGGTTTGGGCATTAGGAACAATCGCCATGTTCGGCTACCCGGTTTCCATTATGATGGCCTTGATTCCACCGTTGATGATTGTTATCGGAATACCGAACTGTATTTACCTGTACAACAAATACCACCAGGAATTCCGTGCCCACAGAAACAAAGCAAAGGCACTTCACCGTGTAATCCGTAAAACGGGTACCGCAATGTGGCTAACGAACGTTACTACTGCTTTTGGATTCATCACTTTCCTTTTCACCAATTCAGATAAATTCTTCGAATTCGGGGTGATCTCATCGGTAAACATCATGCTTTGTTATGTTGTTTCCATTGCTCTTATTCCAATTTTCGCATCGTTCTCCAAGAATCCGCCGGAAAGACACTTGAAGCACCTTGACCGTAAACAGGCCGTTGGATTCCTGAACAGGTTGGTAAGCTGGACAACAAACAAACGTCCACTGGTTTACATTCTTACCATCGTTATTACGATTGGTGCCGGAATCGGTATTTTCTTCATGAAAGTGACCGGGAACATTACCGGAGATCTACCGGCAAAAGATCCGATTCTGAAAGATGTACAATTCATGGAAAACAACTTCGGCGGTGCAATTCCGTTCGAAGTGATGATCCATTACAAAGAACCGGGACGACTTTTTGCGAAAGGGACGCTTAGCAGTTTGGAAGAAGTACAGACATCATTCGCAAATGACACACTTTTTGCCAAAAGCTTGTCCATTGTTGATGTATTAAAAGTGATCAATATGGCGTATTACGGAAACGATCCGGAACGTTACGAATTGATCTCGAACCGCGACAAATTGCGTTTGAAAGAGTACTTCGATAATTTCTCTATGTCGAATTCAAATCCCGGATTCTCTTTAAACGAATTGGTTGATACTGCAAATTGCATTATTCGTGTGAGAACGCAAATGCGCGATATCGGTTCTTATGAAGTTTCAGATGAAGTTGGTTTGGTAAAAAACCGAATCGACTCATTGATGAATCCTGACAAACATGACCTGGAACGTTTGTATAAAGGTTATGAAAAGGGTAAAAAAGATTTTGCCGATTCTATCGTTGACAATTACAACGCAGTAAATATTGCATTGACGGAAATCCTTTCCAAAGGTTCAAACGAAAAGCAATTGGAGTTTGACAGCGATCCTGAATTGGTAAAAACCTATTTCAAAAAGGCAGGATTCAAAAAGAACCTGAGAAAAGCGATCGATAAAACGTACTTCGATGTTCAGCTTACAGGAACATCAGTTGTAGCTTCTGAAGGAACACAATACCTTGTAAACAATCTTTTACAGTCGATCATTTTTGCGGTTATTTCAATCGCTGCTTTAATGGCTGTATTGTTCTATTCCTTCCGAATGGTGGTTGTTTCCATGATTCCGAACATCATTCCTATGGTAGTTACCGGAGGAATTATGGGTTGGTTCGGAATTCCGTTGAAGCCTTCAACTTTGTTGATCTTCTCAATTGCACTTGGAATTACAGTAGATAACACCATCCACTTCCTGGCACATTATCGTCATGAATTACGCGCGAAAAAGCACGATCTGAAGGAATGTGTTGCTATTTCCATTCGTGAAACAGGATTAAGTATCATTTATACCTCCGTAATCCTCTTCTTCGGATTCATCGTTTTCGTATTCTCAGATTTCGGTGGAACACAGGCCTTAGGATATCTATCTGCAATTACTTATTTCGTAGCATTGTTTACCAACCTTATCCTTCTTCCTTGTTTATTGTTGAGCTATGAGCGTATGCTCACTACAAAAGCCTTCGAAGAGCCGATTATGGAACTTTACGAAGATGAGGACGATACAGATTGGGATTTGTTGACGATCGAGGAGAAAGACCCTGCAGATCAGCCTGAAGAGAATGATTCTGAAATAAAACCTGAACCAACAAACTGATGAAAGGAATTATTCTTGCCGGTGGATCCGGAACAAGGCTTCATCCATTAACATTAGCAGTAAGTAAGCAGTTGATGCCTATTTACGACAAACCGATGATCTATTATCCATTGTCTATTTTGATGATGGCAGGAATAAAGGAAATTCTGATCATTTCTACTCCTCATGATCTTCCGCAGTTCAAAAAATTATTAGGCGACGGAACACAGCTCGGGTGCAAATTCGAATATGCTGTTCAGGAAATTCCCAACGGGCTTGCACAAGCTTTTGTTATCGGGGAAGAATTCATCGGCAGCGACAATGTGGCCCTTATCCTTGGAGACAATATCTTCTACGGTGTCGGAATGGATGATTTGCTGAAAGAAAACAGTAATCCTGGCGGCGGAGTTGTGTACGCATACCACGTTAGCGATCCTGAACGTTACGGAGTAGTTGAATTTGATTCGGAAATGAACGCAATTTCCATTGAGGAAAAGCCAAAGGTCCCAAAATCAAACTACGCGGTTCCCGGTTTGTATTTCTACGATAATTCGGTTATTGAAATTGCAAAAAACCTGAAACCTTCTGCACGCGGTGAATACGAAATTACAGATGTAAATGCTGCATACCTTGCACAGGGCAAATTAAAAGTTGCCGTTTTGAGTAGAGGAACTGCATGGCTGGATACTGGAACTTTCGCTTCCCTTACGCAAGCAGGACAATTTGTACAGGTAATCGAAGAACGACAGGGATTGAAAGTAGGCTGTATTGAAGAAGTGGCTTATAGAAACGGTTTCATCAACGGCGAACAATTAAAAAATTTGGCTGAACCTTTAGTGAAATCCGGCTACGGAACATATCTTATGCAATTACTCAACAAGTAATGAATTCTTTAGAACAACTTTCATTGTTCATTGAAGAACACTGTTCTGCTTACCGTTTTAAAACGGAACCATCGAACCTTTATGATCCGCTGCGCTATTTTATGACGCTTGGCGGAAAACGCATGCGCCCCATCCTTACGATCATGGGAGCTGACCTGTTCGACGTAAAAAAAGAAGAAAGCATACATGCCGCGTTGGCCATTGAGTTCTTTCATAATTTTTCGCTGATCCATGACGACATTATGGATGTGGCCCCTTTGCGCAGAGGAAAAGAAACGGTTCACGAAAAATGGAATACCAATATTGCCATTCTATCTGGCGATGCTCTTCTTGTGGAGGCCTATCAAAACCTGGCGAAATATCCTGATGAACGTCTGCCCATCCTACTAAAACGCTTCAACGAAACAGCTTTGGAAGTTTGTGAAGGTCAGCAAATGGATATGGATTTCGAAACAAAAAAAACCGTTTCGGAACAGGAATACCTGGAAATGATCCGTCTGAAAACTTCGGTTCTTCTGGGTTGTGCCTTTGAATTTGGAGCCATTCTTGGAAAACAGGATGAACAAACCCGAGCAAGGTTATACCATTTCGGTGTTTCACTCGGAATTGCCTTCCAAATCCAGGACGATATTCTTGACCTGTATGCTGATCCGGAAAAATTCGGAAAGCAGGTGGGCGGTGATATTCTCAGTAACAAGAAAACCCTGCTTCTCATCAGCGCTTTGGATACCAAAGATGACAGGGTAAATGAACTGCTGGAAATGGAACCGACGGTATTCAAGATCGAAACGGCAAAAACACTCCTGAAGGAGCTGGGTTGTTTGGACAAAGTGACGAAAGTGAAAGAATATTATCACGCTGAAGCATTAAAAGAACTTGACGCATTAAGCAAAATGGAATTTAATGTTAAGCCTCTGAAAGATTTATCTGAATTTCTGCTAGTTAGAGAGCATTAAAAAAATAAAGTAATATATTAGCATTGCTTTATTCTACTACATCCACCTTTTTGGTCTGAGATTTGTAAGGCAGGATACCGCAAACTTAAATTATTGAATTAATTTTTGAAAACAGATAACATGAAAAATCTAAAAATGCTTGTAGCTGTAGTAATGATGGGAACAGCTGCTTTAACAATCACTTCTTGTGGAAAGTACGAAGAAGGTCCAGGGTTTACGCTTTTAACGAAAAAAGCACGTTTAACCGGTGTCTGGGATGCTAAATCGTACGAAGATGAGGATGGTACTACATACGCAGATAACGATGATTCGACTGTAGAGTTTACAAAAGACGGAAACGCTACTTTTACTTCTCCTGATTTCCCTGTAGCAATTACAGGAAAATGGGAATTTTCAGGTGATAAAGAAGATATTATTGTTACTGTTGATGGTGACGCAACAACCTCTTCAATTCTTCGCTTAACGAATAAGGAGTTGTGGACAAAAGATTCTGATGGAGATATCGTTAAATACGAAAAGAAATAATCTTTAAGACCATTTTGAAAGCGCCTTCCATACGGAGGGCGTTTTTATTTAAGAAATTTGTTTCTCATAGATCCAGGCTATAGGTAAAAACAACCCTAAATTATAAAACAGGTCTTCAACCGGTATGGTTCCAATTCGCCAGCCAACGATGTGATCTGCAGAATACCAGACAACAGGCTCTTCGGTTGCAATTCCCGTAAGTAACCCATTAACCACTAAAAAAGGAATCAGGCATACCAGGTAACTCATCCCGATTCGTGCGAAAAACACTTTATTCGAGAAGCAGAGCAACAGAATCAGAAGAATTCCAAATGAGCAAGCCGTTAATGTATAATAGTTATGTACTCCAAGTATCAGAAGCACTATTCCCAATACGAATAAAAGAGCAAACAAAACGATTGCTACTATCTTAAAATCACGTTTCGGGAAATAGGCCTTTATCACCTCGTGAACGAACAAACAACAATACGGAACAACCAGGAAAAACAAGATTTCTTCTATTGGCAAGCCTCTAAATTTCAATGAACTTGAATAGTTGGGATTAAACCCCCAAACGCCTAAATGTGTAAACCACGAATCCCAAACCAAAAAAGGAACTGCAACTAGTATCGTAGAAATTAAAACCGCACTCCATTTTTTATAGAAAGCCACTTTCTTGTCGAAACTCAACAAAAAGGGCCCAAGAAAAGAGCCGAGCAAAATATAGCCGTAATAGGTCATTTGCGCTTTTCTTTTGACTTTCTTGCCTCACGAAAATACTTCACCGGAACCCAAAGCATTCCAAAGCATTCCCCCTCGTCTTTTTCAAGATGCTTGTGATGCACTTTATGCGCTTTACGAATAGCAGCAAAATAGGCGTTATCCGTATTCCTGAACCACGAAAAACGCTGGTGGATGAAAACGTCGTGAACTAAGAAATAACACAATCCGTAAAGAGCTATTCCTCCTCCTATCCAAACTGCCGCATAGGCTTTAAACATTAATCCGAGCATGATGCACAACCACGACGGAACGGCAAAAACGAAGAAGAAAGCATCGTTGCGCTCAAAAAAATGCTGATGCGGCTGATGATGGTCTTTATGCAGAATCCACAACAAGCCGTGCATGATATATTTGTGTGTTGTCCACGCAACTGCTTCCATTCCGAGAAATGCCAGCATTGCTAAAAAAGGATGCCACCAGGTCATAAAAAGAAGTATAAAATTCCGAAGAAAACCGTCAGAATTACAAAGATACCAACTGTAACCTGATTCCGCACTACAGATTTTCGATGCGAGATCCAGTAATTGACCACAAAAGAAAGCACAAACCAACAAACATAATTGAAAGCCGGAATTTCACCGTTTTTCCAATACCAAAATCCCATTTGCGCAGCAACCTGCTCAATGAGGAAGTCCAAACCTGTCATTAAAGCAGCTGCTAAAATAGCGCGTACAACGTTGTTCTTCGAAATATTCCAAACAACAGCACAACTACAAAAACAAAGCAAAATCCAGTTCATTGACATAATAACCGGAATCGCCCAAATTTTGGAACCTAAACTTGCTCCGTAATGATAATTACCGAATAAATATCCGGTATGAACACCTACATATTCTACTGCAAAACCAAAAATGCCAATCAGGAGAATATCAAACAAACGCGAACCGTTCAATTTTCCTGATCCTAACAAAAAACAAATAAAGGTGAGCAAAAGATTGTAAACCGTGAGCGGAATAATATACTGCTTTAGAGGAGTTAGAATACCGATAATTCCAACTGCATAAATGATAATCAGTAAACGAAGTAATAAATGAATGCTGCTTAGTTTCATTTGAATTTAATTCCTACCAAAGTTACATCATCTATCTGTTCCTGGTCACCACGCCATTCTTCAAATGTGTTTTTTAGGGTGTTTTGCTGTAACTTAAGGTCATGTGTGCTGATTCCCGCAAGCAGTTCGATCAATTTGCTTGTTTTGAATTTCTTTCCGCGATCACCACCGAATTGATCTCCGTAACCATCGGAATACGCATAAATCATATCGCCTTCTTCCAATTCAATTTCATGCTCGGTAAAAGACTCTTTTTTCTCTCCTTGTCCGATTGGCATTTTATCAGCCGGGAACACTTGAGATTCACCATTTCTGATACGCACCGGAGGATTATAAGCGGCACTGTAAGTTAGTTTTCCCGTAGAATTATTATAACAGAATAGAATACCGTCCATTCCGTCCTGTGCACCGTCATGCGAAATATTCGAGATCAGTCGTTCACGAACATGATTCAGGATTCCGGCAGTTGAAACCAGTTTCTTTTCATTAATGGCCTCATTTAAAAAAGTGATATTCAGCAAACTCATAAACGCTCCGGGAACCCCATGTCCTGTACTGTCACAAACTGCCAGGTAGAACAGCTCCCCCTGAGTTGCACACCAGTAAAAATCACCGGAGACAATATCCTTTGGCTGAAAATAAATAAACGAATCTTTCACTTGCTGAGCAATCTCCTTCTCCGAGGCAAGCAATGCGTTTTGTATACGTTTCGCGTACAGAATAGAGTCTACAATCTCTTTTTGTTTTTCTTCAATAACTTCTTTCTGAACAGAAATTTCATGGTTTTGACTATGTAAAAGCTCATTGGCTTTACGTTTGTTTCTGTAAGCCCTGTAGCTGAAAACGAGAAGCACCAAAACAAGTAAACCTGTAATACCACCCCCGGCAATCAGCGCGCCTTTGCGTTCGTTGTCCAATTCAATCTTTTCGTTCTTTTGCTTCTCAATTTCCAAGTCCTTTTCCTTTTTATCCAGCTCATTCAACGAGTTCAACGTCGCAATTTGGTCATTCACGGTATCAAACGTACTTTTCTCTTGCAATACCCTGCATTTTTCCAGGTATTCAAGTGCAATTTGCGGATCTCCGGTTGCTTTATAAATATCATAAAGCGTTTCATACACTTTTATCAGTTGCTCATCACCTATGTCATTTCTAACAGTATACTCCAATGCCTGATTCCCGAGATCACGGGCTTCTTTTGACCTGCCCAGTTTCCGAAGAATATTGGCTTTTGATAACAGGATATCGGAATGTATAATCTGATCTGAAATGCTGTCTGAAAGCTCAAGCGCCAGATTTATTTCCTTTAAAGCATCAGAGAACCTTGTCAGTTCAGCCAAATAGTTGGCTTTCAATTCATGAAAACTACAGGAAAACTCCTGTTCATCCAGCTGCTTATCTATAACGGATAATCGCTGAATAGCATTCTTTGCTTTCTCAAAATCTCCTCTTTCCCTATACTCCCCTGCAAGATTATAAAGTACAATTCCCTCAAGCCGAACATTAGGCATTTTTTTCAATAAAGTCAATGCATACTCGTTTGATTCAATGGCCTTTGTATACAATTTACGCGCATCATAAATAGTGGCAATGTTCAAATAAATCTGAATTTCCTGGTAGGTATCTTTCAGTTTCTTATTCATCACAATACCTTTTTCAAAGGTTTCCATTGCCTGCTTATATAAACCTGCTCCTTCATAAGCAATTCCAAGATTTATCAACAAGATCAGCTGTTTATCCTTCTGCCCGAAATCCAAAGCCAGTTGAAATGCTTTTTCATAATACTTAATAGCAAAGGCATTATTTCCGGATTCATAATAAACCGATCCGAGATTGGAATAGGCTCCTATCAAACGGGAATATTGTTTCTGTTTTTTACGGATAGCGATCAATTCCATGTAAACACGAATTGCCTCCTTTGGCTTATTTTCTATTCTGAGAATAATTCCCTGAGTATTCATTGATTCCGCTACTCCATTCACATAGCCTATCTTTTTTGAAAGATCATATGCTTTCTTCCGGAATTTTGAGGCCTCGGCAGTATTGAAGTCAAGAAGATTCCATGCCAGTTCGTTGTATTGAAAAGCGCGCATGGTATCGTTTTTCACTGGTTTCTTCAGTGAATTGCGAATGCTGTCAATAGCTTCCGTTTGCGAAAAGGAAATGACTGTAGAAAGTAATATTCCGAGAAATAACGACGATTTAAGAATGAAAAACTTTACCTGGCTTTTCCCTGGAATATGCATATGTTCACTTATTTAACTTCGAAACGTTCTTTGTATTCTCCATTCAGATCTACAAAATACCAGCCTTTCGGGAAATCAGACAAGTTGATTTCCAGCTGATTTGCCTGAACAACCGTAAACCGGAAATCCATCTCCTTACCAAGTATATCGTAAATTTTCAATTCTGAAAGATCAATTGCAATGGTTGAATTAAGAACGATGGATGAACTTGCCGGATTTGGCGACAACGAGATTCCTTCTGCAGAATTTTCAATGATATTTGCCGTTCCACCAACCTTATCCCATGTACTGTTGTTCAATGCAGCATTGGCCAAAGAACAATTTCCACTAACATTTGTCATTGTCAGCACATTGGATGAAATACTGTATTGGATCGTAGTTGTAGCGGTCGGACAATTCTGTCCAAACGCCAGGCCTGAAGGATCATAAGTGATCGTTACTTCATTAGGACCGGAATCATTCCAGGTGCTTGTTTCCGTTTGAGGATTTCCGGATGCGATATAAGTCAATTCGAAAACATTGGAAGAAAGAAAGTGCATTTTGGTAGAGTCAATATTATTCGATTCAAAAAATGCAGCCGTTGAACCGGTAACCTTCCAGACGCTTCCAACCTCCATTTGGGCAGAAAGAGACATTGATAACGATAAACAAAAAAGGAGTAGTTGTGATTTCATAAGTATGTATTTACGAGTAAATATAAACATGAATCAAATGCAAATCAACAAGATAAAACGAATAGTGAAATCATTTTTTTTGAACCATTAAGGATTAACATCCATTAAGAAGGTGCTTTGACAAAAATCTTCGGTCCCTTAATCTCTTAACGATTAAGAAGTTCTTTTTAAACAAAAAACTTCTAGTACAAAAAGTTATTGTACGGATAACGGATGGCAAAAATCCGTTTAATCTCTTCATACATTACTTCTCTCAGTTCGTCAACATTGGTTTTATCCTGTGCAGAAATGAAAACACATTTCACAGCATCCATTTTTCCCATCCAGGTTTTTCTCAATTCTTCCAACGAAGGACGTTCTTCTTCTTCAGGATTTTCCTTATCCGCTTCAACCGAAGGTCGGTATGCATCAATCTTATTGAACACCAAAAGCGTTGGTTTTGACTTGTCATCCAACTCAGCCAGTGTTTCGTTCACCACATTGATATGGTCTTCGAAATTCGGATGTGAAAGGTCGACAACGTGAATCAATAAATCTGCTTCTCTTACCTCATCAAGCGTAGACTTGAATGATTCTACCAATTGATGCGGAAGTTTGCGAATGAATCCAACGGTATCGGTAAGCAAAAAAGGAAGATTGTCAACCACCACCTTTCGAACCGTTGTATCCAGCGTTGCAAAAAGCTTATTCTCTGCAAAAACGTCAGATTTACTCAACAAGTTCATGATCGTGCTTTTTCCAACGTTGGTATATCCCACCAAAGCAACACGAACCAATTGTCCGCGGTTACTGCGCTGAACTGCCATTTGTTTGTCGATTTCCTTTAGCTTTTCCTTCAACAAGGCAATTCTTGTCTGGATGATCCGACGGTCAG